>Ga0180431_10001546_pt1 | contig 32004 bp, 43 predicted proteins | sample SS_ome_11_FD_132459 | JGI IMG/M metagenome (GOLD analysis project Ga0180431, IMG submission 132459) | Hypersaline lake sediment archaeal communities from the Salton Sea, California, USA - SS_1_MS_1 metaG | ecosystem: Environmental > Aquatic > Non-marine Saline and Alkaline > Hypersaline >... | reverse complement strand
TCAAGTAGTGCCTGAGCATATTCCTCATTCTCTTTCTCATATTGATCAGCAAGCTCTGGAATAAAGTCTTGACACGCTATGTCGTAAATAGAATTGAAAGGTAAGTCTTCCATCTGATCTTCATAATAATGAAGTAATACCTCATCCCACTGGATTATTTTACCTTCCATTACCAAGTGCAGTGGTGTATTGAACTCTTTGGAATACCACCTACATACCTTGCGAAAGAAGGCTACATCAGAGTTTACTAGTGTACCAGCAATAGCCTCTGTCTGAAGTATTTGATATATACTACTCTTCTTCTCGCTCATCTTCTAATCTAGCTACTAACTTATTTACCTCTGAAATAACATCAGTCATCCTAATAACCATATGAGCATCCTCTTCATCTGGAAACTTGATTACAGTTCTATTAGGGTGGTTAGCCAGTCCCTTTATAAAATCATTAAGTATTGTCTCTTCATTCTTCGTCACTTTCTTCTCCTATAAGACCTTCTTCAAGGTCAATCTCTGGAATATCAGTACCTGGCTCAATATCAATTTCCTCTTCCTTCTCTATTTCATTGTTTTTAATACGTTTTGCTAACATATCTTGCATTGCTTTCAGCCTATCCTGAGCTTGTTTCTGATATGCTTCTTCTGCATCAATAGCCAAGTTAATAATGTCTATCAGAACATTTGCATCTAAGTGAGACCCATCTAACTCTTTATTTTTAAAGAACTCAGGTATAGGATCTAACAGTCTAATCTTGAGTTGACTCAAGGCAAAAGCAAAATTTTGTGTATCACTGGAAGCCATATGTGGGTTAACACTACCTATAAGCTCACGATATAATCTATCTGCTTTAATTAGATCCATCGGTGAAATTATTGTTTTTACACGGAAAGTATCCATGTAGGTACTGTTGGTTTTATCGCCTACACCGTGGTAGTCGAATTCGGCTACAGAACCATCAAAACGAAAATCTGACATAAAATTCTCCTTACATTATTATATTACCACGTTTGCGTACACTTTGGCGCACACGTATATTCCAGTGATTTAATTACCAGGTTTGGATAAATCAGAGATTTAGCCTGTCAGTCTGCCCGACATACTTTACATATATGTTATGTTATATGTATATTAAGGGACATATCCTGGGACATATTTGGGACACATGTGCTATTATATTAAGAGACACGAGATGGGACATTTATTAGACTTTAAGATTGTGTGGTATTATAGGATTGTAGGAGATATAATGAACAAAATTATGCAGAAATTCTCTATAACACTGAATGACTTTATGTTGAATGAATATACTGAGGATGTGGAAGACTTTCAGATAACTGAGATCGTCAATCTGTTTAAAGATTGCTATTCTTCCAAAGATCCAGGTATCCTCAGAGCTACTACTATACTAAACGCTATATTTACTCACAGGACTCTGACGTTCATGGTAACTAGAAGACAGTATAATAAGATACTTAATAGCGATGTAAACCATACAAAGAAGAACTTATCTGGTAGTGTATATGGTCTATTTATTGAGAGTCTTAAGACCAATGGTATGCTGAAAGAACTTCGTGAACCCTCTACTGGCAAAGCTGGTGTTTATAAGTTGATTGATCCAGACCTGGTTAAGATGTTGAAAAAACTACATATTAAAGAAGTTACGGAAGCATTTGATGATATGATGGATTTTGATAAGATACAAGCTGAGAAAGAAGAAAAGGTTTTAGCCTACTATGATAGCAAAGAAGTAAAGCCAAAGAAGAATAAACAACAGATGATGGATGAAATAGAAAAATTAATGCATAACGAGGAAAGTGATGAGTAAGCAATTTACTGCTGAAGACATTTTCTTAAAGTGGAAGACCGTTGTTCAAAGAGAGGTTGGTAAAGCTATTTATCTTCATAAAGAGAGACTAGAGCATCTTGAATATCTATGTGAGCTGTATAGAAAGCATAAGATAGACTATGATGACGCAATGTTTCTAAAAAGAAAGTTTATAGAGTTTGTGGTTACTCCTGAAGGTATGAAGGGTAATGGTAAACACAAGAACTGGAAGACAACTGCTGAGGAAAACTACGTTGGTACACTTAATGAGTATTACTCTGATGAGTTTGAAACTCAGGAGTTCACCGCACCATCTAGTAAAAAGACTGGATATGGTGAGGGTGATTATATGCCTAAGATGTCTATTATATCTGATTGGACTAAACAGAAGTTCGGTAAGAACTGGTCTGAAAGTATATGTCTAGAAGCACATAAAATTGGCAGTGTCTTAAATAATATGTTTCAAAAAGAAGTATTAGAGTCTAAGTGGGCAAAGACTCGTAAGAATGTACCTGCATGGGCTCAGGGTTATTGTGAAGTTTAAATATATATGGTAAGGTATTTTATGGCTAGAAGTGTAAGTTTAAAAGAATTGGATGACTGGCTAAATAAGCCTGAGATTAAAAGGCTTACATGGTTTCTGGGTGATGGTGGACCATGGGGTGGAGATGGATCGCCAGCAGTAAAGTATTTTGACTTCTGTCTTGATACTAGAACTTACGATGTTTGGTCTATAACTGCTCGTAGTTTTATACCTGATACTACGGTTAGAGATGATAATGAAAAGGATGACAAAACTATACTGGACTTGATGGAAGATATAATTAAAAAACATGTGGAGGAACAATGAACATTAATAAACTACTAATCAAAGACTCAAAGGGTGAACCGTCAGTGACAATGACAGCATTCGTTACTGGCTTTCTTATTGTTAACCTTAAGCTTATTGCCTCAGGAATGACTATTGGTGGAATTACACTAACAGCTTTCACTGGTGGTGAATACGCTGCTGCTGTAGGTGCTCTTGGTGCTGTCTATGTATTACGTAGATCTACTGAAAAAAGTAAGGATAATGGAAAAGAAAGTTAAACATACCAGAAAGACATCTATTGCTGTCGATAAACTTCATAATTTAGTTAAACATATGGAGTATTATTATCAGGGTACTGAGCAATGGAAGTCTTTTTTAGAAGACGCTTCTTATATAGAAGAGCACCTTCTTGACTTGTCTACTGATAAGAAAGTCGATCATGCTAGATTGGCTACTAAGCTCAAACAATTCTTTTTTAAAGAAAATAAAGAGCTTAAAGAAGAGATTAAAGAACTTAAATGTGAAATAGAGGAGTTAAAAGATGATAGACAAGATTCTGAATCTGAAGAGCACGAATAAGGTTTTATTTTATATCTTATTACCACTGGTAGCTGTGGCTTTTGTTGTTAAAATTCTCATGCATCTTAATGTAATTGGTGCTAAGAGAGATTTAAAGAAAGCTGAGAAAGAGACAGCTAAGCTTGAAGAAGAAAAGAAAAAATTAATTGAAGAGGCTGAAAAGCTTGAGGCTGAGGCTAAGGTAGACGATGCTCACGCTGAAGACCACAAGAAAAAAGCTGAAGAAATCAGAAAAGAAATTGAAAAGATTGAGAACGGTGAAGAGGATCTGGACTGGCATAAGAAGGTATAAATGGCTAACAGAAAAAGAATATTTTTTAGTAGTGACTGGCATATTGGTCATAGGAATGTCCTGGATTTCTCTAATAGACCTTTTAGGGATCTAGAGCACATGCACAAGGTTTTAGTAAGTAATTACAATTCTGTATGTACTGATCACACAGTTTGTTATTTCTTAGGTGATATGGGATTGTGTGGTTCAGATACTATGACAAAAGTCATTAGACAACTTAAGGGTATCAAAGTATTGATATTAGGTAATCATGATAAAAGACATAACGCCATGTATAATATTGGCTTTGATGTTGTGTTAAATTCTGCTAGAATACAGATTGCAGGTCAAACTGTAACAATGAGTCACTGTCCTTTACTAGGTGTTTACCGTGAGGACACGACTGGTATGCGTGGCTCTGCTGATAGTGAGAATTGGCATGGCGAAAGCAGGGATAAGGCAAGACCTTTTACCTGTATAAATCATGGTCAGTTTCATCTTCATGGACATATACATAGTCCTAATGGTGGAAAGAGTCAGAAGATACTTGGAAGACAATATGATGTAGGTGTAGATGCGAATGATTATAGACCAGTATCTATATCTCAAATAGAGAGCTGGATAGCTTTTACATTAAGAGAGGAAAAAAATGGGAAAAATATTATTAGCTAGAGAAGGTTATTTAATTGTTGATGGAATAAAGCATAAAATTAGCAATGTAAGTTATCAGCCTTGTGAAATGAAAGATATGGAAGACTATAAAACTTTTGAGGTTACTTTTAAGGCTTTTCCATACCAAAAGGAGTTAAAAGATTATGAAGCGTTTGATCTTATGCATAAGCATGATGGGTCTTTTACTGGACCCCACTATGGTCTTAGCCGCCTGTGATTGGAATAAAGATATAATCAAGACCGAAAAGGGGTATATTTATCCTGCTAAATGTCATGATGAGGTAGGCAAGACATATAAGACTAATATTCTAAGAGAGAAAGAAATTAAGCAGTTGAAGGGTCAAATTGTTGATTTGGAGTCTTCTAAAAAGAAGCTGTCTAAAAGTATTGAACTAAAGGATTTAGCTTTAGTTAAGGCTGATACTATGTCTATGAGATGGAGAGAAGAAAGTTATAATCAGCATGAGAGGTTATTGCGCCAACAAAAGTTGTCACGTACCAATAACTGGTTGTATTTTCTAGGTGGATTTGCTGCTGCATCCCTTAGTGTTTATGCTGCTGGTCAGTTGAACAGATAATGCTTGTAATATATATAGAATCATGTATAATAATATAGGATACTAGAAAACGATACTTTAGGAGGTACTATGAAAAATCTAGTTATTTTAATCGGACTGTTAGCCTTAGTTGGCTGTGGTGAGAAGACAGAGTTTGTACAAGCTAAGGGTGGTAAAGACGGTACTAGCTGTACTGTAGAGCAATTTAAAGGTTATGCTAAAATCACTTGTGATGACGGTACAGAAGCTACCATTAAAGATGGTAAATCAGCTTATGATATTGCTGTCGAGGCTGGTTTTGAAGGTACTCTAGAAGAGTGGCTTATCTCTTTAGCTGGTAAAGACGGTAAAGATGGACAAGACGGATCTAATGGTCTTTCTGCTTATGAAGTAGCAGTTAAGAACGGATTTGTTGGTACAGAGTCTGAGTGGTTAACTTCACTCATTGGTGCTCAAGGTGCTGCTGGTCTTTCTGCTTATGAAATTGCTATCAAGAATGGTTTCGTAGGAACTGAAGTTCAATTTCTTAATTCACTAATTGGAGCATCTGGTTCAAATGGCTTATCAGCATATGAGATCGCAGTATCTGCTGGTTTTCAAGGTACAGAGTCTGAGTGGCTTGATTCATTGCAAGGTCAAGATGGTGTTGACGGTGTAGATGGTGTAGATGGTTTATCTGCTTATCAAATCGCTGTACAACTTGGTTTTCAAGGTACTAAAGAAGAGTGGTTAAAGTCTCTTATAGGTAAAGATGGTGCTGATGGAGCCGATGGTCAAGACGGACAAGATGGTGCTAACGGATTGTCAGCATATGATATTGCTGTTAAAAATGGTTTTTTAGGAACTATTGCAGAATGGCTTAACTCACTTATTGGTGCTGATGGGCAAGACGGACAAGATGGGTCTGATGGTCAAGATGGTAAAAATGGCTTATCAGCTTACGAAGTAGCAGTACTTAACGGCTTCGTAGGGACTGAAGTTCAATGGCTTGCATCTCTTGATGGAGAAGACGGTGTTGATGGACAGGATGGGCAAGATGGTGTCTCGTGTACTATCGTAGGTGATATACTCAAATGTACTGATGGTACTTCTGTTAAAGTAACTACTGAGCCAGGTGTAAAACTTACTACATCTATTGCAAAGAAAAATAAATGTAGTCAAGTATATCCAGGACTTTATATTGAAAGTTTTGATAACGGTCTTTTCTTCGATGTATATTCTGACTCAAGATGTAAAGATAAAATCAACGGTACTTTATATGAATATTGCGATAACGTAGAAACTTCTTACGGTGATAGCGGTGAGTTCGGATATGGTGATGAAGGTGCTGGTAGAGTATGCTGGGCTGGAGATATCCAGGTATCTGGAGCCAGACTTGCTAACGGTGACATCGCAATCAAAATTTTAGACTTTAATTAAAATGGAGAATATAATGAAAAACTTACTACTACTATTATTTCTAACTTTTGTTGCTGGGGAGGCTTTCCCAGCACACTTTAAAACAGGAAGCTCAGTACCTACACAAGACCTGGTTTCTGAATTACAAGATCTTTATGAAGCTAAAATTAAAGGTCATAAGGTTTACGAGATTACTATTGAAGGTCATACTGACTCAAGAGGTAGTATAAAATTTAACCAAGCTTTGTCTGAGGCTCGTGCTAAAGCTGCACTAGAAAAGCTTAAGGAAATGGGTTTAAAATCAGATAAGGTTAAAACAGTTGGTTTTGGTGAAAGTAAACTACTAACACTAGGTTTAAGATCTAAAGATCACGCCAAGAATCGTAGGGTTGTTGTGTTTATTAAAAGTGATAAAGGTGAAACTAAGACAATTATTTCTGAATGTAAACCTGAAGTTAAAGAAAAGATCATTGTTAAAGAAAAGAAGGTCTATAGAAAGAACGCTGTAAAACTTTTTGTAGGACATGGACCTAATGAGCTAGATAAAGTTAACTCTGGAAGGGTAGAGCTTGAGAAAGATCCTTTTCTAGGTGTTGGTTATCAAAGAATGATTAACGATAGATTCAGCGTAGAGGCAATTGGCACTACTAATGAATCTTTTATGATTGGTGGTGGCTTACACTTCTAAGGAGAATAAAATGACTATTAAGAAAGAAACAGTAGAAAAACAAATTGAAGAATTAAGAGATGAATCTCAAAAACTTCTTCAAAGAAGAAGTGAGATTGCTCAAGAGAATGCTTTGATTAACACCAGACTTTCAGAAATTCAAGGTGCTATGAATGTTTTAGTTCCTTTAATTAAAAGCCAGGGAACTGTAGCAAGTAAAGCTAAACCTAAGAAATAGAGCTATTGTTTTTTAAATTCTTCGATAGCTGATTTAATTCTAACCAACAATTCGACTGGGGCTGTCATTTCGTATGATATCCCAGTCATTCTACTTATAACCTCACAACAGAAATATTTGTTATCGTGATTAAACCTATTCTTCTTTGGTTTAGAAATTCTAAAAAGTAGATATAAAATAACTCTCCAGGAAAAATATAGAACGCCAGGGTAGTCGTATTTCTTACCTTTCAATGGCTTATAATGTTCTTTGATACCTACCATTGTCCATTCTTGTTCACAGGGTATTTTATAAAGCTCTTCATTAAGCTCTAGCCACTTTTTATAACCAATTATTCTAAATCCAGTTTCTAGTGTTGATTCGATAACCCATTTATCATCAAGCAATAAGGCTACATGACTTGGTGTCTCATTAACTGTAGGTTCAAAAACAGCAGTACTCTTTCTTATTATAAAAGAACCTATTTTCTCGTTTCTTGAGAATAAATAATGTACTTTTATTTTTTTATCCATTTAAGTAATCTTGTATGGCTGTTTTCATAGCGACAAGCCTAGCTTCTGTTATAAAAGGGGTCATAGAGTCATAATCTCCATTTTGTGCTTTTGTAATATGATGATCTATAACTTTTATAGCTTCATATAGAGTTCCAGTTTCTACTGTAGATTTAACATCTAGTGGGTGCCCATCTAAATTGACATCAATTCTTTCAGTCATAACAGAGATTACTGGTCCAGACATACCTGCTTGGGTAATTCCCATAGCAATATTCTCACCTCTAAATTTACTCATTATATTTTTACCGAATTCTTCTGCCTTATCTCCTAACTTTGTTGTATATTGTAAAGTGGCTATATCAGAGTATTCTTGAGATGCTTTAGATATAACAACTACATCTCCATTAGAGTCTAACTTGGCGTATTGTGTAGTCTCATCAAATCCCTGAGGCATATCTTTTAACACATGACCTTCAGGAGCTTCATCCATTATTTGAATTTTTACTAGTAAATTATCTTTAAAAACTAAAAACATAAAACACCTATACTACGAGTACGTCTATTTTTAATTGCCACCACCAGCCATTTGGCATTCCAGAAGGGCTAAAGTTTACAGCAGCAGAAGGGCTAACGTATATTTGAAGTCCTGGAGTTCCACCACCAATATCAACTACTACGTATGTTCTGTCTATCATACTACCATCTGTTCTAAATATAGGTAAATCACCATAACCTTGTTTACCTAACCTTGCTTTGGGGTCTCCTGTAGAACCTATACCTACATCTAAATACTCGTTTGTTCCAGATAAGTCACCTCTTACATAAGCATTACCTATTCTTACAGTATCGCCAATTTCAAAATTACAATCTGAAAGGTCTAATTGAAAATTTTGATTTGCTGCATTACTAGCACTACCAATATTTCCACTAGCCATACAATGAACTCTACCGTATTTAGTTGGAACCCAATTTGTTCCGTTAAATAATAGTAAATCACCTTTTACAGCTCCAGTAGTATCAACATCTGTGGCGTTACTAATAGGTCTAGTATCCACATAGTTTTTTGTTGCAGCGTGTTGTGCAGCAGTTGGGTCTGTAACATTTCTGATTGGTTTTGACTTAGCATCAATATGATCTAATGCAATGATAAATTGTTCACCAATACCTGTACCATTATTTGTTCCAATATAAAGTTCATTAGGTGAGTTATCTGCATAGATACCCCATAAATTAGAACCAGCTCTTAGATTTATTCCTGCTATACTATCATCTGAATCAATTTCAATTGCAGCTTGTCCAGATAGTTTACGAAAACTTCCACTCTCTGCATAAAAATCTTTCCATCTTTTATCAGATCTACCTAAATCAGAAGTAGCATCGTTATCAGGTCTTAGAGGAGCACCGTCAGTAGCAATTAACTCACCACTAGCACCAGCACCTGGTAGAGTTTGTATATACATATCTCCACCATTATCTACATCTAAAAACCATCTATTCGTACCTACAGGAGCTGTAGGACTTGCGCCTAGCCATTGAAGATTGGTTGAATTAGGCATCATATTGAAAAAACCACTTGTGCCTGGTTTTGATATTGAAAAACCACCAAATACAGGATCAGCCATATCGAATATTATATCACTATCACTATTTGAAGGGTGTTTGAATATAATCTTACCGTCATCGGTAACTACCATTCTAGGTGTATTGTTAGTAATAAAAGTAAGATCAAAATTATCAGTATTACCTAAAATTCTATTTTTACCTCTAGCTTCTCCACCATCACTATATTCACCATTAATAGCGTCCCAGCTAGTATCTCCACCACTACCTTTTAACCATATACCATTGTTGGAGCCATCCTGTAAGATAGCAAGATCACCAATATTAGCTGCGACCCCACTAACTGTAGGGTCAGCATCTACCTGGTAGATGGTGATGTTTCCAACACCTATAGAATCAATAGCAGCCATGTAAGCTCCTTATTAGTCAAGGATTTGGTAGACAGTCGTTGCTTCCCAGCTTACGTTGTTGTTTGCGCTTCCTCTAACTTCGATTACAGCGTTTGTACCACTGGCTACTTGACGAACTTGAAAGCCAGTAATATCTTCAGCGGTAAAGTCTGACTGTTGTCTAATTCTAGTAACAGTTCCACCTACGTTTTTGAAGGCGGCAGTTCTTTCATAAACTCCAGCATCACCTACTGATCCAGTTCCAGTTCCACCAGTCTTTCTTCCAGTAACATAAGTTTTTACTAACATTACAGAATCTGTAGGAACTGCAATTGTTTTAAGAGCAGTAAAAGCACCATCAGTTGTAGAAGCAGTATCTTGTTCCTGTCTCCAATCAGTTTGGTCTTGATGAAAGATATTAACAGAAGCTCCGAATAGAGCGTTACCAGAAGCAACGTGGAATTTTTGACTAGGAGCAGCTAGACCAACACCTAGTCTCTGGTTTGCAAAGTCCCAAGTAAGAGCATCAGCACCTACACCTGTAGGGTTACGAAGTGTTTCGTCAGTTTGCCATGAAGGAATTTGACTTGCAACACCTGAAGCAACAGCAGATTGAAGAACCATTCTACCATCTTCATCTGGTAGATTGTATGATTGGTTAGCAGCAGTACCAATAAATTCTGAATCTCCAGCTACGTTCGGTGCTTTCATTAAGAAACCATCTCTACCAGCGTTAGTTTTAAAGTAACCTGTAATAACAGAGTTTTCTTCAAATTCAATACCTGAATCGCCAGCAGAAGCAGCAGCTCCACCTTTATTAAGAGTAATTAATTTATCTTGAATTGTAGTATTAACAGTATCGATTGAGGTTAGTGTACCATTAACATCTAAGTCACCGTTGATAGTAACATTGTTACTGAAAGTCTTATCACCATTAATGGTTTGAACACCTTCTGTAAGAACAAAACTAGCAGCCGCAATAGCATCACCTGGGTTAGGTACTGTATATGTAATAGCCGCAGTTCTTGAAGCCATTGCCTCAATAATTACGTCTACATCCTGACCATTCTGTTGAATTTGGTCATCTACAGAAAACCCACTAGCATCTGTATCGTAGATAGCTAATCTACGGTAATTACCTTGCTTTACATTTGCGCCACTTGTAGCAGTTGTAAAAGCGTCCCATTGAGTGTCTAGAGCACCTACTTTTTGAAATACTCCAGCCGTACCCTCAATCATTGCCATGGAGTTGAGTTCTGCTGGTGTACCAGCACCTGCTCCAGGGTCTCCATCTACGACTAGGATGAGTTTCTCACCTACCGTAATTTGGTCTAAAATTGCTGCCATTTTCTTCTCCTTATTGGTTCCTATGCATCATTGAGCATTATGTCTAATTCTACTGTTATCATCCATCTTGTATCTACAGCACCTGCGTTTTTAACATTTACAAATACGGTAGTACCAGTTTGAGTTATTTCTATATCAAAGTCAGACTTACTTTTATTTGTGAAATCTGATTGTAGAACACCCATTTGCTGAGCAGTTCCACCTTGTCTAAACCAAGTTCCAGATCTAATGAAATTGGCTTGACCAGTATTTCCATCCTCAAGAGCTACTATCCTAAATGTTGCCATAACTACGGATAAATCAGGTACTTGAAAACTATATATATTATTAAAGATTGTGTTATTTATCTCAATTGCAGCCGTTTCACGCATATTTCCTGATCCATTGAAGCCTGAATGTTGCTTAGTATGGATAAAATATTTCGGTGTTTGCTCACCAGCATCTCCCAATAAAAAACGACCATTTTCGTCAATTCTAGCCCTCTGAGTCCCATTGGTCCTAAGGGTTAAACCTACGTTGTCATTAGTACCTAGAAATTGTACATCTGGATCTGTACCAGAATTACCAGATAATAACCACGGATTGGCTGCGTCACCAAATGCATCTGCTAATGTTAATACATATAAAACACCACACTGAGCATCTTGTTTCACAACTAGAGCAGCGGCATTACCTAGAGCTGTAGTCGTAAGATTTCCACTTGCATCACTATACAACAGAGTATTAGGTGCCCACGCAGATGTATCCACTTGAACCATAAAACCAACAGTAGTAACATATCCATTACTTCCATCGATAAGCTCTTGCATAGCTATACCAAAGTTATTTTGAATATTTGGATTAGCCAGTACAACTTGTGGAAAAGCAGTGCCATGACCATCCAAAGATACAACCTGTAACTTTTGGATAGTTACGCCACTATTATTCTCTATTCTTTCATTGGTCGGAGCATGTAATGCTGGACCTTTTAAATCTCTATGGAAAGGCACTAACAAACCCCCAAATCATCGTCTTTTTTAACCCTCATGACATTACCATCATTATCGAATATCAATTGAGGTCCAAGATCAACTTGTATATTATCGCAACAATCTGCTATAACTTTACTCTTACATCCAAGCTCATTATACTCTGTAGATATAATCTCACCTGCATCATCCTGTGTACCAGCCTCATCATGGTAGTGTTCAGCAAAGGTAAACGCTAATTTAGAGGCATCACCATCAATACCAGTATCTTGTCTATTATGTACATTAAACATAGTAGATCCAGTACTGGTAGGTCTAGATACTGTAGGGTCATTATGTACCACCCATAATCTAGCATCTAGAGTTATAGAACCAGAATCATTTATTAGATTCTCATAGGTTATAAGCCTATTACCCTGAATCTCTAATACCCTGAGCAGTCTACCGTCATTAGCACCGCCAAATACTCTAAAATACTGGTCTTCTGTAAAGAAATCAGGCACTTCAGGTGTCGTAAAGGTAATAGAATTATCTACGGAACTAAAAGTTACGCTTTCAGTAGTTAAATTGTTGAAATCATTGATACCAGCAAGTTTTTTGCTTCTGGTTCCCCAGATAACATCAAAAATTATCAACTTCTTTAAGAAATTTGATAAACTCATTTATAAACCTTTACTACCACCAGTATGGGGTACTACTCACCAATCGGGAGTCTGAGCACCAAGCAGGGCTCCATATTAAAGATTGCCATTTTTATTCGGTTTCTAGGGTATCGTAAAAATACCTTTCTCTGTTAGTCCATCGCCTTTTCTCATATGGCTTATGGTCAGAGTTAAAAAGTAAAGTAAGGTCAGATTCGCTGATTATTGTATTTGACTCACTTGTAACCACTTGGGTCTCATTAATAAGATCTACAATAACTTCATCTCCAACATCATTCACCTCTACTACCTTTCCTTCTATTACTTGACTTCCTGTGTCAAGCTTTAAAGTAGTAAGTTCATTTGGTTTTTTTCTAGTTCCACCACCCTTGGTAGGATGCTCAACCTCTTGAAAATCACCATTATGGGCTGTTATACGAGCTTTACCAGCAGTACTAACAGGTTGTACACTAACTTCTGTACACCCTGCTGTGGCTCTATTTGTAGCTATTAAAATACGTCTTAGATTAAGAGTAGCGTCATATACAAACTTTTGGATATAGTGTCCATTTACCCTGTCAGGAATACCTACCTTAGCCTCAGCTAAGTATTCCACTTGTAAAGTAGCGTTATAAGAGAATTTAGGGACTACATGAAACTCTCCAACAGCGGAGCCTTCTACAGTCTGTAATTGTCCTTTATGGTGTTTATCACTCATATATAACCTCAAATAAAAAAGGGAGACAAGCCGCCTCCCTCCATACATATCAAACTAATTTATTTTTCTTTCTACCACCATCCAAGATATTTACTGATAACACCAAAAGCAGTACCACCAGCAGCTATGATCTTAAATATCTTCATCCATTTATCATAAAGATATTTCTTAGCTTTCTCTGGTTGTTCTAGGTCTTCTATTCTTTTTGTAATTGCATCAAATGCATCTTTAATAGAATCTAGGGTTTCAGTAAACTTATCCTGATTTTCCTGAAGAATATCAGTCCTCATCATGTGTTTTTCAAGATCTAAGGTGTTTCTATCAAGAGTTTTATTGATCTCTTGTATCTCACGATACATCTCTTCATCTTGCTTGATGTGCTCACGAAACAGTACTGTATGCTCAGTAACTTCTTTCTTAATGTCTCTCTGCTCATCTCTAACTTCATGAACAAGATCGTAGATTATCTTGTTATCCACCTATAGACCCCTTCTTAATAAAAACCTATTAAGGTAATGTTACAGCATCACCTTCATCTTGAGCACCTGACTCATCAGCAGCTCTTGTACCAATGTACGTAACCTGAATTCTAGAAGTAGCTTTGGCATTGGCACCAGTAGCATAACTTACAGGAACACATCCTACAACTGTCATTACAGGCTCAGCGTTAGCTGGAGACTTTCTATCAGTCATAGAAAGAGTTACATATTCAAGGTTAAGTAGGTCTTGAAGTTTAGGAACTTTAGGAAGAACATGTCCACCTTGTCCGACAAGTCTGAAACCAGAACAGTTTACAGTAACAGCTTCATATGAAGTAACCGTAATCTCATCTGGACTATATCTACCAAGAAGGTGAATTGCTTCAGTACCGATGTTTACTGAGTATGAGCAAGAATCAAAAAGTCCTACTAATACATTGTCTACATAAACTTTGGCACGAGCACCTGTAAAAACTTTACCTGACATCTTTGTATCTCCTTATAATATCTTATTGCTCAGCACTATTTGTTACTTGACTTACCTCAATGCTAATTGGGATGAAGTAGATCGCAGTAGCAGGTTTAATTTCAACACTAATTTCCATTACTGGACCATTAATGCTAACCTTAGCGTTTCTATACCCTAAAGGAGCATCATCACTAGCAGCGATAAGTTTCTGTTTCTTATAAAGATCCATCTTAGAAGCTAAGAAAGATAGTGCTGTTGAAGCATCTACATCAGCTAGTGACTGACCAACAAAGGCAGTTTGAAAGCTATCAGCAAGGTCAAGAGACACAAGGTCGATAGAGTACATAGCCTGAATGCTGTTGAAAACAAAGTTTGAATCAATAGCATAAGTAGTTTGGTCAGAAACCCACTTGCTTCCTACAACCCCTCTCTCAAGGAAAAGTAGACCAGCATCAAGAGCCTCTTCAATATCTCCAGGACTTCCAGAATCAAATCCAGAAGGATCTTCAAAACCAATTACATTGGCAAATTTATTTACGATTGCTCTGTAGAAACCAGCAGCCTGCATACCAGCAGCGATACAAGCAGTATGCCATGGTAGGTAAGATACGATTTCTCCAACGCTATTTACTTGACTAGTTCTTTGGAAAGAAAGTGACATTCTAGCGTTAGCCATTGCAGAAGCTTCAGCTTTAGTGTCAGAGTAACTTCCCCAGAAACTTACAAATCCAGTTCTGTGTTTCTTAATCTTAGCTGTGGACATCTTAAGAACGTGGTTCTTGATAAGAGCGTTAACAGCAGAGATAGTGTAAGTAGAACTAGAGTCAGTAAGACCGTCAGCAATATCAGCAGTAGCATCTCTTGAAAAGAGAGGAATTACGAAGTTTACATCGATCCCTTCTAATGCTATAGTAGCAGAAGCTACGTCAGCAGCAGAAGTGGCACCTTTAGCTCCACCAGCCAAGAAAGCTACCTGAGCCATTTCATCTGGTAGACCAGCAGAAGCAGAAGCTTCAAAGTCTAGAGCAGTTGATTGACCTACAACATCTTTAAAGTTTTGTAATGCTCTCTTAATACGACCTGCTTTAAGTCCTGAACCGCTAGATGCAATTGTTTGAGCAGCTACCTGGTCAAGAGCAGAAGTAGGTGATTGAACTGAGGAAGTACCAGCAGAGGCACTATATCCAGTTTGAGAGTTGATATAATCAGCAAGATCTTTAATAGTTGTAAACTCAGAAAGATCAATACTTAGGTTAGCACCAGAACCACCAGTTACAGCAGTTGTTAGTGAACTTGAAGTTATAGTTACAGTAGCAGTTGTACCTTCATATCCAATTTCAAGAGCAATAGCAGCTTCAGCCTGAAAAGACTCGTTTAAGCTGATATCAGATCTAAGAATATCGATTTGATGTCTTGGCTCTTGAGAAGACACTACCAATTGCTCAGAAAGTCCAAGTGAAGCAAGATCACCAGGAGTAGAGTCAATAAGTTCAAAAGACTTACCCCATCCTTTAGCAGCCGCAGCAGCATCGGCATCTACTTTTATTCTGATAGTATCAGTGGCAGTACCAGCTTCACAAGTCATACCAGCAGGAAGGGCTGCATCAATTTCAGAGATAACGGCTGTAAGGTCAGCAGGAGTAGCAAGTGTAACAACAGTTTCAGCACCACCGTTTAGACGAATAGTGAATTCAGCACCATCAAGGTCTCCAGCACCAATATCGGCAGTGATGGCTACACCGTCTATTGAAGGAGCTACTTCAGCGTCAATTTCAGTTACTTGATAAGAGTACTTGTTACCGTCCAGACCAAAGTTCTTATCTTTAAGTGTACCATAGGATGTTGCTACAGCAGCAGAAGCCTGTGATCCACCGTTCGTTTTAACAATATAGATTCTATTAGCAGAACCAGTAATGTTAGCATCAGAACTAGGAGCAGATAGGGCTCTAAAAGCATCTACGATTGGTCCAGAAATATATTTAGCCTCAACACGATCTAGTTGATCTGGGGTAAAAAAGTTTTCTTTTAAATCCTCATCAGTATATTTAGCTCCACCAGCAGCTTCACCGATGATTACGATGTTACCACTAGAAGCTACGCCAACTGGAGTAGACTTAACTTTTACATCAAAATACGCACCTGGACGATTTGTATTGATGAAACTAGTTGAAATTCTTTGAGCCATCTTGTATCTCCTTAAAATATCCTATAGCTTTATAATTTATAGCCAAAATGTTTAATTCCCTTTTCAAATTTTTCTTTTTTATCAAACCCTGAAGCCTTAAAGTGTTTCCAAATTACCTCTTCCATACTTTTTTCTAGCTTGAGCTTGTTTTTTATTTTTGCGAAAAATTTTCTAAACTCTTCTCTTTCTGACCTTTCGTCACTTCCTCTTTCTTTTTGTTTAGCTTCCCAGGCAAGTCTTCTTTTTTCTTTAGCTTGCTCTAACCTGCTTTTAGAGGGACTTTCTTTTTTCTTTTTAGCAGTCATTATTTCTCCTCTTTTTTACCGAAACCTATTTGATCAGCAATAGAGGTTCCAGGTGCAGGGGCAGCAGGTTTTCCTTGACTAGCTCCACCAGCTTGTGTCGAAGTTTGGGTTCCTCCTAAACCTAGAAATTTTTCTATTTTTTTATCTTTTTTTTTACGCTTTTCCATAAAGCTCTTAAGCTTATCGGCTTTGCCTATAGCTTTCATATCGCCACATTTATCCATCTCTTCAGCTTTTTCAAATGGCTTTTTTTCTTCTTTCTTTTCTTCATTCTCAGAGTCTTCATCAGATTCTTCGTGATGCTCTTCCTCATGCTCTTCAACTTCTTCTTCAGCAGCTTCTTCTGCTTCTTCTTCCATTTCGGACTCTTCAGAATCACTGTCTTCAGAACCTTCTTTTTTCTTCTCTTTCTTTTCTTCAGAGTCGCCTTCTTTAGCACATTCACCAGCAGTCAATTGCTCTGGGCATTCAGCTTCAGAATTACTAGCTTCAGATCCAGACTCTACTTCATGGGCTGTGTTAGCTTTTGCAAGCGTACTTCCGTCATAAAGTTCCTGGCACTTTTTCAAGATAGCTTCAGCTACTTCTTGTGGTGTATATTCTTTTTTGTCAGCCATGAGAAATATCCTTTATAATAATCCTTTTAATATGTTAAAGATTGTTATTATTACTTTTTTCTACAAGAATCTTCAGAATAGGGCTTTTTTCCAGGTACTGGTTCATACCCATCCCAACATCTGTTTTTACTTTTCTTCTTTATTTTGCTTTTAAATTTTTTAAGTTTCTCTAAACCCTTAGATTTATTCATATTTGAAGTTCTTCTAGGAGGTATACTCTCCTTAGCCTCGGCTATAAAATTAGGATCTTCAAGATCCTTAATGGCATCCTTACCGTGCCTAGCCTTTGATTTTAGCTCATTTTCATCTATGTGTTTGCTTCCAAGAGCCTTTTTAACAGCCTTGTACATAGATTTAGCTAAAATTTCAATTTCTTCTTCTGAATACTTCATAACTTAAAGATTACTATTCTTCCTCATTATCTACATCTATAGTGGTCCAAAGGTCGTTCAATTCCTCATCTGAACCTTCAACAACATCCTCATTAGCACAGACCTTGATACCAACACCAGGGTCCATAGCCTCACCTATCTCTATAAGCTCAACAGCTTCCCAAACTCTAAAAGGTGTTTTAAGCCAATCTTCTTCAACTTGTCCAGATAGCATAATAAACCTGGAATACACATTATCTTGACCAAAAGCATCATTTTTGACCATATCGGTACACTGTAGAGTTCCTAACTGAAAGTTATTATATTCAAGTAGACCTTCTCTATACCTCAATAAAGCATATTTAACTAAGTTAAATAAAAACAATAAGTTAGCTGGATCTCCATGTGCATGACATCCAATATTATATGTTTCCTGAGATATAATTCTCTCTCTTCTAGATCTATATACCTGATATCTAGGTACTACAGCGACAGTATCCACATCCAATTGAGATCCTGGAGCAATCCTGAAGCCGTTGTTTCCAGCCTTTTCGATAATTATGAAGCCATTACCAGTATCTGGATCAATAGCCACCATATCTTTACCTACAAGATTAATACCCTCAGTCCCTTCAGGAGCCTCTACAATACCAGTATTCTCATCATATGATTCAATTTGAAAAGGCTTGACTATGTATGATATTGGCTTATTAATCTCACATGGATCAAGCTCTTCTACACATACAGATTGATCTCCTAGAGTAGCTAAGTTCTTGTCTTCATTAGAATTTCCCATACTTATACTGACCGCTGGGAAATCCATATTATCAACACGATACTTCATGTAGAAATTGATTTTATTATTTAAAATCCACTCTCTAGCTCTATCTATTTCTTTTTGACCATATTTGTATTTCAGCATAGGATTATCTATGAAGTCTGAGAAGATGTCATCGATCAACCATGGGTCTTTCTTGATGTCATCAATAGCCAGTTCTATGGCTGTTTTGATAACTGTATCGCCTTGAAATAGAGCCATTGTAAATCCTTGTTTTTATTATATTAGAGTGATTTAAAGCAATCTTTATATTAAAGATTGTCTTTTTGAGGGTATATGTCTGATTTAAAGTTTGAAATTGATGTGAATACTATAGCTTCCGAGTTTGGGGAGATGAAAAAACAGGTATCTAAGGATCTCAAGGATAGCGTTGGAAATCTAGCCTCAATGACCCATGCCAAAACCCTAGAATTAGCTGATGAGCACCTAAGCTCACTTTCTAACATGTATAAGGAAAATGTATCTTTTCAGCAGATTGAGGAGAATATATGGGTGGTTTCTTTGGATGAAAAAGCCCTTTGGATTGAAGAGGGAAGAAAAAGTGGCTTTATGGAAGAACTTCTTAACGGTAAGTCATCGAAAACAAACAAGAAAGGTGAGAAGTATGCTGTAATACCTTTTGAGCATTCTAAAAACCCATCAGATCAATCCTCAAAAGCAAGAGATTTGACCAATCAAATAAAGGCTGAACTTAAGAAACAAGGTGTAAACTATAGAAAGCCAGAATACAATGCAGATGGTAGTCCTAAACTAGGTCTTATTAAAAGATTTAACGTAGAATCTGCCAAGCTCAAACCAACAGATAAATCTAGTCCTTTACAGGGTGTAGCTATATATCAGAGAATGGAAGGAAATACAGTCAAAAGAGATGTAATGACCTTCCGTGTTATTACTGAAAGACATAAAGAAGAAGGCAAGTGGGTACATCCAGGTAGAGAGGGTGATAAGCTTATGGATAAAGCCTTTGAGTGGGCTATGCAGACATGGGAAAATGAAGTCTTACCTGATGTGTTGAGTTCTTATGCAAAATAATAATTTAATAGATTTAATGGTGTTTTTTCAATTAATGAGTTTTGGAATAGTGTATCTTGAAATGAACAATATATCTAAGGACTGGAAAAAACTACCCCTAAAAACAAAAATAGGCAGGATTTTTATGCTTAACCTGCCTATCCTAGTAATAATATCTTTATTAATTAACCCTATTTCTTAGGTCTTCTACCCATATGAACTGTGTGGGTTTTCTTTTGCTTAGCGTCTTTTCTGTTATATTGTTTAGATATAGGATCACCGTCCCAATCTCTTGACATACCTGATCTACCAGAACGCCAAGAAACTTTACCAGTTTCACCATCCTTAACTTTTACCTTGCCATTCTTAACAGCACCGATAGGTTGTTGAGGTTTTTTTATGTGCTTAGTAGACTTATCTGGAAGACTCATTGGACTTTTTTTCTTCTTTTTCTTTTTTAAGGCTTTTTTTTTAAAGGTTTCTCAGACTTTTTAAAGCCCTGCTCAAAATCCTCTTGCTCTTCTTGATCATCTTCAGTCTGCTCTTCCATATCAGCTTCAGGCATTGCATCCATAGACTCTTGCATGTGAGCGTCTTCTTCAGGGTTCATATTTAGAAGCTTAGCCATATCAATCATATTCTCAAGCATAGCTAATTGAGCCTGATACATTTTAGGGTTATCAGATCTTAGCTGCTCAAGCATCATTTTGTTTTCTTTGAATGCAAGTAGTGTTGAAGCAATCTTTTGTTTAAGCTCTTCACCAGCTTCTTGATCAGCAGGAGAAATATCACTACCTTCCATATCTTCATCCATATTAGCGTGGATCATATCTTGTAACGCAGACTGTCTATCATCCCCACCTTCTTCAGGCATTTCCTCTGCAAATTCAGATTCTTCTTCACCCTCATGGTCTTCAGCACCAAATGACTCTTCCATATCAGCTTCAATTGAGTCAGCGTCAAGCTCATCGTCACGATTTTCTTTAGCATCGTGAATAAACTCTTCTTCTTCACCCATTTCTTTCTCATGCTCTGGTTGAGCTTCAGCCATTTCTTCTGAGCCGTATTCACCATCTAGGTGTTCAGCAGGGGCATCTATTTCTTCAGTCTCTTCTTCAGAAAACTCTTTTAACTTATCTTCTGGGTCGTCCATCAAGTCTTCTTCAGAAACCTCACCTTCTTCCATTAGGTTTTCGCCTTCCTCACCTGGAAGGTCTTCATCGGTTTCCTCATTTACTGATTCACCATCTACAGCAGATTCTTCAGCGTCCTCTGCTTCTTCATCCATCTCAGGGATTTCTTGTTCAGCAGCAGACTCTTCATCTCCCATTTCTTCATTTTGGTCAAATGAGTCCTCATCATAGTCACCATCTTCTTGACCATCTTCATCTCTATCCTTGTCCATTTCATCTAGAGACTCTTCAGCCTCATCCATGTCTTCTTTTTCTTCCTGCTCATCGTCTAGAGTACTAGCTTCATCTTCTTCATCGTGATCAGCAATATAGTCATCAATATGACCATCATACTCTACAACCTGATCTTTTTCATTCATTTTACCATAGATAAGAGCTTTGGAAGCTTCTGACATAGAGTCACCAATACCAACAGTAGCACTGTGACCAGATTGATTAGCGTATTCGTCTTTTAGACCTTCAATTTCATCGAAATCAAAAGCATCGGCAGGAATTTTAAATATAGCCTCATCACCAGCAGATGTGATAACCTCACCACCTTTAGATTCAACCCACTCTTCAATTTTAGCATGAGCTTCTTTAAGACCACCAGTAATCTTGGAAAGTTCTTCGTGGTTATCAGATGCAATAGCACCACCGATTTTACCACCTACATCATCTCCATTTATAGCTATAAATTTAAACATGTATATCTCCTACTATTTCTTATTCGCTTTAATAGCATCAAGAAGCATTTCTACGTTATCTGTGGAGAATGACTTTGGAAATTTAAACTTATACTTTCCATCCTCAGCTTTCTTGATCTTAATATCTTTATTATAATGCTCACCATAGCAAAGACATAGTTTGAAACTATCTTCACCCTTGTATAAATTAGTATCACAGTCTGGGCAAGAAATTTTCTCAGATTTGTCAAGCTCAACCTTCTCTTGTCTCTTTTTTTCTCTATTTTCAAGAAACTCTTTAAGCTTGCTTTTTTTAGAAATATTATCCATAACGTCTTCCTCAGACTCCTCTAATTCTTCTGACTCTTCTTCAAAGTCAATATCTAAATCATCATCTTCTTCCTCTTCAGCTTCTTCTACGTGAATAGCTTCAGATATCTTGTCCTGAATAAGTTTTTGAATAGCTTCTCTTTCAGAAATTCTTTGATCTACAACATCCTTTATAAGGCAGTGTAATTTAAGTCTTTCGTCTATAATATCCTGAAGTTTCAATAACTTAGGTTCTTCTTCCTTCTTTTCCTCTTTAATCTTATCAAAATCTGCCATATCATACAACTCGAATGTAGACATAACAATTAGACCAATACCTGGTAAAGATCTATATTTGAACTCAGTCTTTCTCTTGCCATCTTGATAGATCTCACCCATATAAACATCATGAGAGACCTTGGTAACGTGCATTTTTGCAGGAGCAAAAGGAAGGTCAAGTTCTTTATTACCACCAATCTGTAGTGGTTTGAGGTTAGCCACAAGATAGCTCAATACAGCTCTAGGCACAATTTGCAAAGCTATTCTGATTTCTTCTGGGTCAAGGGCTGTTCGGGTATCTGGCTTAAAAATTCCTGATCCAATCTCAGCTTTTTTGATTTCTTCAAAAATATCCTCGCCCAGTAATTTTTTCGCTACTTGGACGTATTTTTTCATTATTCTGCCTTACTAAAAGTACTTGAATCTTCGATTAAAAAACCACTAGCATCGATAGAGTTGTGGTATTTACCTGTACAAACAACTGCACCACCACTTGTAGGGATGGCAGCGATTACCTTAGGAGCTACTTTTGACCAATCTCCTGAATCAGGACTGGCATCAAAAGCCTTAGGCTCAATATCTCTAGCACAAATATAAACATCTGCACCACTAGTTACAATGTCACCTCTTCTATATGGCTTTGAAGGGTCATGGAGTTTTCCGATACAATCCATTGTATATGCTGTAGTACCAGCAGCGACCTTAATTAGGGAGCCAAAAGCTACCTGAGCACCACCTGTGTAAGTATCCTTAACTACAGGCTCAATATTGATATTTTTCTGGGCTCCAGTAGGTTCATTATAGATTACATTTTGGATATGGTCCATATCCCAAACTTGTCTCAAGCTCCACTGGATAATTTCCTTAATTTTTCTCAAAGCCATTTCTATTCTCCATTTATATTAAAGATTGCCTTATTCAAACGAGTTTACGTTTACCTTAACCTGGTACTTATTAGGATCTACAGCCTCTTCCTGCTCTGGCTTAGTTCTGTCAGTTTCGGTTTCTTTACTAGTATCCTTGCTATCCCCACGATTACGGTTATGATATACATATTCACGCTGTATCATAACGTGATACCCCATACGTGACTCTTTCCTCTCATTTCCAGTAGTTACGTTACCTATTCTAAGTTCATTTATAATAGCCGCAACATACCAGTGAGCCTCATATCTATATCTTATCGAATAAACCCTTCCTTTTCCAGTATCTGGGTCAATTCCAGGGTTCTTTTTGCTTTTCATCCACTGAATATTTCCCTCTTTATTGATCTTGAAATGAACACCTTCTTTGTACTCATTACCTTGAGAGTCCATTACAAATTCAACTTTGGTAGCTGGAAACTGTAAGTAGTCGGAACCATTAGGATTATATTCTACACGCTGATAGTTAACAACGTCTTTCTCATCTTTCTCTACATTCTTTAGATATAGTCTATCACCTTGAACCAGGTGAATACGCTCACCCTGAGCCTCATCACCGTCTTCTAAGTAGAACCTAGGCAGTGTAAGTCTAGCCTCTGAATAGTCATACAGACCACCCTCCACAGGTTGTTTAGACTTGTTATTACTTAGAACAACACCTTTAAATTCACCATATTTCTTGTATACAAAACCGTTCTCAGATATGGTATCAAGTGAATCAGATCTTCTGTATTCACCTCTGTCTTTAAGACCAATTGGTGAAGGCATGGCTCTATAGTGAATAAAGCAAATACCATGAGAGTTAACGAACTGATCTTGTTTATCTAAATTAAACGAGATCTGCTCCAATTCCATGGGCTGCTTTGGTAATGTATTTAATTGCAGCTTACCTGCTTCTTTCTTTTTTGCCATGTTTTCCTAGCTCTACCATATCTTTCATAGTTCTTCTAAGCATGGCTTTTACACCTCTAAGCTCAGGTAAACTGTTCATTTCTAATACTTTAAGACACTCTTCCATGACCGTATATGAAGCCTGGGCATCTAATTTTATTTTGCTTTTTTGCTCAGTTATTTCTTTAGATTTTTTAACAATATCAATAACTTGAGACATATTATTTCCTAAGTTTTTCTAATAAGCCCTTCAGTGGAACCCATCCCCAGATACCAGCAGTAACCGCTACAAATACCTCAAGATCTTTCAATACAGGAACTATCTCTGAAACAGCTACGGAAGCAATACCTAAAATAATAATTGCACCAGCATCTAGTCCAATTTTAATAGCGTTTTTCTTTAATCTAGCTTTATCTATTTTCATTATTTTCTCCTAACTTTTTTAGCACCAATTTCCTTGGCTTTACTGTTAATTGTGTCAGCAAGTGTTTCTGCTACAAATTTATTAGGGCTGATAGATTTTCTGAATTCATAAGAATTAACCACAAGATCTCCATCTTTCATCTCAGTCTCATACTTAGCAAGCTCTAATCCGTGCTTACATAATACGAAATCGTATGTATTTGCTTTATTAAGCACATATAGCTCTAAACCAGCATTTTTAGCCATATCAGGTAATTGCTCTGTTTTATCTTCAACTTTGTGTAGGGCATCTTTTTCAGACTTAAAAATAGCAGGTTGAAACTCGGCACCGTACATTTTTTCCATTTGATACGTTACAATACCTGGATGACTACCAGCAGCAATAGCATCTGCTGTACGGCTATTTCTTTCCTTTTTACCGATAAGAACGTGAAAACCTCCACGAGTCTTAACGAGCTTTACATCGTCATCATGTAGTCTGCCAACTACTTTTACTTCTTCTACCTCTTCGGGTTTAATATTCATAATACATACTCCTTATGTATTTAAAGATTGTAATTTTCAGGGATTATTCGATAATGTCTTCGTCATTCCAATATGTTACGAAGTCTTGTCCGTACATCATACCGCCATGATGAGATCCATAGGTTTGTTCTTCTACTCTTTGTTTTTTTTCATTTTCGTATAATTTCAACAACTTATATCTATCTCTAAGCTCTTTTTTAGTCATATCTTCACTGAGTTCGTAGATCTCCATTTCCATTTCAATAATAGAAATCGCTAAATCGTCCCAATCCATTAGGGATACCACCATCTTGTGGTCCTCAAACTCTTGTTTGGTCATTAAAGATACCTTTCAACAAACTTTTTATATATTTGGCAAGTATCACGTTTGGTAGTGCCTCCAAATCCACAATTATAGCGTAACCACCAATTGTTATCTCTAGCCTCAAATCTTTCCATAATATCAGCCAAAACCTTAGCCCCAGCCTCTACAGAATACTCTAAATCTGTGGTGAGTCTTTCGTTGTCAAACTTCCACAATTCTACGGTTTTCCAGTGTATTTGAGATATGCCAAAATCAGTATAAACACATTTCTTCTCAAACTCAGCCGTAACACCACATTTTTTACCCTTAGCTTTTAAGCTGTATTCACTTTCTTGTCTTAATATAGCAGTGAAAATTCTACTAGGTATGTGGTATTTTCTATGCATTTTATATATAATGTTAGAAAGTTTCATAGCGTATTTTTTATTAATCTTAGGCTTATTTTTTACAATCTGACAATATATAGGATGTGTAGAACAATCGACCTTTGCAAAAGAGCTAAAACTAAATAAAAATAATGCAGTAATAAGAATTGTTTTCATAAACTTCTCCTTACTACAATAATATCACATTGACGTTTTGCGTCAACATTATTCCTCAGAAGAGTGCCAATTACCTGAAATTATGTGATCAGGCAACAATCCAGCCTTCTGTTCAGCATATTTTGTTTTGTGAGGATTAGTTCTATTATGTTCCCCATGGGGTCCAAAATTAACCCATGAATTCTGCCCTAGAGTTTCAGTAGCAAGGGCTTTCTGAGCTTCTGGACTAAACATTTTTTTATGAGTATTGTAAGCTCTATGTTCACCCTTAGGTCCAAAACCAGACTCACCACCTTTATGATGACCATAGTAGTCATGAACTATCCTGAACAAATCGTTAGCTAATAACTCTTTACCTTCGTGCATAATACCAGTCCCTTGCATCATGGGATGGTCTGATTTATCACTATCATCAGAGCCAAATCCCTGATCTGTAGGGAAAAAGTGAAGGTGGTTGTTATTTTTAATATCGTGATGTAGTTCTTTAGAGTTTTTATAAGGGTTTTCTTGACCTGGCTGTATTCTTGATATTTTAATGCCTGATTGCATCATATCGTTAAACTGTTTTTTAGTTTCATTAATAAGAGCACCATAGGCTTTCTGTACAGCAGGGTGAGATGGGTCGTGAGGCATTTGCTCATAAGCATCTGCAATATTTTTACCATGTTCTGGATTGAGTTTTACAGAGCTAGATGGAGTTTTAAGATCTTCTTTTTTAATCAAAACATCTTTTTCACTAGCAGCTAGTTTTTTTGTTCTAGCATTGATTCTAGTGTTTAGATTAGGTTTTTCTGTATCTTTTATATTTGCAGGTATGTATTTTGACTTATGATGAACCAGCCATTCAGCCTCATCTTTTTCAGTAGAGGATCTACCATCAGCCCCCATTTTCCCAGAACCTCTGTTTTCTTTCAAAGATGTGTTGAATTGGTTAGACGAATGTTGTAAGTCTGATTCAGGTATCCATGCAGATATAACATCACCAAAATCTCTTGCAACATGGTGATGAGGAGTCCAAGAGCTGACATAACCAGAATCAAATTCTTCTGAGTAATCTATTTCATCTTTATCTTTAAAATAATCATGCTCTAACATATCTCCACGATGCATCAGAAACATTCTTTCACCAGTTTTAGGATGTCTTTTAACTTTAGTCATTCCATGAAGTTTGTTTAAAGCCCTTAATCTAGCATTACCTTCAGTATAGACTTCCTTACCTTCACCTTGCTCGTCATGAGTCCACTTTCTTTGTTGTTCAGTTATCTTCTTGTTTTCTGGAGATAAAGGATTGAATTTATGTCTTCTTTGTAAAGATCCTTTCTCAAGTTTTTCAGATTTCTTAAGTGTCTTTAATACTTTCTTATAGCTCATCTACCACCTCCTCTAAACACCCTACGATGTGTAAAGTTAGGAGCTTCTGGAGCTGGTTTAGTATCTTCAGCACCAATCTTATCAGGACTAGGCTGTTCACCTAGCTGAGCTGTCTCAGATGCTGGTGCTCTAAACTTACTATGGGTTGACTTAATACCGTTTTCCCATGCATGTTTCATCTTATCGTAGTCACCACCAAACTCAGCATGTAGTTTATCATAGTGAGCATCGTGAACAGCGGCTTTTAAGTTACCATTTTTTTGAGTGACTTCCTTAAAAGCACTATTACTCAATTGATTTACATACCCAAATCTATCCTGTAAGTCAGGATTATTTTTGATAGTTTGCTTATATACATGTGGAGATAGCTTATCGCCATGTTCTTGGATAAACCCTTTTTTCTCGTTTCTATAGATAATATCGTCAGCTTCTTTTTTTGCTTTATTATAGGCGTGTTCTTGTACAGTTTGTTCAGGCTCTATAGAGGCTACGCTTCTGGCATGTTTAGGTATGTTATTTTGTGTAAACTGTTGAGCAGCTTCTTTTTGACTATCTTGACCCATGTAGTGAGCACCATGCATAAGTCCTAAAGCTAACATACCACCCTTAAGTGCATTAAAACCCTCACCTTTCTCAAGTGTTTCATAAAGCTCTAGAAATTCATCCATACTTTTCTTTATTAGTTTAGGTGTAAGGTTATATGTATGACCTTGATGAGCTTCATTTTGAGAAAACGGTTTATCTAAAAATCTGTCAGCGTTATGCTCCCTTGGTTTCGTTAAATGAGGTGATCTAAGATTTTCTTCAATCATATCGAAATCATCTTCAAACTGAGGATGGTCTATCTCTGGGTGTGTTATGTTTAATTCTTTGCCACTAGTTTTTAACTTAGCCATATGCTTATCAGCTAAACCCATATGTTGATTAGAAAAATCTAAAGCCTTTTCTCTTACTTCAGGGTCTTTGTTTTTATCAGCAGCTATCTGATACAGATTTGCATTAGTCCAGTGATGTAGATAAGCGTCTTTGTGATCATCAAATTGTGTATCCAAACCACCTTCTTTAATGAAAACTCCTTTACCTTTTTCAGTTAATGGAAGATCTTTATAATTAGCAGGTTGAAAACCCATAGATCTAGGAACTTGCTTATATCCCTTCTTATATGTAGAGTGGATTTTAGCAGAACCACCAGCAGCATGTGCATGTTTAGATTCTGGAGAGTGAGTAGATACCTTTTCAGCACCGTGTTTCTTAGCTTCTTTTAAAACAGCATTTATTAGTGACTCGCGCCAGTTCTTATGATAGTCTGATATTTTTTCTACGTGACTAGCCTTATGTTCGGCACCTTCTTTTTTAAGATATCTTTGTACTGTCTTTCCAAAGTCAGACTGAACCTCATCAATCATCCAGTGTTTAGGATCTGAAGTATCAACTCTAGCCCAGGCAATAGTGTTGTTTCTGGTAGGGTGCCCTGATCTTTGAGATACATCTTGAACTCTTTTAAAAGTATCATACATATCAGGATCTTCCATGATAGGTTTTATACTTTCATTTGAATGATCAAGTCTCATGATAACTTGATCCTTACCGTTGACGTTCTGCATAGCACCAGATCCCCATTTACCGTAGGATATCTCATACTTGGTCTTAGGTAATTCGTTTATTTTGTTTTCTATTTCTTCAGAAGTTATCTTACCTTTACCATCAAAAACTTGTTTCCAAATGTCTTTTTGATTTGGGTATAGTTTATTCATAGTACCAATATCTATTTTTCCACCATTAGCTTGAGCATAGTCACGAACCATCTCATGATGATGTTGGTTATCGGCATACTCATGGTCATAAGATCTATCTTTGATTTTAGTGTTTAAGAAGTCTTTATGTATACCATCTAACTGTTTAGTTCTTTGTTGTTGATATAATTCATCATAGTTAGGAATATGTGGGTGTAAATGACTTGGAATGAATCTTACATCATTGTGTGATTCATTATAAAGCTCTTCCATGTGATTTTTTGCGTTTTGCTCTATATACCACTTGGCAGCTTCTTCTTCAGCCTCTTGATATTCAGGAGACTCCATGTGATCTTCATACAAATAATAATCGTCAATATATTCCCATGCATTTTCATCGAGATCTTTTCTGATAGCTTCTTTAAGGGCATCTCCAAATCTATCCTCATACTCAGGATGCTGAGCTATATCAAAATCATCGTGATCATGTCCAATCATCAACGGACCACCAAACTTGTTAAGTTCTTCACTTATATCGTCAATATGAACATCGCCATCAGCATCAATAGCGTCTTCAGGTATTCCAATTTCAGACCAACTTTCAACGCCAGCTTCTTGAGGTGTAAGGTGAGATCCTGAATCTCCATATTCTTCATATATATCATTTAACTTATCAAATACTGGATTTCCTACATTTTGAGATGAATTCGGGTTTTCATACTCCCAATCACTGTAGTCTTCATGAAGAATTTCATGCGCCCTATCTATTAATTCGTCCTTAGCACCTTTTTCATAGACCATATCTACAATTTTATCTTCATTATCCCTTACATAGTCATGTACTGAGTAAGACTCTTCAGCAGATTCACGAATAGATCCATCATTATGACCTTCTTCCCTAATTTCTTCTACAATTTCAGGATCAAGCTCATCAATAGTATAAATATCGTCTTTATGCTCTTTGTGGTAAGCATTTAGCTCATCAGAGTCATAGCCATGGTGGTGGTCATCATTGTTCCATTTTTGAAACATTTCAACACCATGTCTAGGATCAACATGTTTATTTTCATAAAGAGCGTACTTCTCTTCTATATTAGAATGTCTTTTAATATGCTCAGCTTGCTCATCATCGATATGTCTAGAGCCAGCTAGATGTCTAGCAAGTCTTTCATTATAACCATGCTTGTCCAAATCTGCAATTGACCAGTTAGCCCAGTTTTCCTCTTGAAAAGCTTCACTATTCTCACCACCTTCATAGTCTTCTGGAAATGTATGACCGTAAGTACCACCTTCATCAATACCTAACTTACTATTAACCCAGTTCTTTTTAAATGTAGGATCAGCATGATCAAGTAATAGATCTAATGAGTGAGGTCTAATTTCATCACTATGATCTTCTAAAAGTGTATGAATTATATTTGGGTCCAGTGTAGTACTTTGTTCTTTATCTGGTATAGGTTTTCCTCTATTATAACCCTGCATATTTCTTTGAACTATAGCGTCAATTCTGTATCCATTTAAACCTTCTCTAAATTCAGGATTGTTGAATAGGTTCTTTAATGTGTTATTATCTGTAAGCTCATGGTCTAAAACATACTCGATTTGTTCTGGATTTTTAGTTCCATAATCCTCTAGATGCCTTCTAGTGATATTGGGGTTTGCAAGAATTTTATTATCTCTACCTCTGGGATCTAAAAGACTATCGTCAATGAACTGATCAATACTTCTACCAGATAGATTACCTCTTTTACTTAAGTGACTTAAACCATCAGACCATCTTTCTTCCCAGTCATTCATTTTTTCTTTGTCGCCTTTCCACCACCCTTTTCTTTCTTCAAGTGCAGCTTCAATAACTTTTTCATTAGTAGCTGGGTTATTGTGCTTTGATCTATTAAGTAAATCACCTACTCTTGTATCTCCATCTTCAGCCATATTCATGTAGCTATTAAGCCAACTGGAACTTAACCCAGCATGATTTCCAGATAAGATATCAATATATTCTTGTTCGGTTAAATCCTCACCATTTTGGTGATGCTCTAAGAAATCTTTCCAATCCCCAAATCTTTCATTAGATTCTTCCTCTTCATTCTTAATAATGTCTATGATATATTTATGATGTTTAGACATATTTATTCCTTAAGCTTCTGGGAAAGGTTAGAAAGAAAATCAGGATTGTGATGACCATTTTCAGATGCAAATGTAGCAGCTTCTTCTCTATGGGCATCTAGATTATGATGGTCTTTGGCAGATGTTTCTTTAAAGTCATTTGGGTGTATTTTATATTCAGCCTCAGGCTTCATAGACTCGAACATACCTACAGCATGACTCATTGTATTATCTAAGCTAGAGTTATAAATACCGTGAAATCCAGCGTTCTTAATTTCTTGATGATAAGCGTCACGAAATTCATCGGCATTTATGGGCATTTGACCTGTCCATCCCTTTGATTTAGAATATTCATCTTTCTTGGTTTGGGCTTTTTCTCTAGCTATATCTCTAAGTCCATGACTGTCTTTTGCAATGTCATAAAGTTTTTTATTACCTAGATCTACCACATATTTTTTCTTAGATCCAGATGTTACAATAGATTCTGGCTCTACACCTTCAGCATAATAAAAGCTCATTCTGTGTGTAGGGGCACCTTGTTTAGCTTCAGCACCAATTTTTCTAACCCCATGATGATCTGGATGAATTTCCTCTAGACCCTCTTGAGGTGAAAAATGTACCAGTTTTGTACCTGGACCAGCTAAAGCTAATTTATGTCTTGGACCACCTTCAGCCTTACATAGTTTATAAACACCGTTTTTAATGATTTGCTCAGATTTCTTCATTTTTTCAGGTCTATCTTTAATAAAATCAGAATCAACATGTGTCTTATCAAAGTCAAAACCATGAGTAAAATGAGTTCCATCGCTTAAGGTAGAGTAATAATCTTCAGGAGCATCTTGATGCAGTAGTGTTCCATTACCTTTATGGTGACGACCAGCTTTCATGCCATTTAGATAATGCATTTCATGCTTATGCCCATCAGAAATGATAGAACTATCCTGACCCATATCCTGGGCTAATCTGTTTAAGTGTCTTAGTGAGTGACTAGGTGGATTGTGTACGATAATAGAACGCTCTTCTTGACCATACTTTCCCTTCATTTCCTCAGCGTGATAGCCTTTATCTTGAAGAAACTTTAATGTATCTTCATGAGACATAGAGAATTTGGAAGGGTGCATTGGGTTTTCAGCAGAAAATATGAAATGAGGTATCTTGTCATGGATACCATGCGGTTTGCGATCAGAATTTTTATAAAGATTATCTAAAAAATCTTCTGTTTTTCTGATATCTGAATGTATAGATTTTAGAACTTTTTTATACATTTGCAATCCTTTTGTTTTTCCATAATTATACCGCAATAATTGAAGAATTGCAATGGTTTAGATATT
>Ga0180431_10001545_pt1 | contig 32030 bp, 29 predicted proteins | sample SS_ome_11_FD_132459 | JGI IMG/M metagenome (GOLD analysis project Ga0180431, IMG submission 132459) | Hypersaline lake sediment archaeal communities from the Salton Sea, California, USA - SS_1_MS_1 metaG | ecosystem: Environmental > Aquatic > Non-marine Saline and Alkaline > Hypersaline >... | reverse complement strand
CCTTCATATCGATGGAGATATTCCCTGCGAGATCAAAATCGACCCTTCCCGAAATACCTACATAGTCCTTATGTATTTGAATGTCCCTTTTCTTGAAATAGTCGTACCCCTTTTTGCCGATGATGGTAAATTGAATCTCGGAGTATCTCTTCCTGTTCTCCTTGACGAACAGTTCCGTGGCTTTGATGATGTTTTGGTTGAAGGCGCCGCAGAGACCCTTGTCGGAGGTGAAGATTACAAGCATCACCTTCTCAGGCGTTCTTCGCTTCAGGAGGGGGTGTGCATCCGGACTGGTCCTCAAGGAGACGCTCGCCAGCACCTCCATCATCTTGTCGGCGTAGGGCCTTGCCCTTTCTATCCTATCCTGGGCCTTTTTAAGCTTGGCCGCGGCGACCATCTTCATGGCGCTGGTGATCTGCTGGGTGCTCTTTACCGAGAGTATCCGTTTACGTATATCTTTGAGGTTTGCCATAAGGTCGCCGTTATATCGTTTTTAAATCGCTTTCTAAATCACTGTCGGGCTTCATAGCAATGTTAGACTATAAAGATGTTCTTGAAATCTGTCAGTATCTTGGAGAGCTGTCTTTCGAGCTCGCTCGTGAGCGCTCCCTTATCCCTTATCTCTTTTAATATCTTGGGATTTTTTGTCTCCATGTAGCTGTAGAGGTCTTCCTCGTACTTGTTCAGCACCTCTTCCGGGTATTCGTCCACGAAGCCGTTTGTGGCGGCGAAGATGATGAGGACCTGCTTTTCCACCGGCAGCGGCTTGTACTGGGGCTGTTTCAGTATCTCCACGAGCCTGCTACCCCGGGAGAGCTGGGCCTGGGTCGCCTTGTCGAGGTCGGAACCGAACTGGGCGAACGCGGCCATCTCCCTGTACTGGGCGAGGTCAAGCCTTAAAGAGCCGGCCACCTGTTTCATCCCCTTTATCTGGGCGCTGCCGCCGACCCGGGAGACGGAGAGTCCCACGTTGATGGCCGGACGCACGCCGGAATAGAATAGGTCCGATTCGAGGAATATCTGGCCGTCGGTAATCGAGATAACGTTTGTCGGGATGTACGCGGAGACGTCTCCCGCCTGGGTCTCGATTATCGGAAGGGCCGTGAGGGAACCGCCCCCCTTGTCGTCCGAAAGCTTGGCCGCCCTCTCTAAAAGCCTCGAGTGGAGGTAGAAGACGTCCCCCGGATACGCCTCTCTACCGGGGGGCCTCCTAAGGAGGAGGGAGAGCTGTCGATACGCCACGGCGTGCTTTGAAAGATCGTCGTAGATGATAAGGGAGTGTCTCTCGTTGTCCCTGAAATACTCACCCATGGTGACGCCGGAATATGGGGCGATAAACTGGAGCGGGGCGGGTTCCGATGCCGTTGCCGCCACCACGATGGTCTTTTCCATGGCCCCGAACTTGTTCAGGATATCCACCACCCGGGCCACCGTGGAGCGCTTCTGACCAATGGCAACGTAGATCGAGATCACGTCCATATCCCGCTGATTCAAGATCGTGTCTATGGCTATGGCGGTCTTTCCGGTCTGACGGTCGCCGATGATCAGCTCCCTCTGTCCCCTCCCGATGGGCGTCATCGAGTCGATCGCCTTGATCCCCGTCTGGAGGGGTTCCTTTACCGGCTGGCGGTATACGATGCCGGGGGCCTTGACCTCGATGGGGAGGAAGTCCTTCGTCTTTATCGGCTCCTTCCCGTCTATGGGCTGCCCCAGGGCGTTGACGACCCTGCCCAGGAGGGCGTCTCCCACGGGGACCTCCGCGATGCGGCCGGTCCTCTTTACGGTATCGCCTTCCTTTATATGCCAGTCCTCGCCGAAAACGGCGGCGCCCACGTTGTCCTCCTCGAGGTTCAGGACGATGCCGGTGAGCTCCCCCGGAAACTCCAAGAGCTCCCCCGCCATGGCGTTTTCGAGGCCGTGTATCCTGGCGATGCCGTCACCGACATAGAGTATGGTACCGGTTTCGGAAATTTCGAGCTTCTTTTCGTAGTCTCGAATCTGCTTCTTTAAGATACTGCTTATCTCTTCGGCCTTGATTTCCATATCAATTAACGTATCCCTTTTTAAGATTATAACTAATATTTTCGAGCTGGGTCTTTATGCTTCCGTCAAATACCAAGCCGCCCACGTGGGCGACGATACCGCCGATTATTTCGGGATCGATGTCGACGTCGGCGACTATCTCCTTGCCGACGGCGACCGTGAGCCCCTTTACAATCTTGTTGACCTCCGCCTTCGTCAGGGGGGAGGCGCTCACTATCTTGGCCCTGACCCTCCCCTTTGCCTCGTCCAATAGGGAGTTATAAATTTCAACGATGTCTCCTATGAACGATAGCCGCTCCTTGTCCAACAGCAGCCGGATGAAGTTATTTACCACTTTGGAAAACTTCAGTTTCGGCAGGATCTTCTCCAGGGCGTCCCTTTTGATCTCCAACGATCCTGAAGGCCCGATAAAGAAATTCCAGAGCTTTTTGTCGCTCTTAAGCACAGTGGAGAAGGAGAGTATCTCTTTTCCGTATCGCTCCTCCTTGCCGTCTTCCACGGCGAGCTCCATGAGGGCGCGGGCGTATTTCCTTGCAACGGTTTCTTGAATCATGTCAGCTTGACGGTCTTTTCAATATATTCCTGGGTCATTCTGGAAACATCTTTTTTCTTTATATTTTTTTTCAAGATATCCTCGGCGATATTTACCGCCAAATCCACGGTCTCGGTTTTAATGGCCAGCTTTGCCTTTGTCAGCTCATGTTCCAGGCTTTTTTCGGCCTGAATTCGGATCTTCTCCGCCTCCTTTTCCCCGTTTTCTATGAGCCTTTGACGCTCCTTCCGTCCCTCCTCGGTAAATGCTGTCTTGAGATCCTCGATCTCCTTTTTGGCTTTTAAGAACTTCGCGGTGACCTCTTGGTACCTGTTTTCTGCGTTGACCTTTGATTGGGCCGCGTCGTCGAGGGCCTCGCGGATCGCCTTTTTACGGTTGGAGAAGAAGTCGATGACTTTATCCGTTAAGGCCAGATGGAGGATGATGATCAAAACGGAGAAATTCGCAATCCTCCATGCGAACTCCTCGACCCTATCGATATCTCCCTTGATCCAGAGGGCCAAATTTTTCATGATTACGACGTTGAGCAGGGCGTCTATGGAAAGTACATCGTTTGCCAGAAGTGTGATGCAGGCGGCCGCAGAAATTGCCAGAATCGAGAAGACAAGCAATACGGTGAGGGAAAGGGTTAACTTTATCTTAAGGGCCATTTTAGAGCTCCCTTTCGAGAATCTTCTCGGCGATCGCTTTTGAGAGGAGACCAGCTTCCCGTTTCATCTCTATTAGGGCCACCGCCGATTCCTTGGCGATCTCCTCTTTGAGCCTGTCGGTCATATTTTTGGTCTCTTCCCTGGCGGTCTTGATGATCTCGGTTTCCCTCTCAATACCTTCCGCTCTCAGGCGGTCCTTCTCCCTGTTCGCCTCGATCCTCGCCTCTTTTAAGGTCGTTTCGTATTCGGCGATGACCTTTTCCGCCTCCGCCGCTAGCCGCTCCGACTCCTCTTCGTTTCCCTCTACCCTGTTTCTCCTTTCATCGAGCACCTTGAGAATCGGCTTTACGAGAACCCAGTTTACTACGATGATAAAGACGAGGAAATTTACAATCTGTATAAAAAAAGTATAGTTTAACTCCAGCACTTTTGATGCTCACCTGTAAAAAGCCACTTCGATAAATGAATGAATAGTCATTCAAAAAGAAAATTTACCACAGCCCTTTTTCTATGTCAAGGGGAAATTTTAAAAAGAATAAAGAGAAAAAGCAAATACAACGGGGCGCGATCGACCGTCAGTGGGTGGAGCCACCGTTGCTTACTTTATTTACCTCCTTAACCATGAAATGGCCAGTTTCCCTCGCCGACGTTGAGAACTTCGTCGCCGTCAGCTCATCCTTAATACGCTCCATCTTGCAGTTGCCCTCAAAGACGCCCCCTTCGTGTATGACAAAAGTGGGGGTCTCGATTTCGCCGTAGAACCTCCCCGGCGGTGAGATTTCCACCCTTCTGGCGGCCCTGATATTTCCCTTTACGAGGCCGTTAATTATGATGGTATCGACTTCGATCTCCCCCTCTACCTTCCCGTTATGACCGACGATCAGGATATCCTTTGCGAAGATGTCGCCCTTCAGCTTTCCCTCCACCCTTACCGTTCCCTCAAAAGACAGCGATCCCTCGAAGCTCGTTCCCTCCCCTAAAAATGCGTTCAGCTCGGAGGTCTTGTCGAAGCTTTCCGGTTTCTTTCCGCCGATAATCTTGATTTTTCCAAACATAATATCACCCTCTAATTGAAGTTTTGAACATTAAGAACCTAATGAATCTATGCACGATTTCCCCTCTGACACCGGAGGGAGGCAATCGTTAGTCAAATTTGAGAATTGTCCAACGGTTCAAGATTTTACTCAGGATTTCACTCATGATTTTAATATCTCCGTCAGCCTCTCCAGCTCCTGGTCCGAGTAGTACTCTATCTCTATCTTGCCGCCGGCTCCCCTGGAGACGATCTTCACCCTCGTGCCGAGGGTTCGGGTAAGCTCGTCTTCGAGGTCCAAGAGGAGGTGATCCACCTCCCTCTCCTCCTTTACGGCGCCCCCCTCTCTCATCCTCCTGACCAGGGCCTCCGTCTCCCTTACGGACATTCCCTTTGATGCAACTTTCTCCCTGGCTTTTAAGATTGACCTCTCGTCGCTCAGGGAGAGGAGCGCCCTTGCGTGACCGGAAGACAGTGCTCCCCTCGCCACATCCTCCTTAACGACTTCCGGGAGGGAGAGGAGCCTGAGGGTGTTTGCTATTGTGGACCTGTCCTTACCCACGCGCCCGGCGAGGTTCTCCTGGGTTATCTCGAACTCCTCGATGAGTCTGAGATAGGCGTTGGCCTCCTCGATCGGGTTGAGATCTTCCCTCTGGATATTTTCGATCAGCGCCAGCTGGAGGATCTCGGAATCGGAGACGTCCTTGATCACCACCGGGACGCGCTCGAGGCCCGCCTTCTTTGCCGCCCTGAGCCTCCTTTCCCCGGCGATAAGCTCGTAACCGTCGTCCGCGCTTCTTACGATCAGAGGCTGGATGATCCCCTTGTCTTCTACGGAGGCTGTGAGTTCGTCTATCTTTTCATCGTCGAAATCCTTTCTGGGCTGATACCGATTGGGGACGATATCCTCAACGCTCACCGTGAAGAGCTCGCCGCGGGCGACCTTTCCCGCTCCCTTTTCGATGAGGTCTTCGGCCGGTGCGGCGTCCGGGATGAGCGCGGAGAGTCCCTTTCCAAGTGCCTTTCTCTTTGCCATTATCTCTCTCTCCGAATAATTTCCTGGGTGAGCTCCAGGTAGCTCATCGCCCCCTTGGAGTTGATATCATAGAGGATGATGGGCAGGCCGAAGCTCGAGCATTCCGAGAGGCTCACGTTTCTTGGAATCACGCTTTTGAAAACCTGTCTGCCGAAATGTTTGTTTACCTCCTCCTGAACCTGATGGGAGAGGTTGTTTCTGGCGTCGAACATTGTGAGGAGGATCCCCTCGATAACGAGCCGTTTATTGATATTCTTCCTGATGATATTTATGGTGTTCAAGAGCTGGCCCAGGCCCTCCAGGGCGAAGTACTCGCACTGAAGAGGGATTATGATGCTGTCCGCCGCGGTGAGGGAGTTTACGGTCAGGAGTCCCAGGGACGGGGGACAGTCTATCAGGATATAGTCGAATTTATCCAACACCTCTTCTATCCCCGTCTTTAACTTCTGCTCTCTGCCGATGGCCCCGACAAGCTCTATCTCCGCGCCGATGAGATCGGTGTTCGAGGGGGCGAGCATCAGAAACGGGAGCTCTTCCTTCGGCTTCAGCAATATCTTCGATATGGAGGTCTTTTCGATGAGGACCTGGTAAATGCTCTCGCGGACGTTTTTCTTGTCTACACCGAGCCCGCTTCCGGCGTTGGCCTGCGGGTCGATATCGATAACGAGGGTCTTTCTCTCCGCGGCTGCCAGAGATGCGGAGAGGTTAACGGCGGTGGTGGTCTTTCCCACACCCCCCTTTTGGTTTGCGATACATATTACCTTTGCGGCCATATCGTTCTGAAACCTAATACTGGTTTGAGCTGTCGGCTAAAAAATACGGAGTAATATATCACAAAGTCGTCGATATCGGAAGTGGAAAATGGAATATATTGGGACAAAAGTGGGGATTATTTGAAAAAAAATCGACCTGTTGAGGTTAAGGGGAGGAAATTTCGCCGCCGAAACGTTTCACGTGAAACATCGCCGGGAGATAATTTCCCACAAAAAAAGGGATTGTTTCACGTGAAACAATTACCCCCATATGCCATTTCTCAGCTTTTTATGGCCCCTATTTACCGATGCAGAACCGGGAGAAGATGGTATCGAGAATGTCTTCGGCCCCCACCTCCCCCGTAATCTCCTTTAGAGACATTAGCGCCCCCCGGAGGTCCACGGCCAGGAGCTCCGGCTCAAGGCGTCTTTCGACGCCCCCTTCCCCCGAAACGCCGATATTTTCACCGTCCAGTATCTCGGTTAAGGATCTCCTCGCGCCCAAAAGGGCCTCAAGGTGCCTTGCGTTGTTTATGATTATTCTGTCAGAAGCGGGACCGCCGGCCCCCGCCTCGTCGAGGAGGAGCCTCCCGATCTCCGATATCAGATCGTCTATTCCCCGACCCGTTAGGGCCGACGTGAAGAGATAGGGAAAGGGGAGGTCGTCCACCCCGTTTATGCGCAAATCTTTATTTCCCTCTGTTTCATTGACATCGAGAAGGTCGACCTTGTTAAGGACGACGAGCGTTGAGACTCTCTCCCTTACGGACCCCCCGTCCCTGATGAAATTGATCATCCTCCTCTCCTCTCCGCCTATTTGCGATGTCACGTCGATCACCAGGAGGATTATGTCGGCGCCCGAGACCGCCTCCCACGCCCTCCTGACCCCCTCCCGCTCCGCTTCGCCCAGGACCTCCCGGATGCCGCACGTGTCGACTATCTTGAGCGGAATGCCGTTGATTGTGGTAAAGTCCCAGACGATGTCTCTGGTCGTGCCCGGCTCGGCCGTGACGATGGCCCGATCCGCCCCCAGAAGCCTGTTCATGATGCTCGACTTCCCCACGTTGGGACGGCCCAGGATGACCACGCTCGCTCCCTCTTTCAACATCCTCCCACGGCGGTATGTGGAGAGAAGCCCTTCTATTTTCTTCAATATACGCCCCGACTCTTCCAGGGCGGCCTCTCGGGATATTATCTCGGTCTCCTCGTCCGGGAAGTCTATCGAGGCCTCCACATCGGCGAGAAGCGACAACAACGCCTCCTTCATCTCCTCTATCTCTCCCGAGAGCCCTCCGAAGAGCTGGTTTGCCGAGACCAGAAGGCCCCCCTCGGTGACGGAGGTTATAATATCCAAAACCGCCTCCGCCTGGGCGAGGTCGAGCTTCCCGTTCATGAAGGCCCGCCTCGTGAACTCCCCGTTTTCGGCCGGCCGCGCCCCCAGAGATACACCCCTCATAAGAACCGACTCAAGAAGGAGCGGACCGCCATGACACTGGAGCTCCACGACGTCCTCCCCCGTGTAGGAGCGGGGCGATTCCATGAAGACAAAAAGAGACCGGTCGATCGCCTCCCCATCGGAGTCGAGGACGTCGCCGAGGTACATCTTGTGGGTCTCGATTTTTTGAGGCTTTTGGAGAAATCTGAAGAGCTTTTTCCCGATGGAGAGGGAATCGGAGCCGCTCAGGCGAACCACCCCTATTCCGCCCTCTCCCCGGGGCGTCGCCACCGCGACAATTGTGTCGGCGTCGATCTTCCGGTCAAAATCTATTTTCATCTGATTAAAGGACAGGCTGTTATGGAACAGTTGGAGGCGAATTTTTAGTGGGGGAATATCTCTTAAGGTCTACCCTTATATCCTGGTTTGAGCTTTTCCTCTTGGCCATGACGGGAAGGCGAGATATTGTGCGATATTGATGTTGGGGCGGTGCGCTACAATCCCTGTCTGTTGGCTCTAAAAGACATTTTCCCGTTAAAAAAAGCTCCGCCTGAATGACTCTCTATCATCTCCCCGTTAAAAGGGTAAATCGATTTAAGGATTGATGCCCTGCGAGATTAAGTGGTGCCGTAAGACTCTTACCTCTTTACCGGATAGACGATCACCTTTCTCCTCTCGCCCTCTCCCCTGCTCTCAGTCTTGAGCTCTTTATCCGGCTTCAGCGCCAGGTGAAAGAGCCTCCTCTCCACGGATCCCATCGGCTCGGCCGCAACGGGCTTTCCGAGCCTCTTTGCCTTTTTGCCGAGGGTTATCGCTATCTTCTGGATCGACTGCTCCCTGCGCTTTCTGTACCCTTCGCTGTCGAGGACCACCCGTATCCGTCCCTCGTGGATTCGCTGTATGTACCTGTTTGTGATGTACTGGAGGGCGTCCAGCGTTTGTCCCCGCCTTCCGATCACCAACCCTTCCGATTCTCCCTTGATGTTGAGGAGAAATCCATCCTCGTTCTCGACGCCCTCCACCTTGGCGTCTATTCTCATCTTTTTCAATATCTCGGACAGAAACTCTATTGCGTTTCTCAAGGCCCCATGAGATTCGGTCTCCCACACCCTTATTGTGATTTTCTTCTTTCCGAGGAATCCTAAGATTCCTCCCGCTCCCGAATCTATAACCCGATACTCCATACGGTTCCGGTCCACTCCGAGTTGACTCGCTGCGCTTTTCAGGGCTCCCTCGAGATCGTCACCGGTTACAACTACGCCCAAATCCTTGTTTAGTCCTGCATGATCATTAGAATTCATTACGAAACCTTAATCCTTTGTTATCTTGTTTGTCACAAGCTGCTGGGCTATCGATAAAAGGTTGCTCACCAGAAAGTAGAGCACCAATCCGGAAGGCAGGTTGAGGAAGATGACCGTGAAGACAACGGGCATAGCCAACATAACCTTCTGCTGGGTGGGATCGGCGCCGGTGGGTGTGAGCTTCTGCTGGAGAAAATAGGAGAGCCCCATGACGATAGGAGTTACGTAATAGGGATCCTTTGCCGAGAGGTCTTGTATCCACAGCCAGAAGGGTGCGTGCCTCAGGTCTATCGCCACATAGAGCGCCTTGTATAGGGCGATAAATATGGGAAGCTGAAGGAAAAGGGGCAGACACCCCCCCAGCGGATTTATCTTGTGGGTCTGGTACAGACGCATTACCTCCTGGTTCATCTTCTCCTTGTCATCCTTGTACTTCTCGCGGATCTCCTTCATCAACGGCTGTATCTTCTGCATATCCTTCATCGACTTCATCGACTTGTGGGTGATCGGATAGAGCAAAAGCCTGACGACAACGGTCAGCAGGATTATAGCAACGCCGTAATTCTTGAATATCAGAAAGAATAATTTTAGAAGCTTGACAAGGGGAATGGAGAGGAAGGCGAAGAAGCCGTAGTCGATCGCCTCGCTCAGGGAATGGCCGACTTCATCCATCGTCTTTGGATCTTTGGGGCCGAGGTACAGTCCCATATCCCCCTCGAAAGACTCCCCGGCGGAGAGGGAGAAGTCACCGATTTTATAGACGCCCTCTATCAATTCCGTCTCCAGCCGTACCGCCTCCGTCGTCTCTCCAGGGACATCCTTTATCAAGAGGGAGAGCATAAAATATTTCGAGTCGAAACCGATCCAGGATATATCGCCCTTTACGACTTTTTCCTCCCCCTCTTTTACCTTAGCCGCGACCTCCCTCTCCACTTTTCCGTTTGAGAAGACCAGGAAACTCGCCGGAAACTGGTATCCCCTGAAGAGGCTGAACGATTTTTTCTCCTCCTTTTTCACGTATTCAAAGAGGGATACGTTCAGGTCTCCCTTGACCCTGTTGTCGGTGAGATTATATATTTTGAAGTCGAAATCGACCCCGTAATTCTCCGGGTTAAATGTGTAGCTCTTCTCCACCCGGAAATTTTCCCCCTCCCAGACAAAGACAACGCTTTTAGGCTCGTCGCCCTCGTTCAGCTCGATCTCGTCCACAGCCTCTGTGCCGTATAATATATTCTCGCTGAACTCCTCGAGGTTTGTGTCGAAGGCTATCTTCGGGGAGAGGCCCTTCACCTCTTCGAGGACGATATCGACCGGATCCGAGTTTTCCTCGATCGTCTCCGAGTAGTCGTTCAGCTTGAAGGCTGTTATCCTTCCCCCCTCGGTGGTCAGTACCGCGTTGTATTTCGGGGTCGCGATTTTGATCTCCCTCCCCACCTCCTCGACATGGGTGGGGGACTTCTTCACCTTGGGCTCCGGTACAGCGGTCTCCACGGGGGTCTTTTCGGAGTCCGGCTCCTCGGCTTTTGTGGCTTCTTCTTTTGCAACCTCCTCGGTGGCGCTCTCTTCGGTCGGCGCGGGCTTCTCCGGAGGCTTTACCAGAAATTTCTGCCAGATTAGAAGTATAAGGAAGGAGAGGACGATGGCCAAAAGGGTTTTCTTATCCATAAGTGGGTCTCCGATATTCTTCGATTTTATAATTTAAGAGCGCGTTTTCAATTCGCCCTTGATTCGTCGTCGTCTTTAGTAACTATCGGATTTTTCAAAATCCGTTCTCAACCCGACCTTTTTCACGGTCGGTTTTTAACATCTCCGATAATCTCGAGATGATGCCGAGTATTTCTTCCATAAAGTACTTTAGAGAGACGGCATTCGGCCTTTCCGTAACGATGATCAGGAGGTCGGCCGAAGGGGGAAAGGCGTTTTTGTTTTGTCTAAACACTTCCCTGATCAGTCTCTTTATCCTGTTTCTCACGTGCGCCTTCCCCACCCTTTTAGGGACCCTTATGCCGATTCGGGTGGTATCCAGATCGTTCGGAAGCCGGAGGATAACAAAGGGGCCGCGGGACACTCTCGTGGTTTCTCCCCTGTAAAGTCTGAACCTTTCAAAATCGTTCTTCTTTCTGATTCTCTCGCTTCTGGAAAAAGTTTTTTTTTCCACCGAATTCCCGGCAGTTCTGTTTGCAAAAAAACCTAAGTAAAATATCTTGAAATAAGATCGGACCCTCCGTCCAATCCTGCCCGGATAATTGAGCCGAGCTTTCAACCTCATAAAAGACAGTTTACTGGAGTATTACCTGCCCCCTCCCCCTCTGTAAAAACAAAACCGCCCCTGAAAAAAATAACCCGGGGCGTGATAGTTCTTAAAGCAGTATTAATCGCCTGCTTAAGATGAAACAAAAAATATTTTGTACTATTTTGTAGATCAAAGCTAATACTATTTTATATGAAAAGCGTATTTAAAAAGCGGTTTTTAGGGAGATATCGCTACGGGGATTTTTCTCCTCACCCCACAAAACCGTCAATCAAAAGCCGCTCTTAGCTTTCCCTCATGCAGAGAGTCTCTTTCGACCCTTTGCCCTTCTCCTCTTGATGATATTCCTGCCGCCGGGACTGCTCATCCTCTTTAAAAAGCCGTGGTTTCTCTTCCTCTTCCTGTTGCTCGGCTGAAACGTCCTTTTCATGAACCTGCACCTCTATTTCTAATATTTCTAAATGGGGCTAATGGAATTTTACTATAAAACTTCATAATTAAATCATTAAAAGACCCGATTGTCAAGAACTTTGCGTGGATTTTAGTTGAAGTGGAGGAAGAGGTGGCTGTTTCTCAAAAGGAGCCCTCTTTTGAAAAATTGCCTCCCTCAATCATCCACATCGAAGGAGGAGACCTGATAAAACTCGCTGGAAAAGAGATGTGGAGGTTGAATCGCGCTTAATCGTCCGGTGGGTGCATATAAGATAAATCAGAGGAGGTTTTCCCTGACGTACTTAACCCCGTTCTTGAAGATGAGGAGTCCCTTTCCCTCCCGCTCGTCTGCATCGGGCGAGTCCTTTTCGGAGTACTTCCTCGTCCAGCGGGGGTGCTGGGTGAACGACATGAATCCCTCGGGATGGGGCATCAGCGCCATCAACCGGCCCGACTCGTCGCTTATCCCGGCGACCGATCGAAAGGAGCCGTTCGGGTTTCTCGGGTACTCCATTGTGGGATTGTAGCTCTCATCGGCGTACCTGAATGCCACGAGGCTTTTTTTCTCCATCTCGTCCAGGACTTCATCCTCGGCGACGAATTTCCCCTCCCCGTGCCGCACGGGAAGATAGAGATCCTCGATACCCCTCGTGAAGACGGAGGGGGATTTCTCGTTGGCCTCAAGATACACCCACCTGTCCTCGAAGCGCCCCGAGTCGTTATAGGTGATGGTGGTGGACTGGGTGCCGTAGGTTCGGTCGATCGCCGGAAGGAGGCCGAGCTTAACCATCAGCTGAAAGCCGTTGCATATCCCCAGTATCAGCTTCTCGTCTGCGACGAACTTCAGGATCGAGTCGATCAGCCTCTCGCCCGTCTCCTCGATCTTCGAGAACTTGAGCCTGTTGGCCATCGCCTTTGCGGCGCCCAGGTCGTCGCCGTCCAGAAAGCCGCCCGCCAGGGCGAGGATGTGGTAGTCGTCCAGCTTTACCTCGCCGTAGACTATCCGGCTTATGTGGACGATGTCGGAGACATCGGCCCCCGCAAGCTTGAAGGCGAAGGCGGTCTCCATTTCGCAGTTCGTCCCGTTTCCCGATATCGTTATTACCTTTACTCCGTTTTTCATGCTAAAATTTTGCTATCCTTTTCGTTCAGCTGTTTGAAGGTACTGTTTTCTTCTATTTCGCGTCTCTATTCACGTCTTCATTCACAATATTGGGTTAATACTGTTTTCTTCTATTTCGCGTCTCTATTCACGTCTTCATTCACAATATTGGGTTAATCTTGAGCTAAAACATCAACGGCCTCTTCCACGCCTCCTTGAGTTTCCCTATCTCGGCATCGACGACGACCTTCCCCGAGAGGCCGGTAATGACGAGGCGTCTCTCCTTGGTTACCGTCCCCACGCGGGCGAAGCTTGTTGTTGCCATCGCCTTCTCGAAGCCCGATGCGTCATCGGGCCCTACCGTCACCACGAATCTCCCCTGGGACTCGGAGAAGAGGAGGTAGTCGTCCCTGGTGACGCCGTCGGTCGGTATCGATTTAAGGTCTATCTCCATCCCCAGCTCTCCGGAAAAAGCGCTCTCGGCCAGCGCCGCCCCGAGCCCGGCGTCCGAAAGGTCGTGGCAAGACCTGACGAGGCATCCCTGGATAGCTTTGTAAAGGGAGCGGTAAAGGGAAAGGTTCGCCTTCTCGTCCACGGCCGGGGCCGAGTTTCCGACAAAACCGTGCTCCGCGAAGTATTCACTTCCCCCCATCTCCTCTTTCGTGACCCCCAGGACGTAGACGAGATCTCCGTCGTTCTTGACGTCCATGGTGACGCACCTGGTCACGTCCTCTATTCTTCCGATGATCGAAAATAGGATCGTGGGGGGGATCGATATCTTGGTCTCCCCGATCATGTAGTCGTTCTTCATGCTGTCCTTTCCCGATATCATCGGTATCCCGTAGTGCGTCGTTATGTCGTAGAGGCCCCTGTTCGCCCTGACGAGCTGGGCGAGCTTGTACTCGCCGTCCGGGGTTTTTTCGCTCTTTACCGGGTCGCACCAGCAGAAGTTGTCCAGCCCCGCCATGTAGTCGATATTTCCGCCCACAGAGGCGGCGTTTCTGACCGCCTCGTCCACGGCGATCTTGGCCATCTGGTAGGTGTCGATGTCGGAGAACTTCGGGCAGATGCCGCTGGACACCACCACCCCCTCCCGGCTTCCCAGGACGGGGCTCAAAACGGCGGCGTCGGAGGGGCCGTCGTCCTTGGCTCCCACCAGCGGCTTTATGACGCTCGTCCCCTGTACCTCGTGGTCGTACTGACGGACGACCGACTCCTTGCTGGCCACGTTGAGCCTGCTCAGGAGTTTCAGCAATGTATCGCTCAGGTCTTCGGGAGGGGGAAGCTCTTTGTCTCCCGGCTCCGGGTGTTTGGGGCGTGTCCACTTGGCGTTAAGCCTCATCTTCGGGTTACCCTCGTGGAGGAATTTCATGTCGAGGTAGGCCGCGGTCTTCCCCTCGAAGAGGACGTGGAATTTGCCGGAGTCGGCGAACTCCCCGAGGACGGTCGCCTCCACGTCCATCCTCTCGGCCAGATCGAGAAATTGGTCGATCTTGTCCGGCGGGACGGCCAGCGTCATCCTCTCCTGCGCCTCGGAGAGGAGGATCTCCCAGGGACGAAGCCCCTCGTACTTGAGGGGAGCCCTCTCGAGGTGGAGGGTACACCCGCCGGTGTCGGTCGCCATCTCGCCGACCGACGACGACAGCCCGCCGGCGCCGTTGTCCGTTATGGCGTTGTAGAGGCCGAGGTCCCTGGCGACGAGGAGCATGTCGGTCATCCTTTTTTGGGTTATCGGATCGCCGATCTGGACCGCCGTTGCCGGTGAGCCCTCGTGGAGCTCCTCGGAAGAGAAGGTCGCGCCGTGGATGCCGTCCGCGCCGATACGGCCGCCGGTCATGACGATCTTGTCGCCGGTTTTTGCGCGCTTCTTGTGGGATGGATGGCCGCCCACCTCCTTCGGCATTATTCCCCCCGTGCCGCAGTAGACGAGGGGCTTCCCTAAAAAGCGGTCGTCGAAGATGATCGTTCCGTTCACCGTCGGGATACCGCTCTTGTTCCCGCCGTGCTCCACCCCCTCCCTCACCCCCTCGTAGACCCTCTTCGGGTGGAGGAGCCTCGGGGGTATTTCCCCCTTGAAGTTGGGGTCTGCGAAGCAGAAGACGTCGGTGTTGAAGATGAGCCTCGCCCCCATCCCCGTCCCGAACGGGTCCCGGTTCACCCCGACGATTCCGGTCAGCGCCCCGCCGTAGGGGTCGAGGGCGGAGGGGCTGTTGTGGGTCTCCACCTTGAAGACGAGGTTGTGGTCGTCGTTGAAGCTTATCACCCCGGCGTTATCGACAAAGACGGAGAGACAAAAGTCATCGCTCCCCTTTTCTTTCCTGATCTTCTTCGTGGCCCCCTTGATGTACGTGTCAAAGAGGCTGGTTATCTTTTCGGCCTTCCTGTTTTCGGTGTAGTTGATCTCGGCGTTGAAGATCTTGTGCTTGCAGTGCTCCGACCAGGTCTGGGCCAGCGCCTCCAGCTCCACGTCGGTGATCATATTCCCCAGCCCGGCCTTCTCCCTATCCTCGACGACCTTCTCGTCGCGGACGTAGGATTGAATCTCCTTCATCTCCTCGAGCGACAGCGCAAGAACACCCTCCCGGCTTATCCTCATAAGCTCGTCGTCATCGACGTTGAGGTCGACGCCCTTGACCTCGTTTGTGTGGGCGCCGGTGACCTTGGGGACGTAGGGAGAAATCCCGCCCGACTTTTTGAATCCTTTGTAGTCGATGATGGTGAACTTCTGGATGAGGCCGTTTCCGAGGAGCCTTTTTGCTATCGTCTGGGCATCGTCACTGTCGATGTCGCCCGAGATGAGGTACTGGACGGATGAGTAGGCCTTCTCCCCCTTATCGAGCTTTCCCGGGAAGATCAGCTTTATGCCCTCGGTCGCCGTCCTGCCCACGTTGTCGGTGACGCCCGGCAGGTAGGAGACCTCCACGGCGAAGCTGAAATCGCCCCATTCGGCCCCCAGGGGGGAGTCGATGGAATAGGTCTCCACGATCGGGTCTACGAGGAGGTTTTCGGCGATCTTCGTAAGCTCACCCTCGTTGAAGTCGATGTCTATGGTGTAGACGTTTATCGTCTTTACGGAGTCGACGTCGATCCCGAGGTCTTCGGTGATCCTCTTGTTCATCTTGTCGCCCAGGGCGTCCTTGAACCGGCGCCTCAGTCCGACCTCTATCCTGTGTGCCTTTTGTTTCATATACGGTCTCTCGTTTTAAAGATATCTCTTAAATCCAAATATAAAATAGAAAGCAAATAGAAAGATCACCGCTGAAAAAGTTAGAGATTTCACTATCATCAATTTCAAAGAGTATGTCTAAAGCAGGCAAGATACACGAAAAAGAACATGTCCCTTAACCAATTGCGAAATAACGGGATGGATTAGTTAAAAGCCGGCTTTTCTCTTCTCCTTGGAAACGGCCTTTATCGCCTTGTCCTTCCCCGGCAGGTCTTCAGGGAGGAGGCTCAGAAACTTCAAGAGGCTCTCCAGCCCCCCGAAGGCCCTGATTCCAGACAGGGCGGAAATATCTATTCCGGTCAGCTCCGAAACCTTTCTGGCCGTGGGGTATTTCCTCCCGAGGCTTTCCGGATCTGCCGCCGTCAGGTCGCCGTACTCGGCCGTGAAGGCCTCGGAGACCTCCTTCGCCACGGTGTTGGAAAACGTTAGAGGGTCTTCCCCCTTCAGGTATTTGAAATAGGAGTCGTAATATGATCTCTCGAAGTGTTTCAGCTGCCTCCTCGCCAGGATTTCAACCGCCTCCTTTTTGCCCGTCAGGTCGTTCGGGAGACCGGCCACCGTGGCGTATAGGATGATGTCGCTCCCTATATGCTCGATGACGGCAAGGGGCACGAAATCGAGTCCGGTAAGCTCGGAGATTAGTGCCGGTATCCGAAACATCTTCCGGTTGTTATCGTTGTCGACTATCGCCCCGTAGGCGTAGGTCTCCGCCTTTCCCCCTCCCTCGATGAGCTCGTCGGCCCTCTCGGCTATGATCTCGTTTCCTATCTGGAGGGGGCTCTTCGGGAAGGCACCGGTAGCAAGGAAGAAGAGAAAAAGAACACTTAGGGCAAGGATCGTAACCCTTCTTTTACTTTTTTTTATCAGCTTCATATCGTTCGGCCCCGCTGTAATGATTTTTTGTTGGGAGCATGGAAAATGATTTTTTCGCGATATGACTTTAAGGTTCAAATATATTAGATAATTAAACCGCAGTCAACAAAAACCGGAAAAAAACCGCCCTCTTTTGTTGAAGGGAGCCGAGTCGGGCCGCGGCTATTTGGGATCGATGCGCCTTGGGCCGTTGGGCCGCCACGCCGGGGAGATGACGCCCGCCTCGATCTGCCTTTGCGTAACCGTGGCGTAAGTGAGGGCCTCCTCCCCGTAGATGTCCCTGACGCTGTCCATGGCGTCGGTCAGGAAAAATTCTTTGCGCTCCCCGGTAAAGAGGGGAAACTGCTTTCCGGTGTAGGTGAGGTTGGTGATGCTGACCCCCAGAAGGCGCACCGGCCTTTCGATCTCTATCGTGTCCAAAATCTTCGACGCCACACTATATATATCGAAATCGAGGCTTACGGGGCTCTTGACGGTCTGCCTCTTCCCGACGCCGGTGAAGTCGGAAAACCTGACGTAGAGGTGTACCGTGCGCCCGGAGCACCCGTGTCTCCTGGCCCTCCTCCCCACCTTTCCGGATAGAAGCAGCAGGTAGCGGTTCATCTCCTCCCGCTCGTCCACGTCCGCCGGGAAGGTCATCGAGTGGCCGATGCTCTTTGCCGGGTCCTCGTCCCCCATGGGGACGACGGGGCTCTCGTCTAAGCCGAGGCCCATGTAGTGGAGGCGCTCCCCTATTATCCCGAACTTCTTTTTGAGGACATGGGCCGGGTATCTCCCCAGCTGACCCATCGTCTCGATCCCGAGGGTGCGGAGCTTTACCCCCATCTTTTTGCCGATGCCGCAGATCTCCTCGATGGGGAGGTTCTCAAGAAGCGCCGGGACTTCTCCGTCGCTTACGATCACCAGGCCGTCCGGCTTTTTCAGGTCGCTGGCGAGCTTTGCGATCAGCTTGTTCGGGGCTATCCCTATGGAGCAGGTGAGGTTCAGCTCTCCTCTTATCCTCTCCTTGATGACCCTTCCGATAGCCTCGGCTCCCCCGAAGAGGCGTAAGGAGCCGGTCAGGTCGGCGAAGGCCTCGTCGATGGAGAAGACCTCCACCATCGGGCTGAACTCCTTGAGTATCTTTATGATCTTCACCGACGTGTCAATATATTTTCTGTTGTTTCCGGGAACTAAAATCAACTCGGGGCAGGCGCGCATCCCCTCGCCCATGGTCATGCCGGTCTTGACGCCCCTCTTCCTCGCCTCGTAGGAGGAGGTGACGATGACGGTTCGCTTCTTGCTTCCGACAACGGCGATCGGCTTCCCCTTTAGGGCCGGGTTCGTGGCCTGCTCCACCTGGGCGAAGAAGGCGTCCATGTCCATGTGTAGGACGCACCTGTTCTCCGTGATCTTCTGTCCTTTCAGCCTCGGCGTTATGAACGCGCTCTTTACAAGGTCGAGGGGCATGGGGGAATTTGTATCTAGCATTACAGGCAATAGATATTATAAATGGTCTAAATCATTTTGGTTGTCAAAACAATAAGGTTTGTTCAACAAGCTTAGGTTAAACTTGATTTTTGAATTAGCCTTCCCCTGTCCGTAGCTTTTGTCAAATTGAACCAATCTTGCTTTAAATAGTCTTCAACAAACTTAAACAATTCATATACAACAAGATAGTCTATAGGTTTTTTTTCTTTCGTTCTTTTTTGCTTCCTGAGTATGAAAACTTCATCTACTTTTGTGTGCTTTAGATTTACATCATCTCTGAGGGCATTTTGCTCTGCCATTATAATAAATAGAGAGAAGGGGTTTCCTTCTTTCAGTCGTTGTGCCTCATAAGCGGCTTGATCGAACATCGTCTGTGGGATGAACATTTTGCATTCTATTACTACAGCAGGAATGGTTAACTCATACCTTTCTTCTTTCTCGATTTTGTTTTTGAAAATGCAGTCTACTTTTTTAGAGATTGTAAAATCTTGGTTTTTTTCTCTAATATAAACGCCGGGCTCATCAATAAAATGTAATAAATTTTTTGGTGCAAAAGATAAATCCAAATACGTTTTAGCTGGTCCTAAAAGAATCATGTCGCTCGACAGTTCTTTTATTTTACTGAACAAAAAGTAAAGAAACTCCTCATTTATTGTAGATTCCAACTTGTCCTGTGGCTTAAAGTATTTTTTTACAGAATCAAAACATTTCTTGTATTCATTGAGTAAATCTACCTTTTCCCTTATATCTTCAATTGAATTTCCCTCTATTTTTTCTGTTGATTTTCTCCAAAAGTTATATTTTACCAAAATATCTTCTAATATTTTATTATAATTAGCTTTGCTTATTTTGTGTTCTATATTTATACCATGTACGTTGTAAGAATTTAATTCCATCGGGATTTCCTTATGAGAGTTTTTTAAGCTTGACAATACGGTAAGCGGTCGTGGCAGAAGACGTAAGTTTTACATTTAAGTTTTCAAGCTACAAATTAAAGCCTCTGGACAGCTTATAAAGCAACTCTTTCTACAAATTAGTCTAATATCTATAATTATCCCATGTCAAGACATAAATCCGATTATTCCCCCTCACCTCCCCTCGATCTCCACCGACGCCAGGTACCAGCTCATGTCGTGCTCCTTGTAGCAGAGCTCGTAGAGGTTTGTGCCGTCGGTAACGGCGTAGTGGTGGCGGGTTTCTTTTCCCTCCTTGTCCTTCCAGGTGTAGGTGATCTCGACTATCGTGTATTTTTTTCCGCGCCACACGAACCACCTCGGCAGCACCTTTCCCCCGCCGAAGACGGCGGCCACCTTTATCTGTTCCTCTATCGTGACGACCATCTATTTTTTTGGGGCTTCGGCCGGTGCTTTTCGGCCCGGCCTTTGCCCCGCATCCTCTGTTTTGAAATTCCACTATTCCGGGACCACCAGGTCTCCTTCCATGTCCCTTACCACGCCGACGACCTTTCCCACAATGGAGAAGTCGTCCTCCCCCTCGACGACGATAGGCTTCATGCCCCTGTTTTCGGGAAAGAGCATGGCACCCGATCCCTCCGGCCCCCGCCCGGATCCCATCTTGTAGCGCTTTACCGTGGCCTCGCCGTTTAGGAGGGCGACCACGATGTCGCCGCTTTCGGCGTGCTGCTGCGGCCTTACCAGGACCATGTCCCCCGGGGCGATGTGGACGTCGATCATGCTCTCCCCCCTGACCCTGAGCATGAAGAGGTCGTCCTTTCTGTTGTCGGGGGAGAAGTACCCCTCGATGTTCTCTACGGCGGCGATCGGTTCCCCCGCCGCCACCCGCCCGATTACGGGGATGTCTCTGATCCACCGGGGCGGCCTTGTTGCCCCCTCGATCCCGGTGCCCGCATCTTTTGGCTTTAGGTCTACGATCTTCAGCGCCCTGGGGCTCTGGTGGACCCTCTCGATGTACCCCTTTCGCTCGAGGATGTCCATGTATTCCTTTGCCCCCTTCGGCCCGGATATACCCATGGTGTCGGCCAGCTCCCTGACGGTGGGGGGGTAGCCCTCCTTGTCGATGAAGGCGCGTATGATGTCAAGGGCCTCTCTCTGCCGGTCGGTGAGCCTCCCGGCCCCGGCGCCCTTCGGGTTGTTTTTTGTCCAAGAGCCTGTCATAGAGATATTCTCCTTCAATGGTAGTTCTTTAATTGGAAGCTCAGTGGGGCGTAAAGTGACCTAATAGCGTTTTGCCACCCCCAAAAGGCCCCACCCCCGTTTTGCCAACTCCCCCATCTTGCCACTACCCCCCTGACGTTGAGGGACTAAAATTGCTCCAATAGCGTTTTGCAAACATGGCCCAACGGGCGTTGGGTAACATTGTATGGGGTGAGGGGGGGCATGTCAAGCAAAAAATTTTGGTTTTTGATTAGGATTTTGAAGACACGGCGTTGGATTTTTTTGTTGGATAGAGCGGGTTTTTGGTTTTAATCGAAGAAAGGAATTATTTTCTTGGGGTAAAAATGAACCGACTAATTCATTTAATCAGCTTCAATTTTCTTAAATCATCTTCCGACCAGCCGATGTCATCTAAAAGGCTTTTCAGAAGATTAGGGCCGTAAGATTTCTTGGGATGATAATGGATTGTTATTCGACGTCTATCAACAGGGTTAAAATAGACGTAGATATTACCGCTGCCTTAGTCTCTCACCCACCCACTTTTTTCGAGGGCCCTAATGAGACTTTTTACATCGATATTCTTAAGCTGATCCCATACCTGCTTGGAATATTTCATTTAAAACTTTATATAGGCACCAAAACATTTTCCGTGTATCTTTGTTGGGGTGGGCAAGATTCGGCTGGAGTGATAGAATCCCGTTGACTTTCACTGTAAACAACTTCAAGGGGGATGGGGTCGCCGTGTTTTATGAGCGATTTGATGTACAGGACAACGGCTTTTTTTGCATTCTCGATAGCTTCCTCTTTAGTGTTGCCATCTATATGCACGCCTTTCAAGGCAGGGCAGTAAGCATGAAATCTATCTTGATCGTCCTCTACACATATTTCAATTTTGAACGTGATTTCGCGTCTTCCTCTAAACATGTTATTCCTCTTGGGCTAAGTTTATTGGAACAGCCCGATTTTTTATTCTATAGTGTATATTTCATATTATCTAAAATAGTACTTTACATGTCAAGTGCTTTATTTGAGGGGACAGGTTGACTCCTTAATACGATTTTGCATTTTGGACTGATGTCGATTCACTTCAGGTATATCAATATGAATATGGGGACGCGGGCCTCGCGCCGCCGGTAGTTGTCGTCGTCGCAGCTACCCCTGCCGAGCCTGTCGACGGCGGACGCGCTCCCGCCGCCGTCCAGCGCCCCCACGACGCGGCACTTGTGGACTTGCCTCATATATTCGTCGCCCAGAACCAGGTTGGTGTTTTTGAAGATCACGTCCACGACCTCATGTTTGTTTATCCCGATCAGGTTTCTGGGGACCTCCTTGGCGTACCACCGCCACCACCTGTAGAGGAGGTTATCGCCTACGCTCAACAGGTTTAGCTGAACGGCGTCCACGAAGTCGTCGATGTTGTATTTCAGAAAGTCCTCTATGGGTGCAAGGTGAAGCTCCCCTTTTTTGTCGGTGAAGAGGACACCGTCCCCTTTGCCCGCGACGAAGGGGCTTTTCTCCTCGCGGTTGGAGATCAAAAGACCGCTGGGGGAGCCGTCCAGCTCGAAGAAGCTCCCGTTGAGGCAGATATCGGCCTTTGTGGCCTTGAGGATCTCCCTCGTTCTCGCGAATTTTTCTCCTACGATCTCTTCGGCCGTAACAATCTTCGCCCTGTAGGTTCCGTGCTTCAGCCTTGTTATGAAGAGGCGGTCGCCGCTTTTTAGGTCGACGACCGACGTGATGTCGTACAGGGGGACGTGGGCGCATCGGGGAAGGAGGAGCGTCAGGAGAAGCAGGCCCGTGATTGCGGCTATTTTCTTTGATTTTTTAAGATGCACCATATTAATATCAACATTATAGCGGAGGCGGCGTTTCATTTCCACCCCTTTTTCTTATATCGATTTTAAGGAGCGATTTTAAGGAACGCCTTGGGCGAGGGCCTGACGTTTCGTACAAATTCCTTTGACACCGCCGTGTCTTTGGTGATATTGGTTTTGAACGATCACGATTTAAGGTTGTCTCCGACCGCTTAAGGTTTGGGCGCCGTTTTTTAATATTTTATTGTCAGGAGACCGAATATGTCAAACGATCCTATTCTCATAGAGAGGGAGGGATTTGTGGCCACCGTAATTCTCAACCGCCCCGAGAGGAAAAATTCATTGAACCCCGAGATGCTCCTTTTGATCGCCGAGCATCTGGGGGATCTTTCCAAGGACGACGGGGTGAGGACCGTGGTCTTCAGGGGGGTGGGGGAGGGGTCATTCTCCTCCGGCTACGATATCACAGAGTTACCGACGGGGCTCACCGAAGAGCAGAAGAAGGAGCTAACTAAGAAGAGCCCTATTGAGATAGGATTCGATGCGGTGGAGAACTTTCGGTATCCGACCATCGCGATGATAGACGGCTACGCCTTCGGGGCGGGGTGCGAGCTGGCCGTGACGTGTGACATCAGGATTGCCTCCGTCGGGTCGAGGATGGGGATACCCCCGTCGAGGCTGGGCCTCGTTTATCATCCCAAGGGGATACAGAGGTTTATCAACGTGGTGGGGCTGGCAAACGCCAAGGAGCTCTTCTTCACCGGGAGGTTCTACGAGGCAGAGAGGGCCCTGGAAATGGGAATGGTGAGCTATCTGGTCAAGAGGGAGGAGCTTGGCGCCTTCACCTACGACATGGCTAAGGAGATAGCCGCAAACGCCCCCCTGGCGCTTGTGGGGCACAAGCACATATTCAACAGGCTCCTCTCCCACCAGGGGATTTCGGCGGAGGACTACCCGGAGATCGAGAAGATGATAACCGATTCCTTAAACAGCGAGGATCTGAAGGAGGGGGCGGCCGCCTTTTTCGAGAGGAGGCCGGCGAAGTTCAAGGGGAGGTGATGTTTTAAGCGGTGGGGTTGGATTGGTCGCGCCTGCGGCAAAATATAAAAATAAGGGCCGCCCTGTTTTGATTGTGGGGCGGCCCTTTCTGATTAGAATTTTGATTAGAATTTTTGTGTGCACTGCGATTCAGGTAAGGGAGGTAACCACTGAGGTAATAATCGATTATCGATATAGCCTCACGCTGTCCCCCACGTTTACGCCGTTTTTCTCGAACCACCCCTGGTTGACCTCCAGCGCCCAGACGGCGGGGGCGGGAGACCTGTAGGACTTTTTTTCGTTCAGCGGCTCCATCTTGAAGATCGCGATGATGTACCCTTTCGTGTCGATGTACGCGATGGAGAGGGGGATGTAGGTGTTCTTCATCCAGAAGTTCATGATGCCGGGCCTCCTGTAGATGAAGAGCATCCCCATGTTTTCGGGGAGGCTTTTTCGGTACATGAGGCCCAGCGAGCGCTCGGCCGGTTTGTCCACTATCTCCACCGTCAGGGGGATCCCATTGACCTCGACGAGCGCTGTCCCTTCCCCCCCGGCCGTCGGCGGAGATATCGTGTAAAGAGAGAGGGCAATGAGCACCGCTGCTATTACGGAGATCGTTTTGCTGTTGTTCATGGGAATATCAATCACCCCGCCGGAACTATTCGATATTGATCACGCTCATAACGCCGTAGTGATCCGACGGGTGCTGTCCCCCCTCCTCCCTGTCCAAGACCACCGCGCTCTCGACGACGCTCTCCGCCCCTATGCTCTCCGACACGAAGATGAAATCGAGGCGCTTTTGAATGAAGTCGTCCAGCTTGTCGGCGATCTTCTTCGGGCTTGCGCCTTTCGCCTCGCTCAACGTCCTTGCCCCTTTTTCGTCGTAGTATTTGATTATGTTGAGGTTCGTCTCCGGATTCCAGGTGTATCCCTTAAGGTTCTGATTCGCGGCGGTGTACGTGTCGATGAACCCGGCGTCCGTCACCTGCCTCATCTCGACGGTGTCGATCTCCGCGTTGAAGTCTCCCACGAGGACAACCGGCCTCCCCCTGGGCACAACCTCCGAAACCCACTTCAAGAGCTTTTTTATCTCGTCCATCCGCCACTTCTGGTCTTCAACGACCGACTTCTTGGCGATCCTGAGTCCTTTGTCCGTGAGCCTCCCCTCCGCCCTCGCCCCCTCGAGCCTCTCCATGAACCAGGGCTCGTTTGGGGGGCTTGCGTGGGTGTGGGTGTTGAAGATGTAGACGTCTTTGCCGTTGAATTCTATAACCCCGCCGATGATCTGGCAGGCGTCGGTCAGATGGAACGTCATGAAGTTGTTTATGATACCCCCGCCGGAGAGCCTCTTCCTCCCGAGGGATTTGAGCTTGAGCTCTTTTTTGGCGAGGATGGCGTCCCCCTCGCGGAAGTTCACCGGTATCCCGATGTATCCGAAGTGGATTCCCCCGAGGCCGACCGCATGGATCCGGTCCATGTCGAGGTCTTTGGCCAGCCTGCGGGCGTACCTCGGAAGGAGGTTCGCCTCGTTGATCGCGACCACGTCCGGGTTAAGAAGCCTCAGCTCCTTAACGAGGAGGTTGTACCTTCCCCTCCTCACCTCCTTCGACTCGTATTCCCCCATCTTCAACGTCCCCTCGTAGTCGAGGCCGGACCAGACGTTGATGGTGACGACCTTGAGCTCCTTGGGGAATGCGGGCGCGGCCGCAAGAAACGTCGACAAAAGAATAAAGAGTGCTAATATGACCAGCGTCCTGTTTTTCACTTTAGACCTCCATAAAAAGTATTACAGGCCCCTATTTTAAACCGCATTTGTGGGGGTGTCAATCGGATTGGACGGTTTTTGACCGTTAAAAGTGCTATAAGTGGGGAATGCGCTTTGCTCCTTTACATCGGCTCCCCTTTGTGGTAGATGTTAAAATAGAAATTATAGAAGGAAAATCGGAGGCGATTTATGTCTGAAATCGGCGTCGGGGACAAAAACATGAGTGACCTTATGGACGCGATATTCAACCCGAAGAGCGTCGCCGTAGTGGGTGTGCCGGAGGGGCTCAAGATGGGGAGGCTTTTCCTGATGGGGCTGGTCGCCTCCGGGTACAAGGGAAAGATATACCCCGTAAACCCGCGGGCGGATGAGATCGACGGGATAAAGGTTATCAAGCAGACGCGGGACATTCCCGGCCCCATCGACCTCGCCATCGTCCTGATTCCGAAAAAGCACCTACTCGGCATAATTGATGAGCTGGGGGAGGTGGGCACAAAGGCGGCGGTGATCTTCACTGCGGGCCTGGCGGAGCTGGGGGAGGTGGGCGCCGAGGAGCAGAATCTCTTGGTCGAGAGGGCGAGGGAGGCGGGGATAAGGCTTATCGGCCCCAACTGCCAGGGGGTCTACGCCCCAAAGGTAGGGATGTCGTTTTTCCCCGGGATGCCGACGACACCGGGGGACGTCTCCTTTGTGGCGGGATCCGGATCGCTTGCCTCGATGACCGTCTGGCGGGCGGCGAGCCGACACCTCTACTTCAACAAGGTGATAAGCTTCGGGAACGCCTGCGATCTGACGCCGTCCGATTTTGCCTCCTACTTCGGTGAGGACGATGAGACTAAGATAATCATCTCCTACATCGAGGGCATCCCGGAGGGGAGGCGGTTCTTCGAAACCCTGAAGGCCGTCACCCCCAAAAAGCCGGTCGTAGTCTGGAAGGCGGGGCTCACCGATCTGGGCGCAAAGGCGGCCCTCTCCCACACCGGGGCGCTCTCCGGCAGTGCGGAGCTTTGGGAGGGTGCCTTGAGACAGCTGGGAGCCGTTACGGCCCAGGGGATGGACGAGCTCGTCGACGCGATGATGGCGCTGAAGTTTATCCCCTATCCCATAGGGAGGAGGGTTGCGATCCTATCGGGGCCCGGGGGGCTTGCCGTTTCCGCCGCCGACTGGGCGGCGAGGGAGGGCCTCGCCCTGGCCGAACCTACCGATGAAACAAAGCGGAAGATCGCAAAGATCATCCCGGGAGAGGGGACGAGCGTGAAAAACCCGGTAGACGTGGGTCTGGGGGCGTCTGCAAACTCGGAGCACTACACTCTTCCGGCGAGGTATCTTCTCGAGGACCCGAACGTGGACTCGGTGGTTATCATCGGAGGGACCTTTTACAAGGATATGAACGAGGTATACAGGAGGGAGCTTATCTCGGCGAAAGACGACACGAAGAAGACGCTTATCGCCGTGACCCTCGAGGAGTTCACGAAGAACATGGGGGACGACAGGATGGAGGCGGAGTTCATCGGGGGGGGTGTGCCTACGTTCCCGTCGCCGGAGAGGGCGCTCTCGGCCTTGAAGAAGGTGTACGACTACGGGGAGTTTTTGAGGGCGGTGGGGGGTTCGAGCCGAAAATAGTTAGCGTAAGATCGATGGGGGGGCATTAAAGAGATCTGAACAACTCTTATTTTATTGAAGTCAAATTTGTGTGAAACGGATTGACTGGCTGGTTAGAAAATATATATGGCCACACCCGATTCCGAATGAATAAAAAGGATTAATTTATTTTGCAGGGATGGTTTTATTTAAGGTGTTCGCAGTTTTCGGAGTTTTAAGAATGGCTCTCTTTCCTGACCTATAAATATGTGTGATTGGTTTAAAATGGGATTTCGCCGGTAAATTCAACGGCCACCCTGGATTATTTTTACGCCCTCTATGATGAATTTGAGATTCGGCCGCACCACGATTTTCGGATTCGAGGAGAAAAACCCCTCTACCCCCCCTTCAGCCCCCTGAAATAATCTATAGTTTTCCTTATCCCATCGTCAAACGGGACCTTCGGCTCCCAGCTCAGCTCCCTACTCGCCTTTGAAATATCGGGGCAGCGCCGGGTTGGGTCGTCTTCCGGAAGCGGCTCGAAGATAATCTCCGATTTTGTTCCCGTCATCTCCCTTATCTTTTCTGCAATCTCTATGATCTTCATCTCCTTCGGGTTACCGAGATTCATCGGTCCGGTGTACGGGGTCGACTCCATCAGCTTTACCAGGCCCTCCACCATATCCGATACGTAGCAGAAAGACCGGGTCTGGCTTCCGTCGCCGAAGATTGTGATCGGCTTTTTCCAGAGGGCGGCCCAGATGAAGTTGCTTATCACCCTCCCGTCGTCTATCGACATGTTCGGGCCGTAGGTGTTGAATATCCTCGCTATGCGGATATCCACGTCGTTCTGCTGGCGGTAGGAGACCATCAGGCTCTCCGCCACCCGTTTCCCCTCGTCGTAGCAGCTCCTTAAGCCTATAGGATTTACGTGCCCCCAGTATTCCTCCACCTGTGGGTGGACCTCGGGATCGCCGTATACCTCCGACGTGGATGTGAGCAGTAGCTTGGCCTTTACCCTCTTTGCCAGGCCCAGCATGTTAAGGGTTCCTATCACGTTTGTCTTGATCGTCTTTACCGGATTGTGCTGGTAGTAGATGGGTGAGGCGGGGCACGCTAGGTGGTAAATCTCGTCGACCTCCAGGAGTATCGGCTCCACGATGTCGTGGCGGATGAGCTCGAACTCCGGAAGGCCCAAGAACTTACCGATGTTCGCCTTCTCGCCCGTGAAAAAGTTGTCAAGACAGATAATGTCCCCGCCCGACTCCAACAGTCTCTCGATCAGGTGAGAGCCGATAAAGCCGGCGCCCCCGGTTACAAGTATACATTTTTTCATCTATTCCCTCACGTCGCCCGGCCTCCCGATACAGTAGTATGTAAAGCCGATCCTCTCGATCTCGTCCCGGTTATACTGGTTTCTGCCGTCGAAGATCACGGGGTTTTTCATCAATTGCTGGATTCTCGGAAAGTCGGGATTTCTGAACTCGTTCCACTCCGTTACAAGTACCATGGCATCCGCCCCGTCTACCGCGTCGTATGCGTCTTTCGCAAAATAAACCTTTTTCCCGAAGTGGGCCTTGAAGGTAGTCATCGCCGCCGGGTCGAAGACCCTTAGCTTGGCGCCGCCGTCGAGCAGCCTTTCCGCAATCGTTATGGACGGCGCCTCTCTTATGTCGTCGGTCTGGGGCTTGAAGGAGAGGCCCCAGACGGCGATTGTCATGTCTTTTACCTTGCCTCCGAAGTGGGAGGTGATCTTTTTGATAAAGACCTCCCGCTGGATCCGGTTCACCTCCATTACGGATTTCGCTATCTTCAGGGGGGAGCCCGCTTCCTCGCTGGTCTTGATAATTGCCGATAGGTCTTTGGGAAAACAGGAGCCGCCGAACCCGACTCCCGGGAAGAGGAACTTCGGCCCGATCCTCGAATCGGATCCCATCCCCCTCCTGACGTGCTCGACGTTCGCCCCGAGCCTGTCGCAGAGGTTCGCGATCTCGTTCATAAAGGATATCTTGGTTGCCAGAAAGGCGTTCGAGGCGTATTTTGTCAGCTCCGCCGATTTGACGTCCATGATGTACATCGGGTTTCCCGTTCTGGTGAATGGCGCGTACAGCTCCTTCATTATCTCGGCCACGCGCACGTCGTTAGTTCCGATGATTATTCTCTCCGGCTTCATGAAGTCGTCTACCGCCGCCCCCTCCTTTAAAAATTCGGGATTGGAGACGACGTCGAATTCGTCGTTTGTCTCTTTCTTTATCGCCTGCGCCACCAGATCGGCCGTTCCCACCGGGACGGTGCTCTTGTCTACGATAATCCTGTAACCGTCCATTACCCTGCCGATGGCTCCCGCCACATCCAACACGTGTTTGAGGTCGGCGCTGCCGTCCTCGTTTTCCGGGGTGCCCACGGCGATGAAGCATATCAGGGAATTTTTTACGCCCTCTTCGAGATCCATCGTGAATGTGAGCCTTCCCCTGGCGAAATTTCGGCTGACCAGGTCGCTCAGGCCAGGCTCGTAGATACCCAGCTTTCCCTTTTTCAATTCGTCGATCTTGGCCTTGTCCTTGTCGACGCAGATGACGTCGTTTCCCATATCGGCGAAACAGCTTCCGGTGACGAGTCCCACGTAGCCGGTCCCGATGATACAAAGTTTCATTATATCCTCTTGATCTGTAAGTAATGTTAACGAGATGACTTGTTCAATTTAATCGTATACAATCCAAAAAGTCAACATATTAAAGGGAATGGCGTTGTGTTTTGGACGGTTTTTATTATCTTGACACAAAAGGCAAAAAAATATTATATATATGTCGGCCGTCGCCGCCTTATGCGGTTTTTTAGTTTTTTATCGGGAGGAAATAATGAGTGAAAAATTTGCATGGGACATTTTAGTCGAGGTGTCAATTCTTTTCAGCTTTTTACTTCTGGGATCATATCTCAGGGCCAAAATTAAATTCTTGCAAAAATTTCTAATCCCAGTGGCCCTGATCGGCGGCTTTCTGGCCATGCTGATGAACGAGAGCTTTATAGGGAAGATAGCCCCCTACCTTTCTCTGCCCTTAGATATAGACAGGCTCGGCGTCTACGTCTACCACCTTCTGGCGATTACATTTATCGCCATGGCCTGGAGAAAACCGGAAGGGGAAAAGAGGGGGAGGGACGCCGTGGCGATGGGGGTCGGCTCATCGACGCTCTATGCCCTTCAGGGGGTTGTGGGAATCGGGCTTGGATTTCTCATGATGTACACGGTTTACCCCGATCTTTTCCCGACCTTCGGCGCCATCGCCCCCTTGGGATTCGGACAGGGTCCGGGCCTGACCTTCTCCATCGCTAACAGCTGGGAGGTGACTAAGAATTTCAAACATGCGGGAAACCTCGCCCTTACCTTGTCCGCGTTCGGCTACTTCTGGGCCTGTTTCATCGGAGTGCCCATCGTCAACATCGGGATTAGGAAGGGATGGGCGACCCTTGTTAAGGACAAATCCCACCTGAGCAAAGACGTTTATACGGGTTTTTTCTCGAAAGAGAGCAAGAGGCCCGTAGCGGGGAAGCTGACGACCACCTCGGAGGCACTCGAGTCCTTTGCGTTTCACGTCGCCCTGATAGGGCTTATGATGTTGATTACATACGTTCTCATGGCCCCAATTATCAACTTGTTGATAGATGTTGGGGCCGGAGGTATTGCCAGTACCCTTGAAGGTTTCTTCTTCATCTTCGCCACGCTTTTGACCCTCCTTATGAGGATCATAGTCCAGAAGATAGGATTGGGACACCTCATAGATAACGGTACGATGAGCCGGATCGCCGGTTTATCGGTTGACTTCCTGGTGGTTTGCGCCATCGCCGCCATATCTCTTGCCGTGGTCATCGACTTTATCGTTCCCATACTGATTACGGGAGTGGCGGTTGGACTTATCACCCTTTATTTCAGCTTCTGGTATGCGAAGCGCTCCTTCGATAAATATCACTTTGAGCGGGCGATCGCCATCTACGGGATGCTCACCGGCACAATTAACACCGGCCTTATCCTCCTCAGGATGGTGGATCCGGAGTACAAAACCCCCGTGGCCCAGGATCTCGTCTTCACCAGCGCCATAGCGCTGCCGCTCTGTTTTCCCCTCCTGTTGATGATAAACTGGCCTCTCAAGGGGGTGGAGGTCGTCGGGGATACATGGCAGACCGTGAATCCGGCGGCCTACTGGAATACGTTCTTCGGGATTCTGATAATGTACATCATACTTCTGCTTGTCTATCGTCTAACGGGTCTTTTAAGGTTTAAAAAGCCCTGGAAGAAGATATGGCTCGACGATTGAGTTATCTGGCAGTAAGACGGCGTCGCTTGGAGCCAGCCTTAGGGATAAAATCCCAATGAACCGGGGGGTGGCCCTCCTTTTCGGTAGATGACAATTGCGGGATCGGCCGGCATTTCTTGATTTAGGAAACGGGGCAACGTTCTTTTGATGGACTTGGGGTGGTGGTGGAGGTAAGGTGGGGAAGGGACGGCAACTCATTTTCGGATCGCAATGTAGTGAGACAGGATGGGAAGCCAAAAAATGTCATCGCTTGCATGATTTTAGATATCAGATTAAGGATAGAGGGTGATGTTTTTTGGTTCATTCATCGGTTTAGGTTGACAAAGGAAGAGAAACTGTCGGCTCACTTTTTTAAAGGAGGAAAGACAATCTTAAGCTCGATGGGGGATGTCATTTATACTCCCCTGTTGGATAAATGGTGGGGGCTGATAGTTTCACGCCTTCAACTTAAGGTTTCTGTTTCTTAATAATACAGTGCGGACTTCCAATAAAAAAGGCCCCTAAAAGGCCTTTTTTATTATAGCGGTAACTCGAACCCGAATCTGTATTTTATATCCGTTTTTTACACGACGCCAAGCTGACCCAACTCCCCAATCTTCCCACCCCCCCGATCTTACCAGCTCCCCAGCCACCCGATCCCCCTATCGTGGATCAATTGGCAAACTGACAGGGGTTGCGGCTTTATATCCGGATAGAAATGGAACTTGTTTTTAAATCCCTCTCTGATTCAATTCAAGGTGATTTTACCGTCTATTGCTCCGTATCTACAACATCAGATAGGAGGTAACGCCTACCCAAATCTCTTTTATAAAAACTCATGGGGGGGTGTGGGAAGTGTTAGAGATGTCGTCATAGATATTAAAAGGAGCTTTATCGATGTCCGTTACCCTCCACGCATCGAGGAAGATGTCATTGTCAAGGTTTGTGGAGCAAGTAGCGACAAAATGCCTGCCGTCGTCGTATACATTGATGTACCAGTTATGGTAGAACTTCGGATGTGTTATTGGATCGAAGTTCAGTATAGATTGCTCCAAGGTGAACTCGCTATTTTCACCGAAATAAGTTATTTCATTGGTCCAGATACTTGCCAGAAGAATAGTTGCTTCGGTTTGCATCGATTGCGATCTGTATTTGAAGAAAATCGGCAATGCAAAAGAGGTGAGAATGGTTATGATCATAACCATTATCATCAACTCGACCAAGGTGAATCCCTTATTTCCCCAGAAAAAT
>Ga0180431_10001541_pt1 | contig 32087 bp, 25 predicted proteins | sample SS_ome_11_FD_132459 | JGI IMG/M metagenome (GOLD analysis project Ga0180431, IMG submission 132459) | Hypersaline lake sediment archaeal communities from the Salton Sea, California, USA - SS_1_MS_1 metaG | ecosystem: Environmental > Aquatic > Non-marine Saline and Alkaline > Hypersaline >... | reverse complement strand
TCTGAAGTTGGGCATCATGAATTTCATCGCCTATCATAACCAAACCGCGAAGCCGATTCAATGGACTTACACCGTCGAAAAACTGGAACAGAAGCTCGGAACGAATTAACGGAAGTATGGACTTAGGTGCTCGAATGGCTGGCCGGGCTTTCTTGGGCCTCTCTTCCTTCTCAATCTCTTCTTGGAGGGTGCTTGTCAGCCGATCCAGCGTCACAACCCCCTCTGAGGCGCGGCTGCGCTCTAGGCCCTGGACCACCACGAACGCCTCGTCGGCTCCCAGAATCTCCTTGAATCGTCTCGCCTGATGTATCGCCCGGTTTCTGAACCCCCGGCTTTGCTCCCACGCCTTGGCCTCCACGACGATCTCACGACCATCCGGGGCGTGGACGATAAAATCGAGACGTATGCCACAGATCGCCACTTCTGCCTCGAACTGGAAGCCCGCTTCACGTAGCTTCTCGGCTACCAACCTGGTGAAATCCCATCCTGTACGCATGGTGCCCCACACCTCCCCCACAGCAGCCTGTCAGGTCTGGACCGCTGCAACAAGAATACCCGCCCAACCGTCGATCGCAGCCTGACGGTGGGCGGGTTCTTTTCCACGACACCCCTGCCGGTGCACAGACCCACCGCCCCGGCCAAGCCTGGTCCTCGCAGTGCCCAGGCGCTATTCATTGTATCTTGCAGGTTCCCGTCCAGTATACTGCCACTCCCCCAAAAGGTCAAAAAACCTCGCCGCCGGCGGGGCGCAGCGGGCAGGCGGGAAGCAAGTCCCCGGCCATAGCGAGCAGCGCGCCGTGATGAAGATCGAATAATCAGTCCCATAACCGAATCACCGGCTGACGCACGCCGGGCTAAAGCCCAGCGCTTAGAGAGCAAAGCCCTGCGGGCTGAAATCCAGCCCCCAAAGGGGGCTTTGCTCTTTCAGCCCGATGCTTCCAGCGTCGGGCGCTGGAACGGCACAGTAGCTCGTTACGACATTGTTTTCTTAACGTTCATGACCGGGCTGAGCTGGGCGATCCGCGCCAGGAAACCAACTGCCCGACCGTGCAACCCAGCACCGGCCTGAAAGATCCAATGCTGGACCCGGCCTGCCAAACCCGCCTATCCCCCAGGCGTGGCCACGCCCTCCCTCTCATCCGGCCGAGCGCTCCCCTCCGCCTTCCCAGTCCCTAGCCCCCAGCCCCCGCTCTTCCCCTCCCCGTCTACCGTCTACTGTCTACCGTCTACCCCCATTGACTTCCCCGCAATTTTCCGCTATACTTTCCCTCGTCAACGAAACCGACATAGAGCACGTCCAGAAATCCCGCAGCCTGACCTTGCTAGTGGTCCATTGGTGCCCAACAGCGGAGGAGGGACATGGCTGAAAATAGGGAAATCGAACGGCTCTCAACCCCGCCTACATCGTGGTTCGATCCCGCTCCCCAGACTATCGAAATGGCCGTCCTGCACGCGGTGGCGTATGCCGACGTGTTCGACTACCCGCTGGCCGCCAGCGAGGTGCACCGCTTCCTGGTGGGCCTGGCAGCGCCGCTGCCGGCGGTCAAGGCGGCGCTGCGCAACGGCCGCCTGGTGCCCAAGCGCCTGGCCCAGCGCCAAGAGTACTTTGTGCTGCCGGGGCGCGAGGGGATCGTCGAGACCCGGCGGCGGCGCGCGCTGACCTCGGCGCAGATGTGGCAGCAGGCGGTGCGCTACGGCCTGACGATCGCGCGCCTGCCGTTCGTGCGCATGGTGGCGGTCACGGGCGCGCTGACGATGGACAACGTCGACCCTGGCGACGACGTCGACTACCTGATCGTCACCGCGCCGGACCGGCTGTGGCTGTGCCGGGCGATGGTGATCGAGCTGGTGGTCAAGCCGGCCGCCCGGCGCGGAATCGAGATCTGCCCCAACTATTTGCTCTCGGAGCGGGCGCTGGTGCTGCCCGAGCAGAACCTGTTCACCGCCCACGAGGTCGTGCAGATGGTGCCCATCTCAGGGCTGGCGATCTACCGCCGCCTGTGCCAGCTCAACGACTGGGCGGCCCGGTTTCTGCCCAACGCGTACGGCCAGCCGCGGCAGGTGGATACCGGCCGGCTGGGTCGGCACACGGCGCGCCGGGTGGCCGAGCCGATCCTGCGGACGCGCGTCGGTGGGTGGCTGGAGCGCTGGGAGATGGCGCGCAAGGTGGAGCGGCTGACCCGGGAGGGCGGTGGCACGCCGGAGGCTGCCTTCTGCCCGGACTGGTGCAAGGGTCACTTTGGCGACCACGGCCGGATGGTGCGGGAGGGGTTCGCCCACCGGCTGCAGGAGCTGGGCGATCGAGGGGGCCTCCATGCCGCCTGACGTCACGCTGGTGCACGCGCTGTTCATCGACAAGGACCCGGTCGAGCGCAAGATCATGACCCCCTACTTTCCGCTGGGGTTGATGTACCTGGCGGCGGTGCTGCGCGAGCGCGGTTATGAGGTCGAGATGTTCGACTGCGCCTTTCGCCAGGACTATGCCGAGTTCGAGCGCTATATGCGGCGCACGCGGCCGCCGGTCGTCGGCATCACGGCGCTGGCGACGGTGCGCAACAACGCGCTGGCGCTGGCCGAGATCGCCCACGAGCACGGGGCGACGGTCGTCCTGGGGGGCGCGGACCCAACCGGCGCACCCGAGCGGTACCTGGGATACCGGGGCAGTGGGGGCGAGTACCCGGTGGACGCGGTGGTCTTTAAGGAGGGGGAGCGGACGGCCGTGGAGCTGGCCGATCACCTCTTCCGGCGGGGCGATTGCGCCCGCGACCTGCGGGACGTCGCGGGGCTGCGGCTGCGCGGCCCCGAGGGCCGTGGCGTGGCTACGGCCGCGCGCCCCTTTGTCCCGGATCTGGACGACCTGCCGTTCCCGGCGCGAGACCTGGTCGACCTGGATGCGTACCGGGATGCCTGGCGGAAGGCCCACGGGTATTGGTCGCTTGGCATCATCAACTCGCGGGGCTGCCCCTACGCCTGCACCTGGTGCCAGAAGGCGGTCTTTGGCCGCTCCTACCGCACCCGGTCGCCGGCCAACGCGGCCGAGGAGCTGCGGCAGATCAAGGAGACCTTTGAGCCCGATCACCTGCGGATCGTCGACGACGTCACCGGCGTGGGCAGGCGCTGGATATCCGACTGGCGGGACGAGGTCGTGGCGCGCGACGCCGTCACGTCGTTCGAGTGCCTGAGCCGGGCCAACCTGATCGACGAGGAGCTTGTGGGCGCGCTGAAGGATGCCGGCTGCCGCAAGATCTTTCTGGGTGCCGAATCCGGCTCCCAGAAGGTGCTGGATGCCATGAACAAGGAGATCACGGTCGACCAGGTCCGGCGGGCGGCCGTGCTGTGCAGGCGGGCCGGGATCGAGACCTACCTCTACATGATGGTGGGGTATCCGGGCGAGGAGTGGGCCGACCTGCGGCTCTCCGTGGACCTGCTGCGCGAGACGCTGCCGGACGAGTTCAGCACGACGATCGCCTACCCACTGCCGGGCACTGCGTTCTACGAGCAGGTGCGCGACCGGCTGGGTTTCGAGGGGGATTGCGTGCCCGATTGGACGTACAGCGCCGAGAACCGGCTCCTGTTCCAGCGCGACCGGCACAACACCTGGTTCTACCGCCGCGTGATCCGCTGGTTCCACGACGAGTGGAAGGACGCATGGCTGCGGGCGGGCCGGCGGGCATCGTTGATCGAGTGGCTCAAGATCAAGATTGGACTGTGGCGCGACCGGGCGCTGGTGAGCGTGCTGGCGCGGATGCAGGGGGCGGCGGCGATCCGCTTCCGCCCCACCGAAAGCGCATCGGGTGATTCGGGCGGCGCGCATGCAGGCTGACCTCGCTGGCTGGCTGGACGTCCTGGGGTGCCCCTACTGCCAGGGCGCGCTGCGGCTGGCGGACGACGGGGGTTTGCGGTGCCAGGCCTGTGATGAGCGCTTCCCCTTGACCGGCGATGGCCTGCCGGCGTTGGTGCGCCAAGAGGACGCGGCCCCGCTGGCGGCGTTCGGCCGGGAGTACCGCGAGGCCCGGTTGCGCGAGGGGCGGCGCCCCCTGACCCCGGAGCAGGCCCTGAACCTGCCCTACGGCACTCCCCCTGGCTATCCACGGTTGTACTGGGAGGTGCGCCGCCAGACGTACGAGACGCTGGTGGACTGGCTGGCGCGGGCGGGCGCGGTCCCGGAGGATGGCGTGGTGGCCGACCTGGGGGCGGGCACAGGGTGGCTGGCGCACCGGCTGGCGCGCGCGGGCTACCGCGCCGTGGCGGTCGAGGCCAGCGCGGAGGCCGATTTCGGCCTGGGCGCGGCGGCGGTGTACCGGCCCCGGAGCGAGGGCCGCTTGCTGCCTGTGCTGGGCAACCTCGAATCTCCCCCTTTGCGGCGTGCGGCCTTTAGCCTGGTCCTGTTCAACGCCAGCCTGCATTACGCCCGCGATCTGGACCGCACGCTGGCCCGGGCGGCGGCGGCGCTGCGGCCGGGTGGCTGGCTGGCCGTCCTGGATACACCGGTCGCGCGGCACCCCCGGCCGGGCACGGGGCGGGGGGACCGTCACCTGGGGCGGGAGGAGCTGGAGCGAGCGCTGCGGGGAGCCGGGCTGCACCCGCGCTGGATCGCGGTGCGGCGGGGGCCGAGGTGGTGGATGCACCGGGTCAAGGCGGTGGTGCGGGGGGATGCGGGGTTTGGGTTTCCGATGGCGGTGGGAGAGAAGAGGGGAGAGAGGGGAGAATAGAGAATAGAGAATGGAGAATGGAGAATGGAGAATTGAGAATTGAGAGTGGAGGTTGGAGATTAGAGATTGGGGATTGCGGGCGCTGATCGCGCTGCTTGTGTTGGGTGCCGCGGCGTGTGCGAGAGCGGCGGGGGCGGCACGGGAGGTGGGGGAGGACCATTGGTTTCGGCCCACGTCGGACGCGGTGATCTCGTCGCCGGTGGCCTGGGATTTCGACGGGGACGGCGTGCGGGAGATCGCGGTGGGGGCGTGGGACGGGTACATGTACCTGCTGGACGATCGGTTGGACGACCTGCCGGGCTGGCCCAGGTACAGCCGCAAGGGGTTCTTTTCCTCGCCCGCGCTGGCCGATCTGGATGGCGACGGCCGGCCCGAGATCCTGGCCGGCTCCGAGACGGGCAGGCTTTTCGCCTGGCACGCCGACGGGCGCGATGCCGCGGGGTTCCCGGTGAGCCTGGGGTACCGGCTGTGGGCCTCGCCGACGATATTGGACGGCGGGCGGATCGCGATCGGTGGGCTGGAGCGCATGTTCGTGCTGGACGCGCAGGGGCGGGCGGTCGCGGGCTGGCCGCAGCCGCTGGAGGGCTGGCCGGATGCGACGGCCGCGTGCGCCTCCGGGGCGGAGTCGAAGCCGTTGCTGGCCGTGACGACGCTGACGCCGGGGGACGTCTCGCGAGGGTGGGTCTATGCCTGGGATGGGGCGGGAGGCCTGCTGCCCGGTTTCCCCGTGGGGCTGGAGATGGACTCGGATTCGTCGCCGGCGCTGGCCGATTTCGACGGCGATGGGAACGTGTGGATCGTGTTTGGCGACGACGCGGGCTGGCTGCACGCGCTGGATACGGCCGGGCGGGAGCGGGCCGGGTTCCCGGTGCGCACGGCTGGCCCTGGTCCCGGCCCGACGCCCACCCCCCATCCGCCCGGCGGCAACGTGCACTCGATCGAGGCCTCGCCAGCGGTGGCCGATCTCGACGGCGACGGCCGGTTGGAAATCGCCGTGGGTTCCTGGGACGGGCGCATGTACGTCTGGGACGACGCCGGACAGGCGCTGCCCGGCTGGCCGGTCCAGGTGGCGGACCAGATCATCTCCTCGGCTGCGCTGGTCGACCTGGATGGCGACGAGCGGCTGGACGTCATAGTGGGGTCAAAGGACGGCCACCTGTACGGCTGGACGGCGGACGGGCGCGCGCTGCCGCGCTTTCCGCACGACCTGGGCGATCCTGTCTTTTCCTCGCCCTGGGTGGGGGACCTGGAGGGGGATGGCCAGGCCGACGTCGTCGTGGGCGCGAACAACGGCATCCACCTGCTGCGCGGCGTGGGGACGCTGGGGCGGCGCGGGTGGGGGATGTTCCACGGGGACGGTGGGCACAGTGGGATGGCAGGGGGTGGGGAGACAAGGTGACGGGGGGACGGGGAGACAGGGAGACAGGGAGACAGGGTGACAAGGTGACAAGGTGACAAGGTGACAGGGAGACAAGGTGACAGGGGGACGGGGAGACAGGGTGACAAGGTGACAAGGTGACAAGGTGACAAGGTGACAGGGAGACAAGAGGACAGGGTGACAAGAGGACAGGAAGACAAGAGGACAGGGTGACGATCGTGGATGACGAATGACGAATGACGGACGACGGAACACGGAACACGGAACACGGAACACGGATCACGGAACACGCATCACGCATCACGCCTCACGCATCACGGATCGGTGAACGAGAGCGCCGCATAGCCCGGCTTCTGGTGGCGCTGCTGGCTCTGTTGTTGCTCTTGCTGGCGATTCGGGAGCGCTACGATCCGTTCCTGGTGCTGTTCCTGGATGACGTGGTGCGGCCCAAGCCGGTGCCGCTGGAGGCGGCGCTGAGCGACGACGTGGCGCTGTGGCTGTACGAGGATACGCGGCCGCACGTGGGCAAGGTGGCCTCGCTGCAAAAGGGGCTGGTGCTGGTGCATGAGGGCCGGGAGCTGATCGAGGAGGGGTATGGGTTTGGGCTGCCGATCGTCGTGGCCGGCGACGTGGCGTATCTCTCGCGGCACGCGGCCGTTTCGGTGCGGCGGGATGGGGACCAGGTCACGCTGGTCAAGGCGTACACGATCGACACCGCCGACCGGCCGACGCGCTTTCTCCGGGAAAAGTACGAGGACGTGGATCCGCTGGGGACGGTGGTGTTCAGCTACACGGTGCGGCCGCCGGATACGATCGAGGTGGTGGTGGACTTTGGCGGGCTGGAGGCGAGCTGGGACCGGGCCTACCTGATGAGTGAGCAGGGGGCGATCAACTTTCCCACCTACCAGGACGGCGACGGCCGCACCTGGACCGGGGACGAGGTGGGCCGCTGGCACGCGACCGAGGACGCGGTCGGCTGCTGGATCTCGCAGGCGGAGGCGGTGCGCTTTTGCGTCGAGACCGAGCCCGGCCGCCGCAAATTCGTGGGGCGGGAGCGGTACAACCAGTACCGCTGGACGGGCATCTTTTATCTCTCGTGGTCGGGGGTGGATGTAGAGATCGATCCGCCGGTGGAGCGGTATTCGTACAGCATTTCGGTGGAGGCGCTGGATGGAGGAAGGTAGACGGTAGACGGTAGACGGGGGGGGACAAGGTGACAAGGTGACAAGGTGACAAGGGGATAGGGTGACAGGGTGAGGAGTGTGGATGAGGGAAGACGGATGACGGGCGACAGATGACGCAACACGAATCACGCAACACGAATCACGCAATACGCAACACGAATCACGGATCACGGATCACGCATCACGCACCGGCTGCCCTGATCGGCGTGTTGACCGTGGCGGCAGTCCTGCGGTTTGTCGGTTTGGCCCGTCTGGCGCTGATCGGGGACGAGGCGTATTATTGGCTGTGGTCGCGGCATATGGATTGGGCCTACTATGACCATCCGGCGGGGGTGGCGCTCTTGGTGCGGGCCAGCACGGCGCTGGGTGGGCCGGGCGAGGTGGGGGTGCGGTGGTTGAACGCGCTGCTGGGCGTGGGGTGCGTGTGGGTGGTCTATCAGGTGGGGCGGCGGATGTTCTCGCGGCGGGCGGGGCTGTTTGCGGCCGCGGTCGTCGCGGTCGCAGCGCCCTATGTGGTGATCTCGCGGTTCGTGTACACGGACGGGGTGTTCTTGTTTGGGATGTTGGGGAATCTGTTCTTGTTTTGGGGGATGGTGGGGAGGGAAGGAAGGGGTCGGACGGAGGGGACGGATGGGAAGGAGGGGAGGGGGGGATGGGGATGGGTTCTGTTTGGGGTGACGTTGGGGGTGCTGTTTAATTGCAAGTACAGCGCCTATTTTTATGCCGCGGCGCTGGGGATGGCCGTGCTGGCGGATTACCGGTACCTGCTGAGGGAGCGCGGGTTCTGGCTGGGGGCGTTGATCGCCGCGCTGGGACTGGTGCCGGTGATGGGCTGGAACGCGGCGCACGATTGGGCATCGTTCCGCTGGCAGTTGGCGCACGCGACGGCGTCCCTGGGAGGGAGGGCGACGCTGCTGGGCAGAGCGCGCCACGGGCTGGTCTATCTCACCTGGCCGTGCGTGGCGCTGGCGCTGCTGGGGCTGGGACGGGTGCGCGACCGGGCCGGGAGGCTCCTGAGCCTGGTGGCGCTGTTCCTGCTCCTGCCGGTGGCGCTCAGCCGGGCGGATAGTCCCCGCAACCTGGCCGGGGGGCTGGTCCCGCTGTTTCTGCTGGCGGGCGCGCGTCTGCCGGAGAGGCCGGACGGCTGGAAGCACCGCGCCGTGACAGGCCTGCTGGCCGCCGGCTTGCTGGCGACGGCCGTCTACGGCGCGGGGACCGTGGCGGGTCTCTGTGTAGGACAAGATGCCATCTTGTCCCCCGGCGAGCACGGAAGCGGGCGGGTTGTAGGACAAGATGGCATCTTGTCCCCCGGCGAGCACGCAAGCGGTCTGAGTGTGGGACAAGATGGCATCTTGTCCCCCGGCGAGCGCGGAAGCGGGCCGGTTGTAGGACAAGATGGCATCTTGTCCACCGGTGAGCGCGCAAGCGGTCTGAGTGTGGGACAAGATGGCATCTTGTCCTACTTGTCCAACTTTTCCAGCAGCGCCGTCCCCGTCATCCTCGACGAGGCGGCCGGCTGGCGGGAGCTGGGCCCGGCGCTGGCGGGTTACCCGGGGACGTTGTTCGTGCTGGACTATAGCATCGCCGGACAGGTGTGGGCCTATAGCGGCAGGCCGGCCTACACCTCCTGGGGGCAGTACCGCATCTGGGGCGTCCCCGCTTTCCGTGATGCCACGGTCGTCAGCCGGCGCTATCTGTCCGAGGACGTCGTGTCCAGGCGGCTGGGGGAAGCGTTCGAGCGCGTCTCCGGCCCGGAGCGGCTCACATCGACCGAGCATGGGGTGACGCAGGAGCTGCGGGTGTGGCAGGCACAGGATCTGCTGCTCGATCAGGAAACCTTTCTCGACCGCTTTGACTTCCTGGCGCTGCTGGAGGCGAGCCGGTGAACGGCCAGGTGTGGGGGCGCGCCAGGGCTCGGGCCGCGCTGCGGATGGGCAAGAACGCCGTCGCCCGGCTGGCGGCGCAGGTAGCGGCCCGGCTGCTCTCGCTGCTCCTGGTCGCGCTGGTGGCCCGGTACGAGGGCACGGCGGGCCTGGGACGGTACGTCCTGGTCGTGACGGTGGTGGGCATCGCCGGGGCGGTGTGCGACCTGGGGTTAAACACGTTCGTGATGCGGGAGGTGGCCCGCCAGGCGGGTGAGGCCCGGGGGCCGGGTGAGGCCCGCCGGGCGGGTGAGGCCCGCCACAGAGAAGGAGCGCAGCAGCGCGAGTTCCTGGGAAGGGTGTTGCCGCTAAAGGGGATCGTCGCGCTGGCGGGCTTTGGCATCCTGGTCGGCGTCGCCGCACTGGCGCCGTTCCCCGGACCGACCAGGCGGGCCATCCCCCTGGGTGCGCTGTCGTTGCTGCCGGACGCGCTGAGCGGCGCGATGGGCGCGCTGGTCAACGGACGCCAGCGCATGGAGGTGAGCGGGGCGCTGACCATGGCGGTGCGCCTCGTCGCCGTGGCCGGTTCGCTGCCGGTACTGGCGGCGGGTTTCGGCGTCGGGGGTGTGGTGGGCTGCACGGTGGGCGCCAGCCTGGTGGGTGCCGTGCTGTACGGCGCGGTCCTGTGGCGCTGGGGATTGCTCCCGCGCTGGCGGTGGGACCCGGCGGCCTGGCGGGGCTATCTGCGCGAGTCCTACCCATTCGCGCTCACGTCGGCCATTGCCATGGCGTACGCGCGGCTGGACGTGGTGCTGCTGGGCCTGTGGCAGGGGGACGTGGCCGCGGGGTGGTACGGCGCGGCGTACAAGCTGTGGGAGGCCGTAGGGCTGCTCCCAGCCAGCGTGATGGACGCGATGTTCCCCGAGATGTCGCGCCTTTCGGCCAGCGGAGACGGGATGGGGCGGCTGCGCGCGCTGTTCCGCATCGGCGGGCGGGCGATGCTGGCGGGCGGGTTCCTGCTGGCTATTGGGGGAGCGTTGGGCGCCCGCCTGCTCGTTCCCATCGTCTATGGCGCGGGGGAGGATCACGCGCCCACGGTGCTGGCCTTCCGGCTGCTGGTGTGGGCCATCCCGGCGATGTTCCTATATCTACTGAGCGGGCACGCGCTGTACGCCGTGGGGCGACAACGCCGGGTGACGGCCGCGATGCTGGTGGTGGGTGCGGTCAACCTGGCGGCCAACCTGGTCGCGATCCCACGCTGGGGTTACCTGGGCGCGGCTGGCGTGGCGCTGGCCTCCGAGTGGTTGTTATGGGCAATACTGTACGGGCAGGCGCGGCGGGCACTGAAACCTGAAACCTGAAACGTGTTCCGTGTTTCGTGTTGCGTGTTTCGTGGGGAATGAGTGGTATGGATGGGGAGTATCTGCAAACTGCCCGGGCCTTTGACGCGGTGGCGGGGGGGTACGACGCGGCGTACGGGCCGGAGGGGAACGCGGTGATGGGCTGGCTGCGCCAGGAGAGCGTGGCGCTCCTACAGGAGACGTTCCCGCCGGGCAGCCGGTTGCTGGAGATTGGCTGCGGCACAGGGGAAGAGGCGCTTGTCCTGGCGCGGGGAGGCCGGACGGTGCTGGCGACCGACGTCTCGCCCGGGATGGCCGCCCGCACGCTGGCCAAGGCCCGGGCGGCGGGCCTCGCCGACCGGGTCACGGCGCTGGCGCTGCCCGCCGGGCGGCTGGGCGCGCTCCACCCACCGCTGCCTTTCGATGGAGCGTATGCCAGCTTCGGGGGGTTGAACTGCGAGCCGGACCTGGCGGGCCTGGCGGGCGCACTGGTTCGCCTGTTGCGGCCGGGCGCGGCGTTCGTATGTTCCGTGATGGCGCGCTGCTGCCCGTTCGAGATCGGCTGGTTTCTGGTGCATGGCCGCCCGCGCGCGGCCTTCCGCAGGCTGCGGCGGGGGTGGCGGCCGGCCCCGGTGGCCAGCCCGGCGGGCGTGCGGGTGACCGTCCCTGTGCGCTATCTTTCGGTCAAGGACGTGGCCACGGCGTTTGCGCCGGCCTTTGCGCTCGATCGGGCGCTGTCGTTGCCGCTGCTTCTGCCTCCGCCGTACCTGGATGACCTGTTCCGGGAGCGGCGTGCCCTGTTCAGCCGCCTCGAGGGGGTGGAGCGGCGGCTGCGCGAGCGCTGGCCCTGGCGGCTGTTCGGGGATCACGTCGCGTTGGTCTTGAGGAAGGTATGAGCACACCGGTTCCCAGGCTCCAGCCCCTGTCCCGGGGGCGTCTTGCGCGCACGTTTACCCACGTTGCCTTTGCCACCTTCCTGTTTCTGACGCTGGCCACGCCCTCCTGGCGGGTCGGCCCCTTCACCTGGCTGCCGGTGGTGCGCCTTCCCATGCTGGGCGGCAGGCCCGCGGATCTGGGCCTGCTGAGCCTCCTGCCCGGGCTGGTCGTCGCCGGCTGGGTGGTGGTTCGTGTCCGCGAGCGTTCCTATCGGGCGTTCCAATGGGGTAAACCGGGCATTGGCTTGCCTCTGATGGGTCTGACGGTTCTGGTCCTGGCTGGCCTGGACCGGGCGCTCACCTGGCGCACGGCCGTCCAGGTGGTGGGGCTGGGGCTGTTCTGGCTGACCTATTTGTTCATGCTTACCGAAAGGCCCCGTTTGACCATCCCGCTGGCGCTGGTGGTGCTGGTGCAGGGAACCGTGGCGATGGGCCAGTTCCTGTGCCAGCGGGATCTGGGACTGGCGTTTCTGGGCGAGATGGCGCTCGATCCGGCCGTCTCGGGGATCAGCGTCCTCTGGGCCAGGGATCGGCGCTGGCTGCGGGGGTACGGGCTGACGGCTCACCCGAACACGCTGGGGGCGATGCTGGCTGTTCTGTTGCTCTTGCTGCTGCCGGCGCTGTGGGGGGCCTGGGGCTGGCGGAGGGCTGCGCGCAAGACGCCCCCGGGACGGAGGCTGGAGCTTGGGGGTGCGGTCGCGCTCATGATCGTCGTCAGCGTGGGCCTGGTGGGGCTGCTGGCCAGCTTCTCCCGCGCCTCCTGGCTAGCCTTTGGGGCGGGCGTGTGCACGTGGGTGATCGGGGCTGGGTGGGGCAAGCTGTGGGCCGCGAGACGCAAAGGAGAGGAACATAGAGGGACGCGATCCCTGGCGGTGCGCTTGCCGGTCCAGCTTGTGATCCCGCTCTTGTTTGCCGCGCTCTTCCTCGTTATGTACCGCGACCTGGTCGTGAGCCGGTTCGTGGGGTTGGACACACCGATCGAGGCCCGCTCGCTGAACGACCGGCGGCGGGATGCCGAGCTGGCGCTAGAGCTCGCCGCCGGCCACCCGTGGCGGGGCGTGGGGGCGGGGAACTATTTGCCGGCGGTGCGGGAGGTCACGCTCGATTCCCGCCCGGTCCACAGCGTGCCGCTCCTGGTGGCGGCCGAGCTGGGGGTGCCCGGCGCCGCGTTGTGGGTGTGGGTGATGGTCGCCGGGCTGTGGGCAGCAGGGATGACGGCGATACCAGGAGCCTCGATGAAGAGCGGGGGCAGGCCACCGGCGATTGTGGAGGGCTGCCCCATGGCGCTGGGAACCTGGTTGGCAATACTGATGCTCGGTATGTTCGACGTCAGCCTGTGGGTGACGACCAGTTGGCGGGCGGCGATCCTGTTCGCCATCCTCGCCGCCCACGTCTCTCGGTCAGAGTGAGTGGGCAGGCTACTTTCGTAGCCTGCCGTTCAGTCTACCTTCGTAGCCTGCCACTTGGACTCGCAGTTCTCCCGGCCAAACAACCACACCGTCCCAGCTGCCTTCGTTCCGCTGGCGTTGAACGTTCCGTCCCATTCCACCAGGGGAATGCCCGCCATGCTGCGCTTGAGACTGATCTTGCCGTCCGTCAGATCGGACCCGGGTCCGCCGGACATGCTAAAGCTATCGGTCATCGTGCCGGTCTTGCACTCCAGATTGTGTTCCATGTGCGTGATCATCGTGCCGGTCTCGTCGATGACGAACGCGAAATCCCCGAATTCGGACGTTGCCTCCCACCGGCCCGCGCGTTTCTCCGGCGAGCCGCTGCATCCGGCCAAGAGCAATACAACGAGCAGCGCGATTACAGAGCCCTTTCGTGCGACCTTGTTCATCTGTGTCTCCTTTTCGTATCGGTTGAGGTTCTCTGGAAACCGACAAGGGGCCCGCGAGCGTTCCAGGGTGCTCGTCGCGCGGCCCCTTGCCGGATCAGCTATGCTATGAGAGTGATCGCGATTCTATCTTGATACTCTGTCCTCCGTTCTTTATGGCAGCTTCGGGCGGTAGGACGGGCGGCGGAGGCGGGGCAGGACCGTCGCCGAGACAGGTCCGTGCAGCGTCGTCACGCCGTTCAGGTCTACGTCCTCCAGCTTGTAATAGTAGGTGCCGGATTCGAGCCCCTTGTCCAGGAAGGAGTAGCTGGCGCCGGCGACGGGGTCGCCCTCGGCCGCGATGAGTTTGCTGGTCACCTTGACGTACGGACCGTCCGCGGCGCTGGCGCGGTAGAGGTTAAAGCCGGCGTTGTCGACCTCGGTGCCGGTCTCCCAGGCCAGCGTGACGCTGCCTAGCCCAGCCTGGGTGGTGAAAGAGGCCAGCGTGATGGCGGTGGGCTTGCAGGGATCCCAGGGATCGGCAGACTCGGCCCATGGCACGATGTCATCGCCGCCCGGAAGCGTGTTCCAGCAGGCCATAGCAGGACCACTCGAGTAGCCGCGACCAATGGCGGTCGCTACGTTGTAGTTGATCATCGTGTCGGTGTTGTCGGTCCAAGTGGGTGGAGCCCAGGCCCCCACAAAGATGCCTTTGTCGGCCAGGGAGTTGTGAGAGATCGTGTTACAGGTACTGGGATTTCCGTACCCGATTTGCTCATCGTTGTACCCGTCGTAGGACTCGATGGCTGCCCAATGGCCGGTATCGCCCAGCGCCTCCACCGTGTTGTTGACAATCGTGTTGTGGTCCGAGTGCCAGATGTAGATGGCGTGCCACAGATCGGAGAAGACGTTGTTCTGGACGGTGTTGCCGTTGGAGCCCAGGTGAGCCGTGTCGCCGGCACATAGCCCGCCGATCATTACCCCTGCCGTGTTCCAAAAGCCGCCAGCGGCGGTCCCATCGTCAGGCTTTTGAAGCGTGAACCCATCGATTGTCACGCCACTGGCAATGAGGGAAATCGCATTGGGTGCGGAACCAGCGGTGGGAATCACGCCCCCGCCTACCATCGAACCCCAAGCACCTGGGGTCCAGGTGCCACCGGTGGCAGCCCGGATGGCGATGGGGTTCGACCACGCGTTGTGGGTGCTCTTGATGATCGTGGTAGAGGGATCGGAGTCGACCGCCTGGATCGTCAGGTTATCCCTCCAGACGATGAGCGCAGGGGCATAGCGATCACTGGCGGCAGACCCGAAGGGGGCCTGGTTGGGCCAGACCTGGCTGCCGTACGTACCGGGCAACACGTTGACGGTGTCGCCAGGACTGGCCATGTTCACAGCCAGTTGTAGGTTGCCGGGACGCAGGTTCCCCGGTTGCTGGTTGTACGAGGTATTGACGTACCACGTCATAGGACTCGCGGGCTGGAAGCCCATGGCGGCCGGATCGGCGTCTGTGCCGATGCCCAGCCAGGGGCTGTATGCCACGTCATCGGGGAGCGCGCCACCGATGCCACCGATGTTGGTGCTATGGGTTGGCCCGGAGGCATCACCCCACCAGTTGCCGGGGGCATCAACAGTGCCGGTACCTTGATTCCTGACAGCCAGTGACGTGGAACCGCTGCCCTTGTCGATGAAGGCATTGTCGTTGATGTGGATGTTCGGGGCGTCGACACCTGGGCGAAGTCTGATTCCATTTTCGGCTGCGTTGGCGTTGGATTGGTTGTTGAAATTGATGATATTGCCCGAGATGGCAACGTTTGTGGATGCTGCAGTCCCCCATTCGCCGCCCCAGAGTTCGAAGGCATGCGAAGGATACCAGGTGCCACTCCATTCAATCGGGTACATGTCCTCGAAGGTGTTGTTGACTATCGATCCATTCTCAATTCCAACCTGAAAGGCGGTATAGTACATGTCGTGGAACCAGTTGTTGCGGATGACGATGTTGCCACCCTGTCCAATATTCAGACCTGTACCACCCTGTCCTGGAGTGCCTCCGATGGTGCCATCAAACTCATTGCCCTCGATGACCCCATCGGACAGTTTGGATGCAGCCCAGAACACGCCGTCGCCCAGGCCATTGAACCTATTGTAGGCAATGCGCAGTCTGTCGTATGGGCCGCCGCCGACGTAGAGTGTGTGGTCTCCCTGATCCTGGAACAGGTTAAAGTCAAGCAGCATGTCCGTGTGGCTGCCACCGCCAAACTGAATCACGCCTTGCGTGGTGCCAGAGGTTGGATTGTCAAAGATACAGTTGGTCAGGTGAAAAGCGTTCGCAGCATCATAGGTGTCTATGATTCTGCCGCCAGCGCCGGTGAATTTGAACCCATCCACTACGATGTTGTCGGCGGTTGGGTGCATCGCAGGGTAGTTGTGCGACAGGATGGTCTCTGGTCCCCTTGTCCCGACGAGTTCAGTGGAATGGGTCCCGACTGTGGGGTGTACGCCCGCATTGGCGCCACGCAGCGTGACCGGCTTGGCGATGTTTACCGTTTCGTTATACGTGCCCGCCGCCACGTTGACCATGCCTCCTGCTGCCACCCTTATGATACCCTCGCCGATGGTTTGATACGGCACGGTGACCGTTCCATCGCCGCCAGAGGGCGCGCTGGCATCGACGTATACGATGGACAGCACACGGGGACTCGTCCTCTGATCCTCGACCACAGCGCCGTTATTCGCAGCGCTGAGGGCCGCGATATCCGGGTAGTAACTCGGATCTGTGCCGGCCAAAATGGCGATGTCCAGATAGTTCGCCTGAGCCCCGGTTCCCCACGAGTTGCCGGTAAAGGTCATATTGGCGCCATCGATCACCCAGCCTTTGGTGCCATAGACGTGGTTTGCCTCAATCGTTCCCGTCGTGGGCGAGGCGATGCTGCCGTTGATGTACGCAGGCTGACGGAGTGAGTAGATTTCGTTGCCAGCAAAACGCAGGCCGCTCAGCCCGTACGTGACCTCCATCGCCCGGCTGACATCGGGGTCCCCCAGGACGTATTGACCGTGGATCTCGTTGTCCTCGATCGTCACGTCACTGGCACCGATATAGATCAGGTTCTGGGGGCCTGTTTTGTCCGTCTTTTCGATATCGAGTTGCCTCAGGGTCACCCCGGAAGCAGTGACGGAAAAGGCATATCCAATGGAATTGTCTGCCTGGATCAACGTTGTGAGAAGGTCATCTCCTGCCAGGGTGAGATTGGCCTTGTTCACGTTGACCGTGCTGGAGAGGGAATATGTACCCGCAGCCACGTTGATCGTGTCGCCGGGGCTGGCGGCGTCGATGGCGGCCTGCATGGTGCAGTAGGCTGGCGAGCCTGTGCCGTCATCGCATGCGTCCGTGTTGTCCACGATCAGCGTGTCTGCGTATGCCGCAGGCCCTCCGAGCACTGCCAGTCCAGCGACCAGCATCAGTGCAGTGAGGGCGATTCTTACGGTTTTCATCATCGGTCTCCTTTTTTTCAATGTTGGGATAGACTATGTTCGGTCCTCTATCGCCTTTCCAGGGAGTACCCTCCGGTACGCCGGTGAAGAGCGATGGAGGTCAATAGGGTCCCGTTCTCGCTCGCGTTTCATCACCTCCTCTGTCGTCTGCGGTGGGCTCGCCGGTCACGTTCAGTTGACAATGGCGACGCGGCCGCGGGCTCAACCTGATGGATAGATCTTGCACACCACCGGTGGCCTCGGCTGGCGCAGTGGACGGTATCGCAGGGTGACACCCGCACCGTGGCCTGCTGGTGCAGTGAGCTCACCCCGTCCGCCGCCTTGCGCTCGGTCGGGACCAGACCGAATGCGTTGTGAAGGAGCCGCGCTCATTGTACCATAAAAATGATCTAGATGTGTGAACGATCAATAAATTTGGTCTTAGAAAATTCTGAGAAACTTGAGCGAGGGGGGGGCAAAGCTCAAAGTCAAAACGCTCCCACCGGATCGTCAGATCCGCTGGGAGCGTCGCTGCCCATGGAGGGCTAGCCGGAGTTATGCTGGGCGGGGGAGGCGGTGGATATGGGCTAGACCGCCAGCCCTGTCTGGAACACCCAGTAGTAGACCAGGTAGGCCCCGGCCCCGATCACGAACATCGCGCTCACCCGGTGGACGTAGGGCGTCACCAGCCGCATCCAGCGCGCCATGGCCCGGCGGAAGAGGGCCGCGCCGAGTGTCACCGCGACGATGACCGTCCCCATGCCGAGCGCATAGCCGATGAACTGCCCAAAGGAGGCGATAGCCCCTTCACCGGCCAGCGAAGTGCCGACGACGACCAAAAAGATCGGGAGCGTGCAGCTCAGGGAGCCGGCGGCGTAGGCGATGCCGAACAAGAACGCGTTCCCCAGGCCCTGCTTTCGCTGCACCGTCACCTTGCCACCCAGGATGCTGAGCGTCCGATCGGTCGCCAGGATCCACACGCCCAGCCCGACCATGGCCACGCCGAGGATGATCCCGACGTAGGGGAAGGATGTGAGCAGCCACTGGCCGCCGGCTGTGATGATGAGCCCGGCGGAGAAGAAGATGACGATAAAGCCGGTTGTCACCACGACCGCGATCAGCAGGGCCTTCAGTGCCCTGCGCACTCCCCGTGCGCGGCGCACGGGGAGTGCGCGGCGCACGGGCGAGGGGCTCGCCCCCTCCGTGTTCAGTTGGTCAAAGATGTACGAGGGGAGCATCAGCACCCCGCACGGGTTGACGCTGGCGACCATCCCGGCGGCAAACGCATACCCCACCGGTAGCAGGAGCGCCAGGTTCGCCACGCCGGCCTCGATGCCGCCCCGAAAGCTGACCAACAGGAACAGCAGGCCGACGACGAGCAGCGCCGGGATGCCGAACGTGGCTGCCAGCGTCAGCCGGCTCTCTTTCCTCTTGCCCTCGTCGATCTGTAACGGCGATGCGCTCTTGGTAGATACAAGCTTGGCCATCGCAAGCCGTCCTTTTCTTCACTCTGAAAGAAACCAGGTTGTCGCTTCGCTTAAAGGAAAAACCTGGTTTCTGAATCCTACGATTCGCCCGAGGCCGCGAGCAATGCCTCGATGTTCTCATCCAACTGCGCGCGGGTCAGGAAGCCGTTCCATTGCTGCACGACCTCCCCATCGGGCGTGAAAAAGTACGTCGCCGGTGTGCCCAGCACCTTGTAGTCGCGCATGATGGTGACGTCGGGTGTGCTCCCGGCGGGGAAGGTGACTGCCAACTGGCTGAGCAGCGCCAGTCCGTCGTCCCGGTCGCCCAGACCGACGAACGGGCCGATATCGACCCCGATTAGGATCACCCGGTCGCCGTATTCCTCGTACGCCTCCTGCAGCTCTGGCATCTCGGTGCGGCAGATGGGGCACAGCCCGGCCCACAGGTTGAGCACGACCGGCCTGCCCTGGGCGAACAGGTCGGAGAACTGGATCTCCTCGCCGCCCAGCGTGTCCTCCCCCTGGTACACGGCGATGGTGAAATCGCCGGCCAGGTCGACGGACCCGCTCTCTGGAACTGCGGACGGCGCATCCGCGACCGGTCCATCGGCGCCATAGACCCGCGTCTCTGGCCTGAAGGCCGCCCACGAGAACCAAAAGTGGTTGATGCTGATGACGGGGGCCAGCCCACGCCCGGCCGCTGGGCCGCTCACGGCCTGGCCCAGCACGTCCCACTCGGAGCCGGTCTGTTCGTCGACGATGCTTTCCCCGTCCAGGACAAACGTCAGCATCTGGCCATCGAACTCGCGGGAGAAGGTGGTGGCTGCACCGACGTCGGCTCCCCCGGCGATGGTGCTGTCATCCAGCGCCGAGGCGGTGCCCGGAGCCCACAGCACGACGATGGGGATGCCGCCGACCGTGTCGTTGACCACGCGCATCTCCTGCAAGACTTCGTACGGATAGGCCACGGTCTCGTCGTTCAGTTCGACCGTCACCACCCGCGCCTTTGCGGGCAGGGCGTCGGGCGTCTCGGGGCCGGCGTACAGGAACGGCGAGCGACTCACGTCGTCGTAGCCGCCGTACGGGTTCCGGCCATAGTTACGGCTGTGGCCGGTATCCCGCGAGAGCACCAGCCCATCCGGGTGAGCGGCCTTAAAGTCGGCCCAGGAGACCATCGCCGCGGGCACGAACGCCAGTTGGCGTCCGGCGTACTCCCCGGCGATGGCTTCCCCGGTGGCCTGCTGCCACCAGGTCTCGGTCTGGCGGTCGTACATGATCAGGTTGCTGAACCGCAGCCGGCCGGTGGTTCCAAAGTCGAGCACCTGCCCATCGAACGTGCGCTCAAAGGCGATGCCGGTGTTGCACAGCGGGCAGAAAGTGACGGTCACCGGCACGCCGCTGACCGTGTCGTTGACGATCTCGTGCCACATCAGGATCTGGATCGGGTAGGCACGGGCGTCACCCGCGACCTCGACCAGGATCACCGGCTCCTGCGGCTCGAGCCACCCGTCCGCTTCGTCGACCCCCACGTGCCTGGGTTCGTCGATCGCCGGGATGCCGTCCTTGGGCGGCCCGCCGGAGAGGATATCGTCGTAGGGCACGACGTGCCTGCTGAAATCGGTCTCGAATTCGCGGTCGGCGAACGCGGGCGGGTCCTCCTCGGGCAGCAGCGTAGCCGGAGCCTCCGGGATGGGTGTGGGCGTCGGCGGTGGGGGCTCGGGTGTGTCGGTGGGCAGTGGTGCGGGCGTATTGGTCGGTGGCGGCGCAGGCGTCGAAGCGGCAACCGCACAGGCGCTCAGGATGAGTGCTATGGTCAGGGCCAAAAGGCCGAATGTTAGATACCGTTTCATGGGTTACCTCCCAGTTTGATTCTTCATTCCATAGACGGCATGACGCGGCGGAGTCTTACGACCGTGTCACGCCTTGCAGGGCCTGGAAAGTGCTGCCTGCAAAGTGCTGCCTGCAAAGTGCTCAAAGGGGACCACAGTCCCCATTTCCGGTGGAGGGCGAGAGGTGGCTGGAATGCTGAGCGCCGCGGACTGTGGTCCGCTGGGAGCACGAGGGCGTGAGGAATGCTCAAAGGGGACCACAGTCCCCGTCTCTGGTGGAGGGCGAGAGGTGGCTGGAATGCTGAGCGCCGCGGACTGTGGTCCGCTGCAAGCGTGAAGGGGGGGGCGGTACGTCGACGGCAGCGGACTGTAGCCCGCTGCAAGCGTGAGGGCGTGCGGATTGTGTTTGCCTGCGAGCTAATCCTCGTGCTGACCAAAGAGGCGGACGAACTGCCGCCGTGTCATCCGCACCAGCCACTTCCAGTGAAACGCCACGTGGACGAGTACCGCGACCCCCAGCGCCAGCCCGATCCACTTGTGGATGAACACCCACGCGGTCCGGGCGGGGTAGAAACCGCGCGGAAAGACCACCCACAGGAGGAGCGAGGAGACCGCCACGATGAGGGCCAGGACCCCCATCACGACGTCCAACAAATAGTTGCGCGTTGACTTTTTCATCCTGTCCCCCATCTCACAGGCATATCCAGAACCAGAGCGCGTATTCCGGGGACACGGTGACCCGCACGTCGGCCGGGATGTGGATGTGGCTCCCCGAAAAGCCCGGGAAGCGCAGCGAGCCCGTCTCGTACACGAACCCGCAGCCGCCGGAGGCGCGGGCCTCGTCCATGCGCTCCACCCAGTAGCTGTCGACCGGATCGGCGCCGGCGATGCGCTCGTACCACGTCAGCACGATGTTGCTCAGCTTGCCCTCCTCCGCCAGGCTGAGCAGGGCGTCGAGCGCGGTGACGACGCCGGGCTGGAGGACGTCGGTGCGCACGTCGTGGGGAGTCGCGACGACCTGCTTGAAGACGTGGTCCGCGCCCGGTGCCTGGATCCTCAACTCGGGGATGATGACCTCTCCGCCGCGATCCGCCAGGCGTGTGACCTCCTCCTCGAAGGATTGATAGATCGCTGCCAAGCGCTGTTCCTGTTCGACGAACAGCCGGATCTGGGTGCCGTTCTTGTACGGGACCATATCCATGCGGAACGCGTTCTGCTCCAACCAGCCCCGCGAGTAGTAGGCCTGGTGCCACCACCCGGCCTGTCCATCGATTCCGTCGATGACGTGGGTGTCCATCTTTTCGTCGAAATGGCTCTCCAGCTTGATGTCGCCCCGCTCTCCCAGGTGGGCCACGACGTCAAAGATCGAAAAGTGCCCGGGTTGAAAGATGTCCGGGCGCTGCGTCTGTATCTGCTCCGCCTCGAAGGGGAACGTGCCGATGCCCTTGATCTCGACGTCGGCTGTTCCCGCCGGAAGATCGCCCGCGTGGGCCACCGGCGGCCTCCACAGGCCATCCTCCGTGGGCAGGGCGTAGGACGGTGCCGTGGTCCCCTTGGGGGACTGTGTCGCCTGTTCGTCTCTTGCCTCGGCGACCTGGGCACCGGGCTCGGGCCCGTCCCCAGGCGTGGCGGGAGCGCAGGCAGAGAGCAGCGCGCCCGCGCCGGTCAGCGCCAGGCCGCCGCAAGCCGCCTGTTTGAAGAATTGGCGTCGCGAGATGGTGCCATCCCGCACGCTCACGCAATCTGCGCAATTGGGATCGGTGCAGTTTCTGCATTTTTGGTTGGTTGCCATCCGTCACCTTTCTTGAGATCACATCTGTTCTATGGACAAGCCTCTTTTGAGCCCAGTTGTCTGTAATGAATGCTCTGGGCGGACCACAGTCCGCCTCTTCTCCGCTGGACCATATTCCAGAGGGAGCTGTACATAACAAGATTTATTCTTTCAGACGATGTGAGTGTGGGCTATCTTACTTTGGAGGGGGCAGGGGACCTGAACGAGTTCAGGCTTCCATGGCTTGGGGAGTGGGGGGATGCCTCAGCTTGCTGGGGTGAACGGCGTTCGTGCAGGGGACCTGAACGAGTTCAGGCTTCCGCAGGTTCGGGCTTGTGGATCAGGCGAGGGCGCGCAGCGCGGTGAGCAGCGCCTCGAACTCTTCGCGGCAGTCGCGACACCGGTTCAGGTGATCCTGGACCAGGGGCATCGCCTGGGCCACGTTCTTCCCGGCCAACACCATCTCGGCGAACTGGTTCAGTTGCTCAAAACATTCGTCGCACCCGATTTCGTCGGGACGGGCGGTGAGCGCGCCGTGTACGATGCGCTTCAATGTAGCAGGTTCGAGTCTCATATCAACCTCTGTCCTTTCAGACGCAATGGATGATTGCCTTCTTACCCCTCGTCTACGACTCAAAGGCGGCCAGCACATTCTCCACGGACAGTCCTTCTTCCATCATGCGGGCCTTGAGCCGCTGCCGGGCGTCGTGTATCAGCTTGTAGAGGGCGTTGCGGTTGGTGTCCATACGGCGGGCCAGCTCGTCGAGCGGCATCCCACCGATCATGGCCGCCGTAATGGCCTGGCGCTGGCGTTCGGTCAGCTCCTCGGCGATGAGACGCTGCACCATCTCCAGCAGCATCTGCTGGGTCGTCCGTTGTTCAGGGGAGGCGGCCGTGTCGGTGAGCACGGCCGGCGTCAGGTCCTCGTCCTCGTAGCGGCTGAGCAGGTCCTGCAGCGAGACATCGGCCCAGCGCTGCCGGCGCAGCTCGGTGAATGCGACGCGGACGGCGATCTTTTGGGCCCACGTCGTAAAGCGGCTCTCCCCTCGAAAAGAGTCCAGTGCATCCAGGATCTTGACGAGGGCATCCTGGACGAAATCCTCCAGGTCGGCCTCGGTCACGCTCGGCCGGTCGGCCATACCGTAGCGCAGGCCGCGAACCAGGATTGCGCGGAGATCGTCCAGCGCCTGGTCGCGGCCGGGTCCGCGCAGATCGGCCAGCCATTCGTCGTTCGTGCGTTCAGCCATCGAATGGTTCTCCCCCCGTCGAGCGCGGCCGCTCAAGGCGGGCGCGCTCGGAGCGGGCACGCTCGAAGCGGAGCCGTGCCACCCGCTGGGTCGCCGGACCGACGGTGGCCCCCTCGCAGGCGCGCCGGCCGCACACCCACACGATCTCATCGCCCGCCGCGAGCAGTGGCACGCGATCGCGCCAGGCGCGCGGTATCTTGAGGTTGATCAGAAATGCGCTCAGCTTGACGCGGTGCCCTTCCATCCCCTGGGGACGGAAACGATCCCCCCGGCGACGGGGGCGCAGCGCCAGCGGGCCGGCGAGCGCATCCAGGTTCAGGTAGGCCGTCCAGGGGTCGGGGTTGGCGGCAATCTGTCCCGCGTCCCACTCGTCCAGCAGGTCGGCCTGCAGCACCCACTCGGAGCGGGGGAGCGGCGTCGTCCCGGGTACCTGCACCGGCAGCGGCTCGGCGCTCCACAGGAGGGGCTCGTCGGGCGGAGGGCCTGCGTCGCCCGCGTCGCCCACGGTCAGCGTGTCGTATCCCAGGGTGAGCGCCAGCCCCATAGGCAGCGTGGCCTGCGCGCCGGTCTCTCCCTGCATCCCGATGCGGCGGGCGTTCTCGACGTGGACGAAATCGACGTCGCGGAGGCTCTTTCGCAGCCGGTAGGTCGCCTGGCGCAGCGTGGCGCGCTGCAGGGCCACCGGCAGCGCCTGCCAGCCGGCCCGGTCGAACTGGATGGCCCCCTCTCGCTCCTCGCGCAGCACGCTGGCCCAGGCCTGGTCGCGCAGTTGGGCCAGCAGCGCGTAATCGCCGGCGACCACCGCGGCGGTGTGGCACAGCCGGTCGCGGATGTTGGGGTTGTACCCCTCCAGCAGCGGCAGCAGTTCGTGGCGCAGGCGGTTGCGGAAATAGGTCGTGTCCAGGTTGGAGCGGTCAAATCGCGGCACGAGCCCGTGCTGGGCGCAGTAGCGCTCGATCTCGGAGCGGGGAATCTCAAGGAGTGGGCGGATGAGGGTGAGGGCAGGGGCTAGGGGCTGGGGGCTAGGGACTGGGGACTCGGGACTGGGGACTCGGGACTGGGGACTCGGGACTGGGTGGTGGAGGAAGGGGTCGAGGAGGCGGTAGTCGGTGAGGGGGGTCCGGGGGAGCATGCCGCGCAGCCCGGCGGGGCCGGCCCCGCGGAGAAAGTGCATCAGCACGGTCTCGGCCTGGTCGTCGGCGTTGTGGCCGACCGCGACCTTGCGGGCGTCGACCTCCGCTGCCACACGCGCCAGGAACGCATAGCGCACGCGCCGAGCTGCCTCCTCGATCGCCAGCCCGTGCGCGCGGGCCAATGCCGGCACATCCTGTCTCTCGACGGTGGAGGGGAGCCTCCATTCGGCAGCAATCCGGGATACGAACTCGGCGTCGGCGTCGGAATCCGCGCCCCGCGTGCCGTGGTTCAGGTGGGCCACGTGAAGCCGCAGGCGATGCGCGTCGCGCAGATGGAGCAGGACGTGGAGCAGGCAGAGCGAATCCGGGCCGCCAGAGACGCCGACGACGATCCCATCTCCAGGGACCAGGAGGTCGTGCTGCTCGATTGTGCGCTGGACCTGTCGCAGGAGCTTGCTCAAAGGCTATGTCACCCTGTACACCCGGTCGCCGACTCGCGCCCGGAACTGGACCTTGATGCCGACGTCGTCGCCCGGCCCCGCCGCAGCCACGTCCTGGTGCATGATCTGCATCGAGGTCACTTCCTGGTCAAAGTCGGTCGTGTGACCCAGCAAGTGGATGCGGTCGCCCACGGCGAGCTTGTCCGTCAGTTCGACCCCGGCGACGCCGATCTTGCCGAACCAGTGGTTCACCTTGCCGATAAGCTTCTCCTCCATCGTGCCCTCCTATTGGCTCTGCAGGTGTGCACCGAACCCTGCGCAGGTTACGTGTAGCACCGGCAATAGCGTCGTCTCCGATGGATTAAGGTGCTTACGCGGATCGACTCACAAACCCTCGCAAGGGTTCCCAACAAAGGTGTTCGACTACAGACGTACAACTGAGCCGCAATACTCGCAGGTGATCTCTCGCATGCCGCGTGTGATCTCTACGGACAGGGTCGCGCCACAGGTGGGGCATTTGGTCGGCGCAGAACGCGCGGCCTCTATCGCCGCCTCGTCCTTGGGGCGCGTACGCTCCCTGGCAATCTCGCCCGACTTGACCCGGCCGATCAGCCTGGCCCATTCCTCATTGTCGGTGCCGCGCAGGCGGAGCGTGGCCTCGCTCAGATCGGCCTCGGGGGCAAAGAGCACCTCCATCATCTCCTTGTGCCCCAGGAACCCCTTCTGCTGAGCCTTGACCTCGTCGATCTGGCCAACGGGCACCTCAAAGACGAGGTTCTGCACCTTTTCCTTTTCGGTGGTGATGAACAGTACCTTTTTGGTGGCGACGTCCTCCTTCTGCTCAAAGATCAGCCGCTCATCGGTCAGGTACAGCACGCCCTCCGGTCCCTCTTTCTTCGTCTCCATGTACTGGGCCTTGCAGGCCGCGATCGGGTCCTCGGCGTGGTGGAGCTGAAAGGAGGCCTCGTCGATCTGATCGAGCAGCCAGGCGATCTCCTTGACCTGGGAGCGGGCCTGATTGACGTTCTCCTGGAGCGTGTCGTATAGCCCTTTGACGGACGATTGTGCCGCCTTGACCTTGCGTTCCAGCGCCTCCACCGCGCTCTCGGCCCTGCTTACCTGCGAGGCGCGGCCGCTCATCGCCACTCGCAACGCGTTCTCGACCTCGTCGGCCTCCCGCTCGAGTTCGCGTTGGTGGCGGGTTACCTCGCGAGACACCCGCTCGTGCATCTCTTCCCACTGCCCGGCAAGCACGGTGATCTTTCGCTCCAGGAAGCTGCGAAAGACATAGCCCCGCGTGCGCAGTCGCTCGATCTCGGTGGGGAGCATCGAGAGCGTGGTCGTGATATCCTCGGCCTCGGTGCGCACGCCGGTCAAGAGCAACGAGTCCTGCAACTCGCCGAGTTGGCTCTGAAGTCCGTCCAACTTGGCGCGAGTCTCCTCGCTCAGGGTTGCCGCTGGCACGGTTCGCCCTCTTCCAGGTCGGCGCTTGCCCATCCTCTGCCTCCTTGTCTTGGCTATTGGCTCGTGCCGGGGGCCCCGGCTTCCGTCGAGGTCCCCATGGTGAATCGCAGATAAGCCTCCATAAAGTCATCCAACCGCCCGTCGAGCACGGCCTGCACGTTGCCGGTCTCGTGGTCGGTGCGGTGGTCCTTGACCATCTGGTATGGGTGCAGCACGTAGGAGCGGATCTGGTTGCCCCAGCCGGCGTCTACGTGCTCTCCCTTTAGCTCTGCAATCTCGGCGCGCCGTTTCTCCTCCTCGAGCTGGAGCAGGCGTGCCCGCAGGACGCGCAGCGCGGTCTCCCGATTCTGGGTCTGGGAGCGCTCGTTCTGGCAGGAGACGATGATGCCGCTGGGGACGTGGGTGATGCGCACAGCTGTCTCGTTCTTTTGCATGTGCTGGCCGCCGGCCGACGATGCCCTGAACGTATCGATCTCCAGGTCGTTGGGGTCGATCGTGACCGAGATGTCGTCGCCCAGATCCGGCCAGACCTCGATCAGGGCGAACGAGGTGTGGCGGCGATGGGCGGCATCGAAAGGGGACAGACGCACCAGGCGGTGCACGCCTCGCTCGGCGCTCAGGTACCCAAAGGCGTAGCGTCCAGAGACCGTGACCATGCTGCGCTTGATGCCGGCCTCGTCGCCGGGCAGCCGGTCGACCACGTCGGCCTCATAGCCGCGGGCCTCGGCCCAGCGCAGGTACATGCGCAGGACCATCTCGGCCCAGTCCTGGGCATCGGTGCCACCCGCGCCAGCGTGGACGGCCAGGATGGCGCTCCCACGGTCGTGGGGGCCGGAGAGGAGGAGGCTGAATTCGAGCCTTCCGATCTCTTGCTCCAGCGCCTCTGTCTCAGTGACCAGGTCCTCGCTCAGGCTCTCGTCGCCGAGCTCTGCTAGTTCGAGCGTATCACGCACCCGTTGTTCGAGCGCCGTCGAGCGCTCGAGCTCCTCGCGCAGGCTGGAGAGCCGGCGCATCGCCGTCTGTGCGCTCTCGGGGTCGTCCCAGAAATCGGGAGCGCTGGCCCGCTTTTCGATTTTGGCAATCTCCTCTTCCTTGGCGGCTAGGTCAAAGATGCCTCCGTATGTTTTCCAGTTTTGCATTCAGAGCCGCCAAGCGGCCATAAAGCTCTTCCACAATACTCTCCTCGTAAACTCGTAGATTCGTGGCTATTACTCAGGCTCTCCTGGGCGGGAGATTCCTCGATTCCGCTGCGCTCCACTCGGAATGACGGGGCTGAGTAGTAACGATTCGTAGATTCGTGCATCCGTACATTCGTAAATTCGTACATTCGCAGATTTGCTCCGCTTACCCGAACAGCCCCTCCACAAACAGATCCGGGTCGAACGGCGCCAGGTCCTCCATGTGCTCGCCGGTGCCGACGAATCGTACCGGCAGGCCGAGCTCACGCGCGATGGCAAAGACCATCCCCCCACGGGCGGTGCCGTCCAGCTTGGCCAGCACGGCCCCCGTCACCTGGACCGCTTCCTGAAAGTGCCGCGCCTGCGATAGCGCGTTCTGCCCGGTGCTGGCGTCGAGCACGAGCAGCGTCTCGTGAGGGGCACCCGCGGCGTTGTTCGCCGCCACCTTGCGCACCTTGCGCAGCTCGGCCATCAGGTTGTACTGGGTGTGCAACCGCCCGGCGGTATCGATGATGACCATATCCATCCTGCGTGCCTGTGCGGCCTGCAGCGCGTCAAAGACGACGGCCCCCGGGTCGCCGCCCTCGGGACCGGTGACGATGTCGACGCCGGCCCGCTGTGCCCATATCTCTAGCTGGTCCATCGCCGCGGCGCGGTACGTATCGGCGGCGGCCAGCAGCACGCGCCGGCCTTGCTGCCGGTAGCGGTGGGCCAGTTTGGCGATGCTCGTCGTCTTGCCCGAGCCGTTCACACCGACTGTGAGCACCACGTCCAGCGGACGGCCGCCCAGGTCGAGCGGTGTTGGGTCGGGCAGCAGTCCACGTAGTTCCTGCCCCAGGGCCTGCTGGAGCGCGTCGGACCGGAGGATGGCCTCGTCGCGGACGCGAGTGCGCAGCCGGTCGACCAGGTACAGCGTCGTATCGACGCCCACGTCGGCCTGGATGAGCAATTCCTCCAGTTCGTCCCACGTGGCGTCGGTCACCTCGGTGGTGTGCAGCAGCCCTGCGATGCGGCTAAACACCGCGTTGCGCGTGCGGGTCAGGCTCTGCTTGATGGATTGGGCGATACCGATGGCCATGGTGGGCTCCGAGAAGGGCAGTGATCGTGACAGAATGACAAATGAACGAATGAGCGAATGCACGAATGAACGAATGACGAATTAGCAGTGAAAAAAAAGAGAGTCTAGTGAATATCTCACGGGCTGTTGACGTTGTGTGACCATGGGAGTGGTACGATGATTGTGCAACCAGGCCCATTCGATTATACTCCAAAGCAACGGGTTGAGCAATGCTGGCTGTCAATTGCTAATTTGCGCGGATTGGTGTACCATTGGGGTCACGATTGATGAGGGGGGATGATGTCCAGTCTTTCGATTGTTCTGCCAGCCTACAACGAGGAGGCCAACGTCGAGCGCGCCGTGGAGCAGGTGTCCAGGGTGGCCCGAGAGTTGGGGATGGATTACGAGATTATCCTGGTCAACGATGGAAGCGCCGACCGCACGGGCGAGATCGCCCACGAGCTGGAGGGGCGCATTCCCAACTACCGGTTGGTGGAGCACTATCCCAACCGGGGCTATGGGGGATCGCTGAAGGCGGGGTTCAAGGCGGCCACGAAAGAGCTGATCGCGTTCGTGCCGGCCGACAACCAGTTTGACTTTGGCGAGATTGCGGCGCTGCTGGAGGCCCTCGACGGGGCCGACATCGTGTCCGGCTACCGGGCGCAGCGGGAGGATCCCTTCGTCCGCAGGCTCAACGCCTTTGGCTGGAACACGCTGGTGAGCGTGCTGTTCGGCCGCCTGTGCCGCGACATCGACTGTGGATTCAAGCTGTTCCGGCGCGAGATCCTGGATCACGTGACGATCGAGTCGAACGGGGCGATGATCGACACCGAGTTCCTGGCGGGCGCAAGGGCGCGCGGCTACCGCATCGCCGAGGTCCCGGTGACGCACCTGCCGCGCGTGGGGGGCGAGGCGACGGGTGCCAATTTCAAGGTGATCGCCAAGGCGTTCCGTGACCTGGCGCTCTTCAGGCTGCGGTTGAGCCGGGAGTTGCGGCAAGAGAGGTGAGAATGCTTGCCGAGAGGCAGGAGCGACGCGCCAAGAGGCAGGCGTTGCTTGAGCGTGAACTCGAGCGCATCGTGCGGGTTCTGCGCCAGGTACGAGCGAATCCAACCCCGCGTCGGGCTTGACCTGCTGGCGTATATCCCTGAGGAGTTCGACGCGATCCGTGAGCGACCGTTCCTGCGCCAGGCCCTGCAGGAGGGGAGGGTGCTCTATGAGACCTGATCCGGTCGAGGAAGGCAAGCGCTGGCTGCGCCAGGCGCGGCGTGTCATCCGGCAAGTTGAAGAGTTCCTGGAGGGTATGGTAGGGGCGGACCTAGCGTGACTTGGCGATGCAGCGATTGCGGGCGCGGTTGGCCTCTCGATCCCGTCCGCTGGTGTTGTGATTGTGGCGGCGCGCTAGAGTTCGAGAGGTCACCTTTCTTCGATCCGGCCCGCGTGAATACAAAAGACCACACGCTGTGGCGTTATAGAGCCGCGCTGCCGTTGCCCGACGGCGCGATTCCGGTGACGCTGGGCGAGGGCGGGACCCCGCTGGTCGCTGCGGAGTGGGGTGGGCGGTCTGTTTATCTCAAGGCCGAGTACCTCAACCCAACGGGCTCTTTCAAAGATCGGGGAGCGTCCGTGCTGGTCGCGGCGCTGGGCGCGATGGGCGTTCGGGATGTGGTCGAGGATTCCTCGGGCAACGCCGGCGCTGCGCTGGCGGCCTACGCTGCCCGGGCGGGCCTCTGCACCAGGGTCTATGTGCCGGCCCACGCCTCGGCGGTCAAGCAGGCCCAGATCGCGGCCTTTGGCGCGCAGGTTGTGCCGGTGCCCGGCCCCCGGGCCGAGGCGACCCGCGCCGTGCGGGCGGCCGTCGCGGAGGGCGCCGTCTATGCCAGCCACGTCTACAGCCCCTGGTATGCCCACGGGGTAAAGACGATCGCGTTCGAGCTGTGGGAGCAGTTGGACGGCCGCGCGCCGAGCAGCGTGCTCGTGCCGGTGGGGCACGGTTCGCTGCTGCTGGGGTTGTACCAGGGCTTCCGCGATCTGCTCGCGGCGGGGCTGGTCGAGCGGTTGCCGCGGATATTCGGCGTCCAGGCGCGCGCGTGCGCGCCGCTGATGCGCGCGTGCGCGCCGCTGGTGCGCGCATGGGAGCGCGGCGACGCAGACGTGGAGCCGGTCGATGAAGGGGATACGGTGGCGGAGGGCGTGCGCATCGCCGCGCCGCCACGGGGCCGGGCGGTGCTGGCCGCCGTGCGGGAGAGCGGCGGTGCGGTGCTATCCCTGGACGACGAGAAGACGCTGGCCGCACAGCGGGGATTGGCTCAGCGGGGATTCGCCGTGGAGCCGACCTCCGCGCTGGCTGTGGCGGCGCTGGATCACCTGGGCGGCCGGTTGGGCGACGTGCCGGTCGTCGTGTTGACCGGGAGTGGGTTCAAGAGCCCACCCGGGGTGGCCACCTGGCAGGAGCGCGTGGCTGGATTTGCGCGGCAGCACGGCCTGGTGCACGATCCGGCCACCCACGCGCTCGACCTGGTCTCTGAGATCGGCGAGGTGGCGAAGGAGGTATTGTTGGCGTCGGACTATGGGCGGCGGGCGCCCGAGTTCGAGCCGCAACTGGCAGGTGAGCTGGGGGACGCGCTCTACAGCCTGCTGGCGCTGGCCGAGGCCTGCGGCGTGGACGCGGGCCGCGCGCTCACCGCTGCGTTGGAAAAGTACAAACATCGATTGAGCGAAAGGGGAAAGGCCGGGTCACAATGAGGAATCACACAGCCACAGACAGCCATCAAGCAATAGCCGCTATCCAGCATCCGGAACCCAGCATCGAGGATCCCGGTTCCGGTATCGAGTCCTTGTCCTCCGATCTCGACGCCCTTCAGCAGGCTTTGGGACACCGTTTCCACAACCTGCGCCTTCTCCTGCGCGCCCTCACCCATCCCTCATACGTGAACGAGCACCCTGAGGACGAGAGCGGCGACAACCAGCGGCTCGAGTTCCTGGGCGACGCGGTGCTCGATTTTATCGCCGGGGCGTGGGTGTTCCGCCACTATCCCGAGTTTGCAGAGGGGCGCATGACGCGCCTGCGGGCGGCGCTGGTGCGCACCGGGACGCTGGCCCAACTGGCCAGGCAGGTGGGGATCGGGGGGGCGCTGCGGCTGGGGCGCGGGGAGGAGGAGGCGGGCGGGCGCGAGCGGGACGCCAACCTGTGCGATGCCTTCGAGGCGGTCACAGGCGCGCTGTACCTCGACGGCGGGCTGGCGGCCGCCGAGGCATTCTTCGAACCGCTGATCGGGCCCGTGGCCGAGGCGACGCTGGCAGGGGAGGCGGACTGGGATGCCAAGAGCCGCTTCCAGGAGTGGAGCCAGGCCGAGCGAGGGGTCACGCCGCGCTACCGCATCGTCGCCGAGACGGGGCCCGACCACGCCAAGACGTTCGTGGCGGAGGTGCTGCTGCGCAAGGAGGTGGCGGGGCAGGGCTCGGGGCGCAGCAAGCAGGCGGCCGAGCAGGCGGCCGCGCGGGCGGCGTGGGAGGCGGTCGTGGGGCGGGGAGCTGCGGCCAAAGAACCGCTCGGCGATGATGAACCGCTGCGACGTGAGCCGCCCGGCGACGAGCAGCCCGCCGATAAAGTCGCCCGGCGATAAAGTCGCCGGGCTAAGGAGCAGCGCCCCATAAATGGGGCTGGGCGGGTCGGCGGCAAAGGACCGCTCGGCGATGAGGAACCGCCCGGCGACAAGCAGCCCGGCGATAAAGTCGCCGGGCTAGGGAGCAGCGCCCCATAAATGGGGCTGGGCGAGTTGGCGGCAAAGGACCGCTCGGCGATGA
>Ga0180431_10001539_pt1 | contig 32102 bp, 33 predicted proteins | sample SS_ome_11_FD_132459 | JGI IMG/M metagenome (GOLD analysis project Ga0180431, IMG submission 132459) | Hypersaline lake sediment archaeal communities from the Salton Sea, California, USA - SS_1_MS_1 metaG | ecosystem: Environmental > Aquatic > Non-marine Saline and Alkaline > Hypersaline >... | reverse complement strand
CTACAGGATACACCAAAGCACGCGCTTTTTCAATAGCGAATTGTCGCTATTGACATCGGAGGTTCACTTCGGCTATAATGAGGAGAGGAACCCCGGTAAACAAATACCCGCGGCCATTTGCGGCTTTGCCTTTGTGTCCTTTGTGGTAAATGACTTTCCTGAAAAAAGGTGTTGGTTTGTTCGTCGGTGGGGATAAAATGCTCAAAAACCAGGTTTTTTGGTGAGATATTCCCACAAACACGTCAATTTTGAGCCAAAAGTGGGACGCTGTCCCATAAAACCATTGAAAAACCTGGTTTTTTCAGTGGAGTCGTAAATAAACACCCTCCTGAACAAGTACGTACTCTACTCGTTCATCTCATACGCCCCTTTCAGGGCGTACACGCGATTATCCCACACCCGCTGGTAGCGCTCTTCGTCCACCACCGGCTTTTTGAGCATCCGCAGACAATAGTCCATCTGCTGCGGCGTGCTGCTCGGCTTGTTGTGCAGTTGCAGGGCGAACTTGGAAAAATCTCTTACCATAAAATCGAAAATCTGGTCTACGACGTCATCCTCCAGCCCATAGATCGCGGCGTTCTCGAGGATGAGCTGCCCGTAGACCACGAGGGTGAATATCTCGCCCAGGGTCAGCAGAAAATCCACGTCCTTCCGCTGGCCCTCGTCCGGCGTGGCCATTGCCAACATCTCTTTGAACGTCTCTATCTGCTCCTGGAACAGGTTCACGTTGGGCAGGTCGTAGCTCGCAAAGGCCAGGTGGTAATCGTGGAATTGGATTTTGCCCAGCCCCCTGGCCGGCCCCTGGTCGAACAGGAAATCGTCGTTCCGGGCGTCATCTCGCCTGGGGACAGCGGGATAGTCGGCGGGGTTGAAAAAGTAGTTGGCCATGAACTTGACGATGAGGGCAATGTTCACGTGGACGGTGCCCTCCAGCTTGGGCAAGGCCCGGATGTCCCTGGCGGCCATTTCGAAATAGGTATCCTTTTCGAACCCCTTGGCGGCGATGACGTCCCAGGCCAGGTTGATGACCTCCTCTCCCTGGGTCGTCACCTTCATCTTGACCGTCGGGTTGTACAGGAGATAGCGCCTATCCTCAGGCGAGGCCGAGCGCATATAGTCGGCCGCCCGCAGCGTGAAAAGCTTCATAGCGACCAGCCGGGTGTAGGCATCGGTGAACGCCTGTTTGACGTGCGGAAAGTCGGTCACGTACATCCCGTAGAGGCGGCGGCTGGCGGCGTGGTTGATGGCCTCGTATAAGGCGTGGGTGCAGATGCCGATGGAAGCCCAGCCCAGGTTGTACTTGCCCACGTTGACCGTGTTGAGCGCCGCGTCCCAGGCCTCCCGGCCTTTGGACAGGATCTCGGCCTCGGTGATGGGATAGTCGCGCAGGGCAAAGTTGGCCACGTAATTCTGGCTGTTGGTGACGTTCTCGACGCACTCGTAATGTCTGTCGCGATAGTCGGCCACAAAGAAAACGTAATCGCCGCTGTCGCTCATCTTGCCAAAGGTGGAGACCATGGGGGCCTGGTTGCCGTTCCCGATATAGTACTTTTCCCCGTTGGCCCGGTAGGTCCCATCGGGCTGCGGAGTGAGGGTCATCTCGGTCGCATAGATGTCCGCGCCGTGCTCCCTCTCCGAGAGGCCAAAGGCGAATATCGCCCCCTCCTGAAGCAACTGCGCCGCCTGGCGCTTGAGCTGCTCGTTCTTGCTCATCCAGATGGGGCCGAGGCCGAGGATGCTGACCTGCCAGGTGTACCAGTAGGCCAGACCGTAGAAAGCGAGGATCTCGTTGAACTCGCAGTTGCGCCAGGTGTCCCAGCGGCAGTCCTCGTCCCCATAGCCCGCGGGGGTCAGGAGCGTGGCGAAAAGCTTTTCCTCTTTGACGAATTCGAGCAAGTCGGCATACCAGGCCCGCGCGTGGTCGTCCTCTTTGATCTTGCGCTTGCCCTTGTGCTCAAAGAACTGGATGGTCTCGAGCATGATCTCGCGCGACTTTTCGTCGGGATACGCGCGGCTGTGCTGCTTGGGATTCAAGAGAATCATAGTTTCCTCCAAAGTGATAGGTCAGCCCCCACTCAGTCCTCGAGCCACTCTAGATACTGCTCCCTATCTCTCTGCCTCACGGCCCTGGCTTCCTCCGGCGACAGTTCTCGCATCCCCACAAAACCGAGCCGCATCTCCTCCGGATACTCGGCATAGGCGAGCACGTCCCGGTAGTCGCCTTGCGCCATCCTGACGAGCTCGGGCAGCCGCTCCCTCCGACCCGCGCTCAACTTGAGGATCGCCAGTTGCACGCGCGCTCGTCCCCGCCCGGAGCTTTGCCCTCCATATCCATTGAGAACGTCCATTACCTCTTCAGCGTCCACAGCGGGCCAGTATTGGCCGATCTTTTGCAGGACCTTCTTTCTGCTGGCGACTGTCATTTCAACTTGCATTCCAACAATCACGGACGAACCGCCAGGTCGCCATCCTTCTGTTACTCTCCGAGCAAACCGATCATACAACTTGGCCTGAATCTCAGATCCTCGGTCCGCTCCACTGAGTGGTTGTCCGGCTCAGGTTCATTCTCCAAATGAGGTGTTGGCTAAGCGGAAATCAACCTCATAATACCTGACATCAATATTGTCCACCATACTGAGGGCATATTGAAGCCTGAGATCAGAATCCTGGCAGATTATCAAGCCACGGACAGATTGATCGCATGTGGCAAGATTCTCTCGGACCCATCCCATATAGCGAAGTACTTGACCAACAACCCGGTCTGATTCTCGCCCTTTCTTAAGCTCAATCACGACAATTGAATTGCTGCTTCGATCAATCGCAAGAATATCAATTGACCCAATTTCTGTTCCGTACTGCTGTCCAATAACACCTTCAACAGGGTCAGTGAAGAGCTCAAGTTCATTGCCAAAGATCTTGCTGAAATTGGTGACAATAAAATCCTCAAGATATTTCTCAAGGACAAACTCAGCTCGATCCTGGATGTGGTCCTCATGCTCTTCGCCAGGTTCGTCCTTTTGTTCCATCAAAGATCGATATTGATCTTCAGTGATTTCATATATTGTTTGCATACCGAAGACCATCCGCCGGAACTCGAGGCCCCTCGGGGCATCATGCCATCTGACGCCTATGTGGTTTGAGTATGGGTTTTCGGGCCCAGTGGCTTTGATGTTTCTCTCATGTTCATAATAAGCCGAACTGGTCACAGTTCCGATTGCCGCGATTACTTTTCGCCCCCGACGGGCAATGATTATATCCCCCGAGGCCATCTCATGATAAAAGGACCAAAGCATATTAAGATAAAGCGTCCGGATATTTGGGGGAGAATCTGAATAAGTTTGCTCAATTGCTTTCCTCAGCTCATCCCTGGAATGCTCAGAGATGTCCCCAAGTTCTTTCCAACCTATTGAGATTAGGCTATTTTCAAGATTGAATTGCCATACCTTCTCCCAAATCATGGGTTTGTCGGCATGATAGGCGGCTACTATCCAGTATCGAGGCATGCTTACCTCCCCTCTTATGAATTTTCGTGGATGAGCCGGATAACTCCTAAAACAGGCGAAGTATTTCGCCTATACCTCATCCAGTGCGCGTTACGCGCAGTATTGCGCCTATCACGCCTCCGCCACATCCCCCATCACTTCCCGAATATCAATATCCACCAGGCAGGAGACCACACACCGCCCGCAACCCACGCAGCCCAGCGGCCCAAAATCTTCCGGGTAGCAACAGAGCTTTGAGCCAGGCCAAAGCTAAACCGCCGCTGGCACTAATTCCCGGACGTGCAGAACTTTTCTACCGACAATTGGTCGAATATCCGCCCTAGTGAGTGTGAACAGTGCAATCGTTCTGCCATCAACGGTTACAAACTCGATCTCAAAGGTCACACCGTCTTCATAACAATGGACCACTGCCCCCATGTCACCTTGTACCAAACCATACTCGTCAATGTCGCGCGTTAGAGCGACCGTATCCAACTCACGTATCATACCACATCTCCCACACCTATACCGGATACGCTGTCACAAAACGAGGATTATCTTGATCCGTCTCAATAATCCATACCGTCCGTATTTGCACCGGGTCACACCGGTCGGGTTCTGAAGCCAACCTTCGATAACATACTTGATGCCATGCGCCGATGGGGCAATATCCTCGACATCTTCAAAACGAGCAATGGCTACTAGACGCCGTTCCAGTATATCCACATTTGTCTCGTCAAAGCCGAGAGCACGAAAAAACCGTGCCTTCCACCTGCCAACAGAATGTTTCTCCGACAACAGGTAACCATACAACTTGGATGCCGGAATGTAAGCGCCTTCACAATTAGGGAGCTTTATACTCTCTCACCGCTCCGCCACATCCCGCATCACCTCGCGAATGTCAATATCCACCGGGCAGGAGACCACACACCGCCCGCAGCCCACGCAGCCCAGCGGGCCAAAATCTTCCGGGTAATAACAGAACTTGCAAAAGAAGCGATTGCGAATCCGCCCCGGCTTGGTGGGGCGCGAGTTGTGGCCCCCGGCGGCGCGGCGATAGTTGGTGCTGGTGCAGGCGTCCCACACGCGGATGCGCTCAATGCGGCTGACGCCGGCCCGCTCCTCGATCACCCGGTCCGTCACGTCAAAGCAGCGGCAGGCCGGGCAGACGTAGGTGCAGATGCGGCAACTGAGGCAGCGCTCGCCGTGCCGCATCCAGACCTTGTCCTCGAAAAGCTCGCGCCACCTGGCCGGCGCCGTCACGGGTACCGTCTCCGCATCCACCACCGACGGCTCCGCTTCCCCCTTGCGGCTCTTTGTCTCCAGCCCCTTTAGGAGCACCTTGCCCTTCTCGGTGACCACCTCAACCGCGTAGCCGCCCTCTACCTCTCTCAGCAACACGTCCAGGTGGGTGGGGTCATCGGGCGCGCCGCCGACAGAGGTGCAAAAGCAGCCCTCCCACATCTGTGGGCAGGCCAGCCCCACCAGCATGGTGCGCTCGCGATGGTGTTGGTAGTAGCGGTCGGGCGGCTCTTGCTCCAGGAAGAGGGCATCAATCGCCGCCAGCCCGTGCGCGTCGCAGGGGCGAACGCCAAAGAGCACCTGCTTGCGCTCTGGCAGAACCTCCTCCTGCGTCACCTCGCGCCCGCGCTTTTCGATCCGCAGGATGGTCTCTGTGGCCGGCAGGAGATAATCCTTGGCGGAAAGCTCCGGTCGCTCGTAATCGAACAGGATCTCGTCGCTGGAGCCGACCGGGCGGTAGAGCACGTGGCCGTCCACGTCGCACGGGGCGATCAGGTCCACCTCTTGGGCCAGCCGGTCGAGCCAATGTTTCAGTTCATTCAACGTAGTATACTTCATAGCACACCCCACACTACAACTGGATTTTTAACCGCAAAGAACGCAAGTTTTCTGTTCAAATGTTTCTACTTGTTCCGAACTATCTCCTACCCAACCTTTGCGTCCCTCGCGTCTTGGCGGTTCAAAAAAACCTCACGCCCCTACATCGGCGAGCCATCCTCCCCCAGTTCAAAGAGCAGCGGCGTGAGCGCTTCCTCCCGCCCGGCCCGGTGACCGTAGAGGGATTCCACCTCGCGCACCAGCCGCCGGTTGAGCAGGCTCAGCGGCAGCCCCATCGGGCAGACCCGCTCGCACTCGTCGCACTCGGCGCAGCGCCCGGCCAGGTGAAGCGCCCGGCCCAGGTGAAAGACGTGCTTCTGGCCCAGCTCGATACCGGCGTCCACCCACAACCCGTCATCCCGCTCGAACATGCAGGTGGTGCAATAGCAGCCGGGGCAGACCTGGCGGCAGGCGTAACAGCGGATGCAACGGTCGAACTCGCGCAGCCAAAAGGCCAGCCGCTCGGCGGGGGACAGCCCCTCGACGCGCTCTAGGTCGGCCCAATCGTCCTCAGCGGGTGTCACCTCCGGCGGTTCCCCGATCAACACGTCATAAATCACCGGCACACGGTCGGTGCAACGTTCGCAACGCGCCGTTGCCTCCTGCCTCTTGCCTCCTGCATCTTGTACACCCTCACAGGCCAGGCCAATGACAAATATCCGCTCCCGCTCGATCTGCTGCTCGGCCAGGAGAACGTTGAGAGAACGGCTGTCGCAGGGCTTGACGACGATGCCAACCCGAGGCGGGTCAACCCCCCGCTTGGGGGAACTCTTTTTGTCGTGTAGATACGTGACCAGGTTGTGGACACAGCCATCGCTCCAGATCAGCCGCTCCACATCCTCTGGTTCGTAAATGAAAGCCGGGCGGGCGGAGCCGCGCGGGCCGGCCTCGTAGCCAATGACACAGTCCACCCGGTCTTTTTCCAAGAGTTGGCGGGCCTGGTCGCGTATCTGTTGGGTCAGCGATTCGTTAATCGGCATACATGCCTCCCGTGAAACGTGATGCGGAAAAACAAGCCTACAGCCCAGTTACCTTCATATTATACGGGTGCGTTTCATTTCAGTTAGAAACGTCCAGGTGCGACGCACTTTTGCATCAAAAACGACGATTTTCGCGCGTATAACCGGACGAATCTCGAACCAAGTGCGTCGCACCTAACTCATTTGAAACACACCCATATTATACTCATCTGACGGAATCTGCCAAAGTGGGAGCACACTACAACGAATTGATAAATCAACGGTAACTGCTCAGCCCCCGTCATTGCGAGGAGCGGCAGCCGAACTCGGAACGAATCAACGAGCGGCTCCAACAAAAAGCAGCGCGCACAAGAGTGCAGGCAATTCGTTCCTTCCTTAACTCGTTGTAGTGTTTTTACGTTCGAGGTAAGCGGGCAGGCGGCAGTAGTTTTCACTCGCATCCAGGTGAAACAGGGGAAAGATCACAGTGAACGTGCTGCCCTGCCCCACCCTGCTCTCCACCTCGATGCACCCGCCGTACCGCTCCACCAGGTCTTGTACGATAGCCAGCCCCAGCCCCGTGCCGACCTCGTCCGACGCTTTGGCATTGGGGGCGCGGTAGAACTCTTGGAACAGATGAGGCAGCGACTCGGCCGGAATACCGATGCCGGTGTCGGTGACCGCCACCTCGACCCCATCATCCACCTGCTGCATAGAGACTGTCACGCGGCCGCCGGAGGGCGTGTACTTGACCGCGTTCCCCACCAGATTGACGAAAATGCGGTCCAGCCCACCCTCGGCGCCACGGACGACCAGTTCCTCGCAGCAGGCGCGGTGCACCAGTTCCACGCCTTTCTCCTCGGCGCGGGGTTGCAGGAGCAGCACCGCTCGCCCCACACAAGCGTTGAGCAGGACCAGCTCTTGTTCTTCCGGCCCGGCGGCCTTGCCCGCCGCCAGGTCCAAGAGATCGTTGACCAGGCTCTCCAAAAAATCGAGGCGGCGGCTGATGCGGCCAAACAGGTCGGCCTGCACGTCGGTCAGCGGGCCAGCGTATCCCTTGAGCACGCCCCGCACCAGCGATTGGGCCGTGGCGACGGGGGAGCGCAACTCGTGGGTGGCGACGTGGATAAAGTTCGCCTTGTCGGCCTCCAGCGCCGCCAGCGCCGCCAGTTCGCGGGCAGACGCCACAGCCGCCGCGCCCAGGTCGGCCAGCGGCCCCAGCAGGTGGGCGTCCTCTTCTCCCCAGCGTCGGGGGGCGTCCGCGTAGACGTGGAGGACGCCGAGGGGGTCGCCCTCGTGCGTCAGGGAGATGCACAGGGCAGAACGATAATCCCCGGGCAGGTCCACGGCCCGGGGATCGGCGCGTGCGTCGGCAACGATGAGCGGTTGCCCGGCGAGTACATCCTCATTGAGCGAGCTGTGCGCCACCTCGAGCGGCTCTCGCCGCTGGAACGCCGCCGGTAGACCGGAGGCCGCCGCCATCCTCAAGCAGGCGCCGTCCTCGTCCAGCAAGTAGACCACCGCGGCGTCGGCCCGCAGCGTCAGCCTGGCGCCATCGGACAGACGGGCCAACGCTTGCCCCAGTTCCACCGCGCGCTCCGGTCGCTAACCGCCGACCAACGCGCCAACCTTCGCCAGCAGCACGTCGGGGTCAATTGGCTTGTCCACGAAATCATCCACCGGCAGATAGGCCTCGTCGGGGCCAAAGCGCAGGGAGGTGGTGGTGTGGATCGCAGTCAGCATCAAGATGGGGACATGCCGGTAAGCGGCATACTCTGAATGTTCGTCGGGGTCGCGCAGTTTGAGCGAGACCTGAAAGCCGGCCGTGGTCGTCTCCATCATCACGTCGAGGATGATCAGATCAGGCTCGATCTCTTTGACCTTTTGCAACCCATCCTCACCCGTGGCGGCGGCCAGCACCTCGTAGCCGTTCGCCTCCAACGGCATGCGGATCGCCGTCACCATATCAACATCGTCTTCGATCACCAGAATTTTCGGCATCGTTTTTCTCCTTTAATTCGTTGGGCCGCCTCCCGCAGGTTTGAAACCTGGGGAACGATCGTTTATCTCATCGAGCACTGCGTCAATCAGGGCCGGCAGCGCCGCCCCGACGGCTCGGCTCAGTCCCTCTCCCCAGCCGGCCTCGGCCGGCTGGACGCCAAAGATCACCATCTCGGGAAGCGTTCGACCCAGCGCCTCGGCCAGGGCCAGCGCATCGCTCAAACCGGCGTCGTGGAACGAGAACGAATCGGATGTAGAGACCAAGCGGGCATCGCCCGGCGTGAAGCGGACGAACTCGCCCGGCTTCCGCCCCATCTCGGCCGCATCCACGACGATGACCCGCTCCCGCCCCTCCACCAGGTCGAGCAATCCCAGCCCGACCGCGCCTCCATCGAGTACCTGGACGCCCGGCGGCATCTCCCGGCGGGCCAATTCCTCCACCAATCGTGGGCCGACCCCATCGTCGCCGCGCAGGGGATTGCCCAGGCCAATGACCAACACGCCCATAGCTTATCGCTACTGCATCACAACGCGCGATATACTTCGGCGGTGACGAACATATTACACAAACTCGACGTTCAAAAAGTGAGCCGAACAAGAGATGCAAGGATCGTAGGCCCGCACCAACATCTCTAGCATGAGCCGGATCTCGTCCTGCGGCTTGTCCATGATCTGGGGCAGCAGCGCCTGCATATCGTGATTCAGATTCGCCATATTCTGGTTGGTGGGGATGATACAGTTCGCCCGCGTGCAGATGCCGTCCCCGTCATAGACATAGTTGTGGAAGAGGATGCCGCGCGGCACGTCGCACGAGCCGACTCCCTCGCCGCCGCCGTTCAACTGTACCTGCGGCGGCTTTTCCGGCTGAACGCCCCGGGTGAGCAGCTCATCAATGATGCGAACGGAATCCTCTACAGAGTGAACCATCTCCACTACCTGGGCGCCGCTGTTGAGGAAGGGGTTGTAGCAGACAGGCTCCATCCCCAACTTGGCCGCCGCCTCTTTGGCGCGCGGGTGGAGCTGGTCATAGTTGTTGTTGAATCGCGCCAGCGCGCCCACCATGTAGGACTCGCGGTTGTGATGGGTCCACTTGGCCGTGGAAAAAGGCACGCACTCCTCGTTGGTCACCTGGCGGTAATCCTCGATGGGATAGGAGAAACCGTCGGAGGTGACGACGGCGCCGTCAATAAAGGCGTACTCGTCGTCCTTCTGGAGCGAGACGTACTCCGTCTCCCGCTCGAACTCGGGCCAGGGGAGCGTGGAGAAGAGAGCCACCGTCTCGTCCATATCGGCGCGGGCCTCCTCCAGGCGGGCCTTCATGTCGCGCAACTCTTGCTCGCTGGGCAGATGGGTGAATCCGCCGACCGTCATGGCGATGGGATGTGTGTGACGACCGGCCACCATCGCGCACAGATCGCCGGAGAGCTTTTTGATCTTTAGCGCCCGCTCCACCACGGGACGGTGGGTCCCCACCAGTGGGATGACGGAACCGACGCCCAAAAAGTCCGGCGCCACCAGATAGTAAGTGTGCAGCACGTGGCTGTCTATGATCTCGCCGTGGAAATTGAGCTTGCGCAAGAGCGTCGTCTGCTCCGAAGGCTCCACCCCCAGCGCCTTCTCGGTGGCGCGCAGGCTGGCCGTGGCGTGGCCCACGGCGCAGATGCCGCAGATGCGGGAGGTGATGTGGCTCAACTCGTGGTACGGCCGGCCGCGCACGAACGCCTCGAAGAAGCGCGGCGCCTCGACGACCTCGAACTGGCACTTGATGATCTCGCCGTTCTCGACGTCCACGACGATGTCGCCGTGCCCTTCGACGCGGGTGACGTGATGTACGTTAACTTTCACTGTTGTCATTTACCCTTCTCCTCACTCGGCCACTTGTTCTTGCATTTGATATGTGTTGAACATGGTAAAGCGGCCCATAATCTCATCCACGGTTAGCCCGGCCTCGGCCAACACCTCTTTCATCGCGTTCTCGTTGGGATTGGGGATCAGCCCGCGGCAGCCCTCGCAGCCGTCGCCGTAGGTGGGGCAGATGGCGCCACACCCGGCCCGCGCGACCGGCCCCATGCAGGGTTTGCCCTCCAGCAGCACGCAGACGTTCTCCTTCAGCTTGCACTCGACGCAGACGGGATAATCGGGGATGGGCAGGCTCTTGCCCAGGAGCGCCGCCTTGACCACGCGGACGAACTCTTCCCGGTCAATGGGGCAGCCGGGGATGACGGCGTCCACCTCGATCACTTCGCTGATGGGGCGGGCTTTGTAGGTATCGTACCAATCCGCCTTGTCCCCATAGACCCATTTACGAACGTCCTCCAGCGGGTGCAAGTTCTTGAGCGCGTTGACGCCGCCCAGGTGGGCGCAGGCCCCCAGCGCGACGACGATGGCGGCCTGCTCGCGGATTTTGAACAGACGCTCCTCGTCGGACTTGCGGGTGCAGGAGCCTTCGATGAAGGCGATCTGGTAGTCCTCGCCTTTCTCGGTCATCGCCTCGCGGAACTGGACGATCTCGACGGCATCGAGCAGGTCCAGGTGGGTCTGGAGCGAGTCCACCACGGTCAACTGGCAGCCCTCGCAGCACGCAAAGTCGAAGAAAGCGACCTTTGGTTTTTCGTTTGTCGTCATTACAACGCCTCCTCAATGCCCTTGATCTGCGCATAGGTAAAGACAGGGCCGTCCTGGCAACAGTACAGGTGGTTGATCTGGCAATGACCGCACTTGCCCACGCCGCACTTCATCCGCCGCTCCAACGAGAGATAGATCTGCGTCTCTGGGATGCCCTTGCCCAACATCTCCATCAACACAAAGCGGTACATGATGGGCGGGCCGCAGGTGACGGCGACGGTGTTGCGCGGGTTGACGTTGACCTCGGGGAAGAGCGTGGTGATGACGCCCACGTGACCGTCCCACGTCTCGTCGCCCCGGTCCACCGTGATGCGGCACTCGACGTCGTCGCGGGCGACCCACTCTTCCAGCTCATCACGAAAGAGCAGTTCTTCGGGCCGCTTGGCTCCGTAGAGGACGATGACGCGCCCGAAGGAGCCGCGCTCGTCGAGCACCTGGTTGATCAGCGAACGGAGCGGGGCCAGTCCCAGGCCGCCCGGAGCAAAGAGCACGTCCTTGCCGCGCATCTTTTCGATGGGGAACCCGTGCCCAAAGGGGCCGCGCACGCCCACCACGTCGCCCGGCTGCATAGCGTGCAGCGCGTTGGTCACGTCACCCACGCGGCGCACGCACAACTCAAAACTGCCGTTGGAACGGCTGGGCGAAGAGGTGATGGAAATGGGCGCCTCTCCCACTCCCAGAACCGAGACCTCGACGAACTGTCCCGGGGCGTGACCCAGGTTCCGCCCTTCCGGCAACTCGATGGTGAACAGCCTCTCCAGGGCAGTCACTTGTTCCACGCTGGCAAGACGAGCCATCTCAGGTGTATAGATTGTCGTCATTATCCCTTCCCCCTTAGGCCGAGCCGTGGATGGCATTGAACCCATCCACGATGCTGATGTTCGCCACGCAGGTGCGGATGCAACGGCCACAGCCAACGCAGCCCAACTTGGCGAATTTCTCGTAAATGTACTTGCCCTTGCGCATAAAGCGGTGACGCTGCCGTCCCGCGCGGGCCTCGCGGAAATTCTCGCCGCCGGCCACGCGGGCGAACTCGTCCAACTGGCAGGAATCCCAACGGCGCACCCGCTCCCCTGCGACCAGGGCCATGTCCACCTCGTCAAAGACGTTGAAGCAGTAGCAGGTAGGGCAGACGTTGGTGCAGGAGCCGCAGGAGAGGCAGCGCTCTCCCAATTCTTCCCACAGAGGATGATCGTAGGCCATGCTCAACAGGGCCGGCAGCTCGGCCGGGTCAAAATCCAGCCGGTAGGTGAAGCGGGGCCACTTGGCGCCGAGCACCTCGTTGAGACGCCGAATGTCCGCGTCGGCAGCCTCCCTCGCCGTTCCGTAGCGGGAGAGGAGTCGTTCCCCCTGCTCCGTCGCCACATCAACCGCGTAGGCCGCCCCCAGGTCGGTCAGGTGCAGATCGTACCCTTCGTCGGAGGTCAGCGTTCCCATGCTTTTGCAGAAAGAGTGCTCGTCGCAAGGCTCCAGGCACTCCAGGCCAACGATGACGGTCTGCTTTCTCCGCTCCAGGTAGTGGGCGTCAGGATGCTCCTGGGAAAACACCTCGTCCAGCAACTGGATGGCGTGCAGATCGCAGGTGTGCGCGCCCAGGAGCACAGTTGGCTCGGCCTCGACGACCGGCTCTACTTTGTGCTCCTGGCGGTCAAAAGTCGCCAGCCGCTCCTGGGGAGGCTGCAACACCTTCTTGGGTGGGAGGATGGTCGTATCATAGTCGAGTCGCAGTTGAGCCGGATCGGTGATCGTGCCAAAGACAAAGTTGGGACCTTTTGCCTGTGGCCCGACGACGCGATGATCGGCCATCAATGCGTTGACCAGGGGGGCGACCGCTCCCTTGTCTAAGATCATTAGGCTCATATCGGTCTCCTCATGTTGTTTTGGGGAGTTAGGGGCTAGGATTGGGGACAGCGCCGTTATCAGTCCCTCGATTTCCCAATTCCCTCATCTCCCGATTCCCAAATTTCCAACCTACTGGGTGTGTATGACAATCTCCAAGTGGGTGCCTACTCCCACTTTGGATTCTAACTTCATCTCGTCGGTGCAGTTCTTGATGTTGGGCAGGCCCATTCCCGCGCCAAAGCCCATCTCCCGCACCCAGGACGGGGCAGTGGAAAAGCCCGGCTTCATCGCCTGCTCAATGTCCGGGATTCCCGGCCCCTTGTCCAGGAACTCGATCCTGATGCGGTCGGGCCGCACCTCGGCGATGATCTCACCGCCATCGGAAAAGATCACCATGTTCATCTCCGCCTCGTAGGTGGCGACGGCGACCCGGCGGATCACCTGAGGGTGGAGGCCCAGGCGGCTCAATGTCTTTCTCAACCCGCTGGAGGCCTCTCCCGCCTGGCTAATGTCGCCGGCGGTCACGAAATATCCAAAGACGAGGGCAATTTGATCGGCGACGATATCCTCGAAAATGTGGCTGGCGCGATAGCGATGGAGTTCTTCTTCGTGGTAATCAACTTCCAGCCGCTTGAGCATCGCCCGCGCAATATCCCCCTGGGTGATGATGCCGACCAGATCCTCCTCACGGTTGATGACGGGGAAACGGCCAAATCGTAGCTTGCTGAACTTGCTCACGGCGTGCACCAAAGGCTCGTCGGAGTAGAGGGTCACCGGTTCGGCCGTCATCTTCTCTCTGACCGCCACATCCGTTTCGGCGGCGGCCATCGCTTTGATCAGATTCTCAATGCTGATGATGCCGACCATACGTCCCTGTTCAACCACCGGTGTCCCAGAGATACGGTTAGCACGCAGTACCTCTCCGAATTCGGCCATGGTGGAGCCAGGGGACACAGTGATCACATCCCTGGTCATGGCTTGCTCGACCCCGAGTTCGTAGGCCAGCGCCTGGAGTTTGCTGACTTCTTTCGCCGTTCGCTGTTCCACGTCAGGGCGCCTTGTTATCTTCCTCGAAAGCGTCACGCCAGCGGCGCAGGGTGAGTTCAAAGAGGCCACAACTGGTAAGCCCGGCCTTGTACAAGCGCCCACAGGTCTCGAACATCGTGTACTTGGAGGCCAGCAAGGGGATGCCCTTCTGTTCGGCCAGGGCGACGGTCTCCGGTGGAGGTATCTTGCCACGCACAAAGACGATCGCTCTGATGCCGGCCATCTCGGCGGTACGCACCACCTGGGGGTTGGTGAGGCCAGACATCAGCAAAGTGCCCTCGTGAGTGAAAGCCAGAACATCACTCATCAAATCAGCGCCACAGCCCATAATGATTTCTTGATCCCAGTCCACGTCCTCGGAAATCGCTCTGCCTTCAATCAACTCCAAGACCTCACCCAGTTTCATCCACTTCCTCCTAGCGTTGAGATTCGCTCGCACTCGCTCAGTATAGCACACATCACCGGCTTCACGCTAATGACGTTTATCCTTTTCTGATCGTGACGGGTCTCCCCCTGGCTCAGACCTCGGCCGCTTGGAGCGACTGCAAGAGCAACTCGGCGAGGTCTATGGCCCGCACGCGGATCTTGTGCCGGCGCGCTCCCTCCTGGAGCGTGCGCTTGCACTGCTGGCAGGCCGAGGCGACGTAGCGCGCCCCGGTCGCTTGCACCTGGGCCATCCTGCGCCCCGCCACTTCGCGGGAGACGGTGGGGTCCGAGATCTCCACGTCGCCGCCGCCGCCGCAGCAGAGGGCATTCTCGCGGCAGGCGGCCATCTCGCGCAGTTCCAAGCCAGGGATAGAGGCCAGCACCTCGCGCGGCGCGTCAAAGACGCCGCTCTTGCGCCCCAGGTCGCACGGGTCGTGGTAGGTCACGATTTCCTCCACAGGCCCCAACGGCAGGCCATCGTCGGCCAATAACTCGGCCAAGAACTCGGAGGCGTGTTGCAGCTTGATGCCAGAGACATCCACCAACTCTGGGTAGAGATGGTTCCAGGCGTAGTAACAGGAAGGGCAGGTAAAGATGACCCGCTGCGCTCCAATCCTGCGCACCTGCTGCACGTTGTGGCGGGCCAGTTCGACCATGCGCTCTCGCATCCCGGCCACGTAGAGCGGGTAGCCGCAGCACCATTCGTCTCCCCCCATGGTAGTGAACTCGACGTCGCCGCGCTCCAGTATCTGGACTAACGATTGGGGAATGCTGTAGACGCGGGGATAGAAAGAGCCCACGCAGCCGACAAAGTAAACCACGTCCGCCCGCCGGCGCCGGGGACTGACGCCCAGCGGGGTCTGCGGAAGATTCTCGCTCCAAATCTGGCGCGTCCCGTTATCGTCTCCAGAGATGTTGTACATCGTGGTGACGGTCTCGCCCAGCATCTGCATGCCGGCCGGGACGTTGACGCCCTTGCGGGTGGCGTACTCCTTGAGAGCGACCATGGTGTCGGTGAGCGAGATGCCGCGCGGGCAGCGCACCTGGCACGATTTGCAGACGGTGCACAGCCAGAAGGTTTGGCTGTTGACGATCTCTTCCTCCATGCCCAAGCGTAGCATCTGCCATAACTGGCGGGGGGAATAATCCATCGCAAAGGCTGTGGGGCAGGAGGAAGTGCACGTACCGCACTGCATACAAGTGAATAACTTTTCCCACTCCAGCGTGACCCGCTCCGCCAGGGCGGGATCGAACGTGGTCGCGTCAAGAAAATTGGTTTCCATCAACAGCTCCTTAATAGACTTCAGGTCACAGCCTGCGCCCCCAGCTCCTCCCCCAATATACCTGTCTCGACCAACAACTCTAGGGGCTCTCGCGCCTCGTCCTCGTCAAGCCGGCTGATGGCAAAGCCAACGTGGACGATGACGTAATCTCCCACCTCGGCTTCGGGCACGCAGGCCAGGCAGGCCTCTCGCCTCCAAGTCCACCTTGCCTATGCGCATCAGCCCCTCTGAACCGGCTGTGAAGATTCGTCTTTGCGATTCCCTTCCAGGCACATATCACTGCTTTCCGGCCACGGATCCAGAAGCAACAGCCGGCAGCGAAGGTAATGTCCTACTTTACCGATGGTGGCCATGACCGGCACAATGATCAACGCGCCGAGAATGCCCCACACCATCGTAGCGCCAATAATGGCCACAAAAATCAGCCCTTCGTTCATGTGCAAAAAGTGCTTCATGACCCGTGGTCGCAGCCAGACGGCCTTGACCTGGATGAGCACGAAATAGATGGCAAATACCAGCACCGCAAACCAAAAATTGGAGATGGGTAGGACACTCGAACCCTGGAAATAAGCCATCAACACCGCCAGCAGCGCTACAATCGCCGGACCGACGTCGGGGATAATGGTCAGCAAGCCGGTCAGGATGCCCAGCACAACCGCTGCGGGCAGGCCAATAGCTAACCAGATAATGGTAAAGGCCACGCCAACTACGATCATCAAAACAAATGTGCCTCGCAAGTAGGCCCGCCAGATCACGTCAATCTCGTCCAGCAGGCGACAGATGTCTGCCTGGACAGAATCTGGGGCCAGACGCACCAACCAACCACGGAGCCTGTCCCCGTCAAGCAACAAGTAATAGACACTGATCAGCACAAGCAACAGCCACAACAGACTAACCGAAGTCACTTCCAGTACGGCGCGCGTGCCCTCGGTGATCGAGGCCAGCGACTCGCCGGTCACGTTGAGCAAATCGGCCACGATGGATCCCAGATGAAGTTCTTGTCCGGCAAAGATGATGGGCGTGTCCAGCAAAGCTTCAAGTTGCGCTTCAATATTGACCAATCCCGTCAAAAAACTGCTCATCCATTCTACGATTACCGGCGTCAGGACGCTAATCACGGTCACCACCACGGCCAAGCCGACCAGGTAAACCAGCGGGACCGCCCATTTACGGCTCAACCGACCGCGCCGCTGAACCACGTTGACCAGTGGGCTCAAGGTATAGGCCAACAAGGCCGCAATGATCAAAGGACCGACGAGCGGTTGAAAGGCATAGAGCAGCCAGCCGATCAAAACCAGAACCACCGCCATCACGACGGTCCGGGCGAAAGTGCTCCATTGGGTCACCACAACTCCCTATTCTCCCTCCAGTATCCCGACCTCGTACATCAATTTGAGCGTCTCCTGCGCCTCCGCCTCATCAAGCTGACTGATGGCAAAGCCAACGTGGACGATGACGTAATTCCCCACCTCGGCTTCGGGCACGTAGGCCAGGCAGACCTCTCGCGCCACCCCTCCAAAATCCACCTTACCCATACGCATCAGGCCGTCTGGGCCGATCTCGACTATTCGTCCTGGAATTCCCAAGCACATATTTCGCCTCATTCCTCGGATTCTGTCGCCATCGTCAAACGTGAAACGTCAATTGGAACTCGCTGATCCCATCTCTTAACCAAACCAGCCACCCTTCCAACCCCTCCCCCGTCTTGCAGGACAATGGGAAGAAAGCCAGGCCAGGGTTGAGCGCCTCCACCCCCCGCCGGAAGTAATCCACGTCGAACTCGAACGCCGCCAACACGTCCATCTTGTTCAACACCAGCGCATCCACTCCCCGATACATCACCGGGTACTTGTAGGGTTTATCGTCCCCCTCGGGCACGCTGGCGACGAGCACGCTGCGATGGCTCCCCAGATCAAAGCTGGCGGGGCAGACCAGGTTGCCCACGTTCTCGACGATGAGCAGATCCAACTCGTCCAATGGCAGTTGGGGCAGCGCGCTCTGGAGCATCGGCGCGTCCAGGTGACAGGCGCCGCCGGTGTTGATCTGGACAACGGGGACGCCCAGGGCCGCAATCCGGTCAGCGTCTATCGTGGTGGCGATATCCCCATCCACCGCGCCGATGTAGAACTCGTCCTTCAGCGCCTCCACCGTGCGGGTGATGAGGCTGGTCTTGCCGGCGCCCGGCGAAGCCATCACATTGATGGCAAAGACATCCGCCGCGTCTAACCGGTCTCGGTTGGCGGCGGCCAGTTGATCGTTGGCGCTCAGAATCTCCTCGACGACAGAAACTCGTTTACCCATCACTTGTCCACCACATCAACTGATCTCGAATCCTCACTCCACCTCAATACTCTCCAAGCGAAAATCATCCCCTTCCGCCGGCACGACTTGTTCTCTACCACAGGCGGGGCAGGCGTAATCTCTACCATTGAGGGGAAATGTATGCCCACAGAGCAGACAACGCAGAGTCCCCGGCACGCGCTCAAAGTGCAACTCGGAACCTGCGGCGATGGTATCCCGGCTGACAATGTCCCAGTAGAACTGGACCGAGTCATCCACGACGCTGGACAATTCTCCAATGACCAGGTTCAGCCTGGTGACGCGGCGGGCGCCAGCCTGCTCTGCGTGGCGCAGCGCGATGTCCAAGACGCTTTGGGTGATGGATAGTTCGTGCATTGATTGTGTGCGCCGACCTCTGGAGTGAATTGATGAAGCGGGGACATTATACACGAATCAACCTCAACGCACAAATGAACAAGACGCACCCAAGTCACCCTTGCGCCAGGTGAGAAGCATGATATGATGTATCACAGTAGAAAAGCCGTAACTGCTCAGCCTGACCCAGACCTCCGAGGTCTAGTGCCTGTGCGGGTGAAACCACGGCCTGTACAGGCATAGTCACGGGCAAAACAGCTTCCAAAGACCTCGGAGGTCTATAGCCTGAGCAGTTAGAAAAGCCATCTTGGTACCAGAGCTACCCCAGGCTAGTCGGAAAATGAAGAGCTGACAACGCGCCAGGGAGATGTAAAATGTTGAACCTATCAGAGGTGCAGGTTTTCACCATCGCTGCCGAGACTGAGAATTTTTCCGAGACGGCCCGTCGGATGCATCTCAGCCAACCAGCGGTCAGCCAGCAGATTCGTTCACTGGAGCACTTTTTAGGTATCGAGCTGTTCCAACGGTCCAGTCGGGGAGTTGCGCTGGCCGACGCAGGACAAATTCTGTTGCCTATGGCGCGCGAACTGCTCAACCTATCCCGGCGTATCGAGGAAACGATGCGCTCACTGGAAGAGCAAGTCGTGGGCCACCTGCTCATCGGCTGCACCACAACAGCCGGCAAGTATGTACTTCCCCTCCTAGCAGCCGCCTTCAGCCAAAATCACCCCAACGTCCGGGTGACCATCGAAATGTGCAACTGCGCCTCGGTGGTGGATCCGCTGCTGGCCCAGGAGATTCACCTGGGCATCTCTAGCACAAAGATCGTGCATCGGAGTATGGAATGTCAGCCCTTCTTCACCGACGACGTGGTTCTGATCGTCCCCGCTGGTCACCCATTCGCCCACCGCACGTCTGTCCGGCCCGTCGAGTTGCTGGATCAACCGTTCATCCTGCGGGAGGAAGGCTCCAGCACCTGCCGGATGATGCAGGAAAGGTTAGCTGAATATGGCGTCAGACTAGGCCAACTGCAGGTAGTGATGGTGGTAGGCAGTGCGGAAGCAATCGAGACAGCCGTAGAGCACGGGTTGGGCATCGCCTTTGTCTCCCGCCTGGCAGTCAGGCATGGAATCGAGTTGGGGCACCTCGTGCAAGTCCCCGTCGAAGGGCTGCGCCTGGAACGCCCGCTGTACGTAGCGCGCAACTCGCGCTGCGCCAAGACGCCAGCTCAGGACCGATTCTGGCATTTTGTCAAAGATCGCCGGGCTGAGATGGCTCAGATGTTGGATATACAACCCCCTGTACAGGGTGCATAGGGCCTGTAGCCGCGCCACCCTCCCAGCCAGCAAACGGATTGACTGTGGCGGCGGACCTCCCTGGATTCGGCCTGGCCTTTTCAGCACTTGACACGCTCCAACCACGTAGTATAATAAAGTCCTATAGCTTTCAATAAGCAACTCCTATAGGCAGCAATTCTCATTGTGTCATTGCGAGCCCCGGGAAAACCGTCCGGGGCTCGCAATGACACCTCAAATGTAACTGCTCAGGTCAGACCTCCGAGGTCTTTGACAACCGTTTCGCCCACTGCAAATGTTTAAAACGGCCAATGTTTTGCGCTTGAATAAGCTGCAATGAGACCTCGGAGGTCTAAATAGTACCAAGCTGAGCAGTTACCCTCAAATTGAGAATTGCTGTCCTATAGGAATCATTGATTCTTGGTTTCTCACTGAGCGGCAAAGTAGAGAAAGGAGGTGATTTCCCTTAATCCGAGATTTGTTATACTGAGCACAATTGAGTGGAGCTAACTCGGATGGAGACTTGGGCCCAGTTTAACTCGGCTAGAACCTCAATCCCGGCCCTTTTGCGACGCTTTCGAGACAGTAACCACGAACTCGGCTCACCCTCAATAACGAAAACAGGCCAGGCGTAAAACAAGACGTCATCCTGTCCCACAGTTGTTCGGGTTATTTTCGGGAGTGGGGCGGTTCACTGATTTGATTTGCGTTCAGTATATATTCTCCCCATAGTTAGCAGTAGATCGTCATAGTTATAAAAAGGAGGTACGCTGAGATATGAAACTCAGCCGAAGAGAATTTCTAAAACTCACTGGGGCCACCGCAGGCGGGCTGATGCTTCCCAGCGCCATTTCTAAAGCTGCGCTGGCAGCTGGCTTCCCATTGCGCAAGCCCATAGGCGAGACGCCCACCATCTGTTGCTTCTGCGGGGTGGGCTGCGGGGCCATCGTCGCCGCCGAGAACGGGCAGGTAGTCAATCTCGAGGGCGACCCCGACCACCCCATCAACCAGGGTTCCCTTTGCAGCAAGGGGTTGGCGCTGGCCCAGCTCCACACGGTAGATGGTGACATCAACCCTCGCCGCATACAGAAGGTGCTGCACCGCACTCCCGGTTCCTCCGAATGGGAGGAAGTAGAGTGGGAATGGGCGCTCGGGCGCATCGCCGAACTCGTCAAAGAGACTCGCGACGAGTACTTTATCGCAACTGACGACGAAGGACGCACCGTCAACCGGGTGGACGCCATAGCAAGCCTGGGCGGCGCTTCGTTGGACAACGAGGAGTGCTCGATCCTGGTCAAGGCACTCCGCTCACTCGGCCTGGTCTACATCGAGCACCAGGCCCGTATATGACACTCCGCTACTGTTGCGGCTCTGGCAGAGTCGTTCGGTAGAGGAGCAATGACCAATCACTGGAATGATCTCAAAAATAGTGATTGTATCTTTATCATCGGCAGCAACGCGGCCGAGAACCACCCCATTTCCTTCAAATGGATCACCAAGGCCATCGAAGAGAATGGAGCCACGCTAATCAACGTAGACCCTCGTTTCACCCGCTCGTCGGCCAAGGCGGATATCTATGCCCAGATGCGCTCTGGCACCGACATCGCCTTCATCGGCGGGATGATCAAGTGGGTGCTCGACGACATGGAGGCCAATCCCGGCCGGTACAACATGACCTACGTCACCGAGTACACCAACGCAGCCTTTTTGATTGATCCCGAGCTCAAGACCGCCGCAGAAAACGACGGCAAGTTCTCCGGTTTTGTGCCCGGCGACGACCCTAACTTTGGCACGTACGACAAGACCACCTGGCAGTGGCAAACGGACGCGGACGGCATCCCACTCAAGGACAAGACACTACAAGACCCCAATTGTGTCTTCCAACTGCTCAAAAGGCAGTTCGCGCGCTACACCCCCGATATGGTCTGCAGAGTCACCGGCACGGATCAAGAAACCTACCTCAAGATTTGCGCGACCTACGCCCGTACCGGCGGCACCGGCAAGAGCGGCACCATCATGTACGCCATGGGCACCACGCAACACACCTACGGCACGCAGAACATCCGCTCCTACGCCATCCTACAACTCTTACTGGGCAACATCGGCGTGGCGGGCGGCGGCATCAACGCGCTGCGCGGCGAATCGAACGTGCAGGGTTCCACCGACCACTGCCTATTGTTCCACATCCTGCCTGGTTATCTCAAGCCGCCGGTAGCTACGGAAGCGACCCTGCAAGATCACCTGGACGGACGGGCGGCAGCTTTTGCCACCTCCGACCCCAAGAGCGCATCCTGGTGGTTGAACTATCCCAAGTATTTCGTCAGTCTGCTCAAGAGTTGGTACGGCGACAACGCCACCCCCGACAACGATTTTGGTTACAATTGGCTGCCCAAGCTCAACCCCGGCACCAACTACTCTCACATCTCTCTCTTTGAAGCTATGGCGGGAGGCACAATCAAGGGCTTGTTCGCCTGGGGGCAAAACCCGGCCGTGGGCGGCCCCAACGCCATCGCCGAGCGACACGCACTCCAGAATCTGGATTGGCTGGTAGTCGCCGAGTTGTGGGAAACCGAGACCGCCGCCTTCTGGAAAGATCCCGAGGTGGATCCCGCCAGCATCCAGACAGAGGTATTCTTGCTGCCGGCCGCCTGCTCCTACGAAAAGGAAGGCACCATCTCCAACAGCGGGCGGTGGAGCCAATGGCGCTGGAAGGCAGTAGACCCGCCTGGCGAGGCCACCCCCGACCTGGAGATCATCCGCGAGTTGATGCTCAAGATAATCGGGCTGTACGAAGCCAAGGGCGGCCCCGGCGCCGACGCCATCACCAAGCTGCGCTGGAAGGGCTGGTACGACTCCAATCCGCTACCGCGCGGAGCCGAGAGCATGGTAGACCTGGTCTCCCGCGAGATCAACGGCTGGGCCGAGGCCGACATCGAAGACGCATACACTGAAGGTCAACTCATGGCCTCCTTCGCGCACCTGAAGGCCGACGGTTCCACCTCCTCCTCCAACTGGCTCTACACCAATTCGTACACCGAGGCGGACGGCAACAAGCAAAAGTCGCGCGACAACACCGACTACCATCCCGCCGGCATTGGCCTCTACTCCAAGTGGTCGTGGTGCTGGCCAGTCAACCGGCGCATCATCTACAACCGCGCCTCGGTAAACCTGAAAGGCAACCCGTGGGACCAGGAGCATTTCGTCATCCGCTGGACGGGGACAGAAACAAAGTGGGAGGGAGACGTGCCTGATGGCGGCTGGCCGCCAATGAATCAGGAAGGTACGCGCTACCCCTTCATTATGAAGCCGCAAGGATTCGCCCGCCTCTTTGGGCCGGGCCTGGTAGACGGACCGTTCCCAGAGCACTATGAACCGCTGGAAGGCCCCATTGCCAACCCGTTCTCCGGCACGCAGAACAACCCGGCTATCAAGGTCTGGCGACCGGACGAGATCGCCGACCCCAACGAGTACCCCATCGTCTGCACGACCTATCGGGTGACCGAGCACTGGCAGGCGGGTCAAATGACGCGCAACCTGCCCTGGCTGGTAGAGTTGATGCCCGACGTGTTCGTCGAAATAAGCGAGGAGCTGGCAGCCGAGAAAGGCATCTCCACCGGGGAAGCGGTAATCGTAGAGTCCGTCCGCGGCAGTATGCAGGCCACCGCCGTCGTCACCAAGCGCTTCAAGCCATTCCAATTGAACGGTAAAACTGTGCATCAGATCGGCCTGCCGTGGCACTGGGGCTTTACCGGCCTGAGCCAGGGGCACAGCGCCAACAGGCTCACCCCCCACGTGGGAGACGCCAACACAATGATCCCAGAATACAAAGCTTTCCTGGTCAAAGTCACGAAAGGGGGTGCATGATGAAAGCTGTACTCGTTGACCTCAACCGTTGTACGGGATGTCGCGCTTGCCAAGTAGCCTGCAAGTCATGGAACGACAATCCCGCCGAGGTAACTATGTGCCTGGGCTGTTACGACAATCCTCCAGACTTTTCAGCCGATACCTGGAGTCTGATCCGCTTCGACGAAGTCGAGGACGGTGGCAAACTGCACTGGGTCTTTACCAAGCGCCAATGTATGCACTGCGAGGAACCTGGCTGTGCGACGGTGTGCACCGTCGGCGCTCTGGAAAAGACACCAAACGGGCCGGTGATCTACCACCCCGAAAAGTGCATCGGTTGTCGTTACTGCCAATACGGCTGCCCCTTTGGCGTGCCCCGTTTCGAGTGGGACAAGCCGTTAGGGTTAATCCGCAAGTGTCGCTTCTGCGTGGATCGCTTGGATGCGGGATTGGAGCCGGCCTGTGTCAAGGCCTGCCCGACCGACGCGCTGACCTTTGGTGACCGGGAGACACTGCTCACCGAGGCATACAACCGCATCGCCGACCGGCCGCACAAGTACGTGAACCACGTCTATGGCGACAAGGAAGCAGGAGGCACGTCGTGGCTCTACATCTCCCCCGTCCCCTTCGAGAAACTGGGCTTCCCCGTACTTGGAGAGGAACCGGTTGCTCACGCCAGCGAGATCGTCATGAACGCGACGCCTGTCACTCTCACGGCAGCCATCGCCGCATTGAGCGGCCTCTACTGGCTCACCAAGCGCCGGGACGAAGGTATGAAGGAGGGCTAAGATGACGACTAGCGTAAAGACTACTACTTTCAAGAAACCATCCACCGTAGGCATGGTTGTCCTGGGCGTGCTGGCCGTCTTGACGGTGCTGGGATTGATCACAGGCATCTACCGGCTGGCCGTCGGCCTGGGCACGACCACCGACCTCTCGGATCAATACGCCTGGGGGCTGTGGCTGGGCTTTGACTTTGTCCTGATCGCCTTCGGCGGCGCGGCGTTTACCCTGGCACTGGTCGTGCACGTCCTCAATCTCAAAAAGTACGAGGTCGTACTGCGTCCTGCCATACTCACCGGATTCCTGAGCTACGTGTCGGTACTGGTCATCCTGCTGATTGACCTGGGGCGGCCAGACCGGTTCTGGGGCTTTATCGTCTTTCCCAACATCCACTCGCCCCTGTTCGAGGTTTCCTGGTGCATCCTGCTGTACACTATGGTGCTGGCGCTCGAGTTCGCCCCGCTGGTCTTTGAGCGGCTAAACAAACCCAAGATAGTGAGCGCGCTCCACGCCGCCGTCATTCCCATCACTATTGCCGGCGTCGCGCTCTCCACGCTGCACCAGTCCACGCTGGGGACGATCGGTCTCTCCCTGCCGGGGAGAATCCATCCCCTCTGGTGGTCGTGGCTACTGCCGCTTCTGTTCTTCCTCTCCGCCGTCGGGATGGGGCTTTCAGCCATGGTACTGGTCCTGCTGATCGCCAACAAAGCATTCGGCCGTACACTGGTGAAACTGGACATCCTGGCCGGGTTGGCCCGAGGCTCCGTATGGATCTGGGTGGTCTACGCAGTGTTACGGGTGGGCGACCTGCTCTTTACCGGCGACCTGGGGTACATGTTCGCCTTTGACACATCCAGCATCTTGTTCTGGGTCGAGATGCTGCTGATGGTGATCGCGCCCATCGTGCTCTACTCGCTGGAAGGGGTGCGCAAGAGCACGGCCGGACTGGCCGTGACGGCGCTGATGGTCACGGTGGGACTGTTCTTAAACCGCTTCGCGATCCTATTCTCCGGCGACCCAGTGCCGGTGGGAGCGGTCCACGCAACGGCAACCTACTTTCCCAGCTTTATCGAGTTCGCCGTCCAGATCGGCGTGCTGGCAGCAGCTATCCTGGCCTGGTACTTGGCAGCCCAGTTGCTGCCCGTATTCTCTGAAGAGTAGATATACACTATTGCGCGCCAAGAGCACGCGCCAAGGGGCAAGGGGGCCCGACACCCTTGCCCCTTGCTGTTTCGAGGGTATAGGGCAAAAGTCGCACGTGGAGCAGACTTTCCAGTCTGCTGGCCGGCTCGCACGTGTCGCTCTGCCACAATGGGAATCAGGGCATAGAGGGGGCCGGGCAAACAGAAAATGATCGCGCTACTTTGCGAGAAGGAAGAGATATATGAACAAAACAGCCAGGTATACCCTTGTCGTCGTCACACTCGTCGTCGGATTTGCGCTTGGATACGTTGGAGCGACACTGTTCGGAGCCGCAGAAGCGGGTGAGGTGCACAACGCCCGTCTCGAGGTCGGCGACAAAGCTCCCGACTTTCGGCTGCGCGATCACACCGGGCGCACGCTCGAACTGAGCGACTATATTGGGGAGAAGAACGTCGTCCTCGCTTTCTTCCCTGGCGCCTTCACCCCCGTATGATCCGAGCAGCTACCGTCCTACGAAGCCGATCTGACACGCTTCGAGGCGGTAGATACCCAGGTTCTGGGTATAACGGTGGACAGCGTGGACTCGAACGCGGCCTGGGTGGAATCGCTGGGCGTGGAGAGCGTCCCTGTGTTGAGCGACTATTGGCCGCACGGCCAGGTGGCCCAGTCCTACGGCGTTCTGCGCCAACACGGCATGACCGAACGGGCTATCTTTATCGTGGACAAGCAAGGCATCATTCAATACATTGACATCCACGATTTCAACTCACAGCCCGAAAATGAGGCGCTTTTTCAAGTGCTGGAGAGGCTCGAATAGTCACCGCGCGTGAGGATGGGAGGTGATCATGTCTAAACAAACTGCGGTTATAGTTGGAATTGGAATAGCAACGCTAATCCTGGTCATTGCCGGTGTAACTCTCCTTATCCGGCTTCAATCTCGACCGGTGATGACGAACGGCCCCGGTATGCTCTACTTTTACTCTCCAACCTGACCGGTCTGCCAGGGAATGAAGCCTATCGTGGATAGGCTAGAAGAAAGCTATCAAGACGAGTTCAACTTTGTGCGCATTGACGTCACCAGACCAAATGGGAAAAAAGTGGCCCGCGAGCATGGCATCGTCGGTCAGCCCAATTACGTCTTTTTCGACAGTGACAACCAAGAGACCAGGCGCATGTCTGGTTCTAAGCCCTTTGACGTGATGGCAGCCGAAGTTGAACGGACATTACAATAATGAGCGTATAGTGACGAGAAAGCGAGCCTGGATCAGCGCCGGACTGGCACTGGCGATACTAGCGGCAGCGGTGCTGGCCTACACATCCTGGGCCAGCGACGATCGCCCGACGTTGCTCTACTTTCGGGCGGATCTATGAACGCTTTGCCAGAAAACGACGCCCATCGTGGATGGGGTCAAGCGGGCATACAGGGGACAGCTCAACGTGGTTTACGTCAGCATAGATCGGTCGAAAGGGAAAAAACTGGCTAGAGAGTATGGCGTAATAGGCACCCCTACCCTCTTGTTTTTGGATCGTGAGGGCAATCAGGTAAACGCGATGCGCGGCGCGCTTTCGCAAGCCACGCTTGAGCAGGCAATCGAGGATCTATTGGCACAGAGATGATTATTTCACCAGGGAGAATCAAAACAATGCAAACAGTATCAGAAGCGCTGGCCGAGGCCGCACAGCGGAAGCCCGATCTGGCTCCTTATTACGAGCTTCACTGTAGGTTGCTAGAGTTACAAGAAAAAGCCAAGGAGGAAATCGCGGCTACTATTGAAATGGCGGACCAAGGGGCATTGCAGATGAGCGTACACCAGGGCTTGCCCTTGGTTTCCTTTGCCCAGCTTCCCATAGAGGCGGAGCAGTTCGCCGAACTGGCCCTACACATCGCGCAGATGCTCACCGAGTACGACGTCGAGGTTGGAGAGCGGACGCTGCCATCAGACAGTGTCGCATGGGTCTCACTGGCCCAACAGTGGTTCGAGACGGGACAGACTGCCGAGGAGCCGAGTGAGGAATCGCAGGAGGAAACACTCGCCTTCAAGTCCGCCGGCCTGGCGCTAAAGCCATATCTGGAATGGGTGGCCGAACAGGTGCTGCCCCAGGTGGACCAGGAGCATTGGAGACGCGGATACTGCCCGATCTGCGGCGGCGCACCCGACTTGTCCACGCTGGACGAGGAGACCGGGGCACGTCGCCTGCTATGCTCCCGTTGCAACAGCCAATGGCTCTACCGGCGGGTGGGCTGCCCTTTCTGCGAGACCAGCGACCACACCAAGCTGGCCTATTACCCTAGCGAGGACAAGGTCTACCGGCTCTACATCTGCCAGGAGTGCCGGCGTTACCTAAAGACAATTGATCTACGCGAGGCGAAACGAGAGATGTTGCTACCCGTGGAGCGGGTCACCACGGTGGCGATGGACGCAGCGGCCCAGCAAGAAGGGTACCTGTAGTATAGACCCCGGCTAAATCCGTCGGTAGTTTCACACAGTTGCCGAGTGAGAACTGATAGACAGCATTGCCAGCGGCGACCTGGACATCCACAACGAAGCCGCGTGGGACCCAGACAACTGGCCGGCCGAGGCCAAGGGCTGGGGCTTCACCGAGTCTCCTCGTGGCGCGCCGGGACACTGGATTCACATCAAGGACAAAAAGATTCACAACTACCAGGCAGTAGTGCCCGGTACATGGAACACGTCTCCGCGAGATGCCAGCGGTAAGAAAGGTCCTTACGAGGAGGCCCTCATCGGCACGCCTGTCGCCGACCCGGAAAAGCCGATAGAGGGGTTGCGGACAATCCACCCCTCACCAGATCGGCATCCCCGATATGCTCTTTGCGGCCAAGTTGAAGGACCTTTATCCACAGATATCCACAGAACGTGGTGCTGTGGGGTGTGCAGCCAGGGGTGCTGAACGCGGGCCTCGAACTCTCACCGCCCGTCGCCGCCCAGGTGGACAAGCTAGTGGCAAAAGCCGTGGGAGAGCTAGCGCGCTGTGAGGAGCGGCTGACGCCGCGCAAAGACTGAGACCCAAGGTTTCACAGAACCTTGGGGATAGTGACAACCAACGAGCCCCCCGGCCTCTTTCCGGAACCGGGGGGCTTTGACATGTGTAGCTTGCTTCTGTTCAGGACGCGCCAGCCGGCGCCGTTTCCGCCGCGTGTTCCTCGCTTTCCGCTCCGGTCTCAAAGATCGGCAAAAGACGAGCCGCCAGATACCAGACCAGGGCCGCTGCCGCCAGCACGCCGATCTGGACGGCGAACTCGACAAAAGTGGGAAAGTAAGTCGCACCTACATTGGTGGGCGCCCTTCCACTGAACATGGCGTTGAACCGGTTAAAGCCCAGCCCCAGTGTGACGATCAGAGCTGTCCAGAACAAGCCAGACTTGCTTTTCTGTACCTGGGAAGTAGAGTACAGAACGATAGGCGCGACTGCCATCAAGAGTATCTCGATCCAGAACAGCGTGCTCTTCGAGTCAAAGGCAAACATCGCCCCCAGATCGCCGGTGAAAAGCAAATCGCCTATCCGCAACACCAGGTAGAGCACCCAAACCCAGACGGAAATATTGCCCAGGCCCGCCAGGACGTCCACCTTCGGCTCGTGGCCAACCGCCTTGCTGCCGATCAACATCACCAGGATCGTCGCCGAAAGCCCCATACCGATGGCAGAGAGATAGTACAGAATCGGCAACAACCAGGTCCACCACAAAAGATGGGTTCTCCCCGGCAGAGCCAGGTACATCGTTCCCAGCGTTGACTGGTGCAACGTGGAGAGCACGACGCCGGCGACCGTCACCGGGATGACGGCAGCGTGGAGCGCGCGCACGATCTTGGGTTGGTTGAGACGCCCAAGTACCAGCGGGGCAATTTCCAGCGTCAGTACGATGGTGTACAGGAGGATGCACCAACAGATCTCGAACAGGGGTGAGTGGATATTGGCCCAAGGGATAAAACCCCAGAACCGATCCGGCCGCCCCAGGTCGATCAACAGGATGACCAATACCGACACGTAACCTATGAACCCGGTGAGAATGGCCGGACGCAGCACAGACTCGTACTTTTCCAGATTGAAGAGGTGCACGACCATCGCCATAGTGAACGCAGCACCGCCAAAGGCGATCAGGGTGAAATCAAAGCCCAGCCACAACCCCCAGGGATAAGAATCAGAGAGATTCGTTGTAGCCCCCAAGCCAGTGAGCAAACGGTAGATGCCTGTGACAAGCCCCAGCGCCGCCAACGCGGCGAGGATGCCCAGGACGATCTTGCCCCTGGCAGATATTTTCTTGAACTCGGTCGTCAAAGCAGTCATCGCCATTGCTAGATCTCCTTCTCTTTCAAGCCTTCGTTCCGGCGCTTGGTGAGCCAGTAGATGCCGCTGAATACAGCGGCGGCTGTCACGCAAGTCACCGGGGTTGCGTTCGCGACCATCACACTGGCATGGGTAACCGGAGCAGATCCCAGCGTCGGGAAGCCCAGCTCTTCAAAGGGGATATCTGAAAGGAACAGAATTGACGTGCCCCCTCCTTCCGTCTCACCATAGACGTGATCAATGTACCCGGGGTTTTGCTTGATGCGCTTCCGCGCTTCTTGCAGCATCTGCTTTCGCGTACCAAAGGTGAGTGCCCCGGCGGGACACGCCTCAGCACAGGCCGGTATCAACCCAGTGGCGAGGCGATCGGCGCAGAAGGTACACTTGCCGATGAGTCCCAGGGGATTCTCCCACTCGAACTTGGGCACGCCAAAGGGACAGGCATATTGACAGTAGCGGCAGCCGATACACTTGCTAGTGTCGTACACGACGGGGCCTTCTTCCGTCTTGCTCAGCGCGCCCACCGTACAGACAGACACACAGGCCGGATCCAGGCAGTGCATACATTGATACTTGCGGAAAGATTCGCCTGCCTCCCCCTGGTACTGTTTTATCAGTGTCCAGGTATGGGCAGTGGTGTCGGAGGGAGGCTCTGGTTCCGGCGGCAGATCGTTCCACTCCCTGCAGGCGACCTCGCAAGCTCGACAGCCTATACACTTGGTCGCGTCGTACAGCATCGCGGCGGCGTTCTCAGCATCAACCTCACCCGAAGCGTAGGCTAACTCTGGTCGCAGTAAAAGCCCGCCCGCGCCTACTCCGGCTAGTTTTAGCAGATCTCTCCGAGTTAACGTATGACTCGGCTTTTGTCCATGATCATTTGTCATCTATACATCTCCTTGGCGATCAGTGACCTTTGCGCCGTAGCACAAGCGGCACGGCGACGATGCCAGCGATAGACGCGCCCATCCCTAGCAATCCAATCCAGCTTACCCCAAGCGAGGGAGACGTGATCGGCTCGATAGGGGCATATTCTCCCCAGGCAAACTCGGCGTCCTCCTCCTCACTGTGCACCCAGTCGAATGCAGGCGGTACACCTTTGACGATGACGTCAGCATTGGCCGCCAGTTCATCCGCAGCCACATCGTCGGCCGTCAGGAAGATATCCTCGTTGCCGTGGCAACTGTTGCAGCTTTTATTCTGAGGTGTGACCCGCTGGATGTTGTGGGGTGTAGCGTACTTCCACGTCGGCAAGTTGTCAAAGTTGGGCAGCATGTCATCCCCATAGAAAGAGAACGTCTCTCGCGCAATGGGGATGTGGCGCACCAGGACGTAATCCCAGGGCCGGTCCTCGCTCTGGTGCGGGTTGCGCCCGATCTCGAAGGTCAGCTTACTCTCGTCCGTCTTGTAGTAGGGCAATCCTTGGTCGTCCACTGCCACGTGGCAGTTGTAGCAGCTCTTGTACGGGCCGGATACGTGACAGACCTCGCAGGCCACCTTGTCCGCGTGGAGTGTGTGCTCCAAGATCTCGCTTTGACCCTGTGCTACGTCGGAATGGCATTCCAGGCAGTCCACGCCCGGAGCGCCGTCGTAGCGGTGTGCGTATTCGGTGCCATCGCCGTGATAGTGGCTCGTCTCGTGGCAATCGAAGCAGGACATCCCTCCCTCTAACCAGTGGACGCTGCCCTCGACGCCCTCATTCTTGCCCTGATACTCGTTGGCGACGCGCGCGCCGTGACAGGCCATGCAGGTGTCCTTCATCGCAATTTTCTTGACCTGGTGTTCGTTGAGCAGGCCGCCGCCCATTTCCGTCGGCCGGCTGATGTGGCACTGACCACACGTGGTGTGGCAGCTATCACAGTGATTATCGAACGCCTCCTGCATGTGGGGATCGCTGAAATCGGCCCCGCGGGCGGTCAGTATGGTTTCGTAGCCTGTCAGATTCTGATGCAGGCTGGTAGCGGCGTGCTGGCTAGCGTCCGTATGGCAAATGCCGCAGGCCCGATCCGATTCCAGCAGGGGGTCGCGCACGACGCCTTGGTGAGCGGCTTCCATGTCGGTTACTTCTCCGACGCCGCCGTGGCAGCCGATGCAGTTCTGGGTATTGTGAACGTCCGCCAGGAACTCGCCGCCAAGGAGCACTTTTTTCCATGCCTCCAACGGAGGCAACTCCCCCCCTCAGCCCTCGCCGGAGGTTTCCTCCGACTTTACCTCCTCTTCCTCTACAGCCAGAGACTGAACGAGTGATTGGTCGGTGTGGCAGGACGCACAGTTATTGGCACCGACCGACACCTCCGGTAGTTCGGCCACGGGCGTGGGTATGGGAACCGGCTCGCCCCCTGCCCCGGCCAGTGGAATCGGCAGTTCGTAGGGGCCGCCCGGTTCGTGCGCTTCGGTATCAACGGTAAAGTCGTTGGCGTGCGTGTCGGGATTGAAGCGTTTGACGAACACGTCCGGGTCGCTGGTCCAGGACGACATGCCGAACAGCAGGCCGTAGGCATCGTAGCCGAGCATGTT
>Ga0180431_10001537_pt1 | contig 32112 bp, 31 predicted proteins | sample SS_ome_11_FD_132459 | JGI IMG/M metagenome (GOLD analysis project Ga0180431, IMG submission 132459) | Hypersaline lake sediment archaeal communities from the Salton Sea, California, USA - SS_1_MS_1 metaG | ecosystem: Environmental > Aquatic > Non-marine Saline and Alkaline > Hypersaline >... | reverse complement strand
TCGGCGCTGGCCCTCACCGGTTCGGCCTGGCAGTGGCAGTCGGCCAAGAACAAGCTGTTCAACACCATCGCGGCGCTCGACCCCGACTCCAGCGATATCCGCGACCCCAACGCCCAGACCGGCGATGAAAACTTCCTCGTCATCGGTGTGGACAGCCGCATCGGGGAGAACTCGGAAATCGGTGCCGGGGACACCACCATGGTGGAGGGCGCCCGACCGGACACCATCATGCTGGTCAACATCCCCGCGAGCCGCGAGCGGGTGGTTGCGGTGTCCTTCCCCCGCGATCTGGCCATCACGCCGATGAAATGCCAGGCCTGGGACCCTGAGACCGGCAAGTACGGACCGGTCTATGACCCGGTCGGCGACGAGTGGAGCGACAACGAGCGCTACACGACGACGAAACTGAACTCGGCGTATGCCCTCGGCGGGCCGAAGTGCCTGGTCAAGGTGATCCAGAAGATCTCCGGGCTGGCCATCAGCCGCTTCATGGCGGTGGATTTCGTCGGCTTCTCCAAGATGGTCGACGCTCTCGGCGGGGTCGAGGTGTGCAGCACCACTCCGTTGGAGGACGCGGTGCTCGGGACGGTGCTGGCCACCGCGGGCCGTCAGACCCTCGACGGTCACACCGCCCTCAACTACGTGCGGGCCAGGTCGGTCACCACCGGGGACAACAGCGACTACGGCCGGATCAAGCGCCAGCAGCTTTTCCTGTCCTCGCTGCTGCGGTCGATCATCTCCACCGACACCCTGTTCGACCTGAACCGGCTCGACGACGTGGTGAACGTGTTCATCGCGGACTCCTATGTCGACAACGTCCGCACCCGGGATCTGGTCGGGCTGGGCCAGTCACTGCAGGGTATGAACGCCGGCCGGATCAGTTTCGTCACCGTCCCCACCACCGGCGAGACCGACGAGGAGGGCAACGAGATTCCGCGCACCGCCGACGTGCGGGCGCTCTTCGACGCCATCATCGACGACACCCCGCTTCCCGGTGAGAACGACAACAACGAGACCCTCAGCCCGGTCAGAGCGACCACCAGCGCCGCCCCCACCACGCAGGCATGGTCGGCTTCGGACAGCGAATCCGACATCGGGTACGGGGCCGGAACGGCGGCCACACTGGCCACCCGCAGCATCGAGGAGATCCACGCCGTCGCTGCCGACCCGCGCGATGTGACGGTTCAAGTGGCTGAGGCCCTCGGCGGCAACGGTTCGGTCGACTCCGCCACCGAACAGTTCGAGTTGTACGGGTTCAGCGCGCTGACCCCCGACTACTACGCGGAATGGTCGTGGGTTCCGACCACGACCGTCTATTACTCGATCGGCAACGAGCAGGCCGCCGCGACGGTTGCCGCCACCCTGCCCGGTTCCCGCATCGAACGGATCAGCGGCCTCGGTGAGACCGTCCAGGTCGTGCTGGGCCCGGAATTCGCCTCCGTCCAGTACCCCGAGGCAAGCGGTACCACGCTGAACATGTACGCCAGCCTCTCCGGCAGCAGCAAACCGACCAAGCTGCCCACCGACCTGACCGTCACCAACGGTGCCGACGTAACCTGCGAGTAGCCGACGTTCACCGGCCGTTCAAACTCCACCTGAGGCCTTCGGCGCGGATTCGCCGTAGTCTTGATACGTGCGTACCGCCTACCACGAGCAACTCGACGCCCTGATCAACCAGCTGGCGGAGATGTGCCGGATGGCCGGGGTCGCGATGGAACGCTCCACCCAGTCGCTGCTGCAGGCGGACCTGGTTCTCGCCGAGCAGGTCATCGGCGACCACGAGCATCTGGTGGCCGCCAGCGCGCGCGCTGAAGAGGCCGCCTTCGTGCTGCTGGCCCTGCAGGCACCGGTCGCCGGTGATCTGCGGGCGATCGTCAGCTCGATTCAGATCGTCGCCGACGTCGAACGGATGGGAGCCCTGGCCCTGCACGTCGCCAAAATCGCCCGGCGGCGCCACCCTCAGCATGCCCTTCCCGAGGAGGTCAACGGCTACTTCGCCGAGATGGGCAGGGTTGCCGTCGATTTGGGCAACAGCGCCCGAGAGGTCTTGCTGTCGCGTGATCCGGAGAAGGCGCGGCTGATCCGTGAGGAAGACGACGCGATGGACGACCTGCACCGTCACATCTTCACGGTGCTGATGGACCGGGAGTGGAAGCACGGGGTCGCCGCAGCCGTGGACGTGACCCTGCTGGGAAGGTTTTACGAGCGTTTCGCCGACCATGCGGTGGAGATCTCCCGCCGGGTCATCTTCCAGGTCACCGGCTGCCTGCCCGAGGAAGAGGAGATCGCGACCTACTGACGGCCGCTAGCCGAACCGCCCGGATATGTAGTCCTCGGTCGCCTTCTGACTGGGGTTGGAGAAGATCTTGCCGGTGTCGTCGATCTCCACCAGCTTGCCGGGCTTCCCGGTCGCCTCGAGATTGAAGAAGGCGGTCTGATCGCTGACGCGGGCGGCCTGCTGCATGTTATGGGTGACGATCACGATGGTGAAATCCTGTTTGAGCTCGGCGATCAGATCCTCGATGGCCAGCGTCGAGATCGGGTCCAGCGCCGAGCACGGTTCATCCATCAGCAGCACGTCGGGCTGCACCGCGATCGCCCGGGCGATGCAGAGCCGCTGTTGCTGACCACCCGACAATCCCCCGCCCGGCTTGTCGAGGCGGTCCTTGACCTCGTTCCACAGATTGGCGCCTCGCAGCGAACGCTCGGCGGTCTCGTCGAGGACCTTGCGGCTGCGAACACCCTGCAGCTTGAGGCCGGCGATCACATTGTCCCGGATCGACATGGTGGGGAACGGGTTCGGGCGCTGGAAGACCATCCCGATGGTCTTTCGGACACTCACCGGGTCAACCCCGGACCCATAGATGTCCTCTCCGTCGAGCAGCACCGACCCGTTGACCGAGCCGCCCGGGATCACCTCGTGCATCCGGTTGAGTGCCCGCAGCACCGTCGACTTGCCACAGCCCGACGGGCCGATGAACGCCGTCACCGCCCGCGGCGGGATGGCCATGGTGACGTCGGCGACGGCGTGAAAAGCGCCGTAGAAGATGTTGACGTCCTTGAGGTCAAACCGCTTGGCCATCGGTTGCTCCTTGAGATCTCTAGACCCGGTTCCGGTTCAGGTATCGGTTGACGAAGCCGGCCGCGATGTAGAGCCCCGCGACGAGCAGGATGAGGGTGAGCGCAGCCCCCCACACCCGCAGCCGGCCGGCAGCCTCCGGGTTGATCAGCTCGGTGTAGATCAGCAGCGGCAGCGAGGCCATGTTGCCGCTGAAGACGTCGTAGTTGATCGAGCGGGCGTAGCCGACGAGGATCAGGACCGGCGCGGTCTCCCCCATCACCCGGGCCAAAGCCAGCAGGATTCCGGAGATCATGCCCGGCAGGGCGGTCGGGATCACGATGCGCAGGATGGTCTTCCACTTCGGCACGCCCAGGGCGTAGGAAGCCTCGCGGAGTTCGTCGGGAACCAGTTTGAGCATCTCCTCGGTGTTGCGCACCACGACCGGCAGCATGAGCAGAACCAGCGCGAGGGCGACCGCGAAGGCGCTCTGCGGAAACCCCAGGGTCGCGATCCACAGTGCGAAGATGAACAGCGCGGCCACGATCGACGGCACCCCGGCCAGGATGTCCACCATGAAAGTGGTGACCTTGGCGAACCGGCCGGTGCCATACTCGACGAGGTAGATCGCGGCCATCACCCCGAGAGGGACCGAGAGCGCCGCGGCGATGCCGGCCTGGACGACGGTCCCGTAGATCGCGTGGTAGACCCCGCCGGCCACCTGGTCGGGCAGCACGCCAGACAATGACCGCGACCACCATTGCGGGCTGAGGATGGCCTTGAAACCCCGCTCCAGGACGGTGTAGAGCACCCACACGAGCGGCACCGTGGCGATCAGGAAAGAGGCCGCGAACAGCCCCGTCGCGACCTTGTTCTTGATCTTGCGGCCCAGACTGATCGGGTGGAAGGTCGGCCCCTTCACCGGGGCGTTGAGTGCGTTGGTGGTCATCCCCCGCTCACCCTCCCCCCCGCGGCGACGCGGGCCAGTGCGTTGACGATGAAAGTGAGGACGAACAACACGAACCCCGCAGCGATGTAGGCGCCGGTCGGTAGCTTGGCACTGAACTCCGCTGCCGCCGAGGCGATCTTGGAGGCGAAGGTGTAGCCGCCGTCGAACAGCGACCAGTGGCCCGGCTGTGCCGCGGCACGCAGGATGATGAGCACCGCCACCGTCTCGCCCAGCGCCCGACCCAGCCCGAGCATCGACCCGGCGATCATCCCGCTGCGGCCGTACGGGAAGACAGTCATCCGGATCACCTCCCATTTGGTGGCGCCGAGGGCCTGCGCGGCTTCGACGTGTCCGCGGGGGGTGAGGCTGAAGACTTCCCGGGTGACCGAGGTGATGATGGGCAGGATCATCACCGCGAGCACGATTCCGGCGGTGAAGATGGTGCCGCCGCCGGCCAACGAGACATTGCCGTCGGAGAACAGGAACAGCCAGCCGAGCTTGTCGTTGAGGAAGCGGGCGACCGGCTCGAGCCGCGGGGCCAGGACGAATATCCCCCACAACCCGAAAACGATGGAGGGCACCGCGGCGAGCAGGTCCACCAGCATGGCGAAAGGCCTGGCCAGCCGGCGTGGAGCGTAGTTGGTCAGGAAAGCCGCGATGCCGATCGCGACCGGAACCGCCAGGGCCAGCGCGAACACCGAGCTGAGGACGGTGACCTGGAAGAGTTCGGCGATGCCGAAGCGCAGGTTGGTCTCATCGGTGGTACTGAACTCCGAACTGGTGACGAAGTTCGCCTTGTTGGCTTCCAGCGAGGGGACCGCCCGGACGATCAGGAACAGAGCCATCAGCGCGATGACGGCGATGATCGTCGCGCCCGCGGCTACCGCGACGGACCCGAAGATCCGATCGGCGCGCCGGTTCCCACCGCTGCGCAGGCCGCGCGCGGCCGGCGGCTCGGACGACATGCTGGCAGTATCCTCCGGTTGTCGTTCGGCCGGACGGGAACCTGCGGCGGCCGGCTCCGGCTTGATCGTCACGAGCTGGGCACCTGCATCACTCGATGGCGTTGATCGCGGTGGTCAACTTGCCTTTGAACGCTTCGGGCACCGGGATGTAGCCGTTGTCGGTCAGCCCCTGCTGCCCCTGGCCCAGGGCGACCGTCAGGAACGCCCGGACCGCGGGTGCCACGTCGGCCTCGGGGTACTTCGAACAGACCACCGAGTAGGTGGCGAGCATGATCGGGTAGGTGCCGGCCTCGGTGGGCATGTAGAACGAGGAGGTGTCCAGCACCAGGTCGTTGCCCTGGCCGCTGATCTTGACGTCGTCGATCGACTTGGCGGCCGATTCCACCGACAGCGCAACAGGTTCCGGGCCGGCCGACGTGATGATCTGGGCCACCGACAGGTCCTGGGACTTGGCATAGGACCACTCGTTGTAGGTGATGGACCCGGGGGTGGTCTTGATGGCCGCGGAGGTGCCCTCATTGCCCTTCGCGCCCTCGCCGACACCGCCGTTGAAGGTCTTTCCGGCGCCCTTCCCCCAGGCCCCGTTGGAGGCGGCGTCGAGATAGCGCTGGAAGTTGTCGGTGGTGCCGGACTCGTCGCTGCGGAAGATCACGACGATCGGTTCGGCCGGAAGCTCCTTGCCGGGGTTGAGCGCCGCCAGTTCCGGAGCGTCCCACGCCGTGATCGATCCGTTGAAGATCCGGGCGGCGGTGGGACCGTCCAGGATCAGGGAGTCCACACCGGGGGCGTTGTAGGTGATGGCGATCGGACCGAACACCATCGGCAGGTTCCACGCCTGGCTGCCGTCGCAACGCGCCCTGGCCTTGTCCACCTCGCCCTTGTCGGCGCTGAGCGGGGAGTCGGTACCGCCCATGTCGGTCTGGCCGCCGATGAACTCCGAGACACCGGCGCCCGAACCGCTGGAAGTGTAGTTCAGCGTGAACCCCGGGCAGGCCGCCTCGTAGGCGGTGACGAACCTGGTCACCGCGTTGGCCTGGGAGGAGGCGCCACTGGCCTTCAGCGACTTCTTGCCGCCGCAGTCCACCGATCCGACGGCGTCCGGGGAGGATGCGACGTTGTTATCGCTGCCGCAGGCGCTGAGCGCGGCGATCGCGGTCACCGAGGCCGTCACAGCCACCGCTTTGCCGAACCGGGTCAGATCCACGCGCGCCTACTTTCTGTCGGGTGAGGGTGCGGTGCCGGGGTCGCTTCGAAGGTCCCCGAAGTCCAGCCGAAAGGTATGCGCCGAGCGTTGCCGGTTAGGGCACAGATGGTTAACGGAGGGTGAACAGCGAGTCATCCGCGGCGGTAAACCGTGTCGATCCCGGCCTCCTCGAAACCCACGCCCCGATAGGTCGCGCGGGCGGCGGCGTTGTCCGACTCGACGTAGAGCATGACCTCGGCGGACTCCCCCAGCTCGCCGGCCAGATGGCGCAGACCCACCGATGTCAGCGCGGCGCCCAGCCCGCGGCCCTGGGCTGCCGGGTCCACCCCGAGCACGTACACCTCGCCGAGCCTGTCCCCGTGCACCTTCGTCCAGTGAAACCCCAGCAGGGAGCCGTCGGCCTCGTCGAAGGCCAGGAACAGACCGCCCGGGTCGAACCAGGGTTCGGCCAGTCGTTCGCCGAGATCCTCGAGGGTCCAGCCGCCCTGCTCGGGGTGCCAGGCGAAGGCCACGTTGTTGACCCGGAGCAACTCCGCGTCGTCCCCGGCTCCGGCATAGGTCCGGATCCGAACCCCCTGCGGCGCAGAGGCTTCGGAGGATGACAAGGCGATACCCGCCAGGCCTCGGCGCATCGTGACCAACTCCCGCACGGGCCGCAGTCCGCGGCGCCGGGCCACCGCCCGAGCCGGCTCGCCGGTGCCGTGCGCCCAGAACCGGGCGCCGCCGCGGCTGCGCTCCACTGCGGCCTCCAACAACGCCGACCCGATCCCGCGCCGGCGCGCCTGCGGGTGCACCACGAGTTCCGCCGCCGAGCCGGACTGGGCAGGTTGCAGGTTGAGGTAGCCGAGCACCTCGTCCTCGCCGTTCGTGTCCGCGATGCCCGGCACCCGGCCGGTCATCAGGAGGTGCTCGGAGCGCTGTTTGTCCAGGTCGCGCAACACCTGCTCGCCGACGGGAGCCACCCCGTCGGCCCGCAGTGCCGCGGCGACGAGCAGCCGGACGCCGGCCCGCTCCACCGGACTCAGTTCGGCACGCCAGCGCGGCGGTGCAACGGGCGGCGTCACTGCGAACGTGACATGGGTCCGGTCTCGGCCTCGGCCATTTCGCCGGACTCCCCCGGGCCGGCCGCCTCCCCGGTCTCCTCCAGGTCGTCGGCGCCGTCCTGCTCGGCTGCCGGGCGCCCACGGGCGGGGCGCACGGCCTTGTAGCCGACGTTGCGCACGGTGCCGATCAGCGCCTCGTGTTCCGGGCCGAGCTTGGCGCGCAGCCGCCGCACGTGCACGTCGACCGTGCGGGTCCCGCCGAAGAAGTCATAACCCCAGACCTCCTGCAACAGCTGCGCGCGGGTGAACACCCGGCCGGCGTGCTGCGCGAGGTACTTCAGCAGCTCGAACTCCTTGTAAGTCAGGTCGAGCGGCCGTCCGCGCAGGCGCGCGGTGTAGGTGCCCTCGTCGATGACCAGCTCGCCGAGGCTGACTTTTCCGACGCTTTCCGCACCGGCCGGGCCGCCGCGGCGGCCGGCCAGCAGCCGCAACCGCGCGTCGATCTCAGCCGGACCGGTGCCGGGCAGCAGAATCTCGTCGATCCCCCAGTCGACGTTGACCGCGACCAGCCCGCCCTCGTTGACCACCGCGACGACCGGCACCGAGACACCGGTCGTGACCAGCAGCCGGCACAGCCCGCGCGCGGCGGCCAGGTCGGTCCGGGCATCGACCAGTGCGACGTCGGCGGACCCGGCCTCCAGCAGTGAGGACACCTCGGTCGGCATCGACCGCACCGTGTGGGGCAACAGCACCAGAGCGGGCAGCACCGACTCCGGATCCGGGTCGGCGGTGATCAGCAGCAGGTCCAACGCAATCTCCAGTCTTGCCGCTCACTCTAACCCGTGACCTGCCGTTTCGACGATCCGCACGGTCCGGAGCAACGGTGCGCGACAATACCGTGATGCGCAGGTTGGCCAGGACGACGGCAGTTGCGGCGCTCGTCGTGGCCGCCGCCGCGGTGGGCACCGACGTCGGAGCCGCCTCGTACGCCGAGTACCAGTTGTCCCGCAACGTCCGCTCGGCGGCGGGTCTGACATTCGACCCGTGGGTGGCCATCCTGGGCTTCCCGTTCATCCCGCAGGCCCTGCGGCACCGCTACAGCGAGCTGGAGATCAAGGCGGGGGCCGTCGATCATCCGGTGGTGGGGCGGGCCACCCTGGAGGCCACCATGCACGACATCGGCCTGCGGCAGGCGTCCTGGCTGATACGGCCCGACGCCGATCTTCCGCTGGGCAAACTGGAGAGCCGGATCATCATCGACTCCCGCCACGTCGGAGCCTTCATCGGCATCAAGGATCTCACCGTCGAGGCGCCCGCGGTCGACACCAACGACCCGACCGGGGGGACCACCGAGTCCGGAATCTCAGGCAGCGAAGGCCTGGTCTTCACCGGGACTCCCGAGGACGCCGGTTTCGACAAGCCGGTGAGCGTGACGGTGGATCTGTCCATAACCGGCCCCGACCAGACCACCCTCGTCTTCACCCCGACCGGCGTGGTCACCGGGCCGAACACCGCCGACCAGCCGGTGCCCGACGACAAGCGCACGGCCGTGCTCAACGCGTTCGGCGCGGCGATGCCCGGCCAGAAACTGCCCTTCGGGCTCAGGCCCACCAGCAAGGGGGCCCGCGGTTCGGACATCATCATCGAGGGCATCACCGAGGACGTCACCGTCCGACTCGACGGGTTCAACCAGTCATGAGCGCCGCAGCGGCCACGGCGGCGGCAGCCATCGCGGGCGCGCTGGGCCTGGCGGCGGTACTCGGAATCCTGCACAACCGGCGTTCCGGAACCGTGCGCGACACCGCCGGCGCGGCCGACCTGGGCGGCACCGGTGAACTCGGCCTGTCGGAGACGGGACCGACCATCGTGCATTTCACCGCGGAATGGTGCGGTCCCTGTGCTGCGGTGCGCCGGCTTGTCACCCAGGTATGCGCCGAACTACCGCAGGTGGCTCATGTGGAAATCGATTTAGACTCCAATCCCGTTGCAGGAAGGAAGCTTTCAGTTCTTTCCCTGCCCACGACCTTCATTTTCGATGCCGAGGGCCGGCAGCGCTACCGGATGTCGGGCATCCCGAAAACCGCCGACCTTCGCGCGGCCCTGGATCTCCTGCTGGCCTGACCGTTCGGCATCGGCTAGCATTCCCGACCATGCCCGCCCGCCTCGAGCTCCGGCTCACCAAGCGCCGCACAGTGGACCTGTGCCGCCTTGCGGGTTGTTGCTGTTGTTGCCGCGACTTCTGACCGTCAGTCACGCCGCGTAGCGCCGCGGCACCGTCGCATCGTCCCCCCACCGGCTCGCCTCAGCGGCCGGTCCCGGCAACAGGAGCACCTTGATGACCACCGATGTCTCCCTCAGCTCGAACACCCCCACCCCCGTTGTGCACGCAGGTGCCGGTCAGGTCGACGTGCGCGGTCCGCGTTTCGCCGCCTGGCTGACCACCGCTGTCCTGCTGGCCGCGCTGGCAGCCTCGGCGGTCTCCGCTGCCGCGGCCGGAGCGATCCTGGCCGTCCAGGCGGCGGTCTTCGCTGTCGGCGCCCTCTACGGACCGCGCCGGCAGCCCTACGGCCTGGTCTTCGCCAAGCTGGTAGCACCCCGCCTCGGCCCGGTCACCGAACGGGAACCCGTGGAGCCGTTGCGGTTCGCCCAACTCGTCGGCTTCGCCTTCGCCGTCATCGGAACAGCCGGATTCGCCGCCGGTATCCCGGTTCTCGGGGTGACCGCCATGGCGTTCGCGCTGGCCGCAGCGTTCCTCAACGCGGCATTCGGGATCTGCCTGGGCTGCCAGATTTATCCGTTGGCCGCCCGGTTGCGCCGGGTCGGACGTCGCGGCTGAACGGGGATACACTCGACCCGTGGTGCTCTTCTTCGAGATCCTGCTCGTCGTGGCGGTGGTCGTGATCACCTGGTTCGCCGTGTACGCGGTGTACCGCCTGATCACCGACGAATCGTGAGCGAACCGGACCGCACGGAAGCCGTCGCTGGCAGCGGGGACCGCGCCGTGGCGGCGGCTGCTGAGCGCGCCAGGCAGACCGCCGGCCGCAACATCCCGGAGTTCGACGACATCCCGGTCACCGATACCGCGAACCTGCGTCAGGGCGCCAACCTCAACGACGCGCTGCTGGCCCTGCTGCCGCTGGTGGGGGTCTGGCGCGGCGAGGGCCTCGGCCACGGCCACGGTGGCGACTACCGCTTCGGCCAGCAGATCGTCGTCTCCCACGACGGGGGCGACTACCTCAACTGGGAGGCCCGGTCGTGGCGGCTGGACGAGGACGGCGAGTACCACAGCGCGGCCCTTCGCGAGACCGGGTTCTGGCGGTTCGTGGACGACCCCGCCGACCATGGCGAGTCCCAGGCCATCGAACTGCTGCTGGCCCACTCCGCCGGCTATGTCGAGCTGTTCTACGGCCACCCCCGCAACCAGTCATCCTGGGAGCTGGTCACCGACGCCTTGGCCCGGAGCAAGTCGGGGGTCCTGGTGGGTGGAGCCAAGCGGCTCTACGGGATCGTCGACGGCGGCGATCTCGCTTACGTCGAGGAACGGGTCGACGCCGACGGCGGGCTGGTGCCGCACCTGTCGGCAAGGCTGTCGAGGTACGTCGGGTGAGGTGGCCCGTGGCGGGCCCGATTCTCGCCGCGGCGTTGCTCAGCGGGGCCTGTCACGCGGCCCAGTCCCCGCCGGAACCCACCCCCGCAACGCCCGCTCCGGCGACCGCTCACGGCAGCCTGTCAGAGTGCCTGCGCGCCCAGGGAGTCCCCGAGTCGGCGGGCCCGGCGGCGGTCCTGGGCCCCCCGTCCGGAGTGGACGACGCGACCTGGGAACGAGCGATGCAGGCCTGTGCGACGCTCTCGCCGGGACCAGCCGGCCCCTGAGTCGACGCCGCTTTTCTGATCAGGCATCCGGAGTTCCCCCACCGGCCTACCCTTTGATCCATGCCCCGCATGTCCAGCGTGGACGCGGCGTTCTGGTTCGCTGAGACGCCGGCCTGGCACATGCACATCGGGGCCCTGGCGATCTGCGACCCCCGGTCGGCCGACGGCTTCTCCTTCGAGCGGGTCCGCGAGCTCGTCGCGTCCCGGTTGGGAGAACTTCCGCAGCTGCGCTATCGGGTCACCGAAGCCCCCTTGAGACTCGACCGTCCATGGTTGATCGACGAGGGCGAGCCCGACCTCGAGTTCCACATTCGCCATTCCGCGCTACCCTCCCCGGGCGGCAGACGCGAACTCGAGGAGCTCGTCGCGCGGCTGTGGTCCTACCCGCTTGACCGTTCCAAACCGCTGTGGGAGATGTGGTTCATCGAGGGCCTGCCCGAAGGCAGGGTGGCGATCCTGACGAAGATCCACCACTGCCTCGTCGATGGCGTCTCGGGCGCGGGGATCACCGAGATCCTGTTCGATGCGACCCCCGAACCGCGCGAACCGCGGTCCGACGCCGGTGACCGTCGGAAACCCGACGATGTTCCGCCCCGGGAACTGCGGCTACTGGAAGCCGCAGTCGATCTCGCCTTCGTCACACCACTACGGGTGATGCGGTTACTCAATCAAACTGTGCGCCAGCAGCTTGCGGTGCGGGAGATTCCGGAACGGCCGCCCGGCTATTTCGAGGCTCCGGTCACCCGTTTCAATGCCGGTATCAGTGCCCAGCGCCGGTTCAGCGCGGCCCGGCTGTCGCTGGATCGGGTCAAGGCGGTCAAAGACGCCTACGGGGTCAAAGTCAATGACGTCGTGCTGGCGATCGTGGCAGGTGCGCTGCGCCGCTACCTGAAGGATCGCGACGAACTGCCGGACCGTGCGTTGGTGGCTCAGGTTCCGGTATCGACGCGGAGCGACGCCACCGCGATCGGGAACGCGATCAGTTCGATGACGGTCAGCCTGCCCACCGAGATCGCCGATCCGGCCGACAGGCTCCGCGCGGTCTTCCGGGTCTCCCAGGCGGCCAAACAGATGACCGAGGCGCTGACCGCGCACCAGATCATGGGGCTGACCGACACCACCCCGCCGGGGTTGTTCCGACTGGCCGCGCGAGCCTTCACCGCAAGCCGCCTGGGTGAGAACGTCCCGCCGGTCAACCTGGTGGTCTCCAACGTGCCGGGGCCGCCGTTCCCGCTGTACGCCGCGGGCGCCGTACTGGAACGGTTCACCCCGATCGGTCCGCTGCTGATGGACGTCGGACTGAACATCACCTGCTTCAGCTACCGCGATGCGATGGATTTCGGGATCATCACCACACCGGAGATCGCCGGCGACGTCGATGAACTGGCCGACACCCTGGAACCCGCACTGGCTGAACTGGAGGACGCACTCCGGAAGCCGGCCCGAAAACGGGGCCGGAAATGAGGCGGCCCCCGAGCCGTGGTTCCTCGGTTGGACTGACCGGGGGCTCGGGGGCCGGGTAGCTGCCTGGAATTCGCCGGCGCGCCTGGGCGCTGGGGATTCCCGACACCTGGCGCTGCTAGCGGGCAGCCACCTCACATGTCCACGAATGACTAACCAAAGTTGCGGACCACCTCCTTTCCTGTGTACGACCGAAAATACTCGCCGACTGCCCGGTGCGGCAATCCTTTTCGGCGATTGTCAGCGGTCGCCGGCGACTGCCGAGTCGACGAGCCCGGCGAGTTCGGCGGCGAGGGGGCAGGGCGGCAGGGATCGGCCGTCGAGGGTGTGCACCCGCGCGGCCAGGGTGATGCTCGAGACCAGCCAGACGCCATCGGCGCTGAACAGGTCGGCGGGCCGCAGAGCCTGATAGTCGCAGTCGTATCCGCGGGCCCGGGCCACCTCGAAAAGCGCCTGCTGGGTCGTCCCCCGCAGTATCGGGTACCAGGGCGGCGGGGTGAGCAGGCAGGGCCGGCCCGAATCGCCGGGCGCCGCGATCACCACCGTCGAGCGCGGCCCTTCCAGCACGTAGCCGTCCGCGCTGATGAACACCACGTCATCGGCCCCGCTGCGGGCGGCATGCCGCAACGCGGCCATGTTGACCGCGTACGACAGCGTCTTGGCTCCGGCAAGCAGCCACGGTGTGGCCTCGGCGCCCCGGGCGGGCAGGCCCCGTTCGAGCAGCACAGCGGCGACGCCGTCGCGACGGGCGGCTGCGACCCGCTGCGCCACCGGGCCGACGGTCAGGTAGGCCGTGGGGGCGGGTTCCCGATTCCGGTCGCTCTCTCTGCCCCGGGTGTAAACCAGCCGCAACACCCCCTCGGCGTCGGTCAGTCCGGCCCAGCGGGTCACCGCGGTGTCGATGGCCTCGCGCCACCGGTCCGGTTCCGGTGGAGGCAGATCCATCAGAGCGGCCGAGCCGGCCAACCTGCGCAGGTGAGCCCCCACCAGGCAGGCACGACCGCCGCGGACCAGCAAAGTCTCGAAGACGCCGTCACCGCGGACCGCCCCCAGGTCGTCGGCGTGCAGCACCGGGCCATCAGGATCACCCACCTGTCCGTCGAGGGTGACCACCACCTGCGGACTGGCGGACATGGCGGCCAAGCCTACTGGTCCGGAGGGCGGATCTGCGATGTTCGAAGGGTCTGCGGTGTTCTCGTACAGTGGGAAGTCGTGACAGCCGTAATCGCGCCGACCGGTTCTCCCGATGCGGGTGCGGTCTGGCACTACGGAGACCCGTTCGCCGAGCAGCGCGCCGCCGAGCGCGATGCCGTGGTGGTGGACCGTTCGCACCGCGCGGTGATCACTCTCAGTGGTGCTGACCGACGAGGCTGGCTGCACACGATCTCCACCCAGCACGTCGCCGACCAGGCCGACGGCACCTGCACCGAGAACCTGAACCTCGACGGACAGGGCCGGGTTCAGGACCACTGGCAGCAGACCGAACTGGACGGTGTCACCTACCTGGACACCGAGCCGTGGCGGGGGGAACCGTTGCTGTCGTTCCTCACCTCGATGGTGTTCTGGTCGGATGTGGTTCCCGCCGAGGCCGACCTGGCGGTGCTGTCGCTGATCGGCCCGCGGCTGGCTGAGCCGGGCGTGCTTGCCGCGCTCGGTCTGGCTGAGCTGCCACCGGAGTGCACCGCCACCCCGCTGGAGGGCGGTGGGTTCGTCCGCCGGATGCCGGCGGGCACCCCGGGCCAGGTCGAACTGGATCTGCTGGTGCCGCGCGCCCGGGCTGCCGAGTGGCAGGACCGGCTGACCGGGGCCGGGGTTCGGCGGGCCGGGGTCTGGGCCTACGAAGCCCACCGGGTGGCGGCCGGCCGGCCCCGGCTGGGTGTCGATACCGACGACCGGACGATCCCCCACGAGGTGGGCTGGATCGGCCGGGCGGTGCACCTGGACAAGGGCTGCTACCGCGGCCAGGAGACGGTGGCCCGGGTGCACAATCTGGGACGCCCGCCCCGAATGCTGGTTCTGGTTCACCTCGACGGGTCCGGAGACCGTCCGGTCACCGGTGACCCGCTGTTGTCCGGTGGGCGGCCGGTCGGTCGGCTCGGAACGGTGGTCGATCACGCCGACCTCGGGCCGATCGCGCTGGCGCTGGTCAAACGTGGCCTGCCGGCCGGCACCGCGTTGACCACCGGGGGCGAGCATCGGGTCACTGCCGAGATCGACCCCGACTCCCTGCCCGCCGCCGACGTGGCCGGCGCCGGCCGGGTGGCGGTGGACCGGTTGCGCGGCCGTTCGGAGTGACGGTTCACCGCTGGGCGAACGTGCCTGACCGCACATCTGGGCCCGGCACGGTAAACTACGGTCCAGGATAAATATGACATTGATCCGGAGCCGCCCCCATTCGGGCCGCTCCGTTATTGCGCGAGGGGGTTCCCCCATGGGCCGCGGCCGGGCTAAGGCAAAGCAGACCAAGGTTGCTCGCGAGCTGAAATACAGCTCACCGCAAACCGACTTCGATCGGCTGCAACGCGAGCTGTCGGGGTCTGGCGACGACGAATCAGGTCAGGGCCGGTGGGACGACGAGGACGATCCGCGGCGCTGACCGCCTAAAAGCGCGGGTGCCGGCCGGCCAGTTTGGCCCGCGGGCCCTTCTTCCCCTTGGCCACGGTGCCCAGCGTCCAGCAGTCCAGATGCCGCGCGGTGAGGATCGCCAAGGCCCGGTCGGTGTCTTCGGGTGCGACGACGGCGACCATTCCCACGCCCATGTTGAAGGTCTTCTCCATTTCGGCGCGCTCGATGCGGCCACGCTGGGCGATGAGACCGAAAACCGGCGCCGGAGTCCAGCTTCCGCGATCGAGTTCGGCGACCAGTCCGTGCGGAATGACGCGCTCGAGGTTCCCGACCAGCCCGCCGCCGGTGACGTGGCAGAAGGTGCGCACCTGGGTCTCGGCGGCCAACGCCAGACAGTCCTTGGCGTAGATCCGGGTCGGTTCCAGTAACTCCTCGCCGAGGCTGCGGCCGAATTCCTCGACGTGCCCGGACAGGCTCATCCGGTCGATCTCCAGCAGCACCTTTCGGGCCAGCGAGTAGCCGTTGGAGTGCAGGCCGGAGGATCCCATCGCGATGATCACATCGCCGGGCCGCACCCGCTCCGGGCCGAGCAGGTCGTCGGCCTCGACCACGCCCACACCGGTCGCCGAGACGTCGTAGTGGTCGGGCTCCATCATTCCGGGATGCTCAGCTGTCTCACCTCCGAGCAGCGCGCATCCGGCGATGACGCAACCCTCGGCGATCCCTGAGACGATGGCGGCCACGCGTTCGGGAACAGTACGGCCGACCGCGATGTAGTCCTGAAGGAACAGCGGTTCGGCCCCGCAGACCACCAGATCGTCGACCACCATCGCGACCAGGTCCAAACCGACGGTGTCGTGTTTGTCCAGCGCCTGGGCGATGGCCAGCTTGGTGCCGACCCCGTCGGTGGACGACGCCAGCAGCGGTTCCCGGTACCCGCCCCGCAGCGCGAACAGCCCGGCGAATCCCCCGAGGCTGCCGCGGACCTCCGGCCGGGCGGCGCGCTGAGCCAGCGGCGTGAACAACTCCACCGCCCGGTCACCGGCCTCGATGTCGACGCCGGCGGCAGCGTAGGAGATACCGCCCGCTCGGCCGGCCGAACGGCCGGACCTTGGGGCGCTCGCGGGGGCGCTGCGCTTGGCTGGCATCGGCGTCAAGGCTACCCCCGCGGCGACGTATCGGCGGCGACACCGTCGGGCGAAACCCCGCGGTGGCAGGCAGGTCACGCGCGCATCGGCAGCGGGCGCCGGTCACGATACCTGGGCGATCGTCGTTCAGATGAACGGAAAATCCTGATTGTCCTGCACCCGCCCGCTGTCTACAGTTCGTTCATCCGGTTCAGCCGCAGGGTCGGGTACGGCCCGGCATACTCGCCAGGAGTCGTGCTCAGACAAGGAGTTTGTGATGGCCGCGAAGACCTACAACGCCGGCGTGAAGGAATATCGCCAGACCTACTGGATGCCCGAATACACCCCGGTGGACACCGACATCCTGGCCTGTTTCAAGATCACTCCCCAGCCCGGCGTGGACCGAGAGGAAGTGGCCGCGGCGGTGGCCGCCGAGTCCTCCACCGGGACATGGACCACCGTCTGGACCGACCTGCTCACCGACCTGGACTACTACAAGGGCCGGGCCTATCACATCGAGGACGTACCCGGCGACGACACCTGCTTCTACGCATTCGTGGCCTACCCGATCGACCTGTTCGAAGAGGGCTCGATGGTCAACGTGCTGACCTCCCTGGTCGGCAACGTGTTCGGGTTCAAAGCCCTGCGCGCGCTGCGCCTGGAGGACGTGCGCTTCCCCATCGCCTACGTCAAGACCTGCGGCGGGCCACCACAGGGCATCCACGTCGAGCGCGACATCATGAACAAGTACGGACGCCCGCTGCTGGGCTGCACGATCAAACCCAAGCTCGGACTCTCGGCCAAGAACTACGGACGTGCGGTCTATGAGTGCCTGCGAGGCGGGCTGGACTTCACCAAGGACGACGAGAACGTCAACAGCCAGCCGTTCATGCGCTGGCGCGACCGTTTCGCGTTCGTGCAGGAGGCCACCGAGAAGGCCGTCCGCGAGACCGGCGAGCGCAAAGGCCACTACCTCAACGTGACCGCCCCCACGCCGGAGGAGATGTACAAACGCGCCGAGTTCGCCAAGGAGATCGGCGCGCCGATCATCATGCACGACTACCTGACCGGCGGGCTGACCGCGAACACCGGACTGGCCAACTGGTGCCGCGACAACGGCATGCTGCTGCATATCCACCGCGCCATGCACGCCGTGCTCGACCGCAACCCGCACCATGGAATCCACTTCCGGGTGCTCACCAAGGTGCTGCGCCTCTCCGGCGGTGACCATCTTCACTCGGGCACCGTGGTGGGCAAGCTCGAGGGCGACCGCGACGCCACCCTGGGCTGGATCGACCTGATGCGTGACAGCTACATCAAGGAGGACCGCAGCCGCGGCCTCTTCTTCGACCAGGACTTCGGCTCCATGCCCGGGGTCATGCCGGTCGCCTCCGGCGGAATCCACGTGTGGCACATGCCGGCGCTGGTGAGCATCTTCGGCGACGACTCGGTGCTCCAGTTCGGTGGCGGCACGCTGGGCCACCCATGGGGGAACGCGGCCGGCGCCGCGGCGAACCGGGTCGCGCTGGAGGCCTGTGTGGAGGCCCGCAACCAGGGCATCCCGGTCGAGAAGGACGGCAAGGACATCCTGACCGAAGCCGCCAAGCACTCACCGGAGTTGAAGATCGCGATGGAGACCTGGAAAGAGATCAAGTTCGAGTTCGACACCGTCGACAAACTCGATGTCGCCCACAAGTAGGCCCACAGGTTCCCGGAAACGGTAGAGAGGCAGAGCGAGCACCATGTCTGACAAGACTTCCGAAGTGATGGATTACAAGAGCCGGGTCAGCGACCCGGCCAGCCGCAAGTTCGAGACCTTCTCCTACCTGCCCGCGATGGACCCCGGCGCGATCCGCAAGCAGGTCGAGTACCTGGTCTCCAAGGGCTGGAACCCGGCCATCGAGCACGTCGAGCCCGAACACGTGATGGATTCCTACTGGTACATGTGGAAGCTGCCGATGTTCGGCGAGACCGATGTCGACCGCGTTCTCGACGAGGCCAAGGCCTGCCACAAGGCCAATCCCGACAACCATGTGCGACTGATCGGCTATGACAACTTCGCCCAGAGCCAGGGCGCTTCCATGGTGATCTACCGGGGCAAGACCGTCTGAACCCCGGACACGCACATGAGCCGCACATGAGCACTCCCGTTGATCAGTACCGCATCGCGGCCGAGCCCTACTACCGGCCGGTGGCCGACGAGGTGGAACTGTTCGAAGCCGCCTACTCGGTGCGGATGCCGATGATGCTCAAAGGGCCCACCGGCTGCGGAAAGACCAGATTCGTCGAATACATGGCGCACCGGCTCGACAGACCGTTGATCACGGTGGCCTGCAACGAGGACATGACGGCCTCGGATCTCGTCGGACGCTTTCTGCTCTCGGCTTCCGGGACCGAATGGCAGGACGGTCCGCTGGCCATCGCGGCCCGCTACGGCGCGATCTGCTATCTCGACGAAGTCGTCGAGGCCAGGCAGGACACCACGGTGGTGATCCATCCCCTGACCGACAACCGCCGTGTGCTGCCGCTGGAGAAGAAGGGCGAACTGGTCCACGCCCACCCGGATTTCCAGATCGTCATCAGCTACAACCCCGGCTATCAGTCGCTGATGAAGGACCTCAAGCAGTCCACCAAACAGCGTTTCGGGGCCTTGGACTTCACCTATCCCGAACACGGGATCGAGACCGAGATCGTCGCTCACGAGGCCGGTATCGACTCCGAGACCGCCGGCAAGCTGGTGTCCATCGCCGAACGCTCCCGCAACCTCAAAGGCCACGGCCTCGACGAGGGCCTCTCGACGCGCATGCTGATCTACGCCGGGTCGCTGATCACCCGGGGAATCTCGCCCGACGCGGCGTGCCGGGTCGCCCTGGTTCGCCCGATCACCGACGACCCCGACATGCGCGATGCCCTGGACGCCGCCGTGACGACCTTCTTCTAGGGCTCCCGCAGCCACATGGCGATCACCCTCGACGACTACGCGGAACTTCTGGAGGACCTCTCCGAGCACAGTCGCTCTGCACTCGAGGCCAACTGGCACGAGGCGACCAAGGTGTTCTCACCGCGCGGCCTGGACAACTATCTGAAGGGCACCTCCGCCATCCGCGGGCTGGGCCGGGGGGACTCCCTGGTGGAGACTTGGATCACCGAAGCACCTGAGGTGGCCAAGGAGGTCGGCGAGGACGTCGTCGCCGAATTGGCAACGGCGTCGCTGACATTGGCCTCCAAAACCTCAGGGGCCGTCATCGAGTTGCTTCTGGCAACCGCACCCACGGCCGCCAACCGACTCGGTGATGCCGAACTGTTCGTCAGCTATCTGCAGTTCGTCAACACCCTCGTCGCCCAGGCCCCCCGCGGCGTTCGCCCGATGCTGGACAACCTGGAAACGCTGTTCAAGAACCTGACGCTGGGGGGCCTGCGACGCTGGGCGTTGTGGGGCGCCCACGCCCACCGCACCAACTACGAAGAACAGATCAAGTACTTCTCGCTGAACAGCAACGAGTCCCTGGCCATGCTCCAGAAGGAGCGCAAGGGCACCCTGTTCGTCGACGTGCAGCGGCGCATCAACATGTACCTGCGGGCACTGTGGGGCCGCGATTTCTTCATGCGTCCCACCTCCGGGGATTTCGAGTCGCGTGAGGGCTACCGGCCCTACATCGAGGACTACCTGCTGCACCTGCCCGACGCGTTCGACGACTTCGCACCGGAGGGCCGGCCTCCGGTGTCCGGATTGGAGCTCTACCGCGCCACTGCGGCGCACTGCGCCGCGCACGTTGTCGAGACCCAACAGCCGATATCCGCCGAGGCGCTCAATCCGCTTCAGATGGCGGTGATCTCGGTGATCGAGGACGCCCGCGTCGAGGCCCTCGCCATCCGCCGGTTTCCCGGGCTGCAAAGCCTGTGGAGCTCGTTTCACACCGCGACGCCGGCCGACGACGCCTCCGTCGGCGACTATCTCAACCGCCTCGCGCGGGCCCTGCTCGATGAGACCTACCTCGATGACGACCCCTGGATCACCCAGGGCCGCAAACTGTTCGCCCGGGACCGCGACAACCTGGACACCAACACCACGTCCTGGGAGATCGGGGTGGCGCTGGCCCACTCACTCGGTGAGAAGAAGATCGCCTTCAACCCGCGCACCGACGTGCTGACCGCCCCGTACCGCGACGACAACCGGTACTTCTGGGCGTTCGAGGAATTCGACTTCGCCAAGGCCGCCGGCGCCGGCTACGAATCGGTCAAGCAGGTGCGTAAATACGTCAACGTCATGGAGATGGCCAACGAGATCGACGTCGAGACGGCCGGCGACGACGCCGAGGAGATCTGGGTGCTGGGCACCGAGCTCTTCCCTTACGAGAACATCGGCGACGAGAGCGGCGGACAGTCCTTCAACGACGTGGAGGGCAAGGAACCGGTGTCGGACCCCTTCCACTACTCCGAGTGGGACTATCAGATCCAGTTGGAGCGCCCCGGCTGGGCAACGGTTCTGGAAAAGCGCAGTCCCGCTGGGGATCTGACGGTGATCGACGATATCGTGACCCGGTTCAAGCGGGAGGTTCACCGGATGAAGTTCCTGCTCGACGCTATGCAGCCGCAAGGCGTACAGCGCATCCGCAAGCTCGAGGACGGCGACGAGATCGACATCAACGCCGCAATCGCCAGCCTGATCGACATCCGGCTGGGCAACCAGCCCGACCCCCGGATCATGATGCGCTCGGTCCGCAAGACCCGGGACTTCGCCATTCTGGTCCTGCTGGACCTGTCCGAATCGACTAACGAGACGGTCAACGGCTCCGCCGGGGACGAGGACCAGTCGGTGCTCGACCTCACCCGGCAGGCATGTGTGCTGCTGGCGGAGTCGATCAGCAAGGTGGGCGACCCGTTCGCCATCCACGGCTTCTGCTCTGACGGCCGCCACGATGTGCAGTACCACCGATTCAAGGACTTCGACCAGGCCTGGGGCGAGGTTCCCAAGGCCCGGCTGGCCGGCATGACCGGTCAGCTCTCCACCCGGATGGGTGCGGCGATCCGGCATGCGGGGCACCACCTGCGGCTGCAGCGGGCCGCCAAGAAACTGCTGATCGTGATCACCGACGGGGAACCGGCCGATATCGACGTGCGGGACCCGCAGTACCTGCGGATGGACGCCAAGAAAGCCGTCGAGGAGGTCGCCCGGTGCGGGGTGGTCACCTACTGCATGAGCCTCGACCCGCGCGCGGACAACTACGTCAGCCGGATATTCGGGCAGAAGAACTACATGGTTGTCGACCACGCCGAACGCCTGCCCGAGAAACTTCCACTGCTCTACGCGGGCCTCACCCGCTAGCCGGTGGCGGAACCATGAAAGACGCCGCCTACGTCGGCCTGCACAGCGACAAACACGGGATGACCCAGCTCGGCCGTATCGTGTTGGACGGCTGGCTCTTCGGCTTCATTCCCGAGACCGAGGACTGCGCCGGCTGGGACCTGGGCCGTATGCAGGCTCTGATGGAGCGGATCCAGGACCAGTGGGACGCCTATGGCAACCTTCCCAGCAGCCTTCCCGACGAATTGCGCCGGCGGCACGCCGAGATCTACGACGCGGCCATGGCGGCGGCGCGCAGCCGGGGCTGGGATCCCGAACTCGGCGAGGACGATTAACGGTCGGTCCCGCGGTCACCGAAAGCGATCACCCGGCCCGGACCCCTTTGCGGCTCCTTGTCCGCCATCGCCCGCAGGGCGCCGGCGAATTCGGCGGAGAGCCGCCGCTGAACCTCGACCGCCTCCCCGGCGCCGTAGAGAAAGCACCGGTACGGCACGGGTTCGTCGAGGGCATCGCGGGCCTGCGGCCGGAAGTCGGCCCAGCTGATCGCGACGATATTGGGGTAGCGGGAGTCGACGAAGACGAACTCCTCGCGGTCGAGGACGGCGAGGTACTGGAGGCCGCGGACCGGCACGAACACACATCCCTGTGGGCTGCGTGCCACCAGTGCCCGGGCCAGGTTGTAGACCGTGGCGGGCAGGGTTCGCGGTGTGCTCGACACCGGCCGGTCGCGATAGAGAGTCAGTTCCATGACCGCGACCGGTCGACCAGTTCGCGGGCCAGCGCGAACGCGGAGGTGGCAGCGGGCGAGGGAGCGTTGCGCACATGCACGACCCGGTGGTCTCGCCCGATGACGAAGTCGTCGACCAGGGACCCGTCCCGGGCGACGGCCTGCGCACGCACCCCGGCGTGGGCGTTGCCGTCGAGGTCGGCCACTGTCAGCCCGGGCAGATAGCGGGCCGCCGCGCCGACGAACGCGGCGCGGCTGGCGGCCATCCGCACCTCCCCGATCCCCACCTTCCAGTAGCGTCGGGCCACCCGCCAGGTGCCGGGCCAGGTGAGGGTCTCCCAACTGTCGCGCACATTGACCGTGCCCAGGCGGTAGGCGTGCCGGGACCCGACCATCATCGCCGTCGGCCCGAGGGTGACCTCACCACCGATGTGCTTGGTCAGGTGCACACCCAGGAACGGCAGGTCCGGGTCGGGCACCGGGTAGACCAAGCCGTTGAGCCGGGTCCGTGGTGTGGGTTTGAGCCCGAGGTAGGCACCGCGGAACGGCACTATCTGCGGGTCACGGGGGCCTCCGGACCGGCGGGCCAGCCGGTCGGCCGACAGCCCGGCGCAGACGATCACCGTCCCCGCCCGCAGGGTGGAGTCACGGGTGCGCACGGTCGCGGTGTCGCCGCCGGCAACGGCGGTCACCTCGGTGTTGAAGCGCATCACCACGCCCTGAGCCGCCAACTCCTCGGCAAGTGTCCGGGCGACGGCGCCGTAGTCGACGATGCCGGTGTTCGGGGCGTGGAGGGCTTGCAGGCCAACGGCATTCGGTTCGATTTCACGGATTTCCTGCGGACCCACCCGCCGCAGTCCGGGGACGGCGTTGGCGTGGCCGCGGGCTTCCAGGTCGGCCAGTCGCGGGAGTTCCTCCGCCGACAACGCCACAATCAGTTTTCCGCATCGTTGGTGGGCGATCCGGTGGTGCTCGCAGTACGCGTACATCAGGTGCGCGCCCTCGACGCACAGGCGCGACTTGAGCGAGCCCGGCTGGTAGTAGATGCCGCCGTGGACGACCCCGGAGTTGTGTCCGCTCTGGTGCGCGGCCGGGCCGGCCTCGGCCTCGACGACGGCGACGGTGTCCTGCGGGTAGCGGTTCCGCCACTCCCGGGCCACCGCCAGGCCGACGATCCCCGCGCCGACCACGACGAGGTCGTAGCACCCGTCAGCCGACATAGCGGTCCAGCCATGCGATCAACGGGCCGGCGGTTCGCAGGCCGGTCACCACCCGGTCCTTCGCCCTGGCGGTGCCCAGCCAGGCCCCGGCGGGGAACGTCTTCATCGTCGCGATGCCCTTGAGCCGAAGCAGTTCGATGCGGGGATGGTCGGCGCTGAAACCCCTGGGCGCCGTCTTGAGCGCATCGTGGGCGATGGTCGTGAACCCGGCTCCGCGCAGGTCGGCCACGATCTCAGCCAGCACGGCGCCGGACTCCTCGGCGTCGACCGCCGCCCGGTAGCGTCGCAGCGTCGCGGGGTCGGGCTGGTAGACGCCGCCCCCGACCGACAGCCCGTCGGCGGCCAGCGAGACGTAGCCGAGGCCCAACTGGGCCGCGCAGTTGGTCTTGTAGGGCGTCTTGTCGGCGCTGAACCGCACGTCACGGTAGGGCCGAAAGAGCTTCGCCGGCCCGAATTCCGCGGCGAGTTCGCCCAGCAACTGTTCCATCGGGGCTTTGACGCAGGTGGTGTAGATCTCCTTGTGACGCTGCCAGTAGACCTTGGAGTTGTCGGCCTGAAGGCCCTCGTAGAACTCGATGGCCTCGACCGGCCAGCCCGCGAACGCCATGGCTCCATTGTGGTGCAATCCGCGCCCGATGACACTCCCGCGGCGGGCGGATCCCACCCGGTTCCTGACGCCGTGGTGACGGCTTGGCCCGGACTCCTGCGCGGGGTGGCCGTTGCGGGTTGAATGGGACGCGAACGGAGGTGTAAGTGGCCGCTGAACAGTTGAGGTGCCTGGTGACCGGCGCGACCGGGTACATCGGAGGGCGCCTCGTCCCCCGACTGCTCGACAGCGGGTTCGCCGTGCGCGCACTGGCGCGAAACCCCGACAAACTGGCCGGTGTGCCGTGGCGGGACCGCATCGAGGTGGCCCGGGGAGACCTCGGTGACGTCGCCTCCCTGGAGGCCGCCTTCGACGACGTCGACATCGTCTACTACCTGGTGCACTCGATGGGCTTCGAAAAGGACTTCGCCGCCGAGGAGCGCCGCGCCGCCCTGAACGTGGTGACCGCCGCCCGCAAGGCCGGGGTCCGCCGGATCGTCTACCTCTCCGGCCTGCATCCGGAGGGCACCGAGTTGTCCGAGCATCTGGGATCGCGGACCACCGTCGGGGAGATCCTGATCGCCTCCGGCATCGAGACGGTCGTGCTGCAGGCCGGGGTCGTGGTGGGATCGGGGTCGGCGTCCTTCGAGATGATCCGTCATCTGACCGACCGGCTTCCGGTCATGACCACTCCCAAATGGGTGCACAACAAAATCCAGCCGATCGCCATCCGCGACGTGCTGCACTATCTGGTCGCTGCGGCGACCTGCCCGGTGCCGGAATCGCGGACCTGGGACATCGGCGGCCCCGACGTTCTCGAGTACGGCGACATGATGCAGATCTACGCCGAGGTGGCCGGCCTGCACCCGCGCCGGATTCTGGTGCTGCCGGTGCTGACCCCGCGGATCGCCGCGCTCTGGGTGGGTCTGGTGACGCCGATCCCGTCCGGCCTCGCCCGTCCGCTGGTGGAGTCGCTGCATTGCGACGCGGTGATGGGCAATCACGACATCGACACCATCATCCCGCCACCCGAGGGGGGTCTGACCCCGTACAAGAGGTCGGTGTCACTGGCCCTGGCCCGCATCGCCCGCGGCGATGTGGAGACCACCTGGGACACCGGAACCGCCGCGAACCTGCCCAGTGATCCGGAGTGGGCGGGCGAAGTGGTCTACACCGACACCCGGTCGCAGCGCAGCCCCGCCGGTCCTGAGCGGCTGTGGACCGCCGTGGAACGCAACGTCCCCAACCGCTGGCGGGTCGCGGAGCGCGAACCGGGCCGGGTGATCAAGTTGCACGCCGAGTGGCGCGGGTTCGGTGACCGGTGGCTGGAGATGCGGGTTTTCCCCGAACCCGACGGCAGCCGCTACGAGCAGCGTTCGATCTTCTACCCGCGGGGCCTGCTCGGCCGGGTGTACTGGTACGCCGCCCAGCCGGTGCACGCGCTGCTGACCGACGCCCGGCTGCGCAAGGTGATGTCCGCGGTCAGTCCCGGCTGACCCGTCGGCCGGCCTTCAGGGCCGGCTGACCCGTCGGCCGGCCTTCAGGGCCGGCTGAGCGCCGAGACGTTGTCGTTGTCGGCCTGCACTGCGGCCAGCATGTTCTCCACGACGTTCTTGCCCAGGGCGTTGGCGCTGGGCAGTTCGATCGGGTAGTCGCCGTCGAAACAGGCGCAGCACAACCGGCTCGCGGGTTGCTCGGTGGCGGCGATCATGCCGCGCTGGGAGATGTAGCCCAGCGAGTCCGCGCCGATGGCCCGCCGAACCGACTCGAGCATCTCGCCGTCGCCGGCCTGGGTGCCGGGCGCGTTGGCGATCAGCTCGGCCGGCGTGGCGAAGTCGATGCCGTAGAAACACGGCCACCTCACCGGCGGGGAGGCGATGCGGACATGCACCTCCACCGCCCCGGCCTCCCGCAGCATGCGAATCAACGCGCGCTGGGTGTTGCCCCGAACGATCGAGTCGTCGACGACGATCAGCCGCTTGCCGCGGATGACCTCCTTGAGCGGGTTGAGTTTGAGCCGGATGCCCAGCTGGCGGATGGTCTGCGAGGGCTGGATGAAGGTGCGCCCCACGTAGGCGTTCTTCATCAGGCCCTGCCCGAAGGGTATTCCCGACTCCTGGGCGTAGCCAACGGCTGCCGGGGTGCCCGATTCCGGGACCCCGATGACGAGATCGGCCTCGACCGGCTTCTCCCGGGCCAGCCGCCGGCCGATCTCCACCCGCGCCCCGTGCACGGAACGGCCGGCCAGATTGCTGTCCGGGCGGGCCAGGTAGACGTACTCGAAGACACAGGACTTCGGGGTCGGCGGGGCGAACCGGCTGGACCGCACCCCATCGGCGTCGATGGCCAGCAGTTCACCGGGCTCGATATCGCGGACGAAGGCCGCACCGACGATGTCCAGCGCGGCGGTCTCCGACGCCACCACCCAGCCGCGGTCCAGACGCCCTAGCGACAACGGCCGCACACCGTAGGGGTCGCGTGCCGCGTACAGCGTGGTCTCGTCCATGAAAACCAGGCAGAAAGCGCCTCGCACACCCGGCAGCAACTCCAGCGCGGCCTGTTCGACGCTGGTGTCGGCGGCACCGGCGGCCAGCAGCGCACCGAGGATGTCGGAGTCGGTGGTCGCCGCGCCCGGCATGTTGTGGTTGATCAGCCCCGCGCTGCGGGCCCGGTCGGCCAGTTCAGTCGTATTGACCAGATTTCCGTTGTGCCCCAAGGCGACTCCGGTACCGGCGGCGGTGTTGCGGAAAACCGGCTGGGCGTTCTCCCAGGTGGTCGACCCGGTCGTCGAGTACCGGCAGTGGCCGATCGCGACATGGCCGGGCATAGCGGCCAGGGTCTGCTCGTCGAAAACCTGACTGACCAGGCCGAGATCCTTGAAGACCAGCACTTGGGACCCGTCGGCCACCGCGATCCCGGCGGCCTCCTGGCCGCGGTGCTGCAGGGCGTACAAGCCGTAGTAGGTGAGTTTGGCGACGTCCTCCCCCGGGGCCCAGACGCCGAAGACGCCGCATTCTTCCCGAGGCGGGTTTTCCAGTTGGCCGGTCACGTGGCTGCTCCCTGGCGGATCGGTGGCGGGTCCAAGTCTACGGCCGCGGACTCGAAAACCAGAATCCGCCGCCGATGAATTTCAGCCGGAATCGTTGTCGTCCAGGCGGGCCAGTGGAAACCAGGAGGCGAGCTCGGCCGCCCGGGACCCCGAAACACGCAGCGTGCCGGCCTGCACGGCATGGTCGAACCGCTCCAGACCCGCGGCGAGCCGCAGCCAGGTCCCAGGATCGGTCTCCACCACGTTCGCCGGCGTGCCGCGGGTGTGGCGCGGGCCGGGAAGGCATTGCACCGCGACGTAAGGGGGAATCCGGACCTCCACGCTGGCGCCGGGTGCGCGGGCGGCCAGGGCTCGGGCGGTCAACCGCACCGCCAGCGCGAGCCGTGCGGGCTCGGGCTCGGGGGCATCCGCACGAAGGAGCCAGTCGGCGACGTCGGCCATCGCGGCCCGGACCGCGGCGGGATCGACCCGCCGGCTCACCGCCGCATCCCCGGGAAGCGCTGCACTGCCAGGGCGGCCAGTGCTCCGGCCTCGTTCACGGCGGCATGCGCCAGGACCGGGGCCAGCAGGCTGCCCGAGCGTTCGGCCAGCAGTGCGAACAGCCAGCCGGCCACCCCGGTGATCAGCACGGTCCCGGCCAGGGACTCCCCGGTGGCCCGGGCGTCGGGAATATGGCTCATCCCGAAGGCGGTCGCCTGCAGCAGGCGGCCGGTGCCGGGCCCGAAGGCGGCGCCGGCCAACCCGGCCAGGGCGCCGCGGAACGCCGTCTCCTCCGACCAGACCGTGCCGACCGGGATCTCCACGGCCAGCCAGTGCCAGGGGTCAGGCGGCAGTTCCCGGCCCGCCATCGCCGCGCGCACCGGCGGCAGCGCGCTGGCGGCGAGAACCCCGGTGGCCACCGCCACCGCTGCCGCCCCGCCCACTCGCAGGCCCCGACCACGCTGCGGGGCGCGCAGGCCCATCGGCGCGCCGGCTCCGACGGCCAGCGCCGTCCCCAGCGCAGCCTGGACGACCGGATGGCGTCGCCAGGGCTGCTCGAGACCGGCGGTGAAGCTCCAGCCCACCAAGGCGCCGGCCAGCGCCAAGGCCCGGCCCGCCGGGCGTCTCACGCGAACTCCGGGCCGCCGGCACTGACCGCCTTGTCCAGCGCACGTCGGATCCGGTCGGTGTCGAAGGATGTCCAGCCTTCCGGGGCGGCGACCGCCACCCAGCCGTCGAGTTGGCTGTTGCCGTAGTTGTGGCCGTGACCGACCGGCGAGGCCTCCGAACTGGTCACGTCGCCGGCCAGGTCCGCGCACAGCTGCCAGAACGTCACGATGGGGTACCAGTGCATCGAGGGGCTGCGGTCGAATCCGGGAGGCTCGCGAAGCCAGTCCGGCTCCTCGAAGAGCAGGTCCGGTGACCACCACACCACCGGGTCGGAGGCGTGCTGCAAGAACAGCACCCGCGTACCCGACCACGGCGGACGGGCCACCGACGCGATCTCGGCGGGACTGGACGCCTGCGCGAAACGCACCGTTCGGCCGTTGTCGTAGCGCGGCTGCACCTCCGGCGTACCCGGGTCCCGGCGCGCGGTGAGCGCCCGCCACAGCGGGCTGGCGTTGGGCGGACCCACCCACAGGACGGAGGCGAACCCCATCTGGGCGATATCGGGCAGGTAGCCGAACGCACCCTGACCCGACATCGAGCCCAGGCTCTCCCCGTAGAGCAACAGCCGCGGACGGCGCTGTTCGGGCCACTGCCGCCAGCGCTGATGGATGGCCTCGATCATGGCGCGACCGGCTTCGGCCGCTTTGTCCTCGTCGGTCAGGAACGAGATCCAGCTCGGCAGATACGAGTACTGCATGGCCACCAGGGCGGTGTCCCCGTTGTACATCGACTCGATGGATCGGGCGGCGACCGGGTCGACCCAGCCGGTCCCGGTCGTCGGGATGACCACCAGTACTTCGCGGTCCTGGGCCCGGGTGCGCTGCAGTTCGGAGAGCAGCACCGCGGTCCGGCCCTCCAGCGACCCGGCGGACTCCAGCCCGGCGTAGACCCGGATGGGTTCCCGGGCCGGGCGGCCGTTGAGTTCGGTGAGCTCAGCGGCGCGCGGTCCGGAGGCCACGAAGTTGCGGCCCTGGAATCCCAGGCTGCGCCAGTGTGCGAAGGAGTCCGGGCTGCCTGAGCGCTGCGGTTCCAGCGGTTGAACGACGCCGGCCCGGGTGGCATCGTTGCGGGGCTGGAACACCGTCTCGGCGCCGGCCACGAAACCCCGGTAGACCACCCCGTTGACCAGCACCACCGCGAGCACGACGACGATCGCGGTGCCGATGAACATCGCGATCTCGTCGTCGATGCGCCACCGCCGGATCATCACCCGCGCAAGCAGCCGGATCGCGTCCTTGATGATGCGCGCCGCCCCGATCAGCGCCCCGCCGACCACCAGGGCGACGACGAAGGTGCGCAGATAGCCCACCGTGGTCGGTCCGTCGATGCCCATCACCTCCGCGATCCGGCGCTGCCAGCGGGCGGCAGGCACGAGCATCCACAGGCTCGACCCGATTGCGCCCGCGACCACGGCAGTCTTCAGCGCGATCGACACCCCGGGGCCGGGCGGCCACCACCGGAGGCGATTGAGCAGAACCGCATGCAACCCGAGTCCGACGACCACACCGATGCCGTATCCGATGGCCGCGTTGATGCCCCCGATCAGCCCGGCCAGCACCCAGTCCCGGGGCATCAGCGAGGGCGTCAGCGACAGGCTGAAGAACAACGCCGCGACGGCGACTCCGGCATAGTCCAGGCGTAGCCATCGAAACGCCGGCGCGGTGCGGATCATCCGAAGAGCCCGGGCAGCACTCCCTCGGAAGTGCGCCGCAACTCCTCCAGCTTGACGGTGAAAAGGCCTTGCACCTCAAGGGAATCCGAACCTTCGTCAGAGACTCCGATGCGGGTTGCCGGCAATCCTCTGGCCTCACACATTGCCCGGAACCGGCTCTCCTCGGTACGCGGGACGGCAACCAGCGCCCGGCCGGCGGACTCGGAGAAGAGCAGAACGAACGGGTCGGCGTCGTCGGGCGGGACGATGCGGCAACCGGTTTCACCGGCCAGGGCGGACTCGACGACCGCCTGGATGAGTCCGCCCTCGCTGAGGTCGTGCGCGGCCGAGGCCAGACCGTCCCTGGACGCCGCGATCACGACCTCGGCCAGCAGCTTCTCCCGCTCCAGGTCCACCGCGGGCGGCACCCCGCCGAGATGGTCGGCGCTGACCTGCGCCCAGACCGAACCGTCGAACTCGTCGCGGGTGTCGCCGAGCAGGTACAGCGCCTCACCGGGTTCGCCGCCCAGCGCGGTGGGCAGCCGGCGCCGGACGTCGTCGAGCACCCCGAGCACACCCACCACCGGGGTCGGCAGGATGGGCGTGGCGCCGGTCTGGTTGTAGAAGCTGACGTTTCCTCCGGTCACCGGAATGCCCAGGGCGGCACAGCCGTCGGCCAGGCCGCGGACCGCCTGGGCGAACTGCCACATCACCCCGGGATCCTCCGGGGATCCGAAGTTCAGGCAGTTGGTGACCGCGACCGGGGTGGCGCCGGTGACCGCGACGTTGCGGTAGGCCTCGGCCAGCGCCAGTTGCGCCCCGGTATAGGGGTCGAGTTGGGTGTAGCGGCCCGAGGCGTCGGTGGCGACCGCCACACCGCGATGGGTCTGCTCGTCGATGCGCAGCACACCACCGTCGGCGTGTTCGGCCAGCACGGTGTTCCCGCGGACATACCGGTCGTACTGCTCGGTGATGAACGCCCGGCTGCACAGGTGGGGGCTGCCCAGCATGGCCAACAGGGTCGCTCTGAGTTCCGCACCGGTCGCGGGCCGGGGCAGGCCGGCCGAACTGTCGGCGTTGAGCGCGTCCTGGGAGTCGGGCCGGGCCAGCGGACGCTGGTAGACCGGACCCTCGTGGGCAACGGTGCGGGGCGGGACGTCGACAACGGTCTCCCCGTGCCAGGTGATCTTCAGCCGGTCTCCGTCGGTGACCTCGCCGATCACCGTGGCCAGCACATCCCACTTGCGGCAGACCGCCATGAACTTCTCGACGTTCTCGGGGGCGACCACCGCGCACATCCGCTCCTGTGACTCGCTGGCCAGCACCTCCGCGGGGGTCATGTTGGCCGCCCGGAGCGGCACGGCGTCGAGGTCGATGGTCATCCCGCCGTCACCGGCGGAAGCCAGCTCGGATGTGGCGCAAGACAATCCCGCCCCACCGAGGTCCTGGATGCCGATCACCAACCCGGCCGAGTAGAGCTCGAGACAGCATTCGATGAGCACCTTCTCGGTGAACGGGTCACCGACCTGCACGCTGGGCAGCTTCTTGCGGCCCGTCGAGCTTTCGTCTCCGGAGAAGGTGTCGCTGGCCAGAACCGAGACCCCGCCGATCCCGTCCAGGCCGGTGCGGGCGCCGAACAGGATGATCTTGTTGCCGGCCCCGGAGGCGAACGCCAGGTGCAGGTCCTCCTTGCGCAGAACGCCCACACACAGCGCGTTGACCAGAGGGTTGCCGGCATAGGAGGCGTCGAACACGGTCTCCCCGCCGATATTGGGCAGGCCCAGGGAGTTGCCGTAACCGCCGATCCCGCGCACCACCCCGTCGAGCACCCGGCGGGTGTCGGGTGCGTCCGCGGCGCCGAAACGCAACTGATCCATCACCGCCACCGGCCTGGCCCCCATCGCCATGATGTCCCGGACGATCCCGCCCACCCCGGTCGCCGCCCCCTGGTAGGGCTCCACATAGGACGGATGGTTGTGCGACTCGACCTTGAAGGTCACCGCCCAGCCGTCGCCGATGTCGACCACACCGGCGTTCTCGCCGATCCCGGCCAGCATGCACCGGCGCATCGTCTCGGTCGTGGTCTCCCCGAAGTAGCGCAGGTGCACCTTGGAAGATTTGTACGAGCAGTGCTCGCTCCACATCACCGAATACATCGCCAGTTCGGCGTCGGTGGGCCG
>Ga0180431_10001536_pt1 | contig 32134 bp, 47 predicted proteins | sample SS_ome_11_FD_132459 | JGI IMG/M metagenome (GOLD analysis project Ga0180431, IMG submission 132459) | Hypersaline lake sediment archaeal communities from the Salton Sea, California, USA - SS_1_MS_1 metaG | ecosystem: Environmental > Aquatic > Non-marine Saline and Alkaline > Hypersaline >... | reverse complement strand
GTCAACTTGATATGGATGTTCTTTGGTGAGTAGTCACTGACGCAAACAAGTTCTCCGTCGCTTGCTACTGTGTAAGCGATAACCTGATTATCCTCAATGAGTTCATACGCAGCATCGTAGTTTGACAGCGGCCCCGGTAGCCATATCTTTAAGTCTACCCCTGCGTCTTCGCCAGTCCCGTCCTTGTCGTCACATGGGTGACACATGACGTAATTTGCGTTCATGCCAACGTCTCGCGTCCAGTCTTCGGATGCTTTTGCCCAATACGTCGGCTTGAAGGAATAGTCGCTAACACATACGTACTCGCCGGATATCGTCTTCGCATAAGCAATTATGTCACCATCTTCTGCCGAGATGATGTGATCGTCTGGCAGCGGAAAGTAAACAGTAACAGCGCCGCCAGCTGCCGGGTTGTCGCCGTCTTTGTTATCAGTCGGCCATACCGTAGCAAACGGCGGTGGCCCACCAGCGGGGTCGGACTGCAACTCTCCCCACTGAACGAAGAGTGTCGTCCCTGGCGTCGTTCCACCGCTCCCGCCGTCCTGCAACATATCGTAGATGATGTGCTTTTCTTCCTGCTCGTCCCAAACACATACGCCCTCGTCGCCAGACTCCCTGGCTGCATATAAGCTGCACAGGTCGTAGACCGTAATCGACCCAACAGGCGTGATCCCGTTAGTCGGAAAACCCCAGTCATACTGAACGGACGCACCCGACGATCCTCCAGCAAGCGATCCGGTGAGCGTGAACTTGATAAACCGACTTTGCCCTTCCATGAAGACGATCTCGAACTTACCGCTGTCCTGCTTGAATACAGCCCACCCATGAGCGCCAGATGCGACCTTCCCCCATTTACCAATCCCGGCCTCGTAGACGGTTGCGGAAAACATTGTAGCAAGCGACTCGTCAAGAATATCTGCCGTGACCGACGTGTTTGCATACGACATGCTGGCAGTTGACACAAACCGAAAGAGGTCGTCTCGCCCACGGCGAGCCATGTACAACGGCTGCGTCGTGCCGCCTGATTCAGCTGTGCCGGTTAGCCTGCCAATTAAATACTCGCCATCTCTGGCGTTGGTGTCAGTGTCGCTGTCCTCGTCGTCAATCAGTTGTATCCATATCGGTTCCGACTCGTGCATCGTCCCTTGGCGGTACGTAATCAAGAAGCCGGGGAAGTAGCCGTCGCCGTTAGGGTCGATAAACTCACCCTGCGTCCCGCCACTGTCGTAAACGCGAATTACCTGTTGTATCCTCGGCGTGTTCGGGTGCGTTACCCTTGTAATATCAGGAGCCATGAACGGTTCTCTGGATATGCCGCCGTTGGCGTCTGCCGTCCAGTAGCCCCCAGCCCCGCCAACTACATGCGTTTGGACGGTTGGCGACAAGCTCCACGTAACGCCCTTGATCGACCCGCCGCATACGAATGGAACAAGCTTGTTGTATATCTTGTCTATGTCAGGAGTAGATACGTCAGCTACGTAGTTCGCTGCTACCTCGCTCGCTCTTGTGTCTCTGTCGGGTGTGTTGTCGTCGGAGTCAGCTGCATCGTAGACTTGCCGCATGTCTTCCCACATTGCCAGCGTCGTGCCAGCCGTGTAATCACTTGCGCCAACGTCTTTTTCTTCACGCGAGTACGGCGGCTTAACCTGCCACGTTTTTTCAGTGCCGGGGGCGTCGGGGTCAGCCGGGGCGTCGAGTTCAGTCCCGTAGTTTCTCCAATACTCGTTGAAGTAGAAAGCTATCTTTTCAGGGACTGATATGCTGGTGTTTGTGTTTACTTGTGAGTCGTACTCGGGATAGTCCGGGGTGTTAGTCGGGAGCGACTGCGATGCACCCAGCTTGGCAAAAGAGAAGTTGCCGCTGATCGGGTCATAAATCAGCGTAATTGACAGTCGGGTGCATACAGCACATAACGCATCAATGGCCCGTATGCCGTCGAATTGGATGCAGTCGGGGTCGCCGGTCAGGCTTGACGGTACATCGGGGACACTTCCCCATATTTCAGGCAAGCCATCCCATATATCTGATATAAGCTGGTCCCAGTCAGTCGGCGGTGCGTCGCCATACTCAAGATAGTCGTCGCCGGAAGCTTTCGCGCGAATGTTTGAATAAATAGAATCCGTGTCTGACATCCACCCCAGTATTCTTGGGTCCGAGAATGTCAAGATCATTGCCGATGTTGAATCCGTTGGCGACGTTGGCGATACCCGCCTTGCCTCGACCGGATACATGTTCTTTAACTCAAGGGTTGTCTCGCCGTCAGAAAACGTAACAGTTTGAGGCCCACCATCGATAGCGGCGTCGGCGGCATACTTGGGGAGAACCACTTGTCCCTTACCTGCTGTGAAGCCAGCTGGGCACTCATATATTGCCTTGTCAGTGAGGCAATACTCGTTACCCCATTTTACTACTCGCTGAATAGGCATTGTGATAATTCTCCGCGAAGTATTCTACCGCATCCATACCAACAGGGTTTGTGCCCTTGAATACTGGAATTGAAAAAAGATTTACGTCGTATGCTGCAGCGCGTATCCCCTCGATAAACTCGCTGCGAGTAAGGTCTAAGCTGCGAAGTATAGCCAGGACGTGCTGTATATTACTCGGCAGGTGAGTGCTGTTTTCCATGCCGGATATGCACGTCGCGGATACGTTGCTGAGGCGAGATAGCGCCACTTGGGTCAGTGGTGGCCGGTGGCGCTTCAGGAATCTCGCAAATTCATTTTCCCGCATTTGTCAAAGTCACCGGCTCTACCGTGAGCCATCGGAGGATTGCGTTGAGGACACCGAGAACTGCAACGAACGCCGCTACGATCTGCGGGTTGTTTTGAATCAGTTCAACATTCTGGATACCGACGATGGCGGCAATCAAGATCGTAACGATCTGCACCCACATCGTCTTACTGAGAAATACACTTTTCGGGTTCATGTTTTTTCCTTTCGCGTAGTTAAAAATATACCCATTTTATAACGTCCTGTCAAATGCAGGATTAACCTCGATTAATTCCCCGTTGTGCCGGGGCCACAGTATTGTCGGCGTTTGTGTCGTTTCTCTTAAATAGTATTCAGGTTTCCCGCCACGCTCGGCTGCGATGTTCTTGGCTCTTTCCATCCATGCCTTCGCGTGAGAAACACCCCGTCTCGCCGCCTCAGCGACCGTCTGTGGAGCGAACGCACATCGGCAGCCGAAATCCCACGGAGCTCGAAAGGCGGTCCACACGTCGCTATCAGCCCAGTATACGTCCGATTTGTCGCCGCCGACGTTCTCCAGCCCGTTCGACTCAAGGGCCATGTGCTCGTCACGCACCCTTTCATCCTTGGTGGCCCTGTAACGCCGGTACGGGAACGCATACGCTATGTCTGGATTAGACAGCGAATCCTCCATGCCGTTGCTGTACTGGGCGTGTAGCTGCGTCCTATACACCATATCAAGGTATGGCTCGGACATTGGGAAGTCGCCGTCGCTGATCGCTTCCCTTATCATGCTGGAGAAGTCAGATGCATCGCCGCCCTGCTTCACTACATGTTTCAGGATATTCCGTACTTCGTAAAGCGTTTCATCTGAATACTTCCCAGTTAGCGCAAATGCACCATCTTTCACAGCTTCCGCAGTTTCCATGTAGTTCGCGCCAGCGACTACCGGCGACGCCGACAAGTCACGCAGTACACGGCCAGACACTTCAAGACCGTTTTCAAACACGTCTGCCGCCTGGGCAACTGTTATGTTCGCACCCGGCATCGGCATCATCCGGCCACTCTTGGCAAGAAAGGCATCAACCAGCGTAGCCGCTGCAACTGATCCGTCAATGTACGATGAAAATGACAACGCACCAATCTGTGCGCCCACTTCGTCGCTGTACTTGACTATCACCGACTTGATTTCATCCAGCATCCGAGCGTCGTAAATTGGATACGACCCCGCAACTGATTCAATCTCAACAGCCATGCGGTTGAGCGTATCCTTGGTAAGCCTCATCGCCAATTCTTCCATCGACGTTCGCGGCGGGTCATCTGCGAACTGCTTGACTTTTCTTTGCTTCTCTTGAGTCGATACAGTTCCAGTGGACCTGTCGCCAATTACGGATGCGTCGCCCCTCTTTTCAATCTGGCCGGGCTGTGCGAGCTTCGCTTCCGGGTTTGAGTTCGGGTTTGAAGTAAAGCTCTTAGCCTTACCACTTCTGCTATCCGCGCCACCAATGCCGCGCCCGCCCATTTCGTCGGACATAAGTTTCGTGAAGGTGTCCAGCAACGACTCAACTTCGATCTCATAATCAGCGTTCCCAAAATTAAGTTTGCAAAGTGGGTCAAGAACCTGGTTCCTGATGGCCTTAACCAAGTCACAAAACTCCATCTGGCACGACTGCAAGAAGATTGCCAGCGGGATAGACCTGCCGGAATAACCACTGCCGCTTGACGACGCCATGACTATTTCCTTTGGCCCGGCAATGGCAATAAAGATATCGTCATTCAACTCTTCCACCCACCGGAACATCCTGGACGGGTCGCCTCCGTCCGGTATGCGGCTAACGTCCCACTTTCTCTTGCCGTCGTCGCCTGTCTCAGACGGCATGGTCAACGTGCCGCCCGTCATCATGTTAGCAAGAAGTGACCGGGCTACATTCTGCGACGTGGCTACTGACCCGTCCGGTAGTCTGATGCGCTCACCACCGGGATACCACGCTGCCAGCTGCGGATAAGCGTCCTTGACCATGCGCATCTGCTGTGACTTTTTCGCACCGTGATTCATCCACTTCTCAAACCACGGCATGTAAGCGCCTCGCAGGATAGACCTGCCGTACATGCTGCCGAACTCGCTGTCAAACGATACCCACAACGCTTGCGGGAATTTCATGTAATACGTAGCGCTCTGGTCGGGCTTCTTGATTACGTGACGATTCTGAATACGAAAACCGGCAGGCTTGCCGCCGACGCGAATAGCACGAACATCTTGCGGTGAGAAATCTTTTATGCCGACAACACTCAGCAACCCGGTAGATTCATTCTTTTCATAAAGAACTTGGTAAGCGCCGTAGCCCCATTGCTTCGCGCGGAGCAGGGACCGCTGGTTGTGTTTCCAAATACGATCCCACTGCTGCCGAACAAAATCGGCAACCCGTTTGTCTTTTCCGGTGACTATTATTTCACCAACCGACACGGCGGCATTTCTGACATCGAGCGAGTGCTTCACAATCGGGTCAGTCAGCATCTGCCTCGCTGACCACAGCGTAAACAGCGGGATGTTTTTAATCAGGTACTCTGAAAACCCATACGGCTGAGCGTAATACCCAACGGTAGGGTCAACTTGTAGAGCCTGATCGACATCAGGATTATCCAGTGCCGGTGATACGTATATTTCAGCCATTTTGCTTTTCCCTGCTTAAACTGATTGCAGTCACAAATTCCGCTGCCTTCTGGTCGTGCCCTGTTTCTGCCAACGCTGCAGCCACGCCTTCGTTTCTGTTTGGATTAAAGTACGCTTCCATTATGCTTTCCACGGCATACGAATATCGCGCCTCGTCTACCCACTGCTGTTTTCTCCATCTGGGCCAGTCTGCCCATCCGGCAGGCAAGGTTCGATAGAGTCTACACATGTCTCTATCGAGCTTGTCTTTTTTTTTATGATTTCTTGCTGTTTGCTACAAGCGTTGGCTACCACTTCGCCAACTTCTTGAAGTTGCGAGAATGACAACTGCTCACCAGTTTCTTCTTGAATAAATTCCCGCATGAAAATAAACGTCTTGACGCTTTCATCGCCATACGTCTCGTTGCCACGACGAATTTCTTCGTTCAGGGCGTACATATCAAGGTGATGCTCAACACCACCAACGACCAGCTCCAGCAACAGCGGCGGCTCTATTTCAAGTCTTGTCATTACTGATTACTCATGCTTTCTGTCCAGAAGTTTTCGTTCTTGCTATCCTTTGCGCTACGGCAAAACGTGGTGATGCCTCCCTCGCCAGTCTTTAGTATAGGATACTTCGACCTGAAAACGTAGGTGGCTATCGTCATAAAAACAGCATGGCATCCAGCGGTCCCGACAGCCTTCGTCTTTACACTTCTCCAAGCGATAAATTCTTCCAGGTTGCCGTCCCACTTTATGCCGTTGCCGTTTTTCGGCTTAGGTATTTTTGGCTTGTACTGTGCCCGCATAGACTTGAACTTCATAATCAGGAAGTAGTGAGTCTCGCCATGCTCGGCAAATGGCATGTAATCAGAGTCGCTGATTTTATACGACTTGCCAGGTATGGCGTTCGTTATCGTTGTAATGCCGCTTGTGAATGAGTCGTAAACAGATTCAAGCGGAGCGGCGTAGGTGCGGTAATCCACATTGCCAAGGGCGCGAACCTCGAAATCAACGTCATAAGTCAAGTAGCTATATTCTGGCGGGATGTCGGGGCACAATATGCTTGTCGGCGTTACGCTGGTTCCGCTTGTAACCTTCATGCCATAGCCCACGTTCCATGCTCGCAGCTTGTCGGTGGCGTCTGCAATTACATCAGACGGCTTGTGCGTGCTAAGACCAGCGACGCCACGATTGGATTCGCCGTTGCCCATCCGCTGTGGTGTTGACTTCTGCCATGCGGCCCACGTCCCCTTTTCAACATAACCGCCGTCGCTGGGCTGTGATGCCTGATACTTAACTGGAGTGAATATATCACCGCCGTACATTAATTCGGTCAAGCACCCTGCCAAGGTCCATGTAAGTGAGTACGATATGACTCGGTTGAACTGACCCACGACGACTGTATTTGACGCAGGGATGATCGTGCCAGCTACCGAGTCCGACATGCTCTTGCCAGGGTTGCGAAGTGCCTTCTCCATGACCTTCTGCCTGTCAAAAGCGGCTCGAAGGAAGTGTAACGCAGCGATGCCACGGTTGTATCCAGGCGCTACCTCGTAGGTGCATGTCAACGTCGCAGTACCAGTTTGCGCACCGGGCATCTTTGCATTTACCGTGAAGTTGCCGGTCGCGCCGGTGCATTGAACAGGAAAGCAATTCCAGTCAAATTGCCGGTCAACAAACGAAAACGCCATCCTCTCTTTCGATAAGTTCTCAGAGAAGTTCATCCTGATTCTCCTGAAGCCTATCGGTATGTCGAACGTCAACTTCTCGCGCAACTCGTCTGATATGACGTTCGACAACCTGTTAGACGACTTGTTGACGCTGCCCTTGACTTGGTAATATCCGTTGATCGTTCTTGTCGTGAGGCCGTGTTCGTCAATCTCCCACGACGAGTGATAGTTCAGCGCGAAGAAGATTGAGTTGTTGTCCTTGCCATACTTTTCCTGGTCGATGGCAGTAATCATATTGAACTCAACGCCCCACGTCACAAAGGCGGCGCACATGCCAGCAATCGGCGTAACCTTGACGCCCAGCGGCTTAACTCCCCACAGCACGTCACGCACAGATTTGTTGTCCTTGAACTGCAGCCCGATGCCGTTTATCTGCAAGTCCTTGTGCGGAGTGGATAACTTCTGCGTCAACTTCACGAGCTGCTGGCCGAACGTGTCGCCAGGCGTGTCAACGTCCGTATCTTCCGTGTACGCCACGGACTCTACGGTAAGGACATACTTCGTGTGAGTTATCGTCCTGCCAGCGTCGTCATATACAAAGTCGCCCTGCAGCTGATACGTCGGAGGCGTAGTGTACGCACCATCCCACGCATTTTCATCCGAGCCGGGGATCAACTGCGAAAAGTTGACTCCGTTGTATACAATCGTCGGCTGACTTACTTGTGACGGGTTCGACATGTTAAAATCTTGATCCTTTCAAGCCGCCACCTGGCGCTAATGATGTTTTCGGCAGTATGTCAACCGAATCATCTGGCTTCGTGACTTCCACCTTCGGGACAGGCGGCGCTTGATTGCCCCGCTCCCTCCATCCAATTGCGCTCGAAAAAATATATTCTGGCGGGTCTGGCGGTGTATTAACCGGGTCATTGTACCACATGAAGATATCAATTGAAGCGTTTGTCCCCTCAATTCGCTCGTAAGCTTCTTTTATCTTCAAGAATGGTAATGCATCGTCCACCACATCTACAACGCCCTTCACAGCAGGCCACGTTTCTACTCCCATCGCTTGCCGCACTGGTTTCAGGGTTGGCGATAAAAAATCCAGCGGGTCAGTGGGAGTGTAGCCAGCAGCAAAAACCATGCCGATATTCTTGGCCTCATTCCACGCCCTGCCGTAGCCTCCCTTGACCCGTTCCCACTCAGCCAAGGATGCTGAATGCTGCTGCGCTGCGCTAACATTGGCGCTGACCGTCTTGGCATATTCCATACCACGCGCTCCAGCGGCTTCCGCTGAATAAGGCGTCAGCCTGTCAGCAACCTCGTTGGCGTTTTGAACCATCTTTTTAATGCCAGCGCCGATAGCGGCAATACCGGCAACGATAGCACCAATAACCGGGATAGCTGCCGATCCAGCTGCCGCCGCGCCTCCGCCCGCCGCTGCAGCCCCACCTGCTGCCGTTGCACCACTCGCAGCGGCTGTACCGCCCGTTGCAGCTGTACCGCCTGCCGCCGTTGCGCTGCCACCGAACATCCTTGTCAACGATCTTGTTAGATTCCCACCGGGAAGGCCCGCCATGCCGCCACCAGCGGGGCGACCAGCGCCTTCTCTTTTACCACCGGGGCCTGGCGACGGTGCTTGCACCTTGTCGGCTATCGGGATTGAAGGCTCACCAGCGGCAGGTGACGACTTCGGGCCGTCAGTCGTCTTGCCAGCGCCAGGCGCACCGACGCCGCCAGCTCCAGTAAGTTCAATTCGTATTGTAGCGTTTTCAGCCATTGTCTTTTTTATGGGTGCGTGTCAACAAAATACTGCAGCTTCGAGCTTGTCATGGAGTTGCTTTCAGCTTGCGGTAAAACCCTGAAAGTAACCGGGACGTTTCTTTCAGCCACGCCGAAAGTAGTCAGCAACGAAAAGTCCGTAGCAATAATGATTTTGTAATACGTGCGGGTAATCGGTCCCACTTCGTAAGCTGGCGAGTTAGCAACTGCCGTCAAGACAAGCCCGCCTGCCAGCTTCCATTTAGACCTGCCAATTACGCCCGTCTCACCAAATTTGTCCTGAGTCAGCTCAAATGGATTGAATACGTCAAGCGTCCTGCCCTGGGCCGACGGCGCAGGCTCCATCCACTCCTTGAAGTTTATAGACAAGAAGTGCTGCTGACCAGCGTATATCTCATCAATAACGCTATCACCCCACATTGTCCCACGGATGGGTATACCTGAGTAGGTGACTTCGTGACGAATAACACCTTCTGTAATACCCATAAAAAGAGACGAACCACTCGGCCTTGTGTATGAAACGTAATACGGGCCATGCGGCAGGCTCCTGTCTTCCCATGTAATTGCCATTGTGCTTTATCCTTTTTTATGGATTGTATAGCCGTAATCCCGCAGGGTGGCTTCAACTATGGCATCTAACGTGCCGTCGCTGTCACATAGCGGCAAAAAGCTTACTTTTATGTTTGTGAGTGAGTCCTTGATGGTTCCAACGTCGTCGTCGCTCACGTCAACGACAAAAGCCTCGTGCGTAGGATCGTGGTCGCTTCCATACATATACGGGACGACGTAATAAGACTTTCCAGTAAGTGCGTCCTTGACATCTTCCGGAATAGCTTTCTTCACGCCTTTTAATATCAACGCTTTCATTATGCAGCTCCGTCTATTGCTTGATTTCGCATAAAGCCAGTGAACCTCAACACCCTGCCAAGGTATGCGTTCTGATCGTCGAACGGTAACGCTTCAACCTCACCCCGTCCCTTGTAGCACCACGGCGACAAAAACTTGTCGCCTAACCCCGAACCCGGTAAACTATACGCCGTATTAACAGCCGCCCTTACCGCATAGTTCTGGTGCAGCGCCGTTACAATGTCTCGCTCAAGGTCTTCAAGGGATTTGGCGTTCGTCGCGTAAAGATCATTTGGGATGTACATCTGTTGAGCAAGGCGGTCGATTGAATACTTACCAATTCTTCGCCATATACCTACTAGCATAGTGTACGTCTCGCCAACGTAATAATTGTCGGAGTTTGTCGTATCAGTGCCGCCGTCATCAATGCAAATAGCAAACGCGCCACCTATGCGTTGGGGCCGGGCCTCCCACGCAAGATAACAAACATCCTTGTTCAAAGCAATTGCCGGGTCGCCCCACGTAATACCGGACGCGCTGGAGTCATGTAGCCAGTCGCGCGTTCCGGTCAATGCGTAGCTCATGCTCATTGCTATCCTCCTAACCTATCAAGCAAACCGTTGACGATGCCGTCAGCTGCTTGTGAACATGCTTCATCCCACCACCGCGACGGCCACCGGCTCATAAGCGGCCACAGCCGCCGCCTGATTGCACCCCGCCCGCCAACGTAGTAGTTCCCGGTTCCAAAGTGATGATACGCTGCCGTCTTTGCCCGAGTGCCTATAAGGAACCACCCCTTGCGAGAAGTGAATATCTGATCCGCTGTTGGCTTTTTGTATTCACTGTACGTCCCACGTATCCTTGATGCAAGATTTCCAGGCTCCAGCGAACGGCGAAGAATACCTGTGTCAACAAGTATCTGGTCAGCGTTATTTGTGCCGTATCGCTTGATTAAACTATCAGCGCCAGCTTTTCGCATTGCTGCCCACGCTGCGTTGGCGGCGTCGGCTTTGTTCCTTGTAGCAGACCACCGGCTACCTGTGGCATTTAGGATAGCGAGGTTTTTGTTGTATACTTTCTTCCACAACCTGAATTGCGTTGAGTTCAAGTGCTTCCTGCGATTTGTCCTGTAACCAGCACCACCGTTCTCCCATGTTTTAGGTCGCATGTCTGACCGCATACGCATAGCGCGCGCTCGGCCCTTTTGATAGGCAAGGTATTTGGGAGAGTTTCGTTTCCACCTTAGCCCGGACTCGTCAGCGCCGCCTCGGCTCTTATCGTCAAACGCTTGCGATATATGCTGAAACATTGTCCACGCTACACGCGACTTGACATCTCTCGCAAGGCCCTCGCGGTCAGGTTTCGCACCTGATATCTCAAGAGGAATTGCATTGATAACGTCAATGACGCTATCGATATTCATGTCGGTGTAGACTTTGTATTCCATTGTTACCAGTCCAATCCCCTGCCAGATGGATTTATCGTTCGTTTCTTCTGCCCGTCCCAATCTGCACTTCCGGTCGATTCCCCGTCCACGACGCGAATCGGTGTTGACGAAGACCAGAACTGAGTCCAGTAATTCGTAACGGTCGGCAGGTGGTTGTATGATTCAATTACATCAGGAATGTCGCTGCGATTAGCCTTGATGTCTCTCAACATTTCCACAGCTTCGTCGTACAGCGTCCCAATGCTTTCGTGTATTCCTTGAAACCTTCGTACTGCGAGATTCCTTGCGGCGAATACTACATTGACGAACTTCAAAAAGTTGGACGACGTTACATCATCAAGGTCGTATCTTCGTACAAGGTAGAAGTCAATCTGAGATGCACCCCACTCGATAGCTGCTGTAATGTACGCAAGTTCAGCTGCACTGTTAGCTCCGGACTCGTCATCGTCCGAATAAGCCAACGCGCCTTCAATGCTGATTAAAGACCTTACATCGTCAGTGGTGCAGTATGTAGCCATAGTGTTTATAAAACCCGCTCACCCGGCACATTACATGCCGGGCTCGCGGGGCGCAAGAGGAAGTTCTTAGTTCGGATTCGTCACGTCTGCGTAAACGATAGCCTTGGGCCGGAAGCACACAGGCATACCATTGTGGTTGCAGTTAAGGTCAATGCTGGCCGGGTTCGGCTTGACATAGGGATACATGTACATGCCGAAGGGCTGTACAACGCTCTCTTGTCCACCGTAGGGACGCAGCGTAATTGGTTCACAACCACGATAGTACGTTGTCCACTCGGGCCGAGGTTTCGGCAGGAAGGCAACGCCGCCATCGGGCATCAGGGTTGTGAACGTATGAGCCGACGTGTCCCATACGTTGAGTCCGTAGTCAATGACCACGATATCAACAACAGGAACACCACGCAGTACCAGCGAGTAACGTCGGTCGTTGCTGGAGTTTACGCGCTCGTAAACGTCGAAGGGCCGGAACGTCGAACCCGCTTGGCTTTGAACCGCCGTGTTGTTGAGAATGTACGACAAAGTTGTCGAGTTCATAATCATCAACTCAAGCGGCTGACCACACTGGGCTTCGAGGAACTTGCTGATCTTACGGATTTCAGCTGGGATGTCCGTGTCGGCATCATCCCATCCATCGGCGTCGATACCAGAAAGCCCTGTGATGTTGTCAAGGTCGTTACCGGGGTCGGTAAGACCGTAATCAACAGTGGCAATCGGATAAGTTGTGCCGCTGGATGCCGTCCATGACGGAAGCAGCTGATTTCCAACCTGATAGAGATAGAACTTGCCTCGCAGAAGCGATGCAGTTTGGAACTCAATCAGGTTCGACACTCGCTCATACTGGTAGGCGATCTGACCTTTCAGGTATCGCTCACCACGACTGTCGAGCGTAGCAACAGGTCCACCGATGGGGCGCTGGTCCTGGTAGATTCGCTCAAGCGGCAGGTTGATGGTCTCCGCGAGACGTGGCAGCGTATAGGGCACGTTACCAACGGCTTTAGGAGTTATCATCGAGTTGGCCGTCATTGGGTTCGACACGGAACCGATGTTACGGCTGTAATCGAAGATGTCATACGCCGCTGTGCGGGTAGGAATATCTTCGTAATTGCCTTGCATCGAGTCCGTTTCCGGAACTGTCCGGACAGCCCCATCGAAGATGGAGCTGTCTTGGTCGGCAAGGCTGAACGCCTCCCAACCAAAGATTTTCTGCAACGCAACAGCTGGCGGGGAAATCGTTGAAATAACTCCCGTTATGATCTGCGGTTGCAGGATGTCATAAGCACTATACGACATAGTTTTTTTCCTTATATAAAGGCAACCGGAGTTGCGTTAAATGTTAAGTTGCGTTGATCTTCAGTCCGTGGATGCGAACGATGATCTTACCGGCGTCATACGCACCGGCAGTGTCGCCAGCGCCAGCCGTAAGATAAATCGAGTCAGCTTCCGTAACTGTTTGAGCAAGGCCAACAGCAGTTGTACCAGCTACAAGAACACCGGAGTTAACTCCGAAGTTCGTACCGCCAGCGCCATCGAGTTCCAGCGCTGCAGAGCTGTTGAAGACGACGTTGATATCGTCGTCGCCGGTAGTTGGCAATTCAAGGCAGATTATCTCTACTTTGTATACCTTTCCATACGCAGCTTCGGTGTAAGTCCCGATGTAAGCGGCGCTACCAGCAGCTCCAATGACATCGTTAGCAGTTGCCACGCTGGACAAGCCAGTAATGTCCATGTGGATTTCAGTAACGATATCATTACCACGGATGCTTCGATAGGTGGCACATGAACCGCCTGTACCAACAGCACCAGCGGCGTGTCCATCTGGAAGCTTTGCAACGCCGCCGCTCCCACCGAGGTCTTCGACGATCCACTTCAGCGTAGGAGTAGCTCCAAGATAGGCCGCTCGGATACGAACACGGTCACCAATACTGTCGAGCGTGAGATTGTCAACAGTGATGCTACCATTAACAACCAAGTTGCTCGCACCATCAATGACTGTACCGCCAGCGCCGTAATTCATAATCTCATACGAGAGACCATGAGCGATGGTTGGCAGCGTGAACGTCACAGCCGCTGCGTTGTTACCAACAAGCATCTTGCCATTGTCGGCGGCAGTAACGGTATACGATGTGCTGTCCTCTTCGTATGTACTCAGAGGATGTACCAGCATCGCAGCGCCGTTGGGGCCAGCGTCGTCAAAAACCATGCCATGCCGTGTGAATACAGCTTCGGCATGTTTATCAAGCCCTGTCAGCGCGTCACGCCGAATAAGGCCAGTTTTGATGATGGAAGCCATCCTATCGGCGGCGGTTCCAGTGTTGTCCAGCATCCGAATCCATTGCGGCAAGACACCGCCAGGGATACGAGACCCGCCCGTTGTGTCAGCAACTGGGGTCGCGTCCGGATCGTAGACAATCATGGTTCCACCGTCAGCCGCTGCGCTCGACTTAACGGCCATGACAAGACCGCCTCGCAGGGTGGTTGTCGGCGTGTTGCCAGAATCGACAACATCGCTATTAATAAGCCCAGCCGCCTCGGCAAGATTCGACTCACCGAATCTGCCTTGCCAGTAAATCTGAGCTTCCCCGGAAGCTACCGAGGAGTGGGGGCCTGGGACGCCCCAAGGTCCATAACCTATCATATTTTATCTCCTATGATTGTTAGGATGGTTGTTGTTGTTATTCTTGCTTCACGCCGAGGAACTCAGCCGCAACTTCTTGGGCGCGTTCCGTGGTGTGAACAAGCGGGCTTTCAGGGCTGTTTGTGTCCAGCGCCTGCTTCCCGTCCGGATGCTTTTCTTCGGTGACATCACCGAACTGCACAAAGTCCTTGTAACCTTCTTCAATCAGGTCGAGGACTTCCGGAATACTCATACACGCCGTATCCCGGTCAGAGAACTGGAAGTTCTCGACGCGAGCCGACAGCTTTTGCTGGATGACCGGAGCGATCTTCGATCCCTCAATTCGTCCAGCGAGGTTTGCGCGAATCTGCGACGACTTCGCAGCGGCTAATTCATTCTCCAATGCCTGCATGCGCTCAAGCATTGCAGGGTCTTCGGAGAACTGACCAACCATGCCGCCAGTCATTCCAGTTTCGTGCGTCACCTGTTTCGATTCGCCTTTCGTAAGTCCCTCGGGGTTTTGCGAGGTAGCACCCTCGGTTCGACCCTTCTTGATGTTACGACAAGCTGTGATGAAAAGGCGCTGCCCTTCCGGCGTGTTGAGGTCAACGGTATCCGGAAGCTCTACACCTTCATCTTTCGCCAACGCCATCAGGTCATCGGCAATAGTGGGTTCCATAGTTTCTGTGGTCATACTTGACTCCATTTCAGAAAACGTGATAAATTCGTCAACCGATTCGGATACCCAGTCGGTTTCCGATAGTTGAATACATTCAATTTCCCCTTGATCCGGATTTCGCGGAGACGGCGTTAGCGCCATGTGGCGAATAACCACTCCGTGATTCCGGTTGACACCATCGACGTAAACGCCGATTTCCGGTGAGGAAAACCGTATAGTGCCGTTGCTCAATCCTTCTCGGATTGACTCGTCTCCGACGTTGGAAACAAACGAAAGGGAACCGTCTGATTCCTGCGTGATGTGTTTTAGCCACCCGCAGTTGTCGGTAGCTTTTCTGTCGCCGGGTCCAACTGACCCTGGAGGGGCATGGCCGTTGAGCATAGGAACGGCAACGCCTTTTTTAATCATTGAATTTGTCCTGTTGCGAAGCCCCCTGAGCTGGTCAGACGTAAATTTTACTACCTGATGACCAATGCGATAAAAACCGGGTTTCAGGAAGTTCTTTTGCTTAATGTCCATGATTATCCTCTATGATTTTTGAATGTCGTATCCCTTGCCAAGATCGAGCGTAACATCCTCGATACCAGCAAGCCCAAGATCGATTGCATTGGTAAATGTAACATGTGACCCCGAGTCCACGATTGACGATCCAGCACTCATTGTCGTCGTGGTAATCGTCAGTGATCCAGTGATGCCGTTAGTGTCGAGAACAGTGCCAGGCGACAGCGTTAAGCTATTTAATACTTCCGCAAGGTCAGTCTTTATGTCGATCAATCCACCGTACACCGCGAAGTCGGCGTCAGTCGCACTCGGCTTGACCCTGTAAATCGTTGCACTTGGATTGCCTCTCATAATCAACGAGTCAACAGGGGCGTAAGTAATAAAAGTAGCGTCGTCGTTCAGCGCAACGGCTGTCATGTGCGACATGCTGGAAAATACTGTCAAAGACCCTGATCCACTTACTATTACCGACGCTATCGAGTCCGTGGTATCACTGGAATCGACTGATACGTCACCACCAAGCACCTTGAGTGAATCGAGTGATTCTGAATCGCAAAGTATTTCAAATGCACCAAGATCGTCCAACGATGATCCCGTGTCATACACTTTGACATCGAGCGTCACTCCAGCTGCCACCCTGATCTTTGAGCTTCCATCGCCAGCGCCGCCGAGCCCGCATGTAACTGTCGCTGATGCAGTTACCATAGTGAAGTATCTTGTACGGTATTCAGTGTAGTCATAAGTCCCGTCACTATTTATGGCGGGTAAGCCGACTTCGCCAGTGTAAGATGGATAGAAAATAGCGTTCAATGCGACGCAGCTTGTTTCAAGTCCATACTTCAGGTTTGCACTGGTATCTTTGAACAAGATAGTATCCAGCGCCCCAGGCAACGCGCGAGCGCCGGTTGATTCGTTGATTACGTTTTCAGCGGTCCATGTTTCAGGCCCGGAGTTGGCTGTTGTTGCTGAGTACGCGCCTATCGTTCCCGTCCCGCCTGAAACTGACGCTACTACCGTAAACGGCTTGCCTGCCGTGTCGGCTGTCAACGTGATCGTATCGGTTGACTGTGTTGCAGTCACTTCCGCAAACTCTGGTTGCGTCGATGCGTTCCACGCATCCTTCAACGCTTCGGCTGTCGTGTCTTCATCGGTATCGCCAACCACTGATACAGTCTTACCGTTGATGGTCAGTATATACGTCGTATTCGACGGTGTACCGTCCATGCCGGTTATCTGCACAGTCCCAACCTGGGCTACGGCTAGTGCGTCGCCTGCATATATAAAAGTAGCCATTACGCTATTCCTTAATGTTTATCGGTATGTTCGTACCAGTTAAGTTCAATCGTAACAATATCGTTCTGAGATGCAGTTACCTCGAGCAGGTACGACTGTTCATTTTCCAAAACAAACTCATGTCTGTCAGAACCAGATGTTGTTACTGTTTTATTTGCCCCGCCAGCGAACGTCCACAACTCCGTACCAGTGCCGCTTCCCTGATCTGTGTCTGTGTGAGTTATGTCAAGGTCGGCAGGTGGTGTTCCTACTTCCCTGTTTCTGTTATACCCGGTAACCAATGTTCCGCCTTCATAGTCATCAGCCTCATAAAAGGATACTGTGTATGCAGCGTCACATATTACCGAGAAAGTGAGATGAATAAGATTTGTCGTACCAGCCGGCGTTATCATCCCGATATTCACTTTCCCGCCAACCGGGGCCGTGAACACTTTTGATGCGACAAACGAACTACCCTCGTGAATCTCGTGATGGGCATAGTCGATTACCTGGAGCGAATTGGTTGACCCGTCGATTCGCACGTAGTCAGACTCATTTACTCCGCTACCAAAGTACCCTTTCAATAATGTGCTTAAACTCATTTAATTAAATCCTATGTTATGGTCGCCGCCGAACACAGTATCGAAAACCTGCGGGCCGGTTTCCATTATGGGTTGATCCAAAAACTGCGGAACAAGATCGTCGAACATGCCCTGACCTGATGCCGCACCTAAACTCATTGTTACAGGTATCGCCTTTTCGACGAGCATACATGCGTAACTCGTTATATCAATCTGGTCAGCTTCCTCATTCGGATCACCAGTCCACGACATTAACTCAGACGTGTAATCGTGAAGCCAACTTGCTGACTCAGGGAAAAACAAAAGCCCTTTGTCAAGCCGCTTAAATGCAGCGGTCGCTCTTTTTACCTTCGCAGGGTCCGTTTCCTGAAAACCCTTCGGCATTTTCATCCTTGAAAGCAGCTCCGTTCGCACTGACCCGTCACGCTGCATAACGTCATGCACAGCGTCGCCAAAGTGAGCCTTCTCAATGTAAACACAACTGCACCCAAACGCCTGCGACTTGCGAGTAATCGAACTACACAATTCGTTGAACCTTTCACGGTTCCTCCATACGTGGACGAGGTACAGCAAGTTCTCGGTTGCGTCGTAGTCGAATATACCTAGCGCAGACCAGCAACTATTATCAGTCCCTCTCTTGATTTCCGATGGAGTTGTTCCAGCCGTGTCGAGAACTCCGAATCGTCTACACCCGTCGATTGCCGTCCTGTACGGATGCTTCATGTTCAATGTAAGATAGTCGTTGCCTCGCGTTGTATAATAACGGAAATCCTTTGGATCAAATAATGAATCCTCTTGAACCGTCCAGTCTCCGTGAAGCAGTCTTGCACGAACAATCGGAGGCAGCTCTTCAAGGTTCCGTTTGTATTCTTCTGCTTCCAACGCCACGTTGTCTTCCAACTTGGCAGGAATAAATGCTCTGATTTCGTCTTTAACCTCTTCATCATTCGACCCAACGTAGATAGTATCGTGCAGCCCGCTTTCCAGCGCGTCTTCACATGCAGGGGTGATGAACCTGTTCTTGACCCACGTATGACCCGGCCCACCTGGGTTTGTCGCAGACCGCATCTTTAGCCTGATTGTAATGTCGTCAGTCTTGCGTAACCGAGACAGCATGAAAAGATACGGATTGTATTCACTTGACGGAAGGTTGAACTCAGTCAATTCGTCAAATCCGATAAACTGATATTCTGCTGACTGATATTGAAGCCTGTCGTCCAGTGAGTCGAGGTAGCCAAACGTAATGACAGCGCCACTGGGGAATGTAAATGTATGGTCTGTCCTGTTGAAAAGAACTTCTGGGTATTTGGACAACCACTCAGCCAGCCTGTTCATAATCGAACCTGGCTTACTCAGTCGCTGGAATGACCGACGTAAAATCAAAGCAGAATACTTCGGGTGCATAACACCGTCGAGCGCATCCATCAAAAGGGCGTCAGTCTTGCCACCTGCGCACGCACCGCCGTACAATACTTCCCTCGCTTGACAGTCAAGGAACTTTTGCTGCTGAACACTTGGCCTATGAGGACAGTACATCATTGTACCACTTGGATAAACTGTCCGATCACTGGCGGCATCGCCATCGCGCACCCTCACCTGCTTCTCTTGCTGTGCAGCAAGAAGTAGTCGGTTTACACGTCGGAGCGTATCTTGCCGCCGTCCTCTCATTTATTTAGTCCTCCGCGATACAATTGCTTTGTGCTTCTGCAAGTCCATTATCCTGCTATCGAGGTCTTCGTTGCTGAGCTTTTCAAGTCGCCACTGCTCGATAATGTCTACCATGTCGCCAAGCTGGTCCTGGTGTAGCTTGGCGTATTCTACGATTGACGACTGATCCGCATCTGCGAACGATTTCAGCATTTTCATCGCATCCAGCATCGACATGGGAACGCCCACGGCATACTTGACATTTGGATCGACAAATGCCTCCATGTGAGCTTCTATGCATTTCCAGCATATTTCGACCATTTTTTTCTTTGCTTCGGGGTCGATATTGTAACGATTACTGCGAAGACCGTCGATCACGCGCATGCCCTCAGTCGCAACGCTGGCAAGCGCCGATAATTGACTTTCTGTATTCGATGGCAGTCTGCTGTTTTCAATCATATCATCACCAACCCACCGGATCGATCTTTGTCCCGAAATCTTACATTGTCAAGCTGATATACTGTTGCCCCGACAGCGTTCGATACTGTCGCCATTGCCGTGTTTATCTCATCCCTGTCGGAAGGTATGTCACACGATCCGGCCAACATGGTTAAAATTAAGTGGCCTCTTAAAATTAGGAATATCGGAGTCCCGGAGTCCCCTTCTTGATAGGCAAGCTTCGTGTAGTCGCTACGCAACGGCAGCGATGCGTTCTGGTATTCATAAACGCTATATGGGTCCGTCGCTCCTGAGTAACCAAAGTCGTATATATGAAGCCTGCCATACGAGTCAAAGTGAACGTGCGGAACAAGCTCCACTGGGTCTTCAACTTCAAATTCTTTGTAATAGCCAATTTGCTCAAGCCATGTCATTGCGTCCGTCCCTAGAACGGGGTAGTAACACACGCCGGAGGGCAAATCGGCACTGATGTGCGTCACCATAACATCAGAAACATCATTTGAATAAACCTGATCGACAATCCGGTCAACACGGTTACCATTCGAGTCCCAGAATGATAGCGTGTCGCCTATCGCCATCTCATTGCCCTCGTTCGTGTTAATATGCTCGCTGTGCAGCAAGTGCCGTGGCGATATTGCAACTCCAGTGGCTGCGTGTGAGTTTTTGTCAGACCACTGCGACACACCAGTAAAGTCGTAACGAGCCGCCCACCTGTTCGAGTTGAACGTCACCGGGTTGGCAGGCTCCGTCCTTTCCAAGTCAGTTATGTACTCAAGAACTGAATCAGGCGCAGACGCAACACCACCCCAGTTAGACAGCAAGCTGTCAACGTCTGCTTTATGGTCGTGACTCGGTACTATTCTTATTGTTGTAGGCACGTTAATCATTGCTTTGTCTAACTAAAGCTTCAGCGAGATAACCCTCATAGTACAATCAGACTCGCCAGTCTTTTTCACTGCGGTTGCAATCGAGCTTCCGCTTGTTGACAAACGGAAAGGGAAAAATGATGGTGGATCACCGTCGTACAGGATCGTTCCAGCATCTCCTGTTGGCGAGCCCCCGCCAAATGCAATCCGAACGTCACCGCCCTGTGCTTGCGCATAAAAGCACGTTGCCGTTGCCCCATCGTCCGCAGGGTCTATAACGACAATCACTGAGTCTGTTATGGCTACATTGTAGTCGCCAACTATCGTAAATGGCCCCTGAATTACACTGATTCCCATGACTATTCTCCAATTGTTTTTTTGTTATTCAACCGCTGGATGCGGCTTTTTCTCGTAATTCCTTGAGCGTTTCCTGAATCTCTTTCAGGCTCTTCGTCTGCTCGGGATGAACGCGATAGACCTCTTCAGTGAATTTTTGCAATAGGGTGTACAATGCTTCGTCTCGGATAGCTTGGTTTTGCAGTGCCTTTGCAAACTGGTCTGTGCTTACCGCTATCGTCTCCATTGATTCCGAAATCCTGCACATCTGCTCCTTGTTGTTTGCCATGCTCGATTTCAGCATGACAAGAAGATCATTCCTGTCCTTCTGGAGCATCACTCGTTCTTCCTGTAAGGGAACCAGCGTGAACGTGTAAAACAAGTAAAAGAACAGTCCAGCGATAACAGCCCATGACCCCTGCTTTAACAACTGCGGCCATAGTCCGTTAAATGTCATCGTATCGTTCCCATTTGCCATCAGTTTAGCTCCATTGGTGGTGATACTGAACGGATTCCATAAGCCTCGTCAGGAATCGCCCTGTTGCCCGTCAGTTCGATCAGTCCGTCGCCGTGGCTGTTGTAATGCTGCACTCGGACGTTGAACGGCTTCGTCTTATCCCATACTAATCCCACGATCATCAGTGCGTGAGACCACCAGTTATGTGCAATATACAGCGGTCTTCCAGTTGCGAGGATCGTCAGCATTTCCAATACGGTCCCCATGCTGTCTGAACAGTCAATGTCCCACCACTCTTTTACGGTATTCGCATGAGCAGCCGTTTCCCATCCATCCTTGTAGTTTCTCGGGTTGCGACTATGTTGGCTGTCAACATACGAGAGGGGGGCTATTCCCTTCGTCGAAATTGCCTCCATCGCGTCCCCGAGGTAATTACCGGCGTTACGCCAATTGACAGTCCAACCGAGGCTAACGGGCGCGACTTCATTCACCTTGTCCCAACCATATTCAACACCCTGGCAGGCCATGAAGCAGCCACCGACACCCCAAGCCCAGCAATAATTCAAACCATTCTGGGTCCACTCGTCCATGTGGCCGAGTTTGTCGATGTGATAGGTAGGAAAGGTTTTGTTGGCGTGACAGAGTTCGATCACCTCCTCCATGTCGTCTTCTTTGATGATATCCGATATCTTGTCCTCGACAGGGAAGATATTGGTGGCAAGGCAGCGGTCGTTCCCTCGGGTCCACTTGCCATCGTGGTCACGTGGGATAATCCCACTACCCTTGGCGTCGGGGTCGAGCTTAGCCCGGCTTTCGTAGTACAAGCGACTGCGAATGGCGGGATCGTCAACGTCTATGACAACTGGGCTGAACTGGTTCATGGCTTTCCTCCCATCGCCTGCCAGAAAGTCGCTTCGTTATCCGGCAGTGCATAGGTTTTGATCGTCCCGGTAGCTGTGTCTTGGACAGCCAGTATCGGCAGTGCCTTACCTTCCACGGCCTTGATCCACGGGACATAAGCCGCTGGCGCACTCTGCATCTGATTCGGGTCGAGGCTCCCGATAAAACTATGACCGTCCTTTGATGCTTCTTGTCGCAGACGAAGGGACGCCAAAAGTTGTTGTTGGGCGAACGGCAGGGACGGAAGGGTTCCCGACTCCACGAAGAACGCCCACTTTTTCTTTCCCGGCGTCGGGCCGGGATCGGGAGGGTCCGGGTCAGGCCCTGGGCCAGTGCCTGTTACTGTTATCTCTACTTCATCAGTGGTTAGCTGTCCATTAATGACAGCCGTTACGGCTATCATGTACTTGCCTGGAAGCCTAGCAGAAAACTCAATTGCCGGAACTGGGTTTTGACCCCAAGGGATGTAAGGCTTACACCTAACCCTGTCCCTCGGATACCACCTGATTACCGCTCGCCCCGTATCGGCTTGAGTCAAGCCTTGAGCGGACAAGTCGATTACCTCGCCAACTTCTGTTTCCCTGTCCGGCCCTAAATCAACGGAAAGTCCCGTAACAGGGAGCAGCAAAGTCAACAGAACAATTGCTGTGGAGAGATACGTTAATCTGAACATTTACATACTCCCCGTTACGAGAACAGTGCAATCAATTTCAGTATCAATGGCAATATCGCCTCAATAAACTGAATGACATTGTTCCAGTCCAAATTTGCTTCTGCATAACCGTTCGGATTACTCTTGACAAGACGACTAGCAATTTCAGCGGATAAAACCGCATTGTCCTTGCCTTCAATCTCGCCTTCCTTGTTCATGTCACGAACAATAGAAGCAATACCCCTTGGAGTTAGACCAAGCGCCCGGCGCTGCCTCCATGTCAACTTGCCGACTGGTCGCCCAACGTCGCCGCCAGCTACGCCGACTTCTGCCTTTGCAGCTGCGTCCGTCTTGCTGGTCACTGGGGGGTTGCCGTCGCCCCATGTAGTTTTTACACCGTCAGCATACGAAGTGCTGAACATAACCAAAGCGGCCACAGCCGCCAAAAGAAAACCACGCATCGAAACGTCCTTTCAGTAAAAAAGTATCGATAGAAAGATACCTATACCACCTAATCATACGGCAAAAAATTGTAAACGCAACTTGATATTGTCGATTTTTGTCGTAAAATAGCAAATTATGCCTGAATTATCGTCAGAAATTATAGCCCTACTGGCAGATATCACAAAATCGACGCTTCCAGAAGGCGAGCGGCTAAAATGGAAAACCATTTCAGAAGCCATGCTGAAGTACCGAAAAGATGGCATGTTGTCCATCGCTGACGCAACATACGGCACGAATGTAAGCGAAGAAGCTTGGTATTATTTAGAGCTAACCGGAGTGCCACCGTTGGTTGGCAGGATGGGAGATAAGCTGCTCAACGACATTCAAGAAATCATTCGCTTAGATTCTTCATAGATTGAATTTAAGGTGGTCGTAATTTCATCTGGATCATCGCTCCAAAATGCAATTGCGCCTGCTACCTGCAATTCTTTTATACGGTTGACCTGTATAGCAGACGGCTTTTTGCCAGTGGCCTTTAACTCGACAAAAACCGGAATACCGTTAATGACACACATGATATCAGGAACGCCAGCCATTTGATACTGACCACCATGCACCTTCATGTGCCATACTTCGCCGTTGGTGTCCCTTGACATCTTCTTTAGCCATCCGACGACTCTTTTTTGTACGGATTTCTCTTGCATGGGTATACCTATTGGAGCAATTCTTCGTCCGAATCTGGCCGATCTTCAATGAAATTGCGAAGAATCGACATTGATTGGTAAATATCGTGCAAGCCATGATTGCCGAGTTCCTCGGTAATGTGGTCCAACGCTTCCAACGCTTCTTCTTGACTTATCATTTCATTAACCCTTTGACCTTGGAAAGATTTCATTGAGTCGCATCTTCATTCGCCTGTATCGTCCTGCCGTGTCGGCGTGAAGATCGGCATCGTCATTGTGCTGCATGTGCATGTGGATAGCGTCATTTATCGCTTCATTGATGCGAGGCATGTCTGATTCAACCTCCATGATGCCGACAACAACAGCATCCAACTGGAGCGCGTCGGTAGCGTTGGTTGTGCCGCTTCTAATTTTATTGGCGACTTTTAGAATTTTGTTTGTGTAGATAGACTCATGCTCAGTGCCACTGTTGGCGTCCTTTCGCCTCATTGCAAAGTCGTGAATGAACTTCATCGCGCAATCGTTGGCGCACTCGCCGTCCGGCATCTTGCACACTGGACACGTCCATTTGCCGCCGCCTGCTGGCACTATTGTTTCGCCCAATACCTTTTGATATGCTTCCATTAAATCCATTTTATGTTCCCTAAAAAATGTCGAGCCTGCTGCCGGAGAACCGAAAAACCAACAACAGGCCCGACTTCGCACCATGCTTACTTACACGCGCCGCCTTCGCACGAAGACGGTACAAGGACGCTCTGAGTTTGGTCGCACCTTGCAGCGCGTCTTGCTCGCATACGCCGGAAAGGCGCAGCTACCAATCTCGCCGGAGCGATGGCGATTCTTCCGGCGAACCGGAAAATGCCAGCATCGGCGGGCTTGGGGCTACATCCGACAATCAGTGCAGCCATTACAGCCACAATCATAAAATAGCGTTTCATAAAAAACTCCTGAAAAATGTTAAGCCCCTTCAACTTTCTTCCTCGGACGGCCGCGCCTTTTTACCGGGGCTGGTTCAACAACTTCTTGATCGCCGGTCGGCGTAAGGTCCGGCGCTGGCCTTGCCTGCGCTCTGGTCGTCATCACGTCGTCAAGTGAATCGTCGCCAAACTCAGCCCATATTGCATGAATAAGCGACTTCGCTTGGCAAGCATCAATACTGATTTCAGCACTTGTGGGCATCGGCTGTCCCACCCTCGGCAAGCCCTCGGGGTAATCATAGTTCATCTTGACCATTCCGGGGTCTTGTATTTTGATTGTCTTCTTGTTAGCCATTTTTGCGTCCTTTTGTGGTTTTACGGATTGGGAGATGCAACGACTACACTCCCGTAATGACCGTCACCGTTGACAAAACGAAGACAATCAACTTGAGTGGTATAACTTTTACCTGATCCCCAGTAGCCGCCGAGCGTCACGGCCATGCTCGCCGGGACGGTCAGCCGGTCGAGCCGGTCGCAGTAGAGTTGAATCGGAATGACGACGTTCGAGAGCTTCATACCGTCGATGTATATCCCGCCCGACAATTCACGTCCCGGGTCAGCGTAGACGACAACCGCTTTCGATACGCCACTGATAGAATTGTCCATCAGCCGATCACACATCTTGCCGTCGTCCGGGTTTGAAGAAAGCGATATGCCATAATAGCCTCCATTGACAATCGTGTTTCCGATAATCGTGCGGCGATTCCCCACCTGACAACCGATTGCATCAAACTTCGATCCAGTGATACTATTCCCTTGTATTAAAACGTGATTACCTTGTATTTTAATTGCCCTCTTAAGACAATCTACAAATGTATTATTCTGTATTATCGCGCAATGATCGTCTCCTCGATTAAAAAACTTGATACCGTCAGCGTCCCCGACTGGGCTAATATTTTTGAACTGGCAATCGGTTATTAAAACATGCTGACTGTTTTTCCGGCCATCTCTAGGTGAAAAGGCCACGCCGTAGGCCGCGCCGTCGTCGCCATCCGCTGCTATGTTTTCAAAGCGGCATTTGCGAACGATCATGTTATGGCAATCGCCTCGCTCACTTATTCCCCCGACTTTACTCCACCCGCCAATGCCGGCGACCGTTGCGCCGTCGATGGTTGCATCCGGGCAGCTATAAATTATCATCCCGAGGCAAGCGACTTTACCACCGTTCAGCTTTATTTTTTCAATGCGGATACCCGGACAGTCCCATACCTGCATGAGTTCATACGGTTTGCCGATTCCTGCAAGACTACCGCTACCAGTAATCACTATTGACCGGAAGCCGCTGATGTGAACTGCTTTAGTGACAGGGTACGTCACATCGAACACAAGAGTCGTGTCGTCGTCCTTGTCGAGATTCTTTATCCATGCGTTAATAGCCGGGCCGTTGTCGGCGTCCGGGTCTGGCGTAACGTACTCGCTGAGTTTGTACGTATCAGCGGCGTTAAGTACCGACGATACGGCAAACACGATTGCAATAATGATAGATTTCATTTTCATTCCTTTCATTTTAACCACTTCGTTAAATAATTCAACACACGCATCGGCCATGCCAGCGTCAAGCCGATCCAGCTTATCCTGGCGGGGTCGCGCCACGATGGCGACATTCTATCCAGTTTCATTAACATGACAAATGCGGCATCACGCATATTGTCAGTTTTGTTTATTGTCCTCGACGTAATGTACTTGTAGCTGTGTATGCAATCTATTGGTGGTATCAATAAAGCATAATTATCAAAGTCGTCTGTGCATAGAGTAACAATTAACTGGTCGGTGTTACCCCAATCAATGTCAGTTAAATCGCTTGTGACTTTCCGTAAGGGCTTACTTTTGACCATCGCTTGCATCTCCTTCTATGATAGACTCCATAACACCAACGGCATCTTGCCAATCGTCCATGCAAGCGTCGCCACGTTTTGTCCCACTTAATTGATCCATTGCAAACCAAACAGCTTTAAGCACAGATGGAGCAACTTCTTTCAGCCGGGCGAGTTCAGCTTTTATTCGTTGCTTATCGGCTACCATGCAGAGGTATGAGCAGAACACGCCTTCACCCATTACGATCATGTCGCGCCGCACAGGATCACCGCACTCTTTGCACTGATACTCATGGTCTGGTTCATCGCTCAAGCCTTTCCACGGCTGAAGTGCTTCTTTCATCCGGGCAAGTTCTTCCTGGTCCTTTTCGCCTTGTTTCAGAGCTTCCCGAACGACCGTTACCGGGCAGTCGGGGGCGTGATCGTCCAGCGTGTCAATCGGTTCACAGCATCCCATCGCAGCGCACCATTCGCCGTCGCGGCGGGTTCTGTAGTGGCTCGAAACTTCTCTTAATGCTTCTTGCGGGGTCATTCAGCGCCGTCCTTTCGCTTTGCACCAAAGTTCCCAGACAAAAGCTATCGCCGCTCCCGTTACAATCAAAACAGCGGTGGCATAGCCAAGTACGATGGAAACGATAAAAATCCACATTAGCATATCAAGCATCAATCACCGTCCTTTCTGAATTTCAGTTTCATCAGCGGCTTCCCCTTGTCGTCCGTCGGAACGGGAATCGGCAGGGTTTCGAGTAGTTCGCCGTTGACGACGTAGCCCATGAAGTCCTTGTGTGCTTGGGCAGATTCGAGTGACCACCAATTAAGCGGGTTGCCGGGAAAATCCGGGACAACATCCATGAAGAACTCATAGAACCCGTGTTCGTCGCATCGCACTTCCACGTCCACGTATTCGGGGTGAGGTTCATAGTCGATGCGAACAGTCGAGAGTTCACCATATCCATACGGCGAACTGCATTTGCGTTGTACCCAACGCCCACCTGGAGTTAGCGACCATACTCGATGCGGCTCGTCGATCAGCGTTTCATTAACCAGTCGCTTATGACTGATTGGTAGTGCGCAGAACGGTTTGATGTTCGTTGCCATCTCGGCTATTATTTTGGAAGCGTTCAACTCGTCAAGATGGTCATCCACCTGCTGAACCACTTCCGCTACTGGTTCTCGTAGTTTTTCCATGTGGGCGTCGAAATCGGAATCGACCTTTTCGTTTGGCGGTAAGCGATTATGCGGGGCGCGATGGTTGTGAACGAACATCCGAAAGGCCACGCACTCACTGTGACGCGAGATTTTTCGGCTACCGATCTCAGCCCGGTTCGCCACCATAGCCAGAAAATTCCATGTTTCCTGACTCGCCGTTGCCAGTAAGGACAACAATTCTTTCTTGATTTCAGGTGTCATCGCTTCCCTCGCTTTCTTCGATATACACAACCCTTGTTATAAAGTCTAGTTGTTCCGGGTGCTGCTTGACTTTATTGAGGTCGATGCCACACCGCAAAGCGGCTTTTTGAAGGGCCGTTTTTCCACAGAGTTCGGCAACAGCAGCGCGGCACTTCTTAACGCTGTCGTCATTATGGGCTAATAAAAGGGCACAACAGGCTTCTTTCAACCGGTGGTGTTCTTCCAGCTTCGGAAGCACTTTCTCCAGCAGTTCGTCAAGCTGCACCCACTCTAATCGCTCGTCCCCCGCCCTCGGCAACGAGACGCACATCTCCCCTTTGTGATAGCGGTTAATACTCGCTATGACTTCTTTGATATGTTCGATCAAGCTTTGTTTGTCACCCATCGCTTCCCTCGCTTTCTATAATGGCTGCGATTTCTTCAAGGGCTTTATCCCATCGCTCGGCTTGCCCTTCGTAATGGCCGGAGCCGTCAGCGACTGCTTTGCTTTCTTCAATCGCCCATCCGGCGGCATCGAGAATATCTGGCAGTAGTTCTTTCAGCCGGGCGAGTTCAGTGTCCAACTGGCCGATAATCTCAACTGCGGAAATATGTGCCGCACCGTCATGCCACATCCGTTACACTTCCGCAGGATTCCACAGGCATAGGGAAACATCAGCGGTTGGATTTTTTTATGCGATTCTTGCAGGGTCATGCGTCACCGTCCTTTCTACAGGGAAACCAGTCGCCGTGTTGCTCCATCGCTTGCTTGGCTTCTTCGTAACTCCGTGCGACCCGCTGAAATACGTCTTCAAAAGAACGCAAGTCCATGCACTCAATGTGAATAATGCGATTCGGGATACCGGCTTGATTTGACACAATCAACGCAACGCCGGTTATCGAGTTCACCGAAATGGCTTTCTTGCACAATGGACATATATCACGGAATCCGTACCGTTTCCTTGCGGTCATAAACTCCGTGCCGTCGTCGTAAACGCGAAACCCTACACTTTTGCCGTGGTACGATATACGCTCTGTGATTGCCATCTCACTCACCGTCCTTTCGGGTTGCACGGATTTAGCTTGTGGCGTCTCTTGAGTTCGCGGTGAACGTGCATCTTTGTTATTGGGTCTTTGAACTGATTATGGCGAGCGAGAGCCTTCAGGTACCTGTATTGCAAATCGTACAATTTCTTGCCCTCGTTCTTTCCATATGGCATACGGTAGTTCGTCGCAAGATATTCTTTGTTGCTCAACGACATCACTCACCTTCCTTCCTGTCGCTTACGCAACCACCCGAGCAGTTTCGCAGGGTCTTCTTCTTTCAAGTAGCGAACCAGTCGAGCGAAAAGCTCGCCCTCGGTGTTTACGTCGTCAGGGAAGACCGGGTTTTCTTGTGCGGTGAGTGTCAGTTTCCCGCACTTGTCGGAAAGGCTCACCATTGGTCGCCTGTGCTGGAATGCACGGCCTATACTTGCTTGGATTCGCATCACGCACCGCCCTTTCTAAACCTCAGTTTCATAACCGCCCGCCCCTTGTCGTCAGTCGGAACGGGCAACGGCATGGTTTCGAGCCGCTCGCCGTTGACGACGTAACCCATGAAACCCCGTATACAAGGGGCTCCTGTGATCCTGGTCGTGCCGTCGTTGTAACGGAACCACCATGATCCGCAGTAGTTATATACGTCCACGTCCACGTATTCAGAAGCGTTCAACTCGTCAAGATGTTCATCCACCTGCTGAACGACTTCCGCCACGGGCTCTCGTAACTTTTCCAGATTGGCGTCGAAATCGGCGTCTATCTTTTCGCGTAGCGGTAGGCGATTATGCGGTGCGTGATGATTGTAAACAAATATCCGAAAGGCCACGAACTCGTCGTGAAGCCTGCTTCCCCTGCTACCGGCCTCAGCCCGGTTCGCCACCATAACCAGAAAATCCCAAGTTTCCTGACTCGCCGTCGCCAGTAAGGTCAATAATTCTTCCTTGATTTCAGGTTTCATTGGAATCCTCGCTTTCTCGGAGAGTTCGGTCTATAAAACGAATCATCTGATTTTCGCTCCATTTCCGTGTTCCGGTAATTTCTTCAAGTCGCAGGCAATCCCGTTTTTTGGGATAACCACCCATCTTCAAATAGAGCCGGACGGCTTCCAGTGCTTCACGAAGTCGCTTCATTGGTTTCATTGGTTTCATCGTTTCCATCGCTTTCCGTTGATGCTTCTGGTAAAGTTGGTTTTAGCCACCGCATGACGAAGGACACCCATCCAGACAGGACAGGCACTCCGATTGCCTTGTAATCGTGGTTTTGGTGGGACGTTTCACTCATCATGCGTCCTTTCTTATGCGGCAGTGTTCCCACCACGAACCCACCGTGACCTGAAATGGATGGTCACTGGTTGAGTTATAGGCTTTGAGTTCTCGTGAATACCACCGCTCCCCGTCGGGCGATACCATGACGTTCCTGCCGATGTCGCTGGGGCCGACACACCGCCACTGGTCGCAGTCGCATGTCATCCCCTGGCCGCACTTCTCGCAGACGGGTTCTTCGGGGTTCAGGCGGTAGCGGAAGTAGCTGTAACCTTTCACGAACGACCGGAAAGTTCTCACGGTTGGTGTTGATGGTGAAACCCAGCGGAGCTTCATTTCACAAAACTCAAGCAAGTTCTGTTTCCGAAGGGCGTAGATCACCAGCTGCATTAGCGGCTCCGCTTCTCCGAGCAAGATGCCTTCTCGACATTCCAGCCGCTTCCGCATCTCTTCCGGCAAATCGCCCGGTTCGAGAGTCGGGCGAACGAAGTCGTCGGGAAGACGGTAAACTGTTTTCGCGCCGAAACCACCGCCCGATGTTTCCCACCTCAACTCGATGTAATTGAAAAATTCCAGCTTTCCAATCGCGCCAAAGGCTCGCAGGATAGGCAGTTGAATGTGCCGGACGCTCAGCAGGTAGGTAATGATTTCGTTCGTCTTCGCCGCTTCAATCGCCTCGTCCGACGCTTCGATAAGCGTGAGGACGTTTTCTAACTGTTCTGTCGTGTGCATGGTACTTCCTCATTTAGTAAGCTGGGCGCTCGCGCCACCTGGCGTAAGCACTGTTCACAATTAAAACTATCTCGTCCCACTTGGCGCGGGGCCTGTCCGAGTTAATGACGCTTTCCACCGGGCATCCTGCCGCTGCGTCGTCAACGTAAATGTGAGCATAAGCCTTCGGGCTTTCTGTCCACGTGCGCTGCGTCGGGTTTGTGTTAACCCCGAATAGCGGGATGCCGTGACCGGCGAACCACTGCATCGCGTCCATCAACTCGTCGCATGAGCGCATAGTGTATAAGATGATCTTCATGCCAGCTTCGTGAAAACCAAGCAGCGCGTCCACGGCTCCCGGTACGTCCGGGCCAACTTGCGGATACTCATGCTCCACGCATGTGCCGTCAAAGTCCACGGCTACATAGAAATCCTGCGTCATAGGGTCGGTTCCTTGTGATGCCATGCTTGCATCGCAAGCATGGCTTAAAACATAGTTAACTGCCGCTGTCCAATACGCTTCTTTGCAACGGCAAAATACTTCTCGTCAAGCTCAATTCCAATAAACTTGCGCCCGAGAGCGAGAGCCGCACGGTAATACCGCAAACTTAGATACCCGTAATATGTGTGGCATCACAGATAACATTAACTGCTCCCAATTTTCTGCCGTGTCGTCGTACTCACTGTACGAAAAATTCACGCCGTAAGGCGGGTCTGTGACCACCGCATCTACCGAGCCGTCGGCCATCGTCGGCAGTATATCCATGCAATCACCGTGATACAATTTATAGTCCATCAAATCTCACTCCTCTGTATCATGGCTATCGCCTCCGTTAATGTCGTGGCCGCCAGCGCGTCGTGATCCACCGAACGTAACATGTCTCTCAACCTGCCCAATAAGTCGTTGCGATCTATCGGCAACGCATCAAATATCGTGTTGTGCCCTCTGGGCTTGCGCTCGCCCTTGAGCCTGAGAAGCCTGCCTGCGCGGATCATCTCGTTCTCCGTGACAATACCCCACGCTATCGCTCGATAAGTACGGTTCAAACACGTCTGACAAAGACCTCGGCTGAATACCGGGCTCAAACACTCTTCTCTCATGCACGTTTTTATTTTGTATGCCATATCCGCATCCTATCACCTAATCGCCCTTAGTCAATATCCAGTTTTCATAATTTTGAAAATTTCTTATATATATGGCCGCTTTCTCCGTAGAATACGTGCGTTTTTTTATGGCCGACTTTTTTT
>Ga0180431_10001533_pt1 | contig 32193 bp, 22 predicted proteins | sample SS_ome_11_FD_132459 | JGI IMG/M metagenome (GOLD analysis project Ga0180431, IMG submission 132459) | Hypersaline lake sediment archaeal communities from the Salton Sea, California, USA - SS_1_MS_1 metaG | ecosystem: Environmental > Aquatic > Non-marine Saline and Alkaline > Hypersaline >... | reverse complement strand
TGTAGGGAACGCCCTCTGTGGCGTTCCGAAACCCGGAAAACACGCTCGTTGCTGCTTCCCGGAACGCCACAGAGGGCGTTCCCTACAGACGGAACGTGTCAAACGCCAAAAAGTCACAGCCTCGGTGGTCGCGCCAAGCACTGCCGGAAGAGACCGCGGCCCGAGTTCGGCGCGACCAACGGTCGCGGTTTTGTGGCGAGTCCTCGCAGATTCACGGGGAAGGGAAAAGTGGCGGAGAAGTTCGATCCTTACTACAGGTGGCTGGCAATCGCGCCGGAGGAACAGCCGCCCTCGCTCTACCGGCTGTTGGGCGTGAGGACCTTTGAGGACAATCCGGACGTGATCGACACGGCTGCCGATCAACGCATGACCCACTTGCGGACGTTCCAGTCGGGCGAGCACAGCGAGGAATCCCAGAAGCTGCTCAACGAAATCTCCGCCGCGAGAATCGCCCTGTCGGACCCGGCGAAAAAGGCCGATTACGATGCCAAACTCCGCGAATTCATGCAGCGGAGGGCCGAGGGCGAGGAAGACGATGAAGAACTCTCCTCCTCGCTCATCAGCTTTCTGGAACTGGAAGATCCCGCGGCGGGAGAGACCTTGGAGAAGAAGCCTGCCGATGAAACCGAGCAACCCAAGCCACGCGAACAACCACTAACTCCTTTTCAGCCCGAAGCTGCCCCGGACGACACGAAGAAACGCATGATCTTCATCGGCTCGGCGGTGGCAGGCGGCGTGCTCGCGGTGCTGGTAGTGGTCCTTGGCATCCGGGCCCTGGTGTCCGGCGACAAACCGCAGGAGGAAGAACCGCCGGTGGCCGATGCGTCGGAAAATCAGCAACAGCCGCCGCCTCCGCCGCCCCCGCCGGTGCCGGGAGAGCTGTTTGAACCGCTGGGCACTCCGCCGTCACAGCAGTTGGTCATCGATCTTGGCAGCGGAGTGAAGCTGGACCTCGTCCTGATTCCCGCGGGTGAGTTCACGATGGGCTCGTCCGAAGAGTTGCGGCAGCAAGCCCTGGGCCGAGCGAGACTCTACAATCAGGAAGGGGCCCTGCAAACCATTCCCACAGAGATTCCGCACAACGTGAAGATCAGCAGCCCGTTCTATCTGGGCAAGTACGAGGTCACCCAACAGCAGTGGCAGGTGGTGATGGGGGACAATCCGTCCGAGTTCCAAGGCAAAACAAACCCCGTCGAAAACGTGTCTTGGGATGATTGCCGGGACTTCCTTAACCGGCTCAACGGGGTAGCCGCAAAGGAAGGCATCAAGTTCACCCTGCCCACGGAAGCCCAGTGGGAATACGCGTGCCGGGCGGGGAATACGACACGCTTCAACTTCGGCGACAAGGCGGAGCGGCTCGGAGATTACGCATGGTTCACCGAAAACTCCGAGGGAACGACGCATCCGGTCGGCCGGAAGAAACCCAACGTCTGGGGGCTTTTCGACATGCACGGAAACGTCTGGGAATGGTGCGCCGACCGCTACGGTGCAGACTACTACGCGAAATCGCCGTCGACGGATCCGGCGGGGCCTTCCACGGGTTTCTCTCGCGTGCGCCGCGGCGGTTGCTGGGATTACTTCGCCGTGTGCTGTCGGTCGGCATCCCGCGACAAGCTTTCCCCGGACTCGCGTCGCCGCTATGGCGGGTTTCGGGTGGCGTGTTGGCAAGATGAATCCGGCGGGGCCGGCACGCCCGTCGCCGTTAGCCTGCCCGTGGAACCACTAGCACCGGCATCCCGGCCGCCGAGCGGCCCGCCCCTTGTCGTCGGTCCGCCGGTCAAACCTCCGGCGCCGTTATCCCCGCCGCCGGCCGAACCGGTGCAACCACCCCCATCGAGCCCGAAGAAACTCGCCGTTCCTCCCGAGCACGCCCAACTGGCACTCGCCCGCCGAATCAACGAGGTTTACGACGTCGCCGAGGCCAAGACCGGCTTGCAGAAGATCAAGCTGGCCAAGGAGCTGTCCCGCGTCGGGCAGCAATCTCAGGACACCCCCGCCGAGAAGTTCGTGCTGATGCGGAGGGCCATGGAGCTGGCCGCCGCAGGCGGAGATGCCGAGTTGATGCTCGATATGATCGACGCAATGGGCGAAACGTTCGACATGGACCTCCTGATGGCCAAAGGAAAAATGCTGCGGTCGTTTGCCAAAGAAGCGGATGATCCCACCAAGATCGGCTCGCTGGTAAATGCCTCGAACCGCTATCTCGACGAGGCGATCGCCGCCGACCGGTTCGATTTCGCACTGAACATCGCCCACCTCGTTCAGCAGACCTGCCGGCGGTCGCCCGGCAAGGCCTATCGCAAGGCGGTGCTCGATCGCCGCCGCCACGTTGAGCAACTCGCCGACGAATATCGGAAGTTCCGGGATGCACTTGCCGCGCTGAAGACCGGCCCGGCCGACCCGGAGGTGAATCTCTTCGTTGGTCGGGTGTACTGCTTCACCCGCGGCGACTGGCAACGGGGCCTGCCGCATCTGGTCAAGGGGAGCGACGCCGGCCTGGCGGCCGCTGCCGTGCAAGACCTGAAGTCACCCACCGACCCCGACGCACAGGTCCGACTGGCCGATGCCTGGTGGGCGGCATCCCAGGACCGGGAAGCCGAGGAGAAAAAGGCCATCCGGCTCCGCGCGGGTGACTGGTACAAGAGGGCCCGCCCTCAACTGCGGAGCAGCCTTGCCAAGGCCGCGGTAGACAAGCGTCTGGCAGAGATCGCCGGGATGGGGCCGGCGGCGGCCGAAAAACCGATCCTGGCGCCGCCGCCTCGACAGGGACCGCCGCCCGCCATCAAGGTGAAACGCCCGTCCCAAACGATGGCCAGGCACGTGTGGACGTTGGAAGGACACACGGACAATGTGAGTTGTGTCGCCTTCGGTCCCAAGGGCTCGACCCTTGCCTCGGCGAGCTGGGACGGGACGGTGAGACTCTGGGACATCGCCACGGGACGGCCGCGGGCAGCGTTGACGGGGCACAAGGGGCAGGTACACGCCGTCGCCCTGAGCCCCGACGGTTCGATGGTGGCCTCGGGCGGCAACGACAAGACGGTACGACTCTGGGACGCCGCCTCCGGACGGCTCCAGCGAACGCTCGAGGGACACGGTGGCGACGTCTATTCGGTCGCTTTCGGCCCGAAGGGCTCGCTGATGGCTTCGGGAAGTCTCGACCAGATCGTAAAACTCTGGAATCCGGCCACAGGACAGCCACGCCACACACTCCAAGGACACGCGGTTGCCTTCAGCCCGAAGGGCGCGATGTTGGCCTCCGCATGCCTCGACCGGACGGTGCGGGTTTGGAACGTGCCGACGGGCCGGCTTCGTTCGACACTTGCCGGTCACCAGAGACAGGCGGAGTCGGTTGCGTTCAGCCCCGACGGCTTGACCCTGGCTTCCGGAAGCCGCGACGGAACGGTGAAACTCTGGGACGTACCCACCGGACAACTGCGAAAGACGCTCCAGGGCCACAAAGACGCCGTGAATTCCGTTGCCTTCAGTCCCGACGGTTCGCTCTTGGCGTCGGCCAGCAGCGACAGAACCATCCGGCTCTGGCACGGATCGACGGGATCGCTCCGCGGGATACTCGGAGGACATGCAAGTCGGGTGGGAACCGTGGCTTTCAGCCCGAATGGGTCGCTGATGGCCTCGGGCAGCACCGACAAAACCATCAGACTCTGGGAGTTTTCCACAGCCGGCCGGACCACCGCAGCGGCCGGACCGGCTCCCGGCGGCACCGGAGTCCCAAGGCCCGCCGAGAGGCTCACGCTCGATCTCGGCACGACCAACATGGAATTCATCTTGATCCCCGCAGGCGAGTTTGTGATGGGGTCGCCCGAGGCCGAACGGCAACAGGCGATCCGTGAAGCGAACGCCCGGAAACTCAAGACCGACACGATCCCAACGGAAGGCCCGCAGCACAGGGTGAAAATCACCAAGCCGTTCTTCCTCGGCAAATACGAAGTGACCCAGGCCCAGTGGCTGGCCGTGATGGGCGCCAATCCGGCAAAGCTCCAGAACCCGATGAACCCGGTAGAGCAGGTCACTTGGATCGACTGTCAGAATTTCGTGGCCAGGCTCAACGAGAGACTCGGACCGACGGGCGTGAAGCTTGCCTTGCCGACCGAAGCCCAATGGGAATACGCCTGCCGGGCGGGAACGACAACCCGCTACAACTTCGGCGACAACGCGGCAGTCCTTGGAGAATACGCGTGGCTGAAGGACAATTCCGGCGGGAAGACTCACCCGGTGGGCCGGAAACGGCCGAATGCCTGGGGACTTCACGATATGCACGGCAACGTTTCGGAGTGGTGCAACGATTGGTACGCGGCGGACTACTACGGCCAATCTCCTCCGGCCGACCCGCCCGGCCCCGCCGCCGGCTCGGGCCGCGTGCAACGCGGCGGTTGCTGGGACGTCTCCCCGTCGCAATGCCGCTCCGCGTATCGATCCCGGTCAGCGCCCGCACGGCGTTACGATGGCAGCGGTTTCCGGGTGTTGTGTCTGCCGCCGCCCTGAGGTGAATCCGACGCAAATCCGACACGGCATTGAGGATGCAAGTGGTACGACGGGGGGTCTAGTGCCTGATTTCGCAGTTCGGCAGTGCCTGCTGGAGTTTCCTGACGCCTTCGCCGGTGGCCTTGGTGTCTCTGAGTTCCAGATTGGTGAGGTTGCTCAACCCCTTGAGGTGCTCCAACCCGGCGTCGGTAATTTGGGTGCTCCCAAGGTTCAGCACCTTGAGTCCGGTCATTCCCTTGAGGTGCTCCAGCCCGGCATCGGTAATCTTCGTTCCGCGGAGATAAAGGTATCCGAGCTTGTCTATCCCCTTGAGGTGTTCCAGCCCGGCATCGCCGACCTGCGTCTCCTCCATCGCGAGGTATTCGAGTTTGGGTAGTTCCTCGAGGTGTGCCAACCCGGCGTCGGTGATGCGCGTCCTGTGGAGGATCAGTTGTCTGAGGCCGGTGATTCCCTTGAGATGCTCCAACCCGGCGTCGGTGATCTGCGTGCCGGGCAGGTCCAGGTATTCGAGCCCTCGCACCTCCTCGAGGCGATCCAAATCCTCGTCGGTGGTCTGCGTGCCGGGGCGATCCAGGTGTGCGAGCCCGCCGATCTCCTTGAGGTACACCAGCCCCGCGTCGGTGACTTGCGTATCGTCAAGGTGCAAACGGTTGAGATTGGGTAAACCCCTGAGGTGCAACAACCCGGCGTCGGTAATCCGGGTTTTTCGGAGCGTCAGCTCTTTGAGCTTGGGCAGCGCCCTGAGGCACGCCAACCCGTCGTCGGTAACTGCAATGCCGGCAAAGCTCGCGCCGACTACCGAATTCGTATCGTCAAACTGGACCTTCCCTCCCAGCTTCTGGATTTCGGCAATCGCCCGTTGTTGGGGACTCATTTCCGGAACTGACTCGGCACATCCCGAGCAAAACAACGGCCCCACGGCCAATAGAACCAGCCAACCGGCTTGCGAAACGTTCACGATTCACCTCCCTGGTTAGAGTTGTTCATAACCGGATTGCACGGTGCAGGGCACTACACACGGCGGACGCGGCGGCGTAACCGCTCCGCACCGCCCCCTCCATCGTAGCAGGCCACCCCGTCGATGTCCAATCGCCGGCGAGCAACAGGTTCGGGACCGGCGTTTGCTGCGTCGGGCGGAGGCGTTCCAGGCCGGGTGTCACCGAGAAAACGGCCCTCGGTTGCGTGACCATCCGCCAGTGTACCAATTCGGCATCGCGGACCGCCGGCCGGATCGACTTCAGATCATCGAGAACTTCGGCCAGCACCGCTTCGCGCTCCCGGCCGATCAGCCCGCCCGAGGCACTGATAACGACCTGAAAGCGATGCCCGGCCTCGCTTTCTCCGTGATGGAAGACCCATTGGCCCGGTCGTCCGACGAGAACCGCATGGGGTAGCCGTATGATCGGGCGATCGAACCAGAGGTGCAACGCCGTGATCGCCGCCGGCTCGATTTGTTCAACGCCGTCGAGGTCCGGCATCACCGCAAGTGCCGACTCCGGCAGAAGCAAGCGGACGCGATACCATGGAACGGCCACGACAACGAAATCAAACTCCTGCCGTGTGCCGTCCGCAAACACGATAGTAGCAGACACACTCCGTGTGCCGTCCGCAACAATTTGTTTGACGCGTGCGCCGCGATAGACCGAAACCCCTTGCTCTTCCAGCGATTTACCCGCACGAACGTCGAAGATCTCCACCAGCGGCAACCGCGGCACGACGAGTTCATACGCCGTTCGCGACGCCATGAACCCGTCGGCAAAAACCTTTTGGGCGGCCGCCAGCGACGCCCGGTCGACCGTCTCGCTCAGCGCACTGACCAACACAACCGACCAGAACCGCTCGATGGTCCGTTCGGTTTGGCCGTGCCGGCGGAGCCAAGCCCCGATGGTTTCGCCCGGTTCGGCGTCGTCAATACGTTCTCGCGCGAGCCGCCGGATTGCCCGGGCAACGCCCCACCGCTCGCCAAGTGTGAGATACCGCAATCGCAACAGCGCCGGCGCGAGATGCCACGGGGCGGGTAGCCGCCGGCTCGGCCGAAACACCCGCTTCACGCCGTCGGGGCCGAAGAAATACAGCGTACGAAAAGTCCGAAAGCAATCGGCCACTCCGGTCCGCCGGCAGAAATCGGCGAACTCCCCGCAGCATCCCATCGCCACGTGCTGGCAGAGGTCCACCCACTGGCCGGTCTGCGGGTCACGAAACGATCCTGCCCGTCCGCCGAGCGTTTTGCGGCCCTCGAACAGTTCGACGCGGCATCCCCGCTCCGCCGCCGCGACGGCCGCCGCCATGCCGGCCAGCCCGCCGCCGACGACGGCAAGAGTCGGTTTTCGGGCCGGATCGGTCATCGAGTCATTCCCATAAAAGCCGCGGCCGCCGGTCGCGCCGATGTGTTCTACAACAACAACCATCGTACGCGCCGTGATGTCGTTTTGGCAAGTTTTTCAGACGGGCAACAACATCCATCGGGCGGCGAGCCGGAGTTTCGCCGCGGTGCCGAGACGGATGCGCCCCGAGAAAACGTCCTTCGGCCGGGCAGCGATTTTCTTCAACAACGCCCGATACGTCGCCGTCATCCACCCGAAAATCCGCCGGCCGTCGGGCTCCAAGTAATCCGTTAGCGCCAAGCCCTCGCGGTAAAATTCCTCCGCCCGGCCAACCTCCATGGCAACAAGCCGCTCGAACCGCTCGTCGGCAATACCGCCGAGCAAGTCTTCGACCGGGTAATCGCAGTCCCGCAAGTCGGTAAGCGGCAGGTAGATTCGTCCACGGGCGGCGTCTTCCCTCACGTCGCGAAGGACGTTCGTAAGCTGCACGGCAACGCCGCATTTCCTGGCCGGCTCGATAGCTGCCCGGCCGCGGAATCCCCAGACGTGAATGCACGCCAGCCCGACCGACGATGCAACGCGCTCGCAGTAACGCTCCAACTCGTCGAACGTCTCGTACCGCGATTGCGTCAGGTCCATCTCGACACCGTCAATCGCCGCGTGGAGGTGCTCCGCCGGGATGCCGAATCGCCGGACGGCATCCCCCACCGCGGGAAACAGGATCGCGCCGGCCGACCCGTCGGCAAGGTCCGCTTCGGCCCCTTGTGCTTCACCGTCGCCTTCCCGGCATCTATCCTGCTGGAGCATGCGGTCGAGCGACGCCCGCCAGCGCGAGAGCGACTCGCGGCGGCGTTCGGCCGGTTCGTTGCTGTCGGCCAAATCGTCGGTGTGACGCATGAAGGCGTACAAGGCGTCCATGGCCCGCCGTTTCGCGCGCGGCAGCAGTATGAACCCGGCATGGAAGCTCGATTTCGCCCGGCGGGCAATACGACGGCACGCGATATAGCTCGATTCTATCGCGGCGGGCGAGGGGGTCATGACGGCTTGCTCCTGCGGAACGCGCCGGTCTTCAGCTTCCACCAGCAGGACAGGGCAAGCCGCAGCTTCTTCCGCCTGCCGACTATCGGCCGTTTCGCCCAGACGTCGTACCCCTGGTCGCGTATCGCTTCGGCAACGGCCAACCCGCCGTGAATGAACAACGCCACTTCAAATTGCAGCCGCGGCCGGACGATGTTGATCAGCGGAAGCCCTCGACGCAGCCACCCTTCGGCCCGTTCCACTTCGTACTCCATCAACTGGCGAAAGGCGTCGTTGCACTCCCGGTTCTGAAAATGCGACATCTCGTAGCCGAACCGGTGGCAGTCGACCTGGGGTAGATAGATCCGCCCTTTCCCAAAATCCTCGGCAACGTCCTGCCAGAAGTTGACCAGTTGCAGGCCCGTGCAGATCGCGTCGGACAACAGGACCGTCTCGTCGGTATGGCAGCGGCTCAAGTAAAGGACCAGCCGCCCGACGGGGTTGGCCGAATAGCGGCAGTAATTGAGCAGCTCGTCGATCGTCTCGTACTTCCGCATCCGCTGATCCTGGCGAAAAGCCACCAGCAGGTCGACAAACGGGGCTGGGGGGATCTTGAACCTCTCGACCGTCTCGGCCAAAGCAATAAAAACGGGATGGGCCGATCGGCCCTCGTAGCAGTCGCGGAGCTGCCGTTCCCACCAGCCCAGCAGGGCAAGACTCTGCTGCGGGTCGCCCATCTTGTCGGCCAGGTCGTCGGCCCAGCGGCAGTAGGCGTAGATGTTGTAGAAGTGCTGGCGCAACTTGCCCGGCAGCATACGGCTGGCCACCGTGAAGTTCTCGTAGTGTCGCCGGGCAAGCCGCCGGCAGTATGCCCTGGCCTGGTGCAGCTTGATCGGCCGCGGCGGCTGGGGAGCCATCGGACCGTATCGTTGGAGATCTTGAAGGAACCTGCTTACCTTTAGTTTACCCATGGTGTGTAACGATCGCTGTTCAACCGGGTCTGTTTAGGGTCGGTCGAGAAACAACTGTCGTAGGACGGGTTTCCTGACCCGTCTTCTTCCTTGACGGGTCGGGAGACCCGCCCTACAAATGCGACAGTTATTTCTCGAACGGCGCTTACGATACTGCCAGCCGGCCGATTTCTGCCCACTGGTTGTCGATGGCCTTTTCTATTATGGTAACACTTCAGCCGAATGGCGAAACACTTTGTACGACGGCCTTCCAAGGCCGTCGAGGGGTTGCGATGTCGCAGCGACGGCCTTGGAAGACCGTCGTACTGCAGACGGCTGAAGTAGTACCTATTATGCTATTTCGCGTCCAGTGAGGGAACCATGCGCATCTTGTTGGCCGGTCCGCGGGGTTTTTGTGCGGGCGTCAATATGGCGATCGAGAGTCTCCGGTTGGCGATCCGGCGTTTCGGCACGCCGATTTACGTCTATCACGAGATCGTCCACAACAAGTGGGTGGTCGACTCATTCCGCAAACTGGGGGTCGTTTTCACGGATGATCTGGCCGGCGTGCCGGAAGGCTCGCACCTGCTCTACTCGGCCCACGGCGTTTCGCCGGAGGTCCGAAAGATCGCTGCCGAGCGGAACCTCCAAGTAATCGATGCGACTTGTCCGCTGGTCACCAAGGTCCATCGCGAGGCGATTCGCCACGCCAAAGAAGGTTTCACGATTGTCCTGATCGGCCACGCCGGCCACGACGAAGTGGCCGGCACCCTGGGCGAAGCCCCTGAATCAATCGTTCTGGTGCAAAGCCCCGACGACGTTGATAACGTGGAAGTCCCTGACCCAAGTAAGGTTGCCTATTTAACCCAAACTACCCTGTCTGTGGTCGACGCGGAGACGATTATTGAGCGGCTACGGCAACGATTTCCCAAAATTGTCGGCCCCCGCAAGGAGGATATCTGCTATGCGACCACCAACCGGCAGGAAGCCGTGCGAACCTTATCGAGCGAGGTCGATCTCGTGTTGGTGGTGGGCAGCCAAAACAGCTCGAACAGCCAACGCCTGGCCGAGTTGGCCCGTTCCGGCGGCGTCCCGGCCCATCTGGTCGACGGCCCGGAGGACATCGACCTCGACTGGTTTCAGGGCATCGAAACCGTGTTGATCACGGCGGGCGCCAGCGCCCCGGAAGCGGTCGTGCAGCAGTGCGTTGCCCTGTTGCAAGACAGGTTCGGTGCAGCGGTCGAGTCACGTATGCTTTGTGAGGAGAACGTGCGGTTTGTCTTGCCCAAACCATTGCGGGAAATCGCCGAAGAAGAGAGAATAAACGATACTGACAACTGATATACTGCCCGCGGTCCACCGCCTTCTGTCCTCGGTTCACTCTCCCCTGCTCCCATGGAAATCAACGACCTCGAATTCTATCTCGTCGAGATCGAGTGTAGCGAACCGGAACAACCCGTTCGGTCGGTGCTGGTGCGATTGATGAGCGAGTCGGGTCTGGAGGGCTGGGGCGAGTCGGCCCTCAGGTGGGAAGCGTCGGAGTTGCCCGGACGGCGTGACACGTTGTTGCCGGTGTTGGCCGGCCGGAGTGTGTTCGACATCGAAGAGTTGCTCGCGCTGCCGGCGCTGTCGCAACCGCCGCTGCGCGCCGCGTTGGAGATGGCGTGCTGGGACCTGGTCGGCCGCGTGACCGGCCAACCGCTGTGTCATTTGTTCGGCGGGGGCTATCGCACACGGATCCCGCTGGCCGTCCGGTTGCCCACCGGCAGCACCGATCATGCCGTCGGGATTGCACGCGAGTTGGCCGAGCAGGGTTTTCACTCGCAGATCGTCCCCGCCAGCGGCCGGGTGGAGGAGGACGTCCGGCGGCTGGCAGCGATTCGTGAAAGTATCGGCGACCGTGCGGAACTGCGCTTCGATGGCGCCGGCGCCTTCGAGTCGGAGGCCGCACGCGATCTGTGTGCCGAGTTGGAGGAGGGGGGCCTGCAGTTCTTGCTCGATCCGCTTAAGACGGCCGAGTTGCAGGCGGTCGCCTCGCTGGCACGTCAGACGAACGTACCGATGGCCGTCAGCCGGCCGATCCATGGTCCCCGTGACGTGTTGGCCGCAGTGCGCAGCAGCGCGGCGTTGTTCGTAGTCGTCGAACTGGGCCGCGTCGGTGGGATTGTCTCGGCACGAAACAGCGCGGCGGTGGCCGAGGCGGGCGGAATCGCCGCCTTGCTCAGCACCGGCCCCTCACTGGGAATTGCCACGGCCGCCATGCTCCAGTTGGCCGCCGCCACACCGGCCTTCTCCGGCTGCAACGAATGCGCCTACCCGCAACTGCTCGACGACGTCCTGGCCGAACCGTTCGAAATCATCGACGGCCGCATGACCGTGCCGCAAGGGCCGGGACTCGGGATTGAAATCGATCGGGCCAAGGCGGAACGATATCAGGTAACGTGAGGGCAGTTGCTCTCGGGCAGTGTCATCGCTTCGGTATCTCTGCGATCCGGATGTTCCGGAACGAAATATCCGTGCCCGGGTCGTGGCCTTGGAACTGGATCGTGCCGGGTTCCAGGCGGAGGCCCCGGCGGGGGTTCTTGTCGGGCTTGCGCCCATCGGTCCAATCGGAAACCTGGTAGCCGTTGACCCAAACGGCCATGTGCCGGTCGTCGACGTGGATCGTGTTGCGAAACCATTTGAAGTCGTCGGCGACGATCTTTCGGGCGTTTTGGCGGCGGAAAATGCCGCCGGTGCCGCAGTCCCGCGGCTTGCTGCGGTCGCCGTCGATGAAGCCGTTTTGAATCTGGCTTTCGTAGCCGTTCATCACGTCGCCGGGAATGCAACGGAAAAAGACGCCCGAGTTCAACGCCTTGCCGTTGACGAAGACTTCGAGTTGCAGCGTGAAGTCGCCGTAGCTGTCCTTGGTTTCGATTTGTCCCCGACCGCCCTTGAGATTCATCGCACCGTCCTCGGTCACCTTGACGACGGTTGCCATGTCGGGGTAGGTCTTCCATCCGGTCAGGTCCTTGCCGTTGAAGATTGTCTTCAGGCCCAGCGGCTTGAGCTTGACGTTGCGGAACTGGATCTTTCCGGCACGGTATTGCAGCCCGATGAATCCCCGGCCCAGCGGCTTGGGATCGGTATAGTCGAGGACTTTCTTGCCGTCGATGGTTACCGAGAACTCGGGCCCATCGGCCGTCAGTTCCATCGTCTGCCAGCCCTCGCTATCGTGTTTGGTCTTGGCGAGCTTGCGCTGGACGATGCTGCCGGTCGGCCAATCGTTGGCGCCCCAGTCGGCGATATTGACTTCATAACATCGGCCCTTCACATCGGTCGGTTTCGGGCTGGTTCGCAGAAAGACGCCGCTGTTGCCGCCTTTTTCGCTGCGGAAATCGAGCTTCAGCACGTAGTTTCCCCACTGGCTCGTCGTGTGGATCAGGCCGGCCGACCCCTTCGTTGCAGTGATTGCCCCGTCCTCCACGTGCCAATCGGAATCGTTGGCGGCCTTCCAGCCAAAAAGCGTCTCGCCGTCGAACAGCAGCAGCCAGCCGCCGGCCAGGTCTTCGTCGCTAAGCGTGTTCGGCTCGGCGGCCGTCGCGGCGGCATTCAACAACACACTTAGAGCAGTTCCCAATACGGCCGGACCCAATACCATCTTCATTGTCTATTCCTCGTGAAGCAAAGGGTGAATGCAACGTGTCGACGCGGGGGTGTGACGTATCCGACATTGTAGGACGTCGATCGGCCATTGCAAGGGTTCGGCCAAAATAAAGCCGCGACCGGTGGTCGCGGCTTGCGCCAGGATGGGCGTTACGACGTTGCTGGTCAGTAGGCGCGACCGCCGGTCGCGGCTTTATGACGACGAGGACCGTTTGGACTCGACGACCTCGCGGATGATTTCGTCCAGATCGTACCGGGGTTCGAAGCCGATCGTCTCGCGGAGCCGCCTCAGGTCGGGTACGCGGCGGCGGCAGTCCTCGAAATCGGCGCCGTACGCCTCCGCGTAACTGATGAACTCGATTTGAAGCGACGGATCGACCATCGCGACGACCTTCTCGGCCAGGTCGAGAATCCGGGTCGGCCGGTCGCTGCCGATGTTGAACACCCGGCCCGCCGCCCCCGGCGACTCCATCAACGCGACAATGTCGCGACACACATCCGAGACGTGGGCAAACGACCGCTCTTGCTGCCCGACGTCGTGGACCTGCAAGGAGCGGCCGGCCAGCGCCGCCTCGACGAACCGCGGCAACACCATCCCGTAGGCCCCGATCTGGCGCGGGCCGACCACGTTGAACAACCGCCCGACGACGACCGGCAACTGCCGCTCGCGCCAATACGCCAACGCGAGGAACTCGTCGATCGCCTTCGACGCGCCGTACGACCAGCGGGAACAGGCCGTCGGGCCGATCACCAGGTCGTCGTCCTCGGTCCACTGTCCCTTGGGGTTCTTGCCGTAGACTTCGCTGCTGCTGGCGATGAAGATTTTCGCTTCGCGGCCGTCCGCGTGGCGCCGGCCGAGTTCTTCCAAGATCAAGCCGGTGGGATAGATGTTCGTTTCGATCGAGCGGATGGGACACTCGGCAACCAGGCGTACTCCAACCGCCGCCGCGAGGTGATAGACTTCGTCAACCCCGGCCACAAGCCGCCGCACGAGTCCGCGGTCGGCAACGGTGCCTTTGGTGTAGTCCAACCGGGGATGATCCATCACGGCCGCCAGGTTTCCGGCCGAGCCGGTCGACTCGTCGTCGACGACCGAAACGCGCCGGCCGCGGGCGAGCAGCATCTCAACAAGATGGCTCCCGATGAAACCCGCGCCGCCGGTGACGAGAGAGTGTGTCATGGAATCGGATGAGAGTCGTCTTTTTCGCCCGTTCGTTGTGCCCTGGCGGAGATTATCACCGATGCGATGATCGAGACGGCCAGCAGGCCGGCAATCACCGCCAGAGATTGCCACGGGGAAATCACGTGGCCTTCGCCCCCTTCATGCTCGTGCCACCATTCGACGATCATCTTGACGCCGACGAACCCCAGCACGGCCGCCAACCCGTAGTGGAGATAGCGAAACATCTCGACCACGCCGGCCAACAGAAAATACAACGCCCGAAGGCCCAGTATCGCGAAGATGTTGGATGTAAACGCGATGAACCGGTCGTCCGTGATCGCGATGATCGCCGGCACGCTGTCGACGGCAAACACGACATCGGTGCTTTCGATGACCAGCAGGACGAGGAACATCGGAGTAATACACCAGGCGCCGTCCTCCCTGGCAAAGAAGTCGTGTCCGTGCTGGTGGTGATCGCCTTTAGTGACCCGGAAATAGCGTCGGGCGAATCTCAGGATGATGTTCTTCTCCGGATGGACCTTCCCGCCGCCGCCGTGGCGAGCCAACTTGTAGGCGGTGTAGATCAGGAACACCCCGAAAACCAGCGCCACCCATTGGATCCGATGGAACAGCTCGACGCCCGCAAGAATGAAAACCAGCCGCATGAAAATCGCGCCGAGGATGCCCCAGAAAAGCACCCGGTACTGATACATCATCGGAATGTTGAAGAATTGAAAGATCACGACGAACACGAAGATGTTGTCCATCGAGAGCGACTTCTCGACCAGATAGCCGCTGAGGAATTTTACGCCCGGATCGTGGCCGAGCCCTTCGACGATCCCCCACCACCAAACGACCCCATTAAACGCCAGGCCCACGGCAATCCAGAAGATCGTGAAGATCGTCGATTCGACCAGCGAAGGTTTGTGATCGTGGCGGTGGAATATAAACAAATCCAACACCAGGAGAACCACGACCAAGACGGCAAAAGCAAACCAGTGCCAAAGCTCGACGGGGAGGTGGCCGGGAAGAGGTTCGGCAAGAGGCAAGGCGTTTTTCCTTTCTTGCGGAAACATCCCATGGTTCGGATAGCCCCGAGTTGCAGACGTTTCCTGTGCTTTCGCGGCAAGGCTGACCAACCATCTTACCGCATGCATGTTCCACAGCAACCACGCTCCTGAAGCTGCACAAACGCATCCATTGCCGGCCGTCCGGGGAGCGGATCGCGGGGGGTGTCTTGCCACCCTTGCCGCTGCCGCTGCTCGCTCCACCGCGCCCGATACGTTTTCTTCTGGTAAAACATCACGTACCGTGAGATAATGAGGGAGGTTATGGGTGAATCTCTCTCCGGGGGGTTCGGAGTGAGAACACTCATGGTATGATGAACTTGTCCCTCAACGCCCTGCAAGCCATCATCCCATTCCCAACACCTGCCTTATACGGCGGCAAGCCGCCGTCACTCCACACACACAATGTCTTTCAGTTGCACAAACGGTTCGCTGTTCGATTCAAACAAGGTAGTTGTCATGAAACGTATCTCCTGCCTCTCTTGGAGTTGTCTTCTAACCGTATTGGCCTTGTGGGGCACGCCCCGCGAAACGCTTGCCCAGGAGAAGACCGAGGCGGCCACCAGAGCGTACAATGCAGCCGTCGGGCTCCACAACAGCGAGGCCTGGGATCTGGCGGCGAACGCTTGGACCAAATTTCTCAACGACCACCAACGCGACCCCCGCACCGATCGGGCGTGGCACTATCTGGGTGTGTGCTATTTCAAGCAGGACAAGTTCGACGACGCGGTCAAGACGTTTGACACGGTCGTCAAGAGCTTTCCGGACTTCAAACAGATGGCAGACACACTCTTGTACTTGGGTTTGGCGCAATACAACATCGCCCAGGGCGGCAAGCCGGAAATGTACGACACGGCCGCCGCCACGTTCGCAAAGCTGATTGCCAAGTACCCCGCGGGAAAGCACGTTGCCGGCGCGACCTTTTACGAGGGCGAGTGCCTTTACAACCGCGGAAAGAAAAAAGAGGCGGCCGGGAAGTACGCCGTCGTCGTCGAGAAGCACCCCACTCACGCGCACTACGCCCAGGCGCTGCTCGCGTTGGCGATGACCCAGACCGACCTCGGGCAACCCGAGGCGGCACTGGCCAACTACGACAAGTTTCTGGCCAAGTTTCCCGAGAGCCCGCTGGCGCCCGAGGCGCGCATGTGGCGGGGCGAGACACTGTTCGCCTTGAAGCAATTCGACAAGGCGGCGAAGGCATACGCAACCAGCGCAGCCGCCAAGGGATTTGCCAAGGCCGACTACGCCATGCTGCGACAGGCCGACGCGCTGGCGGCGCAAAAGCAATTTGCCGAGGCTGCCGCGGCCTATGCCGCGCTCCCCGCGAAGTTCCCCGACTCGCAGTACGTCCCGCTTTGCAATCTGGAGGCCGGCAAGAAGTTTTATGCCGCGGGCGACTACACCAAGGCCCGGGAGCATCTCGGCAAGGTCGTCGCCGCGGGCGGGGCCGACGCACCCCAAGCAGCCCACTGGGTTGCCCGAAGCCTCTTGAAACAAAAGAAGCCCGCCGAAGCCCTGGCCGTGGTCGAGAAAATTCTCCCGGCGGCGGCCGGCGGCAAGTTCGCCTCCGCCCTGTTGATGGACCGGGCCGACGCCGTCTACGAAATCCCCAACCGCCGCAACGAGTCGGTCGGCATGTATGCCGCAGTGGCCTCGAAACATCCCGACAGCCCGGAAGCCCCCCAAGCCCTCTACATGGCCGCATTCGCCGCGATGAACCTGGCCGATTCCGCGGCGGCCCTGAAATACGCCGAAGCGTTCATGACCGACCATGCCGATCACGAACTGTCCTTGGGCGTGAGGCACGTCCTCGCAGAGAGCAGCTTGATGATGAAAAAGTATCCCGAGGCGGAAGCACTCTACGCGGAACTCCTCAAAAAGGCGCCGGGTGATCGCGACGCCGAAATATGGAAGGTACATCGCGGTACCGCCATGTACCTACAGAAAAAGCACGAGGAAACGATCAGCGCCCTCCAGCCGGCGATCCCCGAAATCAAAAACCCCGAACTCCTTGCCGAAGCCTGGTATCGGATCGGCCGAAGCCAGGCCGCGCTGGGGCGGTTCGAGGAGGCGGTCAAGTCGCTCGAGGCATCCTTGAAGGCGGCGCCCAAGTGGAAGCTGGCCGACGATACCCGCCTCGTGCTGGCTTATGCCTGCCAGCAAACAAACAATCTGGACAAGGCCAAAGAAAACGCGAAAGTCGTTATCGACGAGTTCCCCGACAGCAAGCTCCTCGACATGGCCCACTACCGGCTGGCGAGTGCTGCCGGCTGGGAGGCGACTTGAAGACCGCAGCGGACGAGTACGGGCTTATTCTGAAAAAGTGGCCCGGCAGCCCGGTAACGCCGCAGACCCTCTACGGGCTGGGCTGGTCACAGATTGGGCTGAAGGACTACGAGGGGGCCGAGAAAAGCTTTTCCAAGCTGATCGAAAGCTTCCCGAACGACAAGCTGGTTTCGCGGGCGCGGTACGGGCGCGGCATGGCCCGGCGGCAATTGAAGAAATACGGCCCCGCGGCCGAAGACATCGAGGCAATGCTCGACACCATTACCTCCCCCGCCGAAAAGGCCCGCGCACTGCACATCCTCGGGCTTGCCCAAAAAGGCTTGAAGAAGTTCGACAAGGCGGTCGCCACCTTTCAAACACTGCTCGAAGAGAACCCCAAATACGACGATGCCGACAACGTCTACTTCGAGATGGGTTGGTCGCTGAAGTCGCTGAAGAAGGAGGACGACGCTGCCGCGGCATTCGCCAAGCTGGTCGAGAAATTTCCCGAAAGCTCGCTGGTGCCCGACGCCCTCTACCTCGTCGGCGACCACGAGTACGACAAAAAGAACTACAAGGAAGCGGCCGCGAAATACTACGCGGCCATGACCAAGGCGGGCAAGACGGACCTCGGCGAAGAGGCGGCCTACAAGCTGGGGCTCTCCTACTACCTCCTCGACGACGTCAAAAACGCACAGCAGACCTTCCACTACCTGACAGAGACCTGGCCCGGCGGATCGCTCTTCTCCGACGGCGTCTTCATGGAGGCCGAGTGCCTCTTCAAGCAGGACAAGCCCAAGGAAGCGCTGGCCGCGTACGAAAAAGTCAAGAACCCGTCCAACAAGGAAATCAACATTTTGACCTTGCTGCACGCCAGCCAGGCCGCCGCTGAGTTGGAAGACTGGGAAAAGAGTCTGAAGCTGGCCGAGAAATTGACGACCGACTTCCCCGATGCCCCGCAGACGCCACAGGCCCTCTACGAGCAGGGCTGGGCACAACAAAACCTCGGCAAAAAAGAGGAGGCCGTAAAGCTCTATGAACAGGTCGTGGCCAAAACGAACCTCGAACCGGCCGCCAGGGCACAGTTCATGATCGGCGAAATCCAGTTCGAACAAAAGAAACACAAGGAAGCAATCACGAGCTTCTTCAAGGTCAGCTACGGATACGGCTATCCCAAGTGGCAAGCAAACGCCACCTACGAAGCCGGACGATGCTTCGAAGTGCTCAAGAAGAAAACACAAGCAATCAAGCAGTACAAGACGTTGGTCGAGAAGTTTCCGAGCAGCGACAAGGTTCCGCTCGCAAAGGAACGGATTAAGGCACTGCAATAATACGGCCGCGCCGGCGCGGCTCCCGAAAATAGAACGTAGAGGCCCTGCATGAGAATATCCCGCATTGTTGCCCGGCCGTTCCCGCTCGCAGCGGTTTTACTGACGCCGTTGATCCTCGGCGCCGGAGTGCCCGGCTTTACCCCGGGGTTGTCCTCGGGCCAGGAAGTCACCGCACCCGATCCCAACGCCGCCGCCGGTCCCGGTGCGCCCGCCGACGCGCCTCCTACTCCCGCTCCCGGCAGCGCGGAAGCGCTCCGCAAGGCGGATCTCGACGCACAGGCCGCCTTGGCCGAGTCCGGGCCGGAAGCCGACGAAACGCAACCCGATGGCGAGGGAAAGGAAACTGAGACCCAGGCGCCGGAAGTGCAAGAGCAGATCAACCTGCTCGAACTGCTGAGGAAAGGCGGCGGGTTGATGATCCCGATCGGATTGATGTCCTTTCTGGTGGTCGTTTTCGGATTCGAGCGGTTCATGGGCCTCCGACGCCGAAAGGTGCTGCCGGACGACTTGACCGACGGTATCGCCAGGCTGACCGGGGAACCCGGAGGATTCGATCCGCGGAAGGCGTACAAGCTGTGCCAGCAATATCCCTCGGCCGCCGCCAACGTCATCAAGTCCATGCTCCTGAAGGTCGGCCGGCCGCAGACCGAGGTCGAGCACGCCGTCAGCGAGGCGAGCGACCGCGAGGCCGCCCGGCTCTATTCGAACGTCCGGTGGCTCTCACTGGCCGCAGGAGTCACGCCCTTGCTGGGGTTGCTGGGAACGGTCTGGGGAATGATTCAGGCGTTTTTCGTCACCGCCAATCTGCCCACCGGCGTCAACAAGGCCGAACACCTGGCCAAGGGAATTTACGTCGCGCTGGTGACGACGTTCGCCGGACTGGCCGTCGCCATCCCCGCGGCCATCTTGGCCCACTGGTTCGAGGGTCGCATCCAGAAGTTGTTCCGCCAGTTGGACGAGACCCTGTTGGGGCTGATGCCGCAATTGGAGCGTTTCGAGGGCCGGCTCCGGGCGAACAAGGACGCCATGGAACAACCGCTGCCGCCGCAATCCCACTCAAAACCGCCGCCCGTCCCCCAGAAACAGACCGCCGAAACCCGCGGACGGCACGACGGACCGTCCGCACAGACAAAACAAGCGAAACAGCAGAAAACTCACAAATAGCCGTGTTGGTAGCGATGCCGCCGGGCGGGAAAACCGGTTGAAGCCCGCGCTACGAACCCGGCAATGCAGGTCCGACAGGGTGCTTGCCATGGCCGTTGAAATCGACAAAGGATCCGCGCTGAACACGCTGAGCCTCACGCCGCTGATCGATATCGTCTTTCTCCTGCTGATCTTCTTCCTGGTCGCCACCCGGTTTGCGGAAGAGGAGCAGGAGATGGACGTCATGCTCCCCGATGCCAGCGAGGCCCAGCCCCTGACGAAGAAACCCCGCGAGCTGTTCGTTAACATCGACGAAAAAGGCGCCTACTACGTCACCGGAAAGATCGTGGAATTGCCGGAACTCGAAAAAATCCTCGAAGCGGCCTACGTGAACAACCCGGGCAGGGCGTCCGTCGTCATCCGCGCAGATCGCCGCGTCCCGCTCCAGTACGCCGTCTCCGTGATGAACGCTTGCAAAAAAACGGGGATCCGCGACTATCGCTTGACCACCAAAAAATCGGGCGGATGATCGGAAGAATCCATGCCTGGAATGAAACCGAAGGTCCGAAAAGTGCAGACTTCGCTGGTCGCCGACTTCGACGACCAGCTCTGGCCGATCAACGTCGCGCTGCTGATCCTGGCCGGGTTCGTCGCCGGGATCATCATCGCCACCAGCGATTTCCACGATCCCCGGCTGCTCTACAACGGCTGGGTAAGGCTCGCCAGCGTCGGCCTGATGACCCTGGTGCTCTTCCTGGGGGTTATGTATCTCCAGGGCAAGATGCTCCGACGGCTCCAGCTTTGCATCCTTCTGAGCCTGCTATTCCATCTCGTACTCCTCGTCTATTTGCACGACCAGTATCTCGCGCTGCTCGCCGAGCGGGAAAAGGAAGACGATACGCGGGTGGTCCAGGACTTCAAGCAAATCACCGTCCCCGACTATAATTGGCAGCAGTTCGACGACCCCGAAACCCGCCAGTTCTTCGAGGAGCCGATCGAGCACGAGGCCCCGAAGCCCATGGAGCCGGAAGCCGTCAAACGCAAGGCGGATCAGGCGCCCATGCCGACCGAACAGGAGGCAGTCGACGAGCCCCAGACCCCGCAGATCGAGCAGCCCAACCCGGCGATCACCGAGCGGGTCGAGCTTTCGGCCCCGCGGCGTGCCGATGCCGCCGCCGGCGGCCAGGTCAGCCGCCAGGAATGGAAACACCGCCCGCAGCCCAACGAGCCGATCCCCGAGCCGGAGATCACCACCCGCCCGCGCGAAGCCCAGGCGGCGACGGTGCCCGAAGCAAAGATCGCGCCCCGTAAGCGCCAAGAGACTCAGTTCCAGGTGGACCAGCGCCAAACCTTCGAGGAGATCGCGAGCACCCGGACGCAGCAGATCCAGGTGAAGATGGCTCGCCAGGCGAACCGGCCCGAGGAAATCCCCGATACGCCGACCACGCCGGTACCCACCCGGCAGACACGCCAAGCGGCGGAAATCCCCCGTACCGAGGCGCTGACACCCGATCCGGCCGAGGTGGCACGGCAACCCGTCAAGATCGAGGTCCGGCACGAGCCGATACGGATGACCGCGCGCCGCCAGGCGGCGGCGCCGCGAGTGGTCCGCCAAACCGCCGAAGCCGACGCTACTACTCCCCCGTCGGAAGCCCTGGCCATGGCGACCTCCCGGCAGCGAGCCGCCGAGCAGCCTCCGCAGGCGACCCGGGCCACTCGCCCGGTCCCTTCGCGACGGCCGACCGACGCGGCCATTCCTCGCGAAGTGAACCGGCCGCAAAAGGAAGCGGTTGCCTCGACCACACAAACCACGCCGCAAGTGAATCCGGCCAACCTCCGCATTCCCAACCGGGCCGGCAGCGCAACTTCGCCCTCCCCGGTCAAGGTGTTGCAGCAGGCGGTCAACAGGACGGTGCAGCCGGCGCCCGGCGCGGTGGTTCAAAGCGCCGTACGGCGTCAACAAGAGTCTTCGCAACCTTCGTCGACGCCACGTGCCGACCGTCCCACCCGATTGGCCCGCGCCCAAGAGACTCCGCAGCTTCCCGCCGAACAAATGGCTCCGACGGCAATCGCATCCAAGGCCCCCACACCTGCGGAAGCAACGGTTCCCACAGCACAGCCTCGTGCGGCGGCCGTGAACCGTTCGGCATCGAGTCCGACGCAGGTGCAAACCGAAGCCCCGGGACGCGCCTTGCCGGCAATGACCTCCGCGGCGCAACTACCCTCGGCCATCGCTGTGCGGCGTCCTACCGCGGTGCAGCAGCGGCAACCGGGCACGGACGCGGCGCCTTCGCGGCCGACGACGTTGGCCCGGGCGGATGCCGGGACGAGATTGCCGTCGACGGCGCTCGAGATGAAGGCCGCCCTTTCTGAAACACCGGCCGCACAGGGAACCACCGCGCCGAGCAAAGTCGCTCATGTCCCGAACAGCGCGGCGGTCCGCCAGGCCGGAGCGCGCCCCGCGCAAGGCGACACAACGGCAGCCGCCGGCGCCGCGGAGATGGCGATCGGCGCCACCCAGGTAGTTGCCCGAGCCGGCCAGCAACGGGCAACCGGCGATAACCGGCCGACCGCCTATGCCAACGCACCGGCCCCGCGGATGGCCCGGAGTCCGGTCAAAGCGGCTTCGCTCGCCGTGGCCGGCGCCGCAGAAGCATCCCCCGTGCCGCCCAGTCACGCACCGGCCGGAAGTGAAGGGGAAGCGGCACCAGCCGTTACGATGAAGGCATCGGCCGCCAAGCGCGGCGGAACGCTCAACCCGACCGCCCCGCAACCGACGATGGGCGTGGGCCCGGCCGGTTCCAGCGGCACGCCCGGTCCCGTCGGCATTGCGCAGACGAGTCGCATGACTCGCATCGAATCGACGGCAACGGCTATCGCCGGCGGCGGAACTCCGAAACCCGGACGCACCACCGGGGGAGAAATCTCGCCCGACGCCACCGCAGAACCGACCGCTGTCGCCGTCGTGACCGAGAGCGGCGGGAAGTCGCAACAGGCCAGCATCCTCGCGCCCGTCAGCGGGGCGAGACAACACATCGCCGGATTGCCCGGAGCCGTGCAGAGCCAACCGATGGCCGGAGCGGCCGCCTCGCTGACCGATCACGGTGCTACCATGCCCGAAGCCGTGGCGCGACGGAGCACCGCTTCGCAGAAGGAGCCGGGCGAAAACTCCGTCGCCCCCGCGCGAACCGTTACCATGAAACGCTCGCGGGTGGGCGCCGATCTCCCCACCGCCGCTGCGGAAACCGAGATGGTCCTCGAAACGGGAACCGGCGGCGTCACCGTTGCCCAAGGTCCTTCGCCGAGCACCTTGGAGAAGGGCCCCAGCGCCACGGTCCGCCAGGCGGCGGCCGACGTGGCCGTGGCGCAACGAACTGCCGCCGCCGGGAGTGAAGAGTCGGGGCTGGGATCCGCCCGGGTAGTGGCCCTGGCAGGCAAGGCCCGCGAAACGGGCGGGGACATTCCAACTCCCTCGGCCGGCCGCACCGCGCCGGCCCTCGGCCGAACCACCGCCGTCGCCGTGGCCGCGGCGCCTTCCGATGCAGAACCGGCAGCCGAACAACTCGCCGGCGGGCCCGATGCCGAATCCGGTGCGTCCGAACCGAGCGGTCCACCGACCACCTCCGTTGCAACCGCCGCCGTCGCACGCGAGGCCGGTGGAGTTGCGTCGGCAGGGCCCAGCGAGGCAACCGGCGAACTGGCCGGACCGGAGGGGGGCGCCGTGACAATCGACCAGACCAACCGGGCCGCCCGGTTGGACGCCTTGCCGGACGCCACCGCCGCCGGTGCTGCGGCCGGGCCGCGGCGCACGATGGGTGCATTGGAGGCCCCGGGCGACAGCACCGCCGCCGCCGAGTTGGCCGACGCCGGCCCGTCCTCCGGCGGGGCCGATGCCGCACCCGACATCGCCGCCCACGCAAACGTCCAACGGCCGCAAAGCCAGTCGTTCGGTCTGCCGGGCAACTTGATGGCCGGCACAGCGGTCGACTCGGCCACCGAATCGGGTCCCGCGGCAACCACCCCGGGCAAGGTCGCCGGGCAGCGGCGCCTGCCGCGAGGCAACGAGCCGGGACCGTCGCTGGCGGCCGACGTGGGACGTGGGCCCGTGCGGCGGCTCAACGCACCGGGATTGCCGCAGGGCGCCTCCGAAGCAATTGCCGAAGAGCCCGTCGCTTCTTCTCCGACGTCCCTACCCGGCGAGGCCATGGTGGCGGCCGAAGGAACCGGCGCCGGAGAGCCCAGCCGCCGCGAAGGCGGCCTGCCCGTCCAAATTGCCGCCATGGCAGGGCCCGGCGGCCTGAGCGACGATCCTTCGCTCGAAGTCGGGCTCGTAAGCCGCCAGGCGCGACGCGAAAGCGAAATCGTCCACACCGTCTCGCGACGGTTCGTCGTCGAGCGCAGCGGCGGCCACACGGCCATCGACGGACGCGTACGCGAGGAACCGGCCAAGGCCTTCCGCCAGCGAGACGTGGGTAATCGAGGCCAAGTTGCACAGTCCCGCGGCGGTACCGAGGGAACCGAGAAGGCCGTCGAGATGGGACTCGATTACTACGCCCGAAACCAGTTCCCCGACGGCCGTTGGAGCCTGCACGAATTGCCACCCGACGCCCGCCATGAAGACGACGCGCTGGGACGAATGAAATCCGATTCGGCCGCCACCGGTCTGGCGTTGTTGTCGTACCTGGGGGCCGGCTATACGCACCTCGACGAGAAGCACCGCGGCTCCGTCAAACGCGGGCTCGATTGGCTCGTCCGGAATCAGAAGGAAGACGGCGACCTGTTCGGCAAGGCGGGCGGAACAAGCTACGCGCGGTTCTACAGCCACGGCATCGCCACCATGGCGCTGTGCGAGGCATACGGCATGACCAAGGACCCCGAGTTGCGGGAACCGGCCCGAAAGGCGGTCGACTACATCCTCAAACACCAACACCCCGAACGAGGCGGCTGGCGATACCGGCCCGGCGAGGAAAGCGATACCTCGGTGACCGGATGGCAGATGATGGCGCTGAAAAGCGCGCAGATGGCCGGACTCGACGTCCCCGATAAGGCCCTGAAGGGAATCGACCACTGGCTCGACCTGGCCGAAAACCCCGGCGGCGACGGGCGATATGTCTATAACCCCTACGCAAAAAAGGACGAACAGCTCGAAGGCCGGAAACCGAGCCGCGCCATGACCGCCGAAGCCATGCTCATGAGAATGTATCTCGGCTATAACCGCGACGACCCAAAGCTCATCGCCGGCGCCGAGTACCTCAAAAAAAACCTGCCCGCCGTCGGCACCAAGGATCGATCGCTGCGGGATTGCTACTACTGGTACTACGCCACTCAGGCAATGTTCCACATGCAGGGCGACTACTGGAAAGCCTGGAACGACAACCTCCGCCCGCTGGCCCAGCGCAGCCAGATCGAGGAAGGCCCGCTGGCCGGAAGCTGGCACCCGAAAGACCCCGTCCCCGACCGCTGGGGCCACGCCGGCGGCCGCCACTACGTCACCGGCATGCACCTCTTGATGCTCGAAGTCTACTACCGCCACCTCCCGCTGTTCAAGGAACTAGGCGGCCCGCCGGAGGCGGCCGAGCCGTCGGAGCCGTGAAAGAGACAAAGGGGTCAGAGTTCTGACCCCTTTTCCCCTTTTCGCTTCTAGGGGTCAAAGAGAAGTAACGCCGGGTCAGTATACCAGATTCTGACAGGGGGTCAAAAAGCCGCCCGGATCCCATCTTCCGGGGCTCCGAGTTACGGTGAGCCAAGGTCTGCAGTCTTGAACCACTTCGTTCCGTAGATGCCTTGGTACTGGCCGACTTCTTCTGATGTGGCGACCTTTGCATCGAAGGTGTACTCGCCCGCGGCCGAGTCGCCCGACTCGGCCAGCGGCTGCGCCCACTCGTCCGCCCGATAGCGAACCTTGATCGTGCCGGTGAGACGTCCGTCTTTGAGCGTCAACTCGCGCGCGTCGAGAACGGGTTTGGCCTGCGTCGTCTGGTTGGCAAACGCCTCGATTCGCTCAAGCCGGCCACTCTTGATGGTAACAAACAGCAGCAACCGTCCCTGCCGGCCGCCTTGCTGGATAGCCGCATCGTCCAACTGGAACACGTGCGTACATTGGGGCATCCAGTGCGGTTGGTGCTCAATGGCCGTGATCTTGCCGGATCTCTTAATCGGCTTCTGAAATGGCTTCAGGCGGCTGGTAATCGTGCCGGTCAGGCGGCCGTCGTCGCCGAGTGTTGCGTCCAGTTCGTAGTCCCCGAATCGCCGGTATCCATCGACATCGATCCCCAGGATGCCTGTCAGCCGCCGGCCGTCCCATTTCGCCCGCGATGTGTCGATCGCGTGCAGTCGCCGCGACTCGCGAAAGCCGCCGTGGGTCAACTTGCCGTCGCGCTGGACGAGCGTCGCGTGCAGATCGCTGCGCGTGCCGACGACCCGGGCGGGAATCGTCATCTGCAGTGTCCGGTTTCTTGACGTGTCGGCCGGTTTACGCAGATCGAAGCACGCCAACCCGTCGAGGGTCCGGGCGTAGAGCAGTCCGTCGACATAAGGCCACTGGATCGGTACCTCGTATCCGGTAATCGTACGCGGCCCGAAGCCTATTTGGCCGTGTAACTCTCGGGGTTGTCCCTTGTCCGCGATCGACCACCACGACGCAAATACCGGGTCGGTATGGGCGCGGTCATGGTATAGCAGGAGCCTGTCTTCCATCAGGTAGGGTGCATGGCCACGGCTGACGACCTGCTCGGAAAGAATCCTTCCGGTTCGCGCGTCGGCCGCCACCAGCCGATCCTCCTCGGTGCCGACGATCAGATAGACCTTGCCTTCTTGAACGGAGGCCCTGCGCTCGGCTCCGCGGTCGAGTGTCCACGAGTGGCGGTATCGCGGTGTATCCGGCAAGGTCCACAACCGCTTCAGGCCGGACGGCGACAATCGATAAATCCCGAACAGGCCGTTTTGCTTCTTGTTAGTTGCCGCCTTGCTCTGAGTATTGAGCACGACGAGATCGCCGGTCACGTTGAGTGTGCCGATCTGCTCGCCCAATCCGTCCTGCGTCCACAACACTTCGCCCTTTTGCGGATCGACAAGCCGCAGTTGCCCTCGGCCGTCGTTCACCAACAGGTACTCCCGGCCAGCGTGGCGCCAGACGACCGGGGTTGCGTGCTTGGAGAGGATTCGATCGTCGATCTGCCACCGCTGCCGGCCGGTCTTCACATCGAATCCCGTGAGTCCTTCGCCGGGAACGACCACCACGCCCTCGGTAACGACCAGTGACGACTTCTCGCTCGCCTTCCAACAAAGTTTCTTTGATTTCAGATGCTCGTCCTGCTGTATCTGCAATCCGGGCTCCGCCACCGTCTCCCAGAGTTTCCTGCCGGTATTGGCGTCGTATGCGTAAAGCAGCCCTGCGGTGCCCATGCTGAACACACGACCATCGGCCGCCGCCGGTGAAACGCACCAGTGTCCCCGCTTGTGGCCCAATCGATTGTGGCCTTTGCCCTTCTCAACCTTTTTCCACTTGATCCTGCCGGTTTTCGCGTCGACAGCCAGCAAGATGTCGTCGGCCGTGACGCTGAAGAACCACGGCGGCAGCAGTTTCTTGGGTTCGCTCATCGTTCGCCACGGCTCAACCTGGGCTCGGACCTTTCCATCGGGCTTGAAGTAGCTCACGAAGACCGTTCCTTCGGCGACGATAGGGCTCGACGCCCCGGCATAGAAGGGCTCAATCTCATGCTCCGCCGACAACTTCAGGTGGCCGGGGTACAGCCCTTTGCCAACGCCCATGTGATGCTTCAACTCCCACAGGATTGGCGCATCGTCGAGGTGCTCGACCAGCGTGTTGCCCTGTTTGGGCGGAGTCCGATCGCCGTCACCGATAAACATGGGCCAATCGGCGCCAGCGACTTTCGATCCCAAACACAAACCCACAAGAAAAAGCATCACAGACGGCGCCACAATGCGTATCATTAAGGGACCTCCCTGCAAGTGATCGCGCAGGAACGACTTCAGCATTATTCCTATTATGCCGCGACTGGTGGTCGCGTCAAGGGGAAGAATGGGCCGGGTGGCCCCGGGGGATTGCTCACCCGGGTGGTGTAGACCATAACGCGCCGCGAACCCGTATCGCACGGGTGCCACTGCTGGCTTGCCCAGCAGTGCCTCAAGGTCGCTCGAACAACACTGCTGGACGAGCCAGCAGTGCCACCCGCCGCCCGTCTCGCCGCACTTCGTTGCCTTCGCTTGGCGATACCACGGGAACACTCGCTATTTCGCTCCCGGCGCCGCCGAGTGTTGCGGCACCGGGCCTGGGGTTTCTCACCCGGTAACCCCGGCCGGGACGGCTTCCATGGAGACGACAGGATCTCCCACGTTCCTGGGGAACCCCCATTGTGCCTTTGCCCTGCTCTTCGACCCCGGCGGGATCGGCGTGTCAGGCCGCCTGGACACGCCGACGCGGCCCCCGCTCTGACCACGACGAAGGCTCCCGCATTGCAACTTTCGAGGCTCAATCACACAGCTTCAGCACTGGCTGCGGGCACCGTGCGGAGCATGGTCGGCTTCGCAGGATGGGTCACCCCACCACCACGCAAGACTCGCTTCCGGTTGCCGGCCAAGCTCTACCGGACGGGCTTGGTTACCCGCAGGGTTCCAACAAAAGGTTTCAAACTCACGTCATGTTCATCATCCTCCTTTTCCAAGTTTCGTGGCGCAAGGTCAGGTCGTGATTGTTAGGGATTAAGGGTTGTGGCGGGATGGAACTTCCACGCTTGTCGCCGATTCTCGACCAACTCCAGGTCGACGGTCTGTCTTCACTCCCCTCGGACGAGTTTTCTGGGGAAGCCCCTGCCATCGGTGGCACAAATACAACCAACAGGGGGTTTGAGACGCGTGTTTGCGGCCAGATTTTGAGAAAATCCGGAAAGCCCCATTGCCGTTCCCTTCAAACGGAGGTAGAATATTTGAAGATGCAATATTTGTACGGCCTAAATTAGGCATTGCAAGAACGGTATCTGTAGGCATGGCACGGAAAGTCGGCAAAGAGTCTCAGGGCCGAATCGAGCGTCTGGGAGCAGTTTTGCTTGATCGGCAGAAGGAGTTCAGAGAAAGTCGGCGGGTTGGACCCAAGCGGTGGCCGCTTACCCCACAGTACCGCCTTGAGGAGCAAGACGTGGAAGACGCAGATTCTGTGAATTCACGTCTGCATAACAGGAGGCGGCTTACGCCCTTTATTTCACGGAGGAGAAGTCGACATGTTAGTGCTCAGTAGGAAGTGCGGCCAAACCGTGTGTATTGGCCAGGACATCACGATTACGTTTCTTAGAGTCGGCGGCCGGGTTACGAGGATCGGTATCGACGCACCGTCTTCAGTTCGCGTTCTGCGTGGCGAGCTGTGCGGTGGCGGCGGCTCGGGTGAGGCAGTTGATAACCGTGCCCGGGGCGATCCGATTGCCCTTGCGGTTGATTGCTGATCTTCAGCCTTTGATAACGATTGGCCGTCACCAAGGTTAGCGAGACGAGAAGTGTCGAAACAACCAACAACTTCCACGTGCCGCCACGCGATTAGGCCGGGCAGCAGCACGAACCCGATGATGGGTAGCCAAACTCGGCTCCGGGTGGTGGGCGTGTGTGCGCCGGAAGAAACCGCCGGTGCGCGTGGGGGAAAGAAAAACCACCGGAACAGACTATGGCAGCATCCGTTCAAGCGACATATCGAGGTGCCGTATCGCGTGGCTGCTGCCATCGCCGTTATGGAAATGGGGGTATCCGAGTATTCGGTAATCGCAAACGCTGTCGGCCTAACCGTCGAAGAGATTAAGCGTGTCGATATGGTCGAGGACTCGGCCGTCAGGCAACTTGCGCTGGCAAGGATACCCGTTGGCGAATCGTTCAAACTGGACAACTACGTACGCTGTCCGAAGTGCGAGGCCAAGGTAGGTCTCGCTCCGTGTGTTGCCTGCCGCAGTTCTTGAAGAAACCATTTAATGAAACATCGTGTGGAGGTTCCAAAATGTCTTTGTCCATAGAGAGGGTACGACCGATGCCGCATACCGTCCGTATTACGCGCAACGAGTTCTTGGAGGATCGACAAGGGAGAACATTCGCTGACGTGCTGGACGACCCTGAACAGCCGTTTGACAATGTGCTGGCCTTCTTCGACGACGCCGAGCGGCAGCGCCGTATGGAGGATGCGGAGACTCATCACGACAGGGCGGCCTTATCGGGGGTCGTCCGAGAACTCGAGGCTCAGCCGGCCATCGATCAGTTTCTCGGCTCAAAGGACCCGCGGCGCACAAAACGCCTGCGACAGGCGGTCGGTGTGGTGGTTCGCATCATCATGGAGCGGCGCGGGTGGAGAAAGACGGGCAAAAAGGGCTCGTTGGGAGTTCGTGCCAGTGTAGTGCGAGGCACAAAAACACCCGGAGCCTACCATAACACAGGCGGGTTGGCATTCTGGTTTCTGCGCGCAGAGCGTTACCAACGGATCGATGGAATGCCGTTTCGCTCCGTGAAGGAGCGGGCGGAAGAAAGAGGGCGACTTTCAGAGAGCTGATTTCTAGCCCCTTGTTTATGAGTCAACCGAAAGGAGCTATGCCTTGGACAATTTAGAAGCAAGCAGCGGAGCACCTCCAGCGGGTGCGGGCCAGTCCGATCCGGAACCTCAAGCAGCGCAGCAACCGCAACCGGTACAAGTCGAAGTGGACGATTCCAAAGTGCTGGCCTGCTACGCCAATTTCTGCCGTGTAACGGGCACGCCCGAGGAGTTGCTCATCGATTTCGGGCTCAATCCGCAGCCAGTCGGCGTGCCGACGGAGCCAATCGTGGTAACACAGCGGATTGTGACCAACCTGTACACTGCAAAACGGCTGCTACACGTCCTGCAACTGACGGTCCAGCGCCACGAAGCCACGTTTGGCGCTCTTGAGACCGACGTACAGAAGCGTGTTCGGCGAGCATAGACAAAGGAACATGCCAGCTTTCGAAACGGATTCACGAGTGGACGACCAAAGGTGGTGATCCAAGCGGAATTTCACCCTCTTGGTTTGGAGGACCTATGATGCTGCAAATTACCGACATCGCGGCGACCTGGATGCGAAGTGCACTTTCGGGGGAAGACGAGGACGACAACCAGTGCTTTCGGATCATTGTAACAGGAAGGGGTGTGCAACTGATGCGCGGTGAGGAACGCCTGGATGATGTTGTGGCCTACACGCATGACGGCAAGGTGGTGCTCGTCCTGGACGCCGCGACGGCTGAGTTCCTCAAAGACCGCGGAGTCGACTATGACGCGGATACGTCGGAACTGGTCTTATCCCCTGAGTTTCAGGATTACCGAGGCGTGCACACGATTACACAGAAAGAACTTGAGTCGGTTCTCACGAAGCGATTAACTGCCCTCCCAACGGGGTCGTTTGGAATTTCCGGCGTTTGGACGGTGCAAGTCGGCGCCGCGCAAAGAAGAATTCGCGGTCCCCCCTTTCCCCCAAGTGCTTGAAGTGCTATACGGCGTTTGTGTTTCTGTTTTGTTTCAAGGAGTAGTTGAGTATGTCACAAGGTACGATCAAGAAATTGATTTCCGCGAAAGGTTTTGGGTTCATCGAGGGTGAGCGGGGCGAACTGTTCTTTCACCATTCGTCTGTGCAGGGTACGTCGTTCGAGGCCCTCCACGAAGGGCAAAAGGTGGAATACACGGAAGGCAGCGGGCCCAAAGGGCCGCGCGCAGAATCCGTCAGCCTCGTCTGAGATTGCCGGACAACGGCTTACCGGGGACGTCAAACGGCTCGCCCGTGGGCGTCCTCGGTACGTTGCCTTCTTGCGAAAGGAATAAAGAAATGAATAGGGTGTAACCGGCGTTCCTCGCCCGAGCCCCTAAGCCCCAGCCCCCAACCCCCGGCAGCGGATGAGTGAAGCCACCCAGCTATCAAACCAGCCAAGTTAAATGGGCGGACCCGTCCTCCATCCTCCCCTGAACCGGTCTTGCCCCTACCGATTGCTCCGTACTGAGTACCCAGTACCGAGTACCGGCCACTGCCGCCACCCCCCACAATCCCGCCGGCTCGCCCGCCGGCTCGTTCGGCTTCTCACTACACGCCCCGCGCCCCCCGAGTCCCCGGCCCCCCACCCCCCGATAGGGAAAAACTTCGCGGAAAATGCCCAAAGTGGCACAAAAATCCCTTGACAAACCTGTGGAAATATGTATACTAGTGTCTATATGTAACGGTACCAACAAGAGCTTGGCCCCCCCCTGCGGGGCCAGGTATCCACAAGGGCCCGGCGCTGGGTGTTTTGCCCGGCGGGCGGGCCGTTGGCGTTTCTTGGGGGTGCCGACCCGTGCCCGCTGCCGCAGTCCGACGGGACGCGGGCGGGCTGACCGCCGGGAAGCAGACCGGCCGGGGTGGCGCGGCTTTGCCCTCTTGGGCCCCCGGGGCCCGCCACTCCGCGGTGTCCGGGAGTGTGAGTCAACACAATCACGCCGCGTCCCGCGCCGCCCTCTCGCCGAAACGGCCCCACGCCGCAAGACGTGCCGCCCGAGTACGCTGCGACTCCACGCCGCTTCGGGCGCGGGCGGGTGGCACTGCTGGCTCGTCCAGCAGTGTTGTTCGAGCGACCTTGAGGCACTGCTGGGCAAGCCAGCAGTGGCACCCGCGCGGACGATGGGTGTCCCCCTGCTCCCCTGCTCCCCTGCTCCCTGTTCCCGTACCGGGACGCATGCGCGCCTCTGAAGCGGCCCCGCATCTGTGCGCCCTGCCCGGGGCGCTTTCGTGCCGAAGCAGCGGCTTCGGAACGTCTCTTCGGTTCGAC
>Ga0180431_10001531_pt1 | contig 32244 bp, 36 predicted proteins | sample SS_ome_11_FD_132459 | JGI IMG/M metagenome (GOLD analysis project Ga0180431, IMG submission 132459) | Hypersaline lake sediment archaeal communities from the Salton Sea, California, USA - SS_1_MS_1 metaG | ecosystem: Environmental > Aquatic > Non-marine Saline and Alkaline > Hypersaline >... | reverse complement strand
CGGAACTGTCCATGCCAAGTTTTTCAGACATTTTTTTCGCGGCAAGCCCGAAGAACTCATGCATGGTCATGGACCCATCGATATCCAGGACTATGCCCTCTTCGACACTGTGGTCGAACCTGTCTTTTATGACCTCGTCCCTTTCCCTGATTATCTCCTTGAGCTCCGATTCGAGGGAAACATTGACCAGTTCTTTTGCCGTTATCCTCTCTATCAAGTGCAGAAGCGCAAAATCCTTCCTGGCCCTTAAGCGGCCATAGAACCAAAATACCGCCAGGCCGCATGCAAAGAGAACGGAACCGATGAAGAGGGCCTCTTTCCCCATGTTGACCACCATGAGCCAGCAACCGAAAATACCCGCAAGCTGTACCCAGGGATACAGCGGAGCCCTGAATCTCGGCTGATAGTTCTGCACCTTACTCTCCCGCATGATTATCACGCACAGGCAGGAGAATATGAAGGTAAGGATAAGCACCGTGGACGCGACTTCGACAAGGACGTACAGATCGAGAAAGAGGGCAGACATTATGATAATTCCGGTGAACAATATAGAGACATCCGGCGTTTGAAATCTCTTGCTGACATTGCCGAAGATGTCGGGAAGAAGATGGTCTCGGCTGAGCGCCAAAGGATACCTTGAGGCCGCCATGATGCCGGCATTGGCTGTCGACACGAACGCGAGTATGGCGGCTACACCGAGGGCTATTCTCCCCCATTCGCCGAGGAATACCCCGGCTCCGTCCGAGATCGGCGTCATAGAATGATCGAGCTGTTCGGCGCCCAGGACACCCGACGTCACAAAAACGACCAGCGTGTACAGAACCCCCACAACCGCGAGAGAAAGTATCATGCCGAGCGGCACGATCTTCCCGGGATTTTTTACCTCTTCCGCGATGCTCGCGACCTTAAGCAGCCCTCCATACGAAACAAACACAAACCCGGCGGTAGAAAAGATCGCGGTGATCCCGTAAGGCGCGAACGGCCGGAAATTATCCATTCCGACAGCAGGTATCCCCTTTATCACATACGCGATCAGAAGCGCCAGCAGGACAACTACGATGCCGACCTGGACCCTGCCGGCTTCTTTTATGCCGATATAGTTAATAGTAATGAAAAAAAGGCAAAACCCGAGAGCTATCAGGCGGGCGTCGATCCCTACCGCGAGGCTGGTGAAGGCGGCCATGCCAACGAGTGCGAAGGAGCTCTTGAGCGATATTGAAAGCCACGTGAGAAGGCCGTCGATCGTCCCGAAGGCGGGGCCCATGCTGCGCGTAACGTAAAAATACGTGCCGCCCGCTCTTGGCATGGCGGACACGAGTTCCGCCTGACTGAGCATTCCCGCCATCGCCAAAAGACCCGCCAGAAAATAGGAAATGACGACGGACGGCCCCGCAAGAGCATGAGCGAGTCCCGGCAGTATAAAAATCCCGGAACTTATCATCGCACCCGATGCAACGCAGAAAACGTCAAGAAGAACGAGTTCTCTTTTTAACTTCATACGGATGACCTTGTAACATTAAAAAAACGCTTCACGATGAACGGTTAAATTATACACCATACTCCGGGATAAGAAAAGAAATAGGTCATCCGCGTCTGACCCCGCTGATAACGACAAAACCGCCTTTGCCAAAACCTTCCCGCGGTTCCGCAACGGAGCTCATTTTATCCGGCAGGTCAAACAAGGTCTGATAATACGAGAACTCGCCAAATCCCGCTTCCTTGAGCATTAACGTGACTTCTTTAACGTTGAAGAAATGCGCGCGGCCGTAAAACACGCTTTTTTTCTCCCGGTAGGACTCGCCCAGGAAGCTGTCTTTATCCACTATCCCGATGATGATCCTCCCGCGGCCCTTCAGGACCCTTGCTGATTCCCCTATAACCTGTCCGGGATCGCCGACAAAGCACAATGTAACGATTATCGCCACGTAATCGAAGGTGGCATCTTCAAACGGAAGGTCCTCACCTGAGCCCGGGCGGGCGTCCACTCCCCTTTTCCTGGCAAGTTCCACCATTTTTTTCGAGGGGTCGATGCCCACCGCGATCCCCAGCGGAGCGGCGAACCTCCCGGAACCGACCCCGACCTCCAGCCCGTGACCTTCTCGGGGAAGGGCTTTCTTCACGGCCTCCAGTTCCGACAAATAAGCGAATTTATTCCTGTCGTACCATGCGTCGTACTGCTTGTAATGCTCGTCAAAAAAATCGCTCATAAATCCAGGTTTCCCCACCAGCCGTCGTAGAACCTTTTCAGGTGGTCGTACAGCTCCTTATCCATCGTTGTTTCCTTGACGCTTTTTTCCTTAAAAGAGATCCTGTAATTCGCGCAGTAAGACAGGATGATGCCATTGGCGTGATTTATCTTTTTGAACATTTCCTCGCACTTCTTTTTGTCTTTCTCCTTGCACTTATCGGGATGATATTTCAAGGCAAGCCTTCGATAAGCCTTCCTTATTTCCTGCAGGGTCGAATCTTCATCAAGCCCCAGCAGGCTCCTCGCTTCATCTATCTGTTTAAAATCCGCCATTCTAACCTCCCGCGCTGATCTCAGCAAGAACTTCGACCCTGGATTCCACGGAATTGGAAATAAGACAGTTCTTCTCTGAAAGCCCTATAAATTCCTTTGCCTTATCGATCTCGGCGCCTGATCTGACACGGATCCTGGGCCTGACATTTATCTCCGAGAACATGAACCGGTCCCCTACTTTTTCCAGGACCCCTTCCGCGTCGCTTTCATAGCTCAGGATCTCGAAACTGTTCTTCTCGGCATAATGCAGAAACGTGGTCTTGATACAGATATTGACCGAAGCGACGAACAGTTCTTCGGGGGTCCACATGCCCGCATGGCCCCTGAATTCGGGGGGCGTGGCCACCTCGATATCCGGCTTGCCCGCCGATGAGAGTATGCCCTTTTTCTCTCCCGCCCACCTGACGGAACACCTGTAACTAAACTTCTTCGATTTCATCGTGCCCATTATATCTTACCTCTCCTTTTCAGGGTTTCCTCCGTGCTGATCGGCCTGACCTTCTTACGCCTGCTTTCATAAACGGAAACGGCATTCAACGGCTGAAAATACTTTTTGATCCTGCTGATCTTATTTCTTGTTAAAGGCTTTACTGCGCATGGCCGCAGGGGAGTATTGATCTGAACTTCGTCCGGACCGATCTCTTTCGCTATCCCCGCTATTTCTTTCGCGTATTTCTCGTTCTCTTTCACGAACATGATCTGCAGGGCAAGTTTTCCCTTATACGCGGCCTTAAAATCCTTTATGGACCTTACAATGCGCCCCAATGTAATGCCCCCGGTGGGCTTGTTCACTTTACGCAACAGTTTTTCCGAAGAAGCGTCCATCTTGACCGCCACAAGATCGGCTTTTAACAGGTCCCTCCGGACATCTTTCCTGTACATAAGAGAGGCGTTCGTAAGCACCGCCACTTTTTCCTTCCTGGCCCTCTTGACCGCCCTTATCATCTCGCCCAGATTTTTGGCCAGGGTGGGTTCGCCCATCCCTGAAAACGTTATGTAATCGATCTTGACCGGGGGCAGGGAATTTATTTCCTTCATGACCTCGGAGGTGGCGACGAACTTCTTTCTTCTGGCGGTAAAGATCTCGGTCCTGCCGAGCTGGCAATAAAGACAATCGAACGAGCAGACCTTTTCCCTGCCCTGGATGGGGTCCACCCCGAGAGAACTTCCGAGCCGCCACGAAGGCACCGGTCCGTAAATATATTTATATTTTCTTTTGGTCATCGCAGGTTCTTATCGATCGTTCCGTCCGGGAGCATGTTATCGGGGTGATATGTCCCGTCTTCTTCCATCTTCTTCCTCACGCATCTTGAATGATCGCCCTTGCAGTAACCCCTGACCCACTTTTCATGCAGCCTGCCTTCTTCGTAAAATCTCTTGAGCGGGCAGACATCGAACCATTTGCAGGCCATTTTGCGCATACCCCTTACTTGCATCTATTTTGCTTTTTTCGCTATCAGGATCCAGTGATGATCTTCGTCGTATCTTTCGGTTTTGTAGCCGAGACCGTTTAAGTAAGAATATACCCGGCCCCGGCTGACGCCGGAATCTTCGTGGGTGCGCCCTTCCTGTCCGTGAACGGAACCTATTATTTCCATCCCTTTTCCGTTAAAATCAGCCAGGACAAGCTTGCCGCCTTCGCATAAAACCCTGTCCGCTTCCGAAAGGAGTCTTTCCACGTCACTCACGTGATGGAACAGGTTCACCATGACTACGCTGTCGAAACTGCCGTCCGCGAAAGTCAGCGACCTCCCGTCCATGACATAAAGCTCGACGCTATCCAGCGCTTTCTCGTAAGCGAGGTTCATGGCCGTTATTTTCAGGGATTCCCTGTCGTTATCTACCGCCGTGAACCTGTATCCCATTTTCACCAGCGCCAGCGTGGTATGGCCGTTGCCCGCGCCTATCTCCAGCACTCTGCCTTTCAGCGGGCCGGCGGTCCCGATAATAAACTCCCGGCTTTTCATGAAATCAAGCCCTTTTCTTTTATAGACGGAGGCCCTTTCTTCAAAGTGCCGGTGATTATCTTCTATTTCCGTATCATTTAACTTGGGGATATATTTCATTTTTCAGGCGCCGGCCCTAAATTTCAACTTTTAACTTGTCCCATATTTTCCTGATCTCCTGTCCTGCCGGCCCGTGAGAATATTCTATCACTGTTTCAGCTCTCACCACAGCTTTTACGACAGATTCATCAAAAGGTATTTTCCCTACGAGCGGTATATCGTTCTCCCGGCAATATCCCTCGATCTTTTCCGTCATCTCGGGATTTAAATCATACTTATTGATCACAAGTCTTACGGGGGCGCCGAAATGCCTGGCCACTTTTATTACCCGGTCGGCATCGTGCAGGCCCGAGACGGTCGGCTCGGTCACTACCAGCGCGCAGCTGACGCCGGAAATAGAGGCAATGACCGGGCACCCTATCCCGGGGGCGCCGTCAACAATTATCCATTCCAGGTTCCGCCTCTCGGCTATCTCCCTGGCTTTTTTCTTGACCAGGCTCACAAGCTTGCCGGAATTTTCCTCGGCAATGCCCAGTTTTGCGTGGACCATGGGACCGAATCTCGTGTCGGAGATGAACCACTGACCCGCGGTGTTCTCTTCCATCCTTATGGCCCCTTCCGGGCACGCATGGCTGCAAAAAGCGCAGCCCTCACAGGCGACAGCATCCACGACAAAGTCTTCGCCTATGGCATCAAAGCGGCAAACATCGATACACTTCCCGCACCCCGTACAGAGACCCTTGTCTATAAGCGCCGTCATCCCGCTCTTGAACAGGTGGCGCTCTTTTACGGCAGGCTTTAAAACGAGATGCAGGTCCGCCGCGTCCACATCACAATCAGCCATTACCTTGTTTTCGGCCAAAGAGGCGAAAGCCGCGGTAAGTATGGTCTTACCCGTTCCGCCTTTACCGCTTATGATCACTAACTCTTTCATTCTATTTTATATCCTTAAATACTTTCATAAAGCGTTCTCTATACTCGGGGAATGCTTCGACAACAGCAGTGCCCCTGGAATAAGCCGCTGCGATCTCCCTGCTGAACGGTATCTTCATGAGAACGGGGATATTCTCTTTCCTGCAATACTTATCGGTCTCATCGTTGCCCAGGCCGGCGCGGTTAATAATAACACCGAAAGGGATCTTCAGTTTCTTCAAAACTTCGACCGCCAGGATCAGGTCGTAAAGCCCGAAGGGAGTGGGTTCGGTAACAAGAATACAGTAATCCGTATCCTTTATGGAAGTGATGACCGGGCAGGATGTCCCCGGGGGAGCATCGATTATAACGGTTTTTGCGCGATCGACATGTCGTCTGACCGCTCTTACCAGCGGCGGAGCCATCGGTTCCCCGATATTGAGCCTGCCGTGCACGAACTCCAGTCCCTCCTTTTTGCCTTTTTCGACAACGCCTATTTGTCTATTGACCTCCTTTATGGCTCCTTTCGGGCAAAAATAAGAACAGGCGCCGCACCCGTGACACAGCTCCGGGAAAATAAGCGTTTTTCCCGCGCGGACGGGTTTTTCCGCGGGAGGGATAACGGCGATCGCGTTGTAAACGCAGACTTCCTGACACCTGCCGCAATAATCGCATTTGGATTCGTCGATCTCGGGCACGGGAATAAAAACAGCCTGCGTGCTCTCGATATCAGGCTTTATGAAGATGTGCGCGTTCGGTTCTTCAACATCACAGTCTAAAAATTGAACGGCGCGCTCTATTGAAAGAGCGAGACTCGTGGCCACCGTGGTCTTTCCGGTGCCGCCTTTTCCGCTGGCAATCGATATGATCATATGCTATGCCCTTACCATCCCCGCGCCGCATTTCGGACAATTCATCGAAGCACAGGGAACTCCCGGCCTGTGGGGAGCTTTTGTTCCGCAGCTCGGGCACACACAGTTGCCGCCGGGTCCGGCGCCCGGCCTTCCTCCGGGTCCGCGTCCGCCGCCTCTACCCATACCTCTTCCGGTCCCCGGCCCCCGGCCGCGGGGACCTGTTCCATCTCCCAATGGCATATCACACCTCCGATTTAAAATATCCGTTATTTACTGTACTCCGAACTTGGGGCCGACGGTAGGATCCCCCGTAGACTTCAATTCGCCTTTCCCGTACTTCTCGACCGCCTCTTTCACGCTGCCGGAAGCGCCGGTGATGATATCGATCCCTGCCGCCTGCAGCGTCTGAAAAGCGTTGGGTCCGACATTGCCGGTAAGCACCGCTTTGACCTGTTTTCCCGCCACGAGCTGGCCTGACACGACCCCGGCTCCCCCCATGACATCGGCGCTGGGATTCTCGACCGCCTCAAACTGGAGCGTATCCGTATCGACAAAAATAAAGTACTGGCACCTTCCGAACCTGGGGTCCACCTGCGCATCCAGGTTATCACCCTGTGCCGTTACGCAAATCTTCATAAACTTACCTCCTTCGTTAAAATTCGGGCCCTCGGCCGATGGATGTTTACGGGAACTCTCTATTCCTCATGCTCGCATTCGGTCTTGTCCACCCCGTATCCTTTTCCCGCGCCGGGTTCACATAAACTCTCTCCTCCTTCGAGAGTGCCGTTCGCGATCTTCCGTATGACGTCATCGATCGTACCGCTGACCCCGACTATTATCTCGATCCCCTCTTGCGCGAACAACTGAACCGCCCTTTGTCCCATTCCGCCGGCAATGATATAATTAACGTTTCTTTCGCGCAAAAACTGGGGCAGGAAACCCGGATGGTGCCCCGGATTGTCGACGGTCTCTTTCTTTATTATATTACCTTCCTCAATATCAACAATAGTAAAAGAAGGACAGCGCCCGAAATGCGGGGATACACTATCCCCATCTGTAGATATGGCTATCCGCATTGAAAATACCTCCTCTTTAGCTCTTACTTCTTTTTCTCTTCTGAATCCCGGGCTTTTTCGAGAGTGCTTATACGGTCCTGGATGTCCTCAAGCTGCTGTTTGAGCATTTCCGCTTCTTCCTTCAGCATACTTTTTTCCTCGTCGACCGTCGGTTCCGGCGGATAGGGATATGTTCCCGCTCCAAAAGCCGGATAACCGTACGCGGCTCTCTGCCAGCCGGGCATGCCCGTGGCATAGTACCAGTTCCGCCATCCGCGGCCGCCGCCGCGGCCTCTGCCATAAGCAAACCATCCCCTTCCGGTAACCGGGTTCATGTACCCGGGAACGGAATAGCCGGCGCAATATCCGGCAGCTCTACCCGTCATGGGCCCTAAGCCCCTTGGACCAGTTCTGTCTCCACCTGGCATCGTACTCACCTTCCCTTCACTTTTTACTTTTACATTTCTCGCATAATCCGTAAAATCGGATAAGATGGCCCTTTACCTCGAACTTATACTTTTTGGCAAGGCCCTTCTCCGCTCTTTTCAGAAACTCCGCCTCTTCATCCATGAAATCGGTATAATCTATTACCCTTTTACACTTCACGCATATCAAATGGTGGTGATGAGCGCCTTTCGGCCCTTCTGCCAGTTCATACCGCGCCCTGCCGTCCCCGAAATCAAACTTAAAGATCAGGTCCATCTGGACAAGAAGTTCCAGCGTGCGATAGACCGTTGTAAGCCCGACATGGGGATAGATCTTATGGACTTCAAAGTATATATCCTCGGCGCTCAGGTGCTTGGATGTCTTAGTTAAAACGTCCAGTATCGCCTGCCTCGGAACGGTCATCCTGTAGCCGCACCCCCTGAACCTTCCATGCCACCGGTGCAGGCCCGTAACTCTTCTCCCCGGCATTTTTATCCGCCTTCCTTATTGAAAATGGTTTCCATTATCAATTTTACATCATTTTCTTTCCCCTGTCAAGGGCAATAACATGTAAATCTCGGGATATATAAACCGGGGCGGTAAGCTCTTTCAAGACTTGAAGAAATAGGCCGGGTTTAACACGTAAGATGGAACGCGCCTACAGCCCTCCTGCCCTTTTTGATCTCTTCATTAAAAAGGGCATAGGCTTCGCCCGTATTCCTGTCGATGATCTCGATGTTCTTATCTTCCAGGGCTTTTCTCGTGGACAAGGGGACCTTCATGCATCCGGAAGCGCCCTTGCCGACGATCAGGACTTCCGGCTTATAAACTATGACATCCTTCAGGTCTTCCGCGCTCAGGGAGTGTCCCTCGATCCGCCACCAGCCGGAAGCTACCCTGTCAGGAAAGACAATGAGATCCGAGGTATACGTCCTGCCGTTAACTGTCATGGAACCGAATGAGTAGGCGTCAATATGCATACCTTGACTCTCTAATCCGCTCTATTTTCCGCGCTGATATAACCCTACCAGTTCGGCCTGGGCGAGTATATGCCCGTCCATCGCTTTTTCCAGCGCTTTTTTGTCGATCCCTTCATCCAGATCGAGTTCCTTGTCCAGGGCATATAGCTTGAAAAAGTAGCGATGCCGCCCTGACGGCGGACAGGGCCCTCCGTAGTCTTTCTTTCCGAAATCGTTGATGCCCTGTTTGCCCGGGACAGCGCCCTCGTCGATCTTTGAGATCGCGGGCATGTCATAGACCACCCAGTGGACCCAGGTCCCCATGGGGGCGTCAGGATCATCCACGATCAGCGCCAGGCTCCCGGCATCTTGCGGGATATCATCGATAATAAGTTCGGGGCTTACGTCTTCCCCCTCACATGTGAATTTTGAGGGTATGGATCCCTTATTTTCGAATTCCGGACTCGTTAATTTCATGATCGTACCTCCCTCGTGCTATCGTATTTTCCGCTGGACCGGGAGCCGCTCCCGCTAAAACGGGCACGCGCGCGCCATGCATCCCCCGGAATATTCGGCATCGGTGGTAAGTAAATCGCTCTCGCCTACTTGTCCGCCCTTCCCCCCGAAACCGAAGGTCAGCACCTGGTTATCCTTGCTCCCGTACCTGTAAACGGTTATGCCCTTGCATTTTAATTTATGCGCCATCATGTATATCTTCTCTACGTCCTCGATCGTCGCCTCCGGAGGCAGGTTTATCGTCTTGGAAACGGAATTATCCGTATACTTCTGGAAGGCTGCCTGGGTCTGAAGGTGTTTTTCGGCTTTTATATCGAACGCCGTGACAAAAACGCGTTTCAGGCCCTCCGGGATATTTTTTATGTCTTTTAAAGAACCTTTTCCGGCGATCTCGGCGAGGATCTTCCTGCTGTAAATGCCCTTTTCCCTGGCGGCCTTCTCGAACATCGGGTTGACCTCAAAAAGTTCCGCCCCGGACAGCACGTTGCGCACGAAACTCACGGCGAACAGCGGCTCTATCCCGCTGGAACAGCCGGCAATTATGCTTATCGTGCCGGTAGGAGCGATCGTATTGACCGTGGCGTTACGCAGCCTCAAATTTCTTTTCGCGTAGATGGACTTTCTGAAATTCGGGAAAACCCCTCTTTCCCCGGCCAGCCCCGCCGAGGCGTTTATGGACTGCCTGTGTATGAACCGCATGAGTTTTTCCGCAAGCTCGATGGCCCCTTTTGAACCGTAAGGTATGCCCAGCTTTATAAGCATGTCCGCAAACCCCATTACTCCGAGACCTACTTTCCTGTTCGCGAAAGTGATTCTTTTTATTTCCGCCAAAGGGAACCTGTTGACCTCTATCACATTATCCAGGAACCGGATCCCCCACCTCACGCGGTCCCCGAGCTTCCGCCAGTCCGGGGACCTCCCTTTCACCATCTTCGCAAGATTTATAGAGGCCAGGTTGCAGCTCTCATACGGAAGGAGGGGCAGCTCCCCGCAGGGGTTCGTCGCTTCGATCCTTGCGATACTCGGAGTGGGGTTTTTTCTGTTTATCGTGTCCAGAAATACCAGCCCCGGATCGCCTGTCCTCCAGGCCGCGTTGACCATGAGATCAAAGACGGCCCTTGCCTTTATCCTGCGCGCTCTTCGCCCGGTGCGGGGATTCACCAGGTCAAATTCCCCGTTCTTCCTGACGGCTCCCATGAACTTATCGGTTATGCCCACCGACAGATTAAAATTGCTGAACTTGTCCTTTTCTATCTTTGCTCCGATAAACTCGACGATGTCGGGATGGTCGCAGCGCAGTATTCCCATGTTGGCGCCGCGCCTTCTGCCGCCCTGGACAATGATCCCCGTGGCTTTGTCAAATATGCTCATGAACGAGACCGGACCGGAAGCCTCCCCCTTTGTGGAGCTCACAAGATCGCCTTTTGGCCTCAATCCTGAAAAACTGAATCCGGTGCCGCCTCCGCTCTGGTGGATCCGGGCCATGTTCCCCAGCGCTTCGAATATCCCTTCCATGGAATCCTCCACCGGAAGGACAAAACAGGCGGAAAGCTGCCCCAGGGAAGTGCCCGCGTTCATGAGAGTCGGCGAATTCGGCATGAACTCCAGGTCCCGCATCATCCCGTAGAAATTCTCTTCGGTTTCCCTGACGCCGGGCCCTGACTTCAGGCCCTTCTCCGCCCGGGCAACAGCCGAAGCCACCCTCCTGAAGAGCTCGCTCGGGGTCTCTACCAGATCCCTGTTATCATCTTTCAGAAGATATCTTCTTTTCAATACCTCTATGGTATTTATCGGCAGTTTCAGGTCATCCTTGAGGCCCAGAGCCGACTTCGCCTGTCTGATCTCGGCATGCCTTTCCCGGTGCAAGATATAGCTTCTGGCTATGTGGCTGTACCCCTCGCTCATCAGGGCCATCTCCACGATATCCTGGATGGATTCGACGCTCGGGATCTTACCTTTATACAGGGAGGACAGTTTATCGGTCACCCGGTCGGTCACCGTCTGAGATACGGCACGGGCATCGGCTTTTTTCTTCAGGACTTCAAACGCGGCCTTTTCGATCGCCTTTAGGATCTTTTCCCTGTTGAATCTGACAACCGAGGCGTCTCTTTTTCTGACTTTTTTAGGAAGGTTAATTTTTGCCATATCTGTCTCCTGCCTTGCCCGGCGCGCGGCGGCCGGTGAGAACCCTGATATTACAGAAAACTCACATACCGGCCTTTCCTGCGCCTTTTAGCTTCCCTATATACAACATTCGCGACAGCCGTGTCCTGTATGGCGAGTCCGGTCGAATCGAAAACAGTGATCTCTTTTCCGCTTGTCCTTCCTTTCTTTTTGCCGGCGACCACTTCCCCGATATCGGCGTATATGTCCTTTTTCGATATCTGGCGCTCAGCAAGCGGCACGTTTATCTCGCCGCTGTGCGAAGCCTGCTCCCAGGCGTCTACCACGATCTTCGCTTTTTTCAATATCTTCGGATCCAGCTCCTGCTTGCCTTTTGCATCCGCCCCGATGGCGTTTACATGCGCGCCTCTTTTGAGCCACCCCGATCTGACGAGCGGCCGGCGCGAAGGCGTGGTCGTAACTATTATGTCGCTGTCCTCGACGCACGACTTGATCGTCTTCGAAATCTCCATTTTAAAATCCCCGATCCTGCTTGCCTTTCTTTTGAACCCGGCGGCTTCCGAGCGCAGGTGTCCCCATATCCTGACGCGTTCGATATTAAAATTCTCGTTCAAAGCCGCGAGCTGGGTCTGGGCCTGTACGCCGCAGCCGACAAGGGCGACGCTCTTTGAATCTTTCCTGGCAAGATATTTAGCCGCGACACCGCCTGCCGCCCCGGTCCTTAAAGCTGTCACATATGTGGCATCCATCACAGAGAGCGGAAAACCGTTCGCCGGATCGCTCAGTATTATGATCGCCATGACCGTCGGGAGCGCTTTCTTTCTGTTTTCGGGGTGCACGTTCACCCATTTTATACTGCACTTTTCCAGGCCCTCGACATACGCGGGCATTGCCCGAAAATCCCCCTTATATTTATTAAGATGTATGTAGACTTTAGGGGGCATCTGCACCTTACCTTCGCCAAAAAGCTTAAAGGCCTTCTCCACTTCCCTTATCGCCCCCCTGACAGTGATCAGACTTTTCACTGTTTTCCCGTCCACGATCAGGGTCTTGCGCCTCTTCATCACCAAATCGCCTCCTTTATCCGCAACTGCCGTCACTAACCTATGTTGACTTTCCCTACAGGATATTCCAGGCGGGAGCGCTCGGCTTTTCCGGAAAGGATAGCAATAAGCGTCAGTGGCCCCAGCCTGCCGATGATCATAAGGAGGATGATCACTATTTTGCTTACGCCGGCCAGCTGCGGGGTTATACCCGTCGAGAGGCCCACCGTTCCGAACGCGGAAACAGCCTCAAATACGACCTTAATGACTTCCCTCTGCTCGATCAGGGCCAGGATCAGGACTCCAATAAACAGGGCTCCCAGGGACAGGAACACCACTAAAAAAGCCTGGCTGATCATGCTTTTAGGTATCGAATGTTTCATCAGCACGACTTCGTCCCGGTTGGCAAAAATGGATCTTATGTGCGCCCATAAGACCCCTACGGTGTTTACCTTGATGCCGCCCGCAGTAGAACCGGCGGCGCCCCCTATGAACATGAATAATATCATAAGGCAATATGTGGCGCCCTGCAGTCCGGAGATATCCATCGTATTGAAGCCTGCCGTGCGCAGGGTCACCGTCTGAAAAAAAGCTTCCAGGCATCCCGTTTTTATATCAAGCGACCGTAAATTGGAGTCATATTCAAAGGCGTAAATAAGCAGCGTCCCTGAAACAAGCAGGATAATAGTCACTGCGAGCACTATTTTAGTGTTCAGGGTCAGCCCCGATGGTTTCTGCTTTCCCTGAAAAAACCTTCTTTTGGCCCTGGCTTTAAGATTTCCGAACAGGTCGCTTATAACGATAAAGCTGATGCCGCCCGCAATAATAAGACCCGCCACGGTCAGGTTGACCGGAACGGAAGAGCTGAATTGCTCCAGATTATCCGAAAAGAGCGCAAAACCCGCATTACAGAAAGCGGAGATCGAATGGAACACGGCAAAGAACGCGGCTTTCATGCTCCCCCCGACCGACTCTTTGAAGGGGGCAAATAAAAACAGAGCTCCGCATGCCTCGAAGAAAACCGTGAATGAAATGATGTTCCTGACGCGCTGGGCGAGGTTTTTCATGCCGGTGTCATCCAGCATGTGGGACATTGCAATCTTGTCCTGGGAAGTCAGTTTCCGCCCCACACGGAACGCGACAAAAACCGCCAGGATCATGATGCCGAGCCCTCCGGTCTGTATCAGGAGCATTATGACCAATTTCCCAAAACCGGAAAACATGGTGGCGGTATTGCCTATGACAAGCCCCGTGACGCACATAGCGGAGGTCGCCGTGAACAAGGCGTCGATGAACCCCACCCTTACTTGGTAAGAGGCCGAGAACGGCATCATCAAAAGCACCGTGCCTGCCAGTATCACTATGATGAAACTCAGAAAGATGGTCCGGGCCGGGCGTATGGAAAAATAACGGAAAAAGGCCCTTAGCTTATCCATGTGAAGGAACGCATTGAGAGCGATGAAAAGGATCGCTACCAGGAAAATACTGACGGGGATCTTGTGCCACGGGTGCGATCCCACAAAAAAATAGAAATACTTGGCGTACATGAACGACAGGAAAAGGACCGTAATAAGGATTATTCCGAAAATGCTTCTCTTTATGAATTTTATTTTATTCCGGGTCCTGGAGAGCCTCGCCAGGAACGCGAATATGAACAGGAAGAAAATGACAAAATCAAGAGCGTGGCCGACAGGGCCGAGAAACGGCACCCGCAATGCCGCGTCCTCGAAAATTATGGAAAAAATACCCAGGGTTATTATGATAAATATTAATCTGCCGATCCTGTGTATTTTCATATGCTAAATTATACCCATTAAAACGGCAAATCCCAAATAAAATATGCCCGGGAAGGCGATCCGGATAAAAAAGCCGCCAAGGGCGGCTTTTTTACTTAACGGTTCCCCGGGATTGCAAGTCCCGGAGTTTTTTGGGAAAGTGCCTTATCCCGCGAAAAATCCAAAAAAAGTCAAAACAGCGCCAAGGATAAGCGCTGCGATCGAATGAACCATTATCAGGTTTTCATTTTTTTGGTAGGCCTGCATGAACCTGGAGACCGTGCCTGGAAAGACTATTATCCATATACCCTTGATAAGCCCGGCCCAACCTATGATCGTGATTATCACGGTCCAGTTAGCCACCCATACATTATGGATCAGGATGATCACGACTCCCATAATAAGCGCGAGCAGCCCGCCATAAAGGACCAGGGTTGAATTTTTACAGAAATCTTCCATGACTTTCTGATAAAATTCCCTGTTCGCCATCATGCCTATAGCAGCGACAAGATAAAGCAGGCCAAAAATCCTGGCGATAAACACCGCGGCATCCATATCTACCTCCTTTTTTACCCAAGTATATCATTTTTTGTTTCAAAAACAAAACCCCTTGCGATCTATTTGATCGCAAGGGGTTAAATTTGGCTCCCCGGGTTGGACTCGAACCAACAACCTACTGGTTACAACCTTCTTACGTTTCCGTAAGGGTAGGACTATCTCATTACCCCTAAGGGTATTGGGCGCTTGCAGGGCTTATTGGTAGAGATCCTCATCCCTTAGTCTCTGCACATTCCTGCTTACACAACGTCTCTTCAGCAGGCTTTGCTCACGGTTTCCATAGCATTTCTGCCGTAGGATTCCCTGAATTCACCCAATTTTTCAACCAAGGTTTCCCTTGGAAGCTGCAACATTCATCCCTCGCCAGATTATTTTGTTTTGCTTCGCAAAACTTATGGCTCGGGATAAATTCGGTCGCATGACTTATGTTCGCTGTCGCTCCATAAGTCATGGCCTCATTTACAGCCAGTCGCTACTACCATTGAGCTACCGGGGAGCGTACTTAAAAATCATCCGGTGAATTTTAATTATAGGTAAAATCCTGATCATTGTCAACATGTTGTGGTACAATCTTAAATGACCATAAAACCGGCCAAATATACCATGAACGCCAAGGAAAGATACATTGCCCATGTCGACATGGACGCCTTTTTCGCGTCCGTAGAACAGCGCGATAATCCCGCCTGCAGGGACAAACCGGTCATTGTAGGCGCAGATCCAAAAGGGGGGAAAGGCAGGGGTGTTGTCGCGGCCTGTTCATACGAAGCCAGAAGATTCGGAATCCATTCCGCCCTTCCCATTTCAACCGCTTACAAAAGGTGTCCGGGTGCGGTGTTCCTGCCGGTAGACATGGCGAAATACGCCCGGATATCCCATAAGATATTCGGGATCCTGGAAAGGTTCACCCCCGAAATAGAGCCGGTCAGTATCGATGAGGCCTTCATGGATATAACGGGCAGCTGGCGCCTTTTCGGCTCGCCGCTGGAGACCTGCCGCAGGATCAAGACCGCGATCAAAAAAGAGACCGGTCTCACGGCTTCCGTGGGGCTGGCGCCTAACAAGATGACCGCAAAAATAGCCTCGGACCTCGGCAAGCCGGACGGAATGATAGCGGTGGACCAAAAGGGCCTGCTGGGCTTCCTTCATCCCCTGCCGGTGGAAAAGCTGTGGGGCATCGGTGAAAGGACGCGCGCGGCGCTCAAAGAAATGGGGATCCATACTATCGGCGACCTGGCGAGACAAAATGTAAGGGAACTTGAGGGCATCTTCGGAAAAAACGGCGAGCATGCCTGGAAACTTGCCGGCGGTATCGATCCGCGCCGGGTGGAAACAACCGACATCGTGAAATCGATCAGCAATGAACACACATTTGAACGGGATACCCTCGAAAAGAACGAGATCATGGATACACTGATGTTCCTGAGCGAAAAGGTCTCCCGCCGCCTGCGCAAATCCGGACTGAAAGGACGGACCGTTACGTTGAAAATAAGATTTGCCGATTTCAGGACCCATACCAGATCCGCTACGATCAAAACATCCACAAACTTCGTAGACATCATCTATGGAACATCCGTGCGAAATCTGGAGAGCTTTGATCTAAGGAACAAGGCGATAAGACTGGTCGGGGTCCGCGTATCGAATCTTCTCGATCCCTCGCATCAGGGAGACCTGTTCGACCGGGGCTCCGACCGGATGATAAAAAAGGAAAGGCTCCATAAAGCTCTTGACCGTATCCTGGACAGGTTCGGCGAAGACGCCATCAGGCACCGCAGCATTTAAGCCGTGATCTATGTATTGAAAAGCACCTGCTGGGCGAGCATGTCCGCTTTGGCCTTTCCTGCGAGATTCTCTGCGATCTTAAGGGCGAAATCCAGCGCCGTCGCGGGCCCGCGGCTGGTGATGATGTTGCCGTCCTGAACGACTTTTTCCTTCACAAACTTTACGTCCGGCAAAAAATTCTTTTCCAGCCCCGGATAACAGGTCGCCGTCCTGCCGCTCAAGATACCCGCCGGAGCAAGGACCAGCGCCGGTGAAGCGCATATCGCGGCGATCAGCCTCTGTTCGGAATTCATCTTCAGGATCATATCTTTTACCTTTACCGAAGACGCGAGCTTCTCGGCGCCCGGCAGTCCTCCGGGAAATACCACGGCATCGGGGAGAGACCCGTAATCATCAAAGGCAATATCGGTTATTATCGCGACACCGTGCGCGCCGGTTACGGAGTTCCCCCCGAGACCGGCCACGATAACATTCACCTCTGCCCGGCGAAGGACATCCACGGGGGTGATCGCTTCTATCTCTTCAAATCCTTCAGCAAGAACTACCAGCGCTTCCTTCTTCATTTCATCTCCTTTCTGCCCCTTCTTCAAAGGACAGCGAATTCCGCGGAAAAACGTACCAGTTGCCTTAGCCCGTTACCGTAACCGTTCTTCTCCTTTTGAGCCGGTTGATCCCATATCGGCCTTTGCAGGGGCAGGTCGCTGACAAGCGCCAGGCCCGTCGCCTCACGGCCGATCCTGCGCGCGGCATGATACACGGCTGAGAGCTCAAGGTCTATCCCCTTGAAACCCTTTTCTTCTATGCCGATCACGTTCTTCCGTTCCTCCGCCATAAGCGATCCTATCGTGAAGATGTCACCGGTCCTAAAAACCGCTCCGCCCGGCGCCCGTTCGGACAAAAACCCTATTAAACTTTCCGTATAAGCGGGAGCGGCGGGTATCAGCTCGCCGGTATCAAAAACCTTTTTCATGTCAAACGAGTCCGCATGGTATCTGGAAAAACCCTCTCCGTTAAAAGCGTTCCGGCACGCTATGAGATCGCCTATCCTGCATCCGTTCAGCCCCCCGCAAGTCCCGGCGAAAACTATCCTGCGTACCGGAGCGATATCCATGAGAAGGACTGCGTCCCCCATGAAACGGTCCCCCATGCCGCAATGGATCACGGCAAACTCCACGCCGTTCTTTACGGCCATCATGCCCGAATATAACCGGCCGCTGAAAGGCGCCGCCTCATCACAGTGCTCCTTGAAGCTTTTTACCGGAAGAACGGGGGTTATGATCGCTGTTTCCGGGAAGATCTCTGCCGGGCAGCCAAAACAATAATTGAACAACTTTTCCTTATCCATATCAGATGAAACCGGTAACGCTTATTCCCGGGGGTGGCCGCATTTTCCGCATTCCTTGCAAAGATCGGGATTAGCCGTGTCACAATACCTGCATATCCAGAACCCCTCGGGCGGATTGCTGATCAAGCGCCTTCTTTTTACATATGGCCATAACCAGTAGTATATCATCGCGTAAGCGCCGGCTGCGGCCATGACCAGCAAAGAAGGTAACAGGACCCTGGGGGGCGTAAAAACCGGACGCACGACGCCCAGGCTGATACCGTAACGGGCCAGCCGCCGTTCAATAAGTTCATGCGCGGAATGATATTCTTCAATGCCGGAGGCGGTGATGCCGCGTATCAGCGGTCCGGAAATGCGGTACCTTCCGGCATGCAGATCCTTGAGTTTATTCAGATAGCTTTTATAGTATCGCGCTGCGGTCCCGTAATCGCCCTGATCTTCATAGATGCGTGCCAGCAAAAAATCCACGCCGAAATACTCGGGCCAGGTCTCGCGCGCCTTCAGCAGATCTCTTTTTGCCTCTTCCGGGCGCCCGTCGGAAATAGCTTCCAGGGCGTTTTTGAAATCGGCCACGAAAATGTTCAGGGTCTTTTGCACCCTTCCGTCAGCGGGAATGCTGCCGACAAAATCCTTGTTGAGGATGAACCTTTTATAAGAGAAGAACCTGTTTTCGTCAACATACGCTTCGGCGGGCATGGAAATACACGCCGAGAACATAAGAATTGTCAAAAGATACGGAAAAAAACGCCTGCACGCGGAATGTGTGAATAATTCTCGGTAAGGATTTAAAAGGCTCCCTCTCATAGCCTTGCGGATCTACGCGGTGTCCTTTATCAAACTCAGGACCTTATCTATTTCGAAAGGTTTGTATATTATCTCGGATGCCTTTTCTTCGAGCGCCTTATGGACCATCTCGTCCACAGAATATCCGGTCATCATGATGACGATGGTCTCCGGGCGGATCTTCTTGATCACTTTGAGGGTCTGGATGCCGTCCATGTCCGGCATCCTTATATCCAGGAACATTATATCATAGGTGTTCTCTTTCGCCATTTCCACTGCCCGGGCGCCGCCGTAACAACTTTCGGCCTTGTAATCATTGGCCTTCAATATATCGCAAAAAACGTCAGCAAAATCCTTGTTATCGTCAACGACCAGTATATTATGTTCTTTCATATATCATCTCCGTTCCCGCAAAAATGCCGCTTGCATGATGAAGAAAACCACATTGTTAGGTGATATAAATTCTACAATAAGCATCTTGATTTGTCGATAGATTTTTCAATACGTTACTGCTTCCCGGATCCCTCGCGTGAAAAAGGGCCCGCAATGGCCTCCCCCAGTCCTTCCCGGAGCGCTTTTACCGTGCCGCCCGCTTCTTTTACCAGTTTCCCGGCGGTACCGGTAGTCCCTTCGACCGCACTGGCCCCCACCTGGTAAACACTTCCCATGACCTTCTGCACCTCTGCCATGGGCACGTTTATAAGCCCTGATGCGGCCGTATTGCGGATGACCCTGGCTATGATCAGTCTCACCAGGGTATACGGATCGCTGATATTCTCATATCTTTCGTTGATGCCGACTTTGAAATCCTGCACTTCCACAGGATCCTTTGTATAGTCCTTATAAAAAACATCATCGGCCTTAAGATACAATATATCTATCTCTATATCCGGGGTCTTGTCTTTTTCCTGCTGTTCCATTTTTTTCCCGTTCGTTTTGGTCCTAACGGGCTTAAGGGAATTCACGTTCACCTCTCCGTTGCTGTTCTTGATGATATTGAACTCTTTCAGATAAAACTTCAGTTCCTTCAGATGCACCGTTCCTTTCAGTAATCTCGGCAAACTGTAGTCGACATAGATCCCGGGTATGTCCGCCATAAGCTCGTCAGGATAACCTTCCGGATTATACAGTTTCATCCCCCTGATGTCTATGGCCGTCCTGAGTATCCCTATTCTCATGCTCCGGATGTCCAGCTTCGCGCCCAGTATGGAGGTGCAACTTCTTTCAACGAATATCTCTATGATCTTGTTCTTGCCGAGCGTAAAGACCAGGGCCAGAACAAGGATCCCTATGAGAATCTTTTTCTTCATGGATCCTGCCCTCTTCAGCTTTATTTTATGACTACATTATCGATATAGATAGGACCGTGATATCTGGGGCCCATCCTGTGAGGGGGTGCGGCGTCATACTCTATCCTGACGGCGATCTTCTTTATATTATCGATATTTTTATAAAGGGCTTTGTCGCCCCTGCCTTTCCAATCCGAGGGTTCGCCTTCCGCAGGCGCTTCGGATTCGAGTTTTGCTTTTATGGTGGTCCATCTTCCGGGTTTGAGGTAAACCGCGTTTTTCATCTCGGTGAAATGCCACCCCTCCCCCGCGGTCAGTATGATCCTGCCCTTCAAAAGCGCCCTGGGCGCCCCTTTGGGAACATACACATCGACGGAGATAGTATCATACCCGCTTAGATCTACCTCTCTTTTCCACTCAACAAGTGCCGCCGTCCATTCGTCGCCCGGAAATTCACACATCACCGCCAGGGAGTTTTTGCCGTGCGATACCTCTTTATCGCTTACCTCGACGGTTTTGGCTTTATGGTCACTTTGATAATAGGCCCAATCGGGGATTATCCAGCCCTGGTTCGTCCCCTCGAAGTCAAAACGGATCTCATTAGCGGCATGAGAGCCCGGGCTCATAAAACAAATGAGCGCAAAGACCAAAACGATAATCATGCCCTTCATGGGAATACCTCCTTGCTTCAGGTCCACAGAAGCGAGCGCGTGCCGGCCAGTATATTATACCGCATAAATCGGACGTATAGCAACGGTCAGTGTGATTTTTATCATCTTGTTTTTCGGGAACAAATATGATAATCTTAAATCTATAATACGCGAACATTTGAAAAGTTCTTAATATCCAAAGGTGACTTTTATGGAAAAATATAAACTGATCATCCAGATACCCTGCTACAACGAGGAGAAAACCCTGCCTGTAACGCTAAAAGGCCTGCCAAAGACCATACCGGGGGTCTCCGAGATCGAGACGCTCGTGATAAACGACGGAAGCACGGACAATACCGCCGGCGCAGCCGCGGAGAACGGCGCCGGCCACATCGTAAGCCTCAAAAAAAGAAGGGGTCTTGCCGTCGTCTTCGCAACAGGGATAGATGCCGCGCTCAGGCTTGGCGCGGATATCATCGTGAACACGGACGCCGACAACCAGTATAAAGGCAAAGACATAGAAAAACTGGTACGGCCTATTATCGAAAAAAAGGCCGATATAGTCATCGGGAACAGAAAAATAGAGGAGATCAGGCATTTTTCCCTTATAAAAAAGAGACTGCAGCGCACCGGCAGCAAGGTCGTCAAGTACCTTTCGGGGCTCGATATCCCCGATGCCACTACCGGTTTCAGGGCCTACAGCAAGGAGGCCGCCATAAGATTAAATGTCATCTCCGAGTTCACCTATACTCTCGAAACCATAATCGCGGCGGGCAATAAAGGCCTTGCCGTGGAGAATATCGAGGTCTCCACTAACCCGGACCTCAGGAAGTCCCGCCTTTTCAAGAGCGTTCCGGAATACCTGCTCAGGTCCGCAGCTACCCTGTTAAGGGTCTACACCATGTACAAACCGTTAAAGGTCTTTGCGCGGCTCGGTGGAACGATCTTCCTCGCGGGTTTTCTGGTCGGATTGAGATTCCTTTACTTTTATATAATCAACAAGGGAGCGGCCGGACATGTCCAGTCGCTGATATTGTCCGCCGTTCTTCTGATCCTGGGCTTTCAGATATTCCTCCTGGGGATGCTGGCCGATCTGATATCCGCGAATAGAAGATTAGTTGAAGATACGCTGAGCAAGATAAAAAGAATGGAATTAAATATGTGATTAAGTGACCCGGCGGGATCCTCGGGCCTTTTTTAAGATTTCAACATATCTGTTCATTAATACGTTCCAATCATAATTTTTCTTAACAAATTCCCTGGCCTTATTGCCCAGATCCATTCTCGTTTTTTCATCGATTAGAATTCTTTCTACGGCTTGCGCAAATCCATCGTTATCGCCCTTTTTTACCAATATACCGTTCTCTCCGTTCTTCACGGCATCCGGGATGCCGCCCACGCTGAAAGCGATAACCGGAACCCTGCTCACGGAAGCTTCCAGGGCCACGATCCCGAAACCTTCACTCTCGCCTTTTACCACGATATTCGGCATTATCAGTACGTCAGAGATCGAATAAATCCGGCCAAGCAGCCCCCTGTCCCTGATGTTACCGAGGAAAAATACCCTGTTATCGATGTTAAGTCTTTTCGCGATCTCCGTGATCGCGTCTTTTTCTTTCCTGGTCTCTCTTCCGGCATCTTCGCCTGCCAGCAATAACACCGCATCCGGGACGCCCTTGACAATATGAGGGAATATGTTTTTCACGAAATGCGAAAGCCCTTTTCTTTTCACCAGCCGGGACACCGACAGGATTATCTTTTTATTTTCCAGGTCTATCCCGTATTTCAGCTCTATTTCGTTCACGGCCGCTATCTTATCGCGGATCTCAGTATAATCCGCAGCGTTCATGCCGTTATTCACAACAAACAACTTTCCCGGATCCAGACCCCTGGACACAAGAACCTGCTTTAAAAAATCGCTTACGCATATTATCCCGTCAAGCCTCTTTGCGAAACCGGGAATGCAGTACTGATACAGCGCATTATTGAAGTACGTATCCTTACCGTGCGACATCGCAAAAACAGTCCTTCGGAAAAATAATTTAAACATAAAACCCAGGGGCGCAAGTACCATATCCCCGACCTGCACAACATCCGCTTTATGCCGTAGAATATGATACGCTCCTTTAACCGCGGCTATCGCAAGGAAAAACGGCAGAAACTTCTGGGAATGCCCCCATGAAACCAAAAAAACTTCTTCCTTTTCCTTAAGAGCGTTATAAAACTCGTAACTCTGTCTTTGCATCCCGCCGATAGAAGGCGGAAATTTCCTGGTTATGTATAAGATCCTCATTTTTCCTTATTCTTAATTTTGAAAGAATCCAAAAATCCCTTCAGGATCAGCGCAGAACGCACCGCCCTTAATGAAAATGAAGAATGACTTTCTTTTTTAAACAACAAAAAATACCAGCTCAGCGGCAGATATCTTATATCATAAATAAAGGCGCCGATAGCCAATAGCGGATCCCTGAAGATATATTTTCTTACAAAAACCCCTAAACCGTTACCGACCCTGTAGCATTTATCCTTAAAGGCGGGCATCGAATCTTCATGCGGATGGTACGCCACCATATCTTCCGAATACAGCCTCTTGTATCCCGCTTTCAAAAACCGCCACTTGAGATCCACGTCCTCGCCGGCAGCGCCACGATACCGCGTGTCAAAACCGCCGATATCGCCAAAAACCTCTTTCCTGTAGGCGATATTGTTCGTCGCATGGGACTTTTTTGAACCATAAATATATTTTTCACAGGCCCCGGCGAATTCATTGGGTTCAAACGCGAGGGTCCTGCCCTTCAGGCACGATATCCCGGGATGACGCTCAAATCCTTCATGAATAGCGGATAACCAGCCCTCATCAAGCACGCAATCGTCATCGGCAAAGGCAACAACAGGAGCATTTGCTCTCTTCAGTCCCTTGTTCCGTGAGGCGGCGGGTCCTTCTTTCTCGCACTTCACGTAGGTCAGGTCCATCTCGCCGGAAAACTCGTCGACCACGGGTCTATTGTCCCGTTCAGACCCGTCATCCATGATAAAAACCTCAAAATCTTCCTTTGAAAGGGTCTGCCGGGCAACACTCTCAAGGCACCGCCTGAGACGGTCGGGCCTGTTATATGTCGGGATTATGACGCTTATTTTCTTCATTATCTTTTCCGGACAACCGCAATCGCGTTCTTTCAAAAAATCCCACAAACCTCATGCATATTTGCACAAAAATAACGGCGATCTTCTGGCGTTTCCCTTTTACTCTTTTATCCGACCAAAAACGCACTATGCTTTCAAGAACTTCTGACGCTCTTTTAACCGTGATTGAAAAATATTCCCGTGTTGGTAAGGTCTTCTCTCCGGCAAACAGAAAATTCCCGCGGGCTATCCTGATCTCCTTATTGAATAACTCTTTCCAGGAAGACACAGCCGGGTGGGCGACCCGTACATCGTCCGCGTAGACGATCCTGCGTCCGGATGAGAACACCCGATTCCCCCACTCCCTGTCCTCTCCCGCGGCCGTTTTAAAGGTATTGCTGTCAAACAGACCCACATCTTTAAAGACCTGTTTATAGGTAATAAGATTTGCGGTTACGCCGAAACGTGATTTTTCAACACATCTTTCCTGCTGAAATGCCCAGATACTTTCGTAAAGTTCCACGATCTTCGGGTTATTCGCATCCTTGAAAAATAATTCGACTTTTCCGGCGATAACATCGCATTTCGGAACATTTGACATGCTTTTAACGGCTTTTTCGATCCAGTCAGGCGCCGGTACGCAATCCGCATCGGTAAAAGCTATGATCTCGCCCCTGGCTAAAGTAACGCCTTTATTCCTTGCCGCGGCAGGACCCCGGCCGGTCTCCAAAACAAAAGTAAAATCCTTAAACTCGTCAATAACGCTTTTTATGTCATCAGTTGAACCGTTGTCCACGACTATGACCTCAAAAAGGTCCTTCGGGTAGGTCTGTGCCCGCAAGGCCCCGAGGCATACAGCGAGTCTTTGCGCATCATTCAGCACGGGAATGACCACGGAAACAAAAACCTGTGACATATATTCTCCTTTAGCGCCGATCTTTCCGGCCCACCCCAGGCATCGGCCGTATTCCGAAGATCTCGGCAAGGCGTTCCTGGTTGATCGATAATTTATGATCGAACAGGTGTCTTGTGTAAAGGAAATGAAGGAAATTCAACGCCCGTTCATGCTGCCCGGGCGACATCTCCGCCTTGTGGACCAGAAAATCAAGTGTCGGCTTGAGGGCCGCGGGATGTCCCAGGTCAACGGTGAAACCCTTATTGCCGTAGAACGCGTTGCCGCATACCATGACCGGCTTGCCGAGAAGACACATCTCAAACCCCGCCTGCGAATTGATAGTGACCCCGGCATTCGCTATTTCCATTAAAGTATAAGTGTTGTATCTGGGGTCTTCCACTATTTTTACGTTCGGCATGCGGTCTATGCCCCTCTCCCTTAAGAGGTTATACGTCATCCTATTATAAGGGATCCCGTTCGGGGCTTTCCCCATAAACTCCTTGGGGTGGAGACGTATTAAAAGTAACGTGTCCTCTGAATCACGGATGCTTTTCGCTACCTCCACTATCATATCCACCGGATCTTCATACAGCGTGGAATCAAGCGCTATCGAGGCATCTGTCCTTACCTGCGTCAACAAAAGCAGGAGGCTTTTTCCCTCCGGTATATCCAGGGCCTTTCTTATCTCTTCCGCCCCGTCAACCCCTCCGGTTTTGTGTTCATCGGCCTTTTCGGACAGCTTCCGGCGCCACATCTCAAACACCTTTTTCCTGTCCGAATCAGTTACCTGCCACGTTTCAAGTATCTCTGAACCAAGGCGGGCGAGCGAATACCGGTTTATTATAAGCCCGCTAAGATTATCGAAAATAATAAAACCCCCGATCATCGAGTTCTCGACCCCCACAACATTAATGCCGGCGCGCCTGGCTACCTCAATAATGCACCTGCTGTCAAAAACGCCTCCCTGGCAGACAAAAACGGTATCCGGCCTCAGGCGCTTAAAAAGCTTCCTGATATTCTCTATGCCCACGACCGCTTCGCCATATACTCTTTGGACTTCCTTAAGATGTCCCGGATTTTCCGGCTCGATCTTCAATGCTCCAAGATTCGAAAGTATAGTGGCCTTGCAAATGCCCCACAAATTAAATCCGCCGTAAGTAAACCCCTTATAATCAGCCTGGCTTATCTCCAAAGGGGGATCTTTTTTCTTAAAGACCTGGGATCTTTCGATCCGTATAAAATCGGCATACCTGGAGATCAAGGGATGCGAATGCAGGTTCAGGCGCTCTTCCTGTTCGGTAAGGCACCAGTGGTACCAGTCCATGTCAAGTACGAGTTTCTTGGGAACCTTTTTAAGCCTGCCGCAGACGGCAACGAGGGGGTCCCTTATAATGTCAAAATATATTTTCACCAGAATATCGTATAATTTCTTTAACAACATAGGATAAATCTCCTCTTCTGATAACTATGTGTTTTCCACGATCCCGGCCTTCAGGAGATCCTGGACATCCACCAGCCCTACCGGCTTCCGGTTCTTATCAATTACAGGCGCTTCGTCGATCTTCTTCTCCCTGAGTATCTTCAGCGCTTCCGCAGCCAGGTCCTCTTCTCTTAAGGTTACGGGTTTTTTTGTCATCACGTCTTTAACTTTTTTACCCAGAAGATCCCGGTCTATCTCGATCTTGCGCCTTAGATCGCCGTCAGTGAAAATGCCGGCCAGGCGGCCTTTATTGTCAACGACAGTTGCGCTTCCCGCGCGCGCTTTTGTTATCTTTAGCAGCACTTCCTTAACGGGCTCTTTCTCTTTTACGATAGCATGCGTCGCTCCCTTCCGCATGATATCCTTGACTTTAAGCAACCTTTTGCCGATAGTGCCTCCCGGATGGTAAAAAGCAAAATCCTCGATCTTAAGCCCCCGCTGCTCGACAAGTATAAGGGCAAGGGTGTCTCCCATCGCCAGCATAGCTGTGGTAGCCGCGCTCGGTATAACGCCTAAAAGGCCTTTTTCTTTCTTCACGCCGACATCCAGCAGGCAATTACAATATTTCGCTAAGGTCGATCTAGGATCGCCGCTGATAGCAACGATCTTCGCGCCGATCTCCTTTAAGATCGGAATAAGTTTTATAAGCTCTTCCGTCTCCCCGCTGTCCGACAAAGCAACTATAACGTCATCCCTGGTGACCCTGCCAAGATCCCCATGGACAGCCTCGGCCGGATGCAGGAATAAACTCGGGATACCTGTCGAGGAAAAAGTGGCGGATATTTTTTGTGCTATGATCCCGGGCTTTCCCATGCCGGTAAGGACCACCCGGCCTTTACAGGATAGGATTATCTTGACCGCTTTGACGAAATTATTATCCATTTTCTTCATCAGGCCTTCAACCGCTTTGACCTGGAACTCGAGTATCTTTTTAGCTCTTTTCAAGATCATGTTATATCAGCCTTCTTTTTTTCTATTTTTCCGCCACGGCAATATTGTATAAGCCGCCCCATCCCTCGGAAACTTTTTGCATATCACGGCTATATTGCGTAAATCTGCCTTTTATCGCAAAACCATTATCAATCAACAGCTCAGAAAATTCTTCGAGAGTATAATGCCTCAAATGAAATGGAAAATCTCTTTTATTGAACGGAACTTTTTCTTCATTTGGCGTGGAAACAATAAGCAGGCCTTTGGGCTTTAACTTATCGTGAAAATATTTCATGATAGCGGTCCCGTCCAAATGCTCAATAGTTTCAAGTGAAATTATAACATCAAAATAGGCATTTGGAGCATTAAACATAAAAATGTCTTCTCTTCTGTAATTTACCCCGGGGGTAGAATAATATTTCCGCGCATAATCTATGGCTTTTTTGTCCTTATCAACAGCTATGACCTTTGACGCTCCGGTCCTGTTCGCCAGGATCGAAGCCCCGTAACCCGTCCCGCAAGCGCAGTCTAATACCACATCGTCCTTTTTTATGAACTGGCATGCAAAAAGATATCTGCCTATGTGATCCTTTCTTATGCCGTCCAATTTCGTGGCTGCCTGTCTTCCGCCTCCACCCTTAGCGGCGTGTTCAAGCGATACAATGCATAAAAAAGCCCTTGCCGCAGATCTAAAGGCGTTCTTAAATTTTCGCATTATTTTACGTATCATTCTCTCCGATTGCCTCTAAAAATTTTCTTCCCTTTTCGGTCTCTTCGAGCAAAAACCTGTGATATCGCCGGGGGACCTTCTCTTTCCACTGAGGATTGCGGTTCTTCAGCTTTACCCGGTAAATATAATCCTCGACGGGCAGCTCCAGATAATTCATCAGCTTTTCCAGCGTTTCTGATGTGTTTTCAACCAGATCGCTATACCGCACAGCCATGAATCCCATTTGCTCCCTGCAAGACTCCAGATATTCCAGGGTCTCATTCCATTTCCTTGCGAATATTTTGATGCCTGTCCTATACCCAAGTCTTATATGTCTTTCTTTTCCCCAAAAAACGGGTTTGCCGAAACCATAGGACCTTTGCCCCCAGGAGCTGACAACAGAGGGACCGTCCCTGTACACAGCGATCACCTTTGCGCCGGGAAATATCTTCGGGATCACTTTCACCCGGAAAGAATTTGTGGGGGCTTTGCATAAAAAGCGCTCCTGGCGGAAATCAACTATCAGCCGTGATACTAATTCATCGATCTGCGCATCATCAAGAACCAGTTCCTCAACTATTAATTCTCTTCCCATATGGGTAAAAACATCTTTTCCCGGAAAATAATCAAACCACACTTCTTTTTTCTCCAGATATTCCGAATAATCAAGATGTTTGCGCGAACCCAGGATCGAAGCGAGAAAACCGTTTATATCATTAAATTCGCCCAGGCTCCTGTGTCGAGGGCCGACCTGAGAATGCCAGTTAATTATCGCCGCGAGGAGCGTAGTGCCTCCCCGCGCGTGTCCGACAATAAAAATCGGGCGATCAAGTTTCATCTTCCCGCCTTATCATATGCAACAACAGGAACCTCAAATTAACCCACATCCCGTGTTTTAAGATCTTATCGAGCGCATAAGCCAGCAAAACATAACCGACCATCATTGCGAGAGCAAATGACAAGAAACCGGGAACGGAAAGTTTATGCGGTATAAAAAAAGAGCCCAGCAAAATTACGGTAATGGTGCTGAGAAAAGGAATAAACGCTGCCTTGAGAATAAAGCTTTTTCCACTTTTCAGAACATCCTTAGCGACAATCCAGACTGAAGCCGGTATTACCGCTACCGAGGATACGAGTACGGCCAAAGACGCTCCCACTATTCCCAGTCTAACAATCAGTGGATAAATCAGAATGACCAGAATAAGCAACCTCAGGCCGCTCAGCTTGGTGGCGATGTCCGGTTTTTTAACGGCCCGGAACAGCGACCCGTTCACCCCTGTCATCGACCTTATGCCTCCCCACCACACCAGCACCTGTATCGCGGGTACCATGGGCATCCACTTTTCCCCTAAAAATATTCTCGTGAAATCCGGCGCCAGCACGAATATCAAGCCCGTCGCGGGAAAGGACAAAAACGTCGTAATATTGAGGATCTTCCAGTAATTATCTCTCAACCTTGGTATATCATCCTGCATTTTTGAATAAGCCGGGAACGTGACCTGGGCAACTATGTTGGTTATTTCCGTAGCCGGCAGATTGGAAATAAGGTAAGCCATTTGATAAAGACCCAGAGCTGTTGCTCCCAATAGTCTGCCCACGAAGATATCATCACCGTGCAGGATCAGAAAAGCCAATATGCTTGACCCGAGGACCCATTTACCGAAGCCGAAAAGCTCTTTTGCCCTGTCGATCTCAAAACTTATTTTCGGGCGGTACGGATCGATCACGTATGAGATGACGCATCTTGTCAGTGCGCCGGCCAGATAACCGAAAATAAGCGCCCAGGCGCTGCGAAGAATAAAAGCGGCGCTGACGGCCACGGTCAGGTCGACAATCACACCGGTTAGCTGATAAACAAAATACTTATGGAACTGGAGTTCCTTCTCAAAATACACAACAGCAACATTGGTCAAACCTTCCAAGATAATGGCCAGCCCTATAATCCGCAGGATAGGCGCGGCAGCCGGGGCCTCGAAAAAAACCGACACGTAAGGCGCTCCGAAAAAAAGCACAATAGCGATTAACCCGCCTCTTATTACGCCGAGCGTCCAGGCTGTATTTAAGTAAAGATCCGTATTTTCCTTTTTCTGGATCAACGCCTGGCGAAATCCGGTCTGCGAAAAGGCGCTGAACATCGACAGCATTAAAAGCGCTATGCCGAAAAGGCCGAAATCATTGGGGGCGAGAAGCCGGGCTAAAACAATAGTACGTACGAAAGCGATTAATTGAACAAGGGCACGCGTCACAAAGACCCACGCGCCGCCTCTTACGACCTTTCTGCCAAAAGGAGTTATGATCATCTTGTGATTCAGCTAAAAATAACAGATATTATTCGGAACAGCCAAAATGATATCTATCCGCAGTGTCTTCAGAGCGGCGTACGCCACGATCAATAAAGCGCAGGCATATGCCACATACCTCATCTGTTTCGAACGGAACCTGCCGAAAGCATCCGCGATAAACAATTGCGTTTTGGAGGATAGCACCATCAGGGGCACCACCGCGGCAGAGACATACCTGCACTGGTAATTCCCCCATAAAATATAAAACGCGAGAATGACGGCGGAGACAAGAAAAAGAAACGAATACTCCCTTGAATGCCGCCGGTCAAAAATGAGGAGAAGCAGGCCGCCGAAAGAAAAAATGTAAAAAGGCGAAAGCTCAGCAAGCCTCCCGAGATAAAAATACCAGGGTTCATTGTAGAACATACCCATTTCCCACCCTGCCCTGGGCACATGAACAAGGTCCAAAGCGTTGATAATATGTCCCCGCAATATAAAAATAACGGCGAAGAATAAGGCGATAATGAATATCCGTTCAAAAACTTTCAATTTAGGCAGCAAGATCCGCCCATAAAAATCCGGGGACTTTTTCTTTACTACCATTAAACACACTAACACTACAGCTGCGAGGATAAAAATTCCCCAGAAATCCTTCATCAAAAGATCTACCTTTCCCAGGATCTGACCTATTTCCACGTTTGCCGTAAAAAGCCCCGTTCCGTATATCCTGTAATTCCATTCCAGCCACGGCACGAGCATCGCAAAGGGAATGAGCAGGCTGAAAATAAAGGTCTTCTTCCTGAAAAGCCAGCGTTCACCGCACAAGGCATACAAAAAGATTATCCCCACAGCCAATATCCCGGGATACTTGGTAAGAAGGGCAAGCCCCGCGGATACACCGCTTGATATCATAAAATAAGGGTTATACTTCTTGATCGAGCGCGCAAAGAGATAAAGCGACAAAACGGTGAAAAAGGCAAGCGTCGTCTCCATCCATATCTTCTGTGAGGATACCCAGATAACCGGTTCTATCGACATGAGGAAAGCCGCGTACACGCCGGTCCTGTTATCGAACAGCGCCGAGCCCAAAAGATATGCAAGGGCTATCAAAAGGATCCCGAAGAACAGCGATACCTTGAAAGCGGAAAAATATGTCCTCCCGAACAGCCCGTAGCTGAACGTGATGAGCCGCGCAAATAAAGGCGGGTGCTTGAACAGGGGCTCTTTGAAATATTCCGGCAGTTCCCGCCCTTTCTGCGAGTCCCGCTGATAAAGCCCCATTGTGTTGTAATTCGCGGGATTTTCGCTTATTTGAGCGGCAAGCGTGGAATATACCACCTCATCGTAGGTAAAATTGTGTTCCCTGCTGAAACTCCCGATACGAATGAAAAAAACAACAACGATCAGGCAGACCAGAATGACGCTTACGTCCCTTTTCATCCGCCGATATCCCCCTTCTTCCCTGTCCGGCCTTTTCCCGGGGAGACAAGCCTTTCCGCAAGAAACATGTCAGCCCGGTCAGTGATCTTGATATTTCTCGCGGAGCCATTCACCGCTTTCACGGGCGCGCCCGTGCCCAGGACCAGGCCGCAATCATCCGTGGAGTCTTTAATGCCGTTCTTCAGGGCCCACTGGTGGGCCTTAAGTATCGTCCCGTAACGGAAGCCCTGCGGGGTCTGCATCCTTTTAACGTCTTCCCTGTCCGGGATACCCTCGATGAAATCCCCCCTTTTTATGATTATGGTATCGGCCGCATCGATAACGGGCCCCGCCGCCCCCGATTTCCCGGCCGCCGACAGGGTATCCTTGATGATCCTTTCATCAACGAAGGGCCTCACGGCATCGTGGATAAGGACGAGTTCCGTATCCGGCGGGCAGCTTTTCACGCCGATAAAGGAGGATTCCTGTCTGGTCTTCCCTCCCCGGACGATCGTGCAGACCTTTTTGATCCCGTTTTGCCTTACAAGTCCTTCCAGTTCCTCCACATGATCTTTATGACAGACAACTACGATACGTGAGATCAAGGCGTTCCTTTCGAACTGCTCGAGCGTGCGCGCAATAACGGGCCTGCCGCCCAATTCCAAAAACTGTTTGGGTATCGTCCCCCTCATGCGCTCGCCGGTGCCGCCGGCAAGGATTATAGCGACCGCTTTTTTCATGTTCTCCCGTTCCCTGATTTTTTCATAGATCCCCGCTCCCGCGGGAATGGCAATATCAGACAAATCTTCCT
>Ga0180431_10001528_pt1 | contig 32288 bp, 38 predicted proteins | sample SS_ome_11_FD_132459 | JGI IMG/M metagenome (GOLD analysis project Ga0180431, IMG submission 132459) | Hypersaline lake sediment archaeal communities from the Salton Sea, California, USA - SS_1_MS_1 metaG | ecosystem: Environmental > Aquatic > Non-marine Saline and Alkaline > Hypersaline >... | reverse complement strand
CCTAGCTGCACCTCGGGATCACGATCGTCTGACATGGAATCTCTCCCCGGATTACCGGACAATTGGTCCGGTAATCTCAATCGTCATAAGTGGGCTAACGATAACGACTTAAGCGAGGGCGAGGGGACTCGAACCCCCAACCACCGGATCGACAGTAGGGTCGTTGGAGTGCGCGTCGAGCGGGATTTGGCGATCCGTCCGGTAGGCGCTTGCGGTGTGGCGTGGCTCGATGGTAGGATGGCGGGGAATTGCCCGATTAGGGAGTTAGCGAGAACCCGAAAATGAAGGGGACGATCCGATGGCGTCGAGAGTGACGAACTGGAAGCCGCCGGTGCGGCAGGCGCGAACGAACGGGCGGAGGGAAGATGTCGCCGCGGCCGGCGGCGGAGCGCACGAGCTGCTGCTGATCGGTCTGATACTGCTCGGCAGCCTGCTGGCGATGACCGCCGCGGGGACGTTGCTGGCCCGTTTCGACGGGGCCGACGTGCGACCGGCCGAGTGGCTGATCGCCTCGCTGTTGTGCTTCGCGATCGCCAGCCTGGAGCGGCTGCGCGTGGCGATAGCCCCGCCGCCGACGCCGCCGTGGACCGAAAGACCCTTTACCGGCGACCTGCCGAGCGGCTGAGCGTTAGCCGCCCAGCTTCTTGGGCGTCGTCTCCAGCGCGCGGGCCAGATCCGCGAGCAGCGCGGTCGGCCGGCTGAATGGATCCTTCTTCCCGGCCTCGATCTCGTGCAGATAGACCTGCGAGATTCCGGCGGCGCGGGCGACGTCCGTCTGCGTCAGCCCGGCCCGCTCCCGAGCGGCCTTAATTCGTTGGCCGATATTCCTCTTCATTTTCATTTCTTTGCGCCTTTGCGCCTTTGCGTGATGTTCTTGGAGTCAGTCGTCTTCCGGCCACAGTCCGAGCAGTTGGCAATGGCACATTCCACCTGCTCGCGCAGCGCCCGTGCGTCGATAGCCAGCATCCCCGGCCACTGGCCGACCATCAGGTCCAGCAGGCGCATCGTGCCACGGCACGCATCGAGCAGTTCGAGGTCTCGGTAGTCCTCGTGATCGCACGCGGCCAGCAGGTCCGGCGCAGCGGCAAGCAGGCGGGCGTTGGCCTCAGTGGTCGGCATATCCGTGTGAGCGTAGACCTCGGCGACAATGCCGTTTGTTGCATCGTAAACCATTCCGCGACTAAACGCGAAGTCATCGCAATCCTCAATTTCTACCGTCCACGGTCCCGGCGTGTGTTTGCTACTCATCATCTTCTCCTTTCATGCTTGGGAATTTCATGGGTTTACTTTTTCCGAAGAGGGCGCGTTGTCATGGCTTCTTTTCCTTTCACTGCTTCTATTATAGCTATCGGCTATACTAAGTAAATAGCTTTAAGCGATAATTCCGGCAAGTTTTTTCGGGTTGATCCGGAAGCCCTTTGCGGGCAACGAGTTAGGGCGGGAAAAAACTTTTGGGAAAAGTTCGGCCGGAACGAGAAACGGCCGCCGGGCCGGTATTTCGCCGGAAATAACCGGTCAGTCGCCGTAGGGGAACCAGCGATTGAGCAGGCGGCGGCGGCGGTCGCAGCCGCCGCAGTGCGGGATCCGCAGGGCGCGGGTCACACGGCGGATCGTGTCGCCGAGGCCTCGATCGGCGGAGCCGGGGGACCGTTTCCGCACCCTCCCTGATCGCCGCCGCGCTGCTGTTGATCTGCTGGCTGCTCGGCAAGCTGCTCGCGTGAATTATCCGCTGCGGCGGGCAGCGTCCAGGGCGTCGAGGATCGTGGTGCAGATCGTTTCCGTGTCGAATCGCTCCTCGGCCGCGCGGCGGATCGACTCCCGCTCGGGACCGCCGTCGAGCAGCTCGGACACGGCGGCCGATAATAAGGCCGGCCGCAGATGCTCGACTCGGATCCCGGTCCGCCCGGTCTCGATCCATGGCGCGCCCCGCTCGATGCCGACCGCCGGGCAGCCGGCAAGCAGGATCTCGGCCAACGCCAGCGGACCGCGATCGTCGTTTGACAGATACACGCAGCAGCGGCTGGCCCTGGCCGCCTCGAAGAGCTGGCGGCGACGAAAACGGCCGTAACGCAATATCAGCGAGTTGGGGAATGCGTCCGCCAGGCCGCGGGCCACCCCCTCGCCGTGACTCTTGGAGATAATCAACAGATCGTATTTCGCCGGAAATATCGGGCCCTCCGGTCGCGGATCGATCGGATAGGGCCAGACGACGATCGGCGCGGTGTTGGTCGCCCGCTGATGGGCGGCGATCAGGCGGCGGTACCAGGCGGATTCGGTGAACAGCAGCCGGCAGTTGGGCGAGCGGCAGACGCGCGGCTCGCCCGCCGCGCAGCAGGGAGCGAACGACGATTGAAACAATATGTTGGGGCCGGCCGCCCAGGGCCTATCGAGAGCGTCCCACCCTAACAGCTCCGGAATGTGCTCCCAGCACCAGAACCAGATCAGATCGCGGGCGTCGGCCCGCCGGCCGAACCGCAGCCAGCGGATGCCGTCCCGCTCGACGCGCCGCCGCAAGGCCTTCTGCAGGGCGTACTGGCCGTTGCTCGGGCCGGAGCCGCCGGGCCGGTCGACCACGCCGCGGAGCCGCACCGGACGCGGCGAGCCGGTCGGACGAGCGGGCAACGGCGGAGGCGGCGCGAGCACGCGGCGAATGGCTTCGGCCGAGGCCGGCCCCAACTCGGACGTCAGCCGGGCGATCCGCTCGACCTGGCCCGGATCCAAGCGGCCCAGCATGGCGTCGGCCCGATCGCGCGGTACGTCGAGATATTTTTGCAGCGCGTTGCGGAGCACGATCCGCCGCTCCCGGATCGTTTCGGCGTCGCGGCGGGCCGACTCGGCGCGGCGAGTAGAGTCCGGCTGGTTGTCCACGGTGTTGGTCTCTCGATGGATGATCGACGGGGACTGTCCCCGACTAAAACGGACGCGGGAGCACGCCGGGCAAGATCTCGGCCGCGTGGTAATCGACCGGCCAGCCGATCTCCAACTCGGCGGCGGCCGACGGCCGGGCGGCCAGCCGCTTATAGCCGGAGTTCTCCGGTCCCATGCCGCTTAGATGAAAGGTGCCGGGCCCCCAGCGGTAGATATAAAACGGCTCGAACCCCAGCTTAATCGGATCGGACTCGGCGACGCCGGCCCGCTTCAGCCGGGCGGCGAACCGCTGATCCTCGCCGTTGCTGGCGGCCGGGTAGCCGCCGACGGCCGACCAGACATCGCGGCGATAGGCCCAGCCGCCGTGATAGAGGCCGCCGGTGCGGTGGCGGCGCAGCCGCAGCCGCTGCCCTTTGTGTTCGTGCAGCACCAGCGACGGCCGTGACCAGGGGGCCGTCTCCAAGGCGGCGGCGGTGGCCCGCAACGCCCAGGGCAGATAGATGTCGTCATCGTCCCAGACGCAAAAGGCATCGACGTCGTCGCTGGCCAGACGGATGGCCGCGTTGCGTTTGTCGCCGAGGGTGGGAAATCGCGTCGCCGTGGAGACCAGCCGCCAGCCGTCGCCAGCCTGGTCGCGGTACTGGCCGGCGTCGTCGAGGATCACCATCTCGCACAGCTCGCGCGGATAATCCTGCTCCAAGAAGCAGTTGATCAACCAGCCGAGATATTTCGGCCGCTTGTAGGTGCAGACGACCGCGGCCAGCTTCAGCCCGGCCGGCGGCCGCTGGATAGCGTCGGCGCTCATGGCGTATTGTTCCTCCCGATGAAGTCGCAGGCGCGGCGGAGATCGGTGACCAGGCCGTCGCCCAGGGCGGAGACGCGGCAACCGATGTGCTGGGCCAGCGAAGGGGTGTGATACCAGACGGCCCGGCCGTGGTTGCCGCACCAGCGGCCGATGCGGGCGTCGATCCGGTGCTCGAAATCCTTTCCGCCCAGCGCGCCGACGAACTGCCCGGCCGCCGCCGGCGGGATCACCCAGCATAGCGCGCCGACCAGGTACCAGCCGCGATCCTGGCGGTGCCAGCGGCGGCGGCCGTCGCGGGCGTAGGCTTCCGGCGAATATGGAGAGCAGACTCCGACCGGGCCGTTGCCGGGCCACAGCGTGGCCTCCAGATAGGCGCGGAGCCCGCGGCAGAATACAACGTCATCCTGCACCATCATGTAGGCGTCGGCGAGCGGATTGCTCGTCCGCAGGTGGGCCAGGCCGGCGATCCAGTTTTTCCAGCAGCCCAGCGGCCGAGGCCATTGCACCGTCTGCCAGTGCTCCGGGTCGACCAGCGGCAGCGGGCTGGCCGGCTCGGCGTAGATCGTGGCTCGATCCCAGCCGGCATCGACCAGGCTCTCCATCGTGCGGGTGAGCGTCTCGGCCGGACGCGGCGCGGTCGTGATCCCGACCGCCCAGCTCGATATTCTCGGTTTCGGTTTTGCCATCAGGCGTCCCTCGGGCTCTCGGTTTCGGCCTGGCGCTTCCAGACATGGCCGTTGAAAATGCAGACCGTGCAGAGCGTGCAGATCTGCAACCGCTGGGGTTTAGTTTCGAGATACTCGGCCTGAAAACGGCCGAAATCCTCCTCGACCGAACAGGAGCAGTCCGGATCGTCAAGCGGTCGGCCGAGGATGGCCAGCCGGGAGGCGGCCGGGGCGCACGTGTAGAGCCGACCGTCGAAATAACCCTGATGCGGACAACCGCAGACGGCGGGCAAGACGTTCTCCAGCGGCTCGGACGGCGGCTGCCGAAACGAAGCGTCGTAGATATGGATCCGATTGCCGTGGCGGCGGGCCAGCCGGGCGGCGGCCAAACGGGTCCGCTCGGCGACGCCGATACGAATGCCGTCGAACAACACGGCCACCGAGTCGATGACGTCGGCTTCGACGCCGTTGGTGTAAAATCCCAACAGCGAGGCGATCCCCGAGGAACGGAGCATTATGGCCGCCTGGACGAGGTGCGGCCAGACGGTCGGTTCGCCGCCGGTGAGCATGATGCGATCGTAGCCGACCTGCAGCTCCCGGCAGCGGACGATCAGTCGCTCGACCTGGTCCAGAGTCATCTCGTAGTGCGGCCGCGCGCTACGCAACGGCTGCTCGCCGCAGTAGCGGCAGGCCTGGTTGCAACGCGTGATAACCGATACCGAGAGTTGCCCGAAGCGGCGCGGCCGGCGGCGGAGTATGATATAGCCGCGCGGCGCTTCGGCCCGTTCCTCGATCTCGAAGCCCCAGCGGGCGGCGATCTCCACCGCCAGGCGGCGATCGGCCGGGCGGTTGGTATCGTCGAGGACGATCACCGTCTCCGGCTTCAGGCAGTCGGCCAGCACGCGGAGTATTCCGCGGCGGCCGCCGCCGTCGGCCGTCGGACCGTCGACGAGGATCAGGTCGTACAGGTCGGTTGGCTGCCAGTCGTACCAGGGCGGATCGCCGAGGAGCGGGGCCTCCACCACCGATTCCACTCCGTATTGACGCCGTGCGGCGTCGGCGAAACGCGGATCGTGCTCCAACGCGGTGTGCCGGCATCCGGCTCGCTCGAAGATGCGAGTCGACAGGCCGGACCCGCATTCCAGCGTCCGCATGCCGGGCCGCAACAGCGTTTGCAGCGCGGCCGAAAGCTGGGGCGTGATCGCCCAATTCTCTTGATTGCTCACGTGGCGTACCTGTTGTGGCGAGTGTTGAACTCACTGGCGCCGGCTTTGATGTCGCCTTTGGCGAAGATCAGCCGACAAAACACCGGCCAGTCCGTCTCCGCCCGCTCCAGCGCGAAACGCATCGATCGCAGACGGGCCGGATCGACCGAGTCGAGAAAATGACCGATCAGCGAGTTGACCGCCGCGCAGTACTGGCGGGCGTCGGCGATCAGTTCTCGCTGCGAGCCCTGACAGATCGTTCGCCGCCACGCGCCGAGGATCTTCGGTCCATCCGTTCCCCGGGCGGCGTAGCTGCGCGCGACCGCCTCGGCGTCGCGCGTCAGGTGCACGTAGAAGGCGTCGGCGTAGCGCCGCTCCAGCTGGCCGGCGACCCAGATCAGCCGGTTGTTGACCTCGATATGGTCGCGCGGGAAATCCAGCCCGTTGCGGATGCCCGCCGATTCGTGCGCGGAGGTGTAATTGGTCAAATGGCCGCAGGCCCGGGCAAACGTCATCGAACCGCAGCGGCCGGTACACAAGACGAATACGTTCATCGGGCGATCGCCTCCGCTTTCGGAGTTCGGAGTTCGGATTTCGGATGTCGGTCGAGCGATGCGAACACTCGCCGCCACGCGGCCCAGATCGGCTCGGCGGCCGCCAACTCGTCGACCAGCCGGCGATAGGCGGCCTCGGCGATCGCCAGCCGGGCGTCCTCGTCGTGGGCCAGGTGGGCCATCCAGTGGGCCAGCTCCTCGTCCGAGTCGCACAGGTAGCCGCTCCGGCCGTGATCGATCATCTCGGTCCAGCCGCCGCGGGCCTCGACCACCAGCGGGACGCGGGCGGCCATCGCCTCCAGCCCGGCCCGCGGCCAGTTCTCGGTGGCCGTGCCGTTGATCTGGCAATAACAGTGCAGCGAGGCCAGGAACCAGGGGATCGGCTCGGCGGCCGGCGGAAGCGTCTCGACGAACTCCGGCGGCCGGCCGATCGCGTTGGCCAAGACCGGCTGCCAGCCCATCACGCGGACCTGCAGCGGCCGGTAGTTAACGCGGCGGTAGATCGCCCAGGAGTTGGTGGAGAATTTATCGGTGGCCGGGCGGGAAACTCGCCCGACGACCAGCGGCTCGCCGGCGGCGTGCGGTCGAGGACGGTACGGGAACTCGTCGCAGTCGATCCAGCCGCGGACCCGGTGGATCCGCTCGGCCGGCACGTTCCACTCTGCCAACTGCGGCGTGAGCGTTTCGAGCTGGTGCAGCGACTGGCAGACGTAGGCGTCGAACGGGCCGTGGACCGGGTACAGCCGCCGCTCGCCGCCGAACAGCCAGTTCATGCAGGGAACCCAGATCAGCCGGCAGCGCAAGGCCCGCAGCAGATCCACGCTGTTGAGAAAATGCTCATTGCAGAAACTGACCACGCGGCCGCCGGCGAAACCGGGAATGGCCGAGAAGGCGGCCCGGGTCGGGCTGTTGACGACGTGCGTGGCGCAGCCGATCGCCGCGCAACGCTCGCGCCACTCCGGCGGCGGATCGCCCCAGGTATGCACCAGGTGGACCGGCAGGCCGTACCGCCGCCACAGGCGCAGCGTGTGCCACAGCTCTGTGGAGGCGCCGCCCACGTCGCCCGGATATCCGAGGACGAACAGCGGCTGGGTGTTGTGCGTGGTCTGCATCGGCGGATGTCCCGCCGCGCCGTCAGCCACAGAATGTAGCAATCCGGCGCGGTTTTCGCCAGTTCACTGGCGTCTGAGTTTAGCGTTTAAGATCAGCGCACGGCAAAGGGGACCGAGCCGGCGAGGATCCGCCGGCGGTGGGGCCGACAGGCGTCAGCACATCGCAGCCGGTGTGACAGGTCGCGGCGCTCCAGTGGTAGCAGGTGTCGCTGACGCCGCCGAGCTCGAAGCTGACTGACGAACAATTAAAGGATGCGGTAGCGGCGTCGTAGGTGAAGGTTGCCTCGCCGGACGTCGTGAAAATCGTGATCTCGGCCCAGGCCAGGCCGCCGTCGACGCCGGTGACCATCTCGATGCCGGTGACCGCCGAGGGCAGCCCGCAAGCGGCGTCGTTGGTCAACTCCCAAGTACAAGCGGCCGTCTGCATCAATCGCCACGAGGCGTTGAGCAAGGCCGCGTCGCTCTCGGTGCCGTCGGTTACGCCGGCCAGCGTCAGCGGGATCATCTCCGGCGTGATCCCGCTACACGCGGCGCAGGGCGTGCCGCCGGTGGTCTTTCCGCGCAGTTCGCAGGTGGCGGCGCTCCAATCGCAGTAGTAATCTCCGCCGGCGGTGTCCAACGGAATATTGCCGATATTCCAGCAGTCGATCGGGTGCGTGTTGCCGTAGTTCTTGCGGAAATATTGCGTGATCCCAAAAGCCCCCTCGACGACCGTTACGTCGACGGCGTTCTCGACTCGGGTTATATGGATCGTGCCGAGACAGGGCGGACCGCTGGCCAGGTAATACTCGCAGGGGACGATCTGGTCGGCCGAATTACCCTGCGACACGGAGAACCAGGTGTCGTTCCAATCGGTGCAGACTCCGCCGCCGCAAGCGTGGCCGCCGGCCACCACGCCGTGAAAGCGGACCTGCATGATTGCCGGCGTGGTCCCGCTGCAATGTTCGCATGCGCAGCCCAGTACCAACGCCTCGCAACAGTAATCCGCGCAGGTGACGACCAGACCGTTGTCCAGCAACACGTGGCCGTCCCAAAGATACACATAATCGCCGCTCACGAAGAACTCCCGCTGTTCGTGGTGACGCAAGGCTTCGTGGGCGTCAGCACCAGGCAGCCGTCCTTGACGCCGAGCACGTAATCCGGATCCAGCACGATCGGCAGATCCGTGTAGCACAAGCCGTCGAAGCATTGGTGACAGACCTGTCCGCTAGACGATGGGCCGCTGCTGGACGGGCCGCTGCTGGACGGGCCGCTGCTGGACGGGCCGCTGCTGGACGGGCCGGACGATGACGGGCCGCTGCTGGAATAGAGCGACGAGGCGACCGCGGCGTCGGCTATGCCGCCGTACTCGAACCACCACTGCGCGTTGTGGATCGAGACCCGGATCGGCGTGCCGCGCGGGACGTAGGCGTCGCGGATGTTGTGCGCGGTGGTGCGGGCGGCGTCGATCGCCTGGCGGAGTTTGTAGGTGGGCGCGAGCTTGCCGGGCGTGTCTTCAGGGAACGATCCGTCGAGGAATACGATCCAATACGTGTTCGGCTCGTCCGACTCCGCCGGATAGCTGTCGTCGTACGGCGAGCGGACGGTGATCGCCAGGCGGAGCTGGTGGCGGGCCGCCGGCTGGGCCGGCCGATCGAGGAGCTGATCGGTCCGCCGCCGCAACGCGGAGATCTCTTGCTCGACCTCGTGATACCAACTATCGGACGGCATTCTTTGGATTTGGGATTGGGGATTTCGGATTTAAGTCTCACGCAGAGGCGCGGCGGAGGAAATTAACTTCTCTCTTTTTCCTCCGTGTACCTCTGTGTCCTCTGTGGTGGCTGTTTTCCTCTAGCGGTCGGCTTCCTCGGGCCAGGCCCAAAAGGTCATCGGGTCGAGCTCCGCCCACTGCGTGGCGATCCGCGTGCCGTGCTCCTGGTCGTCGCTGGCGGCCAGCTCGACGCGGATATCGGTGACCACCGTGCGGACGCGTTCGAAGGTGGCGCCAGCCCCGATCGAGGTGATCAGGTCGCCGATGCGGAATTTGCCGGCGATCCAGGCGGTCCGCCAGGCAAGCGTCAAGGCCTGACGCTGTTGGCCGTACCACTCAAACGCCAGCCGGGCGATCTGCTCCAGGCGATCGCGATCGTCGCGAATCAGCCCGCCCTCGTTGGTGTGTCGCAGGCGGCCGTCGGCCAGATCGACGATCGTCCCGGGGGCCACGTAATGACACTGCCCGCGGCGGCCGACGTCGATCTCCAGCAGCCGCACGGCGTCCTCGGCCCCGGCGATCGCCGCCGGCCAAACCGAACGGACGTGATAGTCGGAGCGGACCGCCACGGTGGCCGCCAGATTGTCTTCCCAGTCCAGCTCGCCGAGATAATCGTCCGTATCGTCGGCCGCGCTGAAATTTCCCGTGGCGATGGCATGCTGCGGCCGGCCCGAGACGCGCAGCACCAGCCCCGGCGCGGTCTCTTGCATCCGCACCGAGCAGGAGAAGCGGCGGCCCTCGCCGTCGCCGGTGTATTCGATCTCGTTGGTGGCCGCCAGCCGCTCCACCTGGCAGTACGGATAGGGCGCGTCCTTCGTGTCGCTTAGGAGGATCACGACCAGCGGCCGGCGATACTCCCACTGCTGGCCGATCGGAGTATTGTCGTCGATGGCGTCGGGGATGTTGTCGTCGGAATAATCGTGGTCAGTGCGCAGCGGCAACTGCCGCTCCAGTCGCAGACCGGGCCGCCAAAAGCCGCTGATCGCCCCGTCGTCGACCTCCAGCGGGCCGTAGGGGAACAGGTCGCGGCCGGTGCCGCCCTCGCCGTCTGCCACCAGGCCGTCCCAGTCGTCGGGCAGACCGAAGTAGGAAAACACCCGAGAGAGCGAGTCGGCCTGGCGAAACTCGGCGTTGCGACGCTGCTTCTCGCTGAGCTCCAGCGCGGCGTAGCCCGCCTCGGCCGAGGCGGCCTGGTTGTAGGCGTTCCGCTGACCGACCGACCAGTGCGGGACCAGCGTGCCGTCCTGGGCGGAGATCGTGCCGCAGCACAGCACGCGATCGCCGCGGACGATCACCTGGTCGTAGGTCTGCGACGCGGTCCGCTTTATCACCGCCTCCTCGATGTCGAAGGCGAAATCGAAGTCGAGCGATCGCTGCTGGTCGTTGGCCGGCATGATTCCGCCGGCCGGGATAACGATCGGGCCCTCGGAGTAGGTGAACGGCCGCAGGACGCACTGGTCCAGCCCGTCGTCGACCTCCTCCACCTCGACCGTATAGCCCAGCAGGCGGCGGCGATCCAGCAAGGTATCGAAGATCTCCTTGAGCGTCTTGCCGTGCAGCGGCAATTGCGGCTCGTCCCAGTCCGGGACGAACTGCCGGCCGCCGTCGTCGAGCTTCCAGGGCACGGCCACCGCGCCGAGATTGTTGACCGGCTGGTGGTACTTCAGGAGATAATCGACGATGTCTTGGGAAGTCCAGTGCGACGCGCGGTCCAGGTCGCCGGTGAAGATATACGTGCCTTGCGGGCCGAGATTTTCGGAGCAGTTGCCCTCGTCGTCGGCCTGGTTCGGCTCGTTGATCGGCAGCGCGCGGCCGAGTTCGATTTCGCGGCCGTCCTCATGCTCCCAAAAGCAACTGGTCACCTGCTGCCGTTGCAAGAGGATCTCCATGCCGTAGGCCAGCAGCGACTGCCGGCCGCTGGCCACCCGCGCGCCGTCATGCTGCAGCGCGCCGGCCGCCGCGCGGGCGTCTTCCTCGATGCGGCCGTACCATACCAGCGGATCGCGAGCCGGCTGATCGATCTCTATCTTGACCCATTTCTTGCCGCCGAGCGGATCGAGCGGCTCGACCGTGTCGTACGCGGTCTCGCCCTGCCGCATGCCGCGACCGTAATCCCACTCCAGGCCGGCCGTGGATATCGTCGGCGCGGCTGAAAACTGCACCCAACTGCAATACAGGTGCTCTTGCTCTTCCCAGTCGTCGGACCAGGCGGCGCGGAGATAGACCGTCGCCCAGCGGGCGAACACGCGAAGCGCCGGAGAGGTGACGATTGGGTCGGCCATTGAAAGTCAGATTTGGGATTTTGGATTTGGGATTGAGGCCGCCGATCAATACGTTAAGAGGTCGCGGGCGTGGATCATCACCGGCACGGCGTACGGCTCGCCGGCGGCGGGCGTGAAGATGAACTCCGACCGGTAAAGGTGGCCGCCGACCGGGAAGCACGTGGCCGGCAGGACGGTGAGGAAGTTGTAGCCGTCCGCGTACGGCCAGGCGGCCGACTCCTGCTCCTCGTCGAAGATCACATCCGCGACGACCAGCGCGCCGGAGCCGGTGATCTCGTTGAAGTTGTCCAGGTCGAATATTTTGTAGGAGATCGACGTCAGATCGGCCTGCTTGACCAGCGCGCCGCTCCAGCCCTCTATTCGGCCGCGGACTGCCAGGCCGCAGGCCTCGAAGCCGTAAAACATTTCGTCGGGCGGGTAGCTCATTGTGTGTCTCCTAGATCTCCCGTGCGCAGTGCATCCGTCGGCTGCCGGCCGCCGTGGCGTAGAGCCGCTCCGGGCCGCAGGCCCCGGCGGTCCGGACGCTCAGGCGGCCGATGCCGGCTGCGCGAGCGTCGAGGGCGACCAGCCGAAACGGGCCGGCAAGAAACGCGCCGGTTACTGGTACGACGGCCGACCACGTGGCGGTCGCCGGCGACGGGCTGATTGTCTTGGGAAACGTCGGAGCGGGAACCGACCAGGCGGCGACCGCCGGCGACGGGCTGGTTGTTGTGGGAAACGACGGGGCCGGAACTGACCAAGAGAGTGCCAACGCGCTGGGCGAAAGCAGCTTGCGAAGCGTGGGCGTCGGCAGCAGCCAGGCGGCCGACACCGAGGACGGCTTGGTTGTTTTTGTGAGCGTGGGAGCCGCGATCGACCACGTGGCGGTCGCCGGCGACGGGCTGATTGTCTTGGGAAACGACGGGGCCGGAACCGACCAGGCGGCGGTCGCCGGCGACGGGCTGATTGTCTTGGGAAACGTCGGAGCGGGAACCGACCAGGCGGCGACCGCCGGCGACGGGCTGATTGTCTTGGGAAACGACGGGGCCGGAACCGACCAGGCGGCGGCCGCCGGCGACGGGCTGATTGTCTTGGGAAACGTCGGAGCGGGAACCGACCAGGCGGCGGCCGCCGGCGAGGGGCTGATTGTCTTCGGAAACGACGGAGCCGGAACTGACCAGGCGGCGGCCGCCGGCGACGGGCTGATTGTCTTCGGAAACGACGGAGCCGGAACCGACCACGCGGCGGAAGCGGGAGTAGGCTCCACGGTTGTAGCCGTAGCAGCGTTTCCCAAAAAATATTGAAAGAATCCAAGCATACTATGACTCGATTCTCCCAAGGATTATAAACGATACGCTGTTTGCCGGAGCTTCGGTCAATGCCGATTCAAGCGTGACTGTTTTCGTCGCGCCAGCGTAGTCTGAAATGCGTCTGCTCTGTCCGAGCAGGGCTCCACTGGTGAACACCAACACGCAACCGTTGTAGTGGTCGTCACTGGCTTCGGTTAACGATGTAATGAAAGATGTCGTGGTTGCTGAACCATCGTTGACCGTCGAAACTGCCGTTGCATTGCACATTGCCAGCAAGGCAGTGGCGGCCGCCGAGTTTGTATCAATCTGTTCTATGTTGGAATCAAAAACGATATTGTTCCCGCTACCGTCTTCAATGGTGTGCGTGCCAGACAGTGCTGCATCTGCGGAACTACCTGCGGCAGCAACGGCAGTTCCACTACTAGCATAAGCATATATGCCGTATGCAACACCCTCCAACTCCAGAGCGGTATTACCACCTGTTCCAAATATACCTACCAAGCCACCATCAACGTACAGGCCAATACCGTCTGAGTCTGTTCCAGTCACAGACAACCCAGCACTATAAGCAGCATCGGTTTGAATCTCCATTCCAGAATTCAAGGTTGAGTGGATAAGTGCTCCTACTCCACTAAGCGTTTCAATGGTAAGACCTTTGCCAGTGCTAGAATTCTCCAATTCCATTGCTGGCGATGAATCATTAGAGACAAACTTGAAATGTCGTCCCTCGACTTCCGCACCATCGCCAAACAGGTAGGCTGTCACGTCTACGTCATCGTCGTCAATGTTAGGCGATTCCACCTGTACAATGACTTCTTCGTTTGCCTTTACGGAGAAAGGGACGCTTTGCCAGAACAACCGCTCAACACCAGCCCCTACCGTTTTGACTTGGGCACCCCCGTCAAAAATAACACCGCCGGTCTTGATTATCAAAAGGAAATCACCGCCCGTGCCGTCAAGGTCTTTCACGCCGTCACCCAGATACAACTTCACATAACACAACGTTGGAAAATCAGCATCCGGCGTATCGGTCAAGACCGTAACCAAACTGGTTAGGTCACGATCCGCATTTTCAGTGTCGTATTCGTAATGAGGCATAACTTATTTGCTCCGCACTGTTTGACCGTTTGGACCTGGCCGCGACCACCGAAATGTCAGCGGTTCCCGTTCCTCCGGCGGTAATCGGAATCTGTGTAAAATTGCTCCGAACGTGCCAACCACCAATGCAAGAATCAGCATGCTGCCTACGAATATTCCCATCGTAATTATGTCGAGCATGAATCTAAGACGATCAATTTCAACTCGCATCCGTTCCATGTTGCGTTCGTGTAATTGTTCTTCTTTCGGGTTGCGGAACAATACTAGCGGTTCCGCTGGCTCGGCCATATCGTCGAACATCATTGATTCATCCCAGACCAATTCCCTGTGTTTCAGAAATGGTTCGCGGAACGGAACACCACTGCCCATCGCAACGCCCGGCAAAGCAGGGTCTTGCAGCGGCATTCCTTGTCCGATCAGGCTACTTAACAATAGGGCTGAGATCATCATTGACCTTGAGTTTGCTGACAAACAGTTGCAGGATTTTGGCGTTCTTAGCTATTTTTCCCGACTCGACGCCATCAACAAGCTGTTGCAGCATTTGCAAGAAATGCGGCGGCACGGCCTCCGGGTCGACCTGTTTCGGCTCGTCATATTCCGGCCCTTCGATCGCGGCCTCGATCGATGCGGCCAGATCGCCGGGAACCTCCCACTTGTCCGGATCGGCGTCGAACACGAGTTCCTCGCTGGGATATCCGACGATCCGAGTAGCGACCAGCAGCCGACCGTCTTTATCGCTGCGAGTGCCGACGATTTTGTATTCTGGGATTGCCATATTGTCGTTCCTTGTAAGATTACGCCGCCTCGGAAAAGGTTACTTTGGTGGTCGCCTCGGTCTGCGATCAGGTCAAGTTCAAAATGCCTTCGTCGTTCCACTGGATCTTGAAATCCGTGCCGTCGTGAGTGACGGCGGCCGCGAATTCGATGAAGGCGATCGGGATGTCGTTGGCGTCCGTGCCGTCGACGTACTTGTAGACCAACGCGCCGACGGTCTGCCGCGTGCCGACGCCCAGCGCCGTCCAAGTCACGTCGTCGGCGTCGAACTCCGCTCGGTCGTTGCCGTCATCCTTGTTGACCGCCTCGTTGGCCAACGCCTTGTCGACGTAATTGGCGCCGTCGCAGGGGTCGATCGTGCTGAAGTCGTCGAGGTTGACGATCGCGTCGTTCTCCGTGTCGCAGGTGGTGTTGCTCATCACCAGCCGCACGCGGATGTCGTCGGCGTTCAGGTCGATCTCGCCGGCCGCGTTGCCCCGTTTGAATTCGTTGTAAACCGTGCTGGCCATGGTATGGCTCCTATCTGGAAGATGGTCCGGATTATTGTTCGTCGGTTACCCGAAGATCATAATGATTTGAAACTGCTCGCCGGCGGCGGGCGTTATGTCGATCGCCAGGTGAGTGGCGTCGACGTCGGCCAACTGGTCGGCGAAATACTCTTGCCAGCGGCCGCCCGGCGGGACCTCCTTGTCGTCGCCGCCGTTGAGCGAATAAGGATTGGCGCCGCCGTCGGAGACGATCAGCTCGTCTGTCGTCGAGAGATTATTCAAGAGGATGGCCTGCACCTTCAGCCCAGTGCAGTCGATCGTGCCGCCGATATCCTTGACCAGGGCCGTCAGGTCGAGGTTCTGCGTGCCGGTGTACTGCTTGGCGAACACCTGGCTGATCGGCGGCGTCGAGCTGGCGGAAAAACTGACCAGCTCGTTGAACTGGTTGTGGACCAGCGTGCGATCGCCGGCCGAGGGACACTCGGCGGCGGAAAACACCTCGTTGACCGACAGCGAGAATTGCATGTTCGCGGTCAGTGTGGACATTGGTTTGTTCCTTTCGTTTTCAGCTATGGATTGTCATCGATCGCCACTAGGTCCCATTCGTACTCCGCCCAGCCCCGGCTGGGCGGATGGAGGCCGCCGACGCCGCCGAGAATCCCGCGGACGCCGACCGGGCGGACGTCGATCACCGCCACCTTGTAGCCCTCGGCCGTGCTGGAGCAGCCGGCCCAGACCATCTCGACCGGGTCCTCGCCGACCAGGCCGTGATACTGGGCGTACAGCGCGCGGGCGGCGGCCAGGTTGACCGCATCGACCTTCGAGCGCATCGTGAACTGCCGGCCGCGCGAGCCGCGGAGCCAGAGCCCGACGCCGTCGACGCCCGGCCGGGAGACCAGCGATACCGTCTGCTTGTCGTGGACCTCCGGCTGGCCGAGCAGGACGAGGAACAGGAATTGCCCGATGCGGTTCATTCGACGACCTCTCCGTGGATCGTGCGGCCGGCGGCCACGGCGGCCGGATCTGGCCGGGCGGATCGCCCGGCGGTCCGCCGCGTATTGGCGGCGATCTTCGCCAATAGTCTGTTCTGTTCGCGGAGCAGCGCCGCCTGGTCTTCGCCGGCCGGTTGGTTCGGCGCCGCGGCCGGCGGATTATTCTCCGGCGGCATCAGGTCCCACAGACCGCGGCCGCGTGGATCGGGCGCGGCGATCGGCTCGGGCATCGCGACCGCCGGCTGAGCCGGTGCGGCGATCGGCTCGGGCATCGCGACCGCCGGCTGAGCCGGCGCGGCGATCGGCTCGGGCATCGCGACCGCCGGCTGAGCCGGCGCGGCGATCGGCTCGGGCTGGCGCTCCCACTGGCGACCGATCGGCTGTGCACCCGGGACGCGATAACGCTCGTCGGCGCGCGTTCCCCATTCGGCCTCGATCTGTTCGGCCTCTTCCGTTCGGCCCTGCCGCCTCAGCGCGACCGCGCGCCGCTTCGCCACCGCACCGTAGGCCGTCTTCGCGGTGTCGCCGAGCTTCCGTCGCACGCGGTAATCAATCGCCTCCGCTGTGCGGGCGATGAATCCCATCCCAGACTTTTGCAGCATTTTGTCGAGGTTCTCGACGCTGTAGACGCCCGCCTTGGCGCGAGCGCGGCCGCCCTCGTCGCGATCCAGCGAGTCGGCCAGTGCGTCGGCGGCCCGCTGCTGGCCGGCGATCTGCTGTTGGAACGGCCGCTTGACCGATTCGGCCATTTCGCGGGCGATCTGGCCGGCGTCCTCGGCCTTGGGTATTTTTTGCAACGCCTCCTCGAACGACTTACGCGTGGCGTCGCCCCGCTCGGTCGCGCCGAGGAGCTGCTCGATCGGGATCTGGGCCTTGGTCTCGAATGTGGCCTGGGCCAGGAACCGCTGGCGCGCCTCGGCGTTTTCCTGCATGTAGCGGATCCGCTCGGCCGTGGTCCGCAGCCCGGTCCCCTCCACGTCGGCGACCTTGGTGATCTTGCCGGTCCTCTTGTCCTCTTCCGTCTTGTAGGTCGTCTTCTCCGGCAGGAAGGCCTCCAACTGCTTGGCCATGTTCACCGCAGCGGTGGACGCCTTGCGGCCCTCCGGATCGGCCATGCCCTGGGTCAAGGCGGCGATAATCGCGCCCGATTCCTGCGCGGTCCCGCCGTAGCCGGTGGCGCCGATGATGCCCGGGGCCAGGTTGGCGGCGATCTTCTCGGTGCTGGTCACCGCCGCCTGCTGGCCGACGCCGAGCAGGAAGCCGAGATTCTTCTCGGCGTCGAAGGTGCCGGTGGCTTTGCCCAGGTGCAGCAGCGCGCCGGATATGGCCTCGATCTCCTGCGCCGACTCCGGCGCGATCGCCACGGCCGCCCGGATGGCGTCCATCGTGGCCTTGACGTTGCCGCCGCTGGCCGACAGCCCGGTCGATGCGGCGCTGTAGAGGGTGGCCTCGCCGCCGGCCACCGGCGTCTCGGCGGCCATTTTGGCGATCTGATCGGTGAAATCCTTCTGCACCGAGGCGGCGACCGGGCCCAGGTTTCGCAGGGCCTTGATCTGGGCGTCCGCCACCGAGAGAGTGGCGTCGCGGGACTTGGCCTCCTGCACTTCCTTGTCCTTGAGCGATTGGACCACCAGATTTATCGCCGCCTGCATGGAGAGATAGCCGGCGGCCATCCGGGCGATCGAACCGACGGCCCGGTCGGCGGCCCGGCCGGCCGAGTCGGCCTGCTTGCCGGCGGCGGCCGACGCGCGGCGGCTTTCGCCGGCCAGGCGGCGGTTCTGCTCGATCAGCTTGGTGTTCTGACGCTCCAGCTTGTGGAGCGTGGCCTCCAACTGCTTCGAGTCGCTGGTGAATGTGGTCTTGACGTTCATCGCGTCAGCGCCTCACGACGTAATAGTTGTTCGTCGTCACGGCCGGGCGGCCCAGGCCGCGGGCGGCCAGCATCAGCTCTATCCGGCTGGGTCGGTAGCCGGGCAGCAGGCCGGCGACCCAGGCGAGGTATCGGTCGATTCGGGCCCGGTCGCCGCGGCGGTCGCGGCGGAGGTCTCGGCAGTTTTTTTTTGCTCGGCGGCGGGGAACAAGTCTCGGAAGGCCAGGTAATCGACGGCCGCCGCCAGCACGCCGGCCCAAGTCTCGCTGTCGATCAGGTGCAGCAGGTTCTGCTCGACCGGACCGACGCGGTAATTGATCGCCAGCGCGGCGACGCACAGATCGGCGGCCTCGGTGCGGTCCATCTCCAACTGCCCGCCCTCCTGCGCGAACATCCCCACCGCCTCGCCGAAGCGCTCCCACAGATCCTCGTACTCTGCCTTGAGCCGTTCGACGATTTTCCCGTGCTCGTCGTATTCCCAGTGGCACGGCAGGTTGCCGTGGCCGCCGTCGGGGGTGCGGATCACCGGCACCACCCAGATCTGATCGGCCATCTCGATCCGGTAGCCCCCCAGCGTCTTCCGCCGCACCAGGTCCTCGGCCCGCGGCGGATGGTCCTTGTCCGCCGAGACCCAGAACGGATCGCCGCCGCAGGACACCTGTTGCCACTGTTGCCCGCCGGGCGCGTACAACACGCGCGGCGGGGCCGCGCCCGAGCTGGGCAAGGCGCAGAACAGGCAGCCCGGCAGACCGCCCGGGCCGGCCCCGACCAGCTCGAACAGCGCGGCGTCGGTCTCGATCGCGCGGACGTCGGCCATCGTGCGATCGAGACCGAAGCGGGCCACTACGCGGTGGTCCAGCCGGCCGCCGGGGGCCAGTTCGGCGACCGTCGTCTTCGGCAAAAAATAGAGCGGAGGGGCCATCGATTCTCGGATTTTGGATTTCGGATTTGGGATTGGTTATTTCGTGCGAAATACCGGTCAGACGGTCGGGTCGACCAGGAAGCGGCATCGGAGCGTGGCCGCCGCGCCGCTGGCGTTGGTGACGTAGAGGGCCGTGACGTCGGTCCCCAGCGGATTGGTCAGCCCGCCGTCGGCGGTCCACTGCACGGGTACGTCGGCCTTCAGGGCGATCGTGTCGTCGGGGGCCGCGCCGTCGTTGGTCTCCAGCGTGAGATCCTGGTCGGCCTCGATGTGCAGCGCCTTGATCTGCGTAACGTCCAGCGCCAGCGCGACCAGCAGATCGGCGCTCTCGTCGGGGATCGACTCGTCGATGCGGATCTCGGACCCGGCGGTGATCTGCTCGACCTGCGAAAGGGTCTCGCCGGCCATCGACCAGGCCCGCGTGATGTTGTAGGTGCTCATTGTTTCGCTCGATTAAATATTGGTTCGGTGAACGGATTAGTCTCAGGCGATCGCCGTGGCCGTGTTAAGAGTCAGCGGATGCGCGCTGGCGGCGTCGGAGATTCGCAAGCCGACCCGCAACGCGATCTGCGCCGCGCCGTCGCTGCCGTCGCTGCTCTGCTCCAGCGTGGCCATGCCGCAGGGGTTGTCGGTGCCGGAAAACAGAATATGCTCGGCGTTGGCGTCGGCCACGTTGCCCACCAGGTCGGCCGATTTCTTGCGCAGGTAGGCCAGGCAGGCGGTAACCTGCAGACCGCCCACGCCGATCGTCTCCCAGTGGCCCAGGTCGCGGGGCGTCACGCTCAGCACCGGATCGTGCCGCTCGACGCCGGCCCAGGAGATGTAGGCGTCTCCGTCGCTGGCCTCGTCGTTCGGCTTCGGGTTGAGGTTCAGCGTCCAGTCGATCGAGCCGTCGATCCAGGCCCCGTTGAGTTTCACCGGCCCCAGCGTGTAGGCCTGGGAGGCCAACAGGTTGGCGGCGATCGTCTGGCTGCCCAGCCCGACCAGCGGCGGCGTCGTACCGTCGAAGGTCGGTATGATCCGGCAGCCGATCGTGGCCAACTGGTTCTGGCGGGCGGTGATCTGGTCCCAGGTCATCATCGCGCGGACGGCGCGGATGCGGATGTGGGCCCCGTCGCCGATCGCGGCGCGGGTCCCCAGGTTGGTCGCGGCGCGGTAGAACAGATCGACGTTGCCGGCCGAGAGGTCGGCGCCGGCCAGCCCGCACAGGTCGAGGACAGTTTTCAACTGCGGGCTGGTGAAGGTGATCTCCGGGACCGCGCCGTGGCCGCCGCGGAAGCTCGGTACGTACGCCCCGGCGGCGTATTCGCAGATCTGCTCGACCGCCGCCGCCGGCGTGGTGTCCGTCAGTTGGGAAATCCACGCGCCGCTGGGCAAGAGGATCCCGTGCAAATAGAATTTCTTGGTCATGCCCATAATGGACTCTCCTCGGTTAGCCGACGATCACTCGCCGGGTGTCGTTGATTTTTTTGAGCCCTTCCTCGGCCGCGCGGCCGAGGACCTCCTCCACCGCCTGCAGGTCGTTGGCGTTCATGCGGACGAGCTCCTCGCCCATCGCCGGGGCGTTGCGGCGGAAGGGCCGCATCTTGACGTAGCTCGGCGCGTGCATGTCGAGCGTGGCCCGGCTGGGAAAGGCCTTCACCGCCGGCGGGCGGAGCATCTTCCGCCGCGTCAGGCCGCTGTAGACCAGGTCGATCCGGCCGCCGTCCTGGACGCCGCGGCCGAGCCGGGCGTAGAGCCGCTTGTATTTCAGGTAACGGGAGCTGCGCGACTTGTGGCCGTAGCGAAAGCGGGCGTAATCGGTGAAGTGGCCGGGAAGGATCTCCGCATGCCAGTGCAGCGCGGCGCGGCGGTGCGCCTCGCGCGTGACCTCCGGCAGCTTGCGGCCGTAGGTCTCGGCGGGCGGATCGAATTCGATTTTTATATGGATCGGGATCACGCGTCTCAGCCCTTCCAGGTCAGCAGTACTCCGCAGTGCCAGTAGGCGCCGGCGCTGGGCTCGTCGAGCGCCGGCGAGTGCGTCGGCCGCACCAGCCAGCGCATGGCGGTGATCGGCAGGCGGTCGCTGACGGCCGAGTGGCCGGCCATGTCTCGGCAGAGCACCTGCGATAGCCAGCCGCAGAAATCCAGTCCGGATTGCCGACGATTGGCCGGATAGCGGTCGCGGTCGGTCAGCATCAGCACCAGCTCGCCGGAGGGCTCCAGAAAATTCCGTTGCCCGCCGGCGTATTGCTCCAGGTCGGATGCGTCCGCGTGCCAGATGGCCGCGAACGGGCGGCGGCGGTGGAGCTGCGCCGGGTTTTCCTCGAACGTCTCGAACAGATAGATTCCCTGCTGGCGGGCCTCGGCCGCGTTGGCCCAGCCGCCGCGCCGCTGGAAGGCGGTCGACTCGGCCAGCAGCCGCTCGGCGGCAAGCAGCGAGGCGTCGATAGGGCCGGCGGCGGTTTCCATTGTTCGTCCAGTTCAGTTGGCGGGCGGCAGGCGGCGCTCGATGGCGTGAATCCGCTCGCAGATCTGGCCGATGTCGCGTTCGGCTACTGACATCCGCGTCGAGATCGCCCCGGCCCAATAGGCCAGCACGCCCGACTGCAGCACGATCGTGACGATCAGCGTGCCGGCCGCTTGCCAGAGCATCTTTTTCAATCCGTTTGTCTCTTGCGCAGCCATCCGTCTATCCTTCCGCGGGCGGGCCGTAGCGTTGCGGGCGACGACGGCCGAAGACGAGCTTCCACTCGCTGGCCGTCTCGCCCTGGCGAAATTGGTAAGACCATGGGGCGTCGACCGGATCTCCGGTGCGCAGCAGCGAGTCGCCGGAGCCGGGGTCTGCCACGCCGCCGCGGGCGGCGCCGGGATCCTTGCAGATCGAGACCAGGATCGACTCGTCGCGGCGATCGCCCAGCTCGACCTCGGCGTCGCCCTGGACGAAGGCGGAGATCCGGACCGTCACGGATCGCTCGGCCGAGTTGACCGGCCGGTAGACGACCTCCTCGCCGAAATGATCCGTATTGGCGAAGATCAGGCCGGACTCCGCGTTTTCGCGCCGCGCGGCGGCGAAATTATCGACTGTCATGGCGGGGGCTCCTCGTGTTCATTCCATGGGGACCGGGGGAAAGGCTCCCCCGGTCCCCGGCAGGAACGGACGGACTGCGTTAGGCCCCGGCCAGGTAGCGGACGCGGATCTTCTCGATCAGTAGCTTGGCCGATTCGCTCGCCCCCACGCTGCTGGCGGCGCCCTTCTGGATCTGGGCGAACAGTTGCAGGCCGCCGGCGTAGCTCGACATATCGAATGTGGTGCCGCGTGCCACCGGCTGCAGGTTGTTGCGGGCGTCGTCGATCGAGAACAGGACGTTGGCCTTGCCGCCCAGGCTGGGCGGCGGCGAGACGGTGCGGATCCCGCTGGCGAAGTCCATCGTGAACCGCTTCAGCGAATTGCTGATCACCTGGCCGGTGGCCGCGTCGTCGTTGTCGTGGACGGCGTCGTCGGTATCGATCGTCACCGCCGTGGTGCCGTACGCGCGGAACAGCGCGTGGTAGGCGATCAGGTCCGGATCGTTGTTGCGAGCCGAGGCCAGGCCGAAGCAGAGCGACACCGAGGCCGGCAGCGTGGCCGCGCCCAGCTTGGCCCAGAAATCGACCTGCTGGATCTTGTCGATGTCAAGCGGCAGCTCGTCTGCCATGTGCAGGCAGGCGAGTTGCGTTTCCTGCGTGCCGTCGAGTTCGAGCTTCATGTAGCCCTCCTCGGCGACCACCAGCGGCGTGCCGGCCGTCTGCACGGTCGTCTGGACCCAGGGGCCCCCGTCTCGCGCCCCCGCGGCGGGCGGATCGGCCGCGCCGAGGAAGTCGAATATTTTGTCGATCACGTTCATGGTTTTTTCTCCCGTGTGGAGTTTTTGGTTTTTGGTTTGTGGCTCTCGACCCGTGGAAATTACGCCCCGGCGTTGCGGATCACGCCGCGGTAATTGTTCACGGCGGCGGCGAAGCGGCCCTCGAACTGCCAAAAGCGGCAGTTGTTTTGCGGGTTGTAATAGTTGCGAGTGACCATCCGCTCGAAACCGCGCTGGTAGCAGTAGACAATCGAGCGGGCGCGGGCCGGATCGGCGAAGCCGTAGTAAATCGCCGCCGAATGGGCGGTAAGCATCGGCTCGACGTCCCAGGCGACCTGGCCCTTGAAGACGGGCGTGGCCGTTTCCTGGATCGGATGGATCTGCAGCGTGGCGGCCAACAACTGCTGGGTCACCGTTTCCAGCGCCTCGGGCACCAGCAGCCGAGCGATCGTCTGGTTGAGTTGACGCGTGCCGCCGACTCCGGTCTGCTGCCGCAGCACGGTCCGCATGGCGGAGAGTTGCGCGGTGCTCGGCTGGCCGCCGGCGCCGGCGAGGATGTCGTTGCCCTGGTGGCCGGCGGCGTTGAACAACGCAACGCCGTCCGCGCACAGCACGTTGCCGGTGAGGAGGTTGACGCACAGACGGTTGAGCGTCTGGTCGTGTGCCGCCTGCTTGTCGCCAAGGGCGTCCATGAACGCGCCCAGGTCGTCGTCGACCATCATCCGCGGCGTCAGGCCGAACTCGTCGCCGTAGCTGTCGACCGAGAGCCAGGCATAGTCCTCGGACAGCTCCGATTGCTCGAAGTTGTCTCCATCGACGTGCAGCGGGAACTCGCCGAAGGTGCCGAAGCGGACCAGGGTCTGCGGCCGGAAGTCGGGGACGCTGGGCCGCCGGGCGGCCCAGTTTTGGAAGGTGGTTCCAACGTACTGCGGGGCCGCCTCCAGCGTGCGATTGGCCACGTTGGCGAGGATGTTGGGGAACGAGCCCGGCGTCTGCGCCGGGAAATCGGCCCCCAGGATCCGCATCGCTTCCGGATCGCCGAGGGCGGCCTTGGCGATCGTGTCGTTGCTGCCGATCGGCGCGCGGCCGCTGGCGACGCGGAACGATTCCTTGGTCAGGTCGATCAGCGAGCCGTACTCCAACGCGCGGGCGCCTTCGCTCGGCTGGCGATCCTCGCCCAACGCGACTCCGCACCGCAACAGCAGCGCGTCGCAGGCGGCGTCGGCGAACCGTTCTTGGGCCGATTGGCCCGATTCGAGTCTTGGCACGGAGGTCTCCCTGGCGGTGAGGTTCTTGGTCGCCGAGTCGAGGAAGTCGGCAAGCGACGTGCCCTCGTCGACGGCGGCCTGGATGGTTTCGGCGGCCACGCCCAGCAGCTCGCCCCGGGAGCGGATCTCCTCGATGCGGACCCGTTCGGCCGCGGCCGCGTCGGCGCGGAGCCGGCGGTCGCGAGCGGTGAGATCTTCGCGGCCTTCGGCCCGCTCCGGCTCGGCGGGCGCGGCGCTGGACGCGGTTGTTCCGGCGCTGGAGGCGGTTGTTCCGGCGCTGGAGGCGGTTGTTCCGGCGCTGGACGCGGTTGTTCCGGCGCTGGAGGCGGTTGTTCCGGCGCTGGAGGCAGACGCGGTCAGATCGGTGACGATCCGCTTGGCGTCCAACTTGCCCTCGGCGTCGGCGGGCGGCTTGCCGCCGGTGGCGGCGTACCAGGCTTTCAGCGCGGCGGCGGCCTCGGCCTCGGTGGCCTCGGCGGCGATCAGGCCTCGATTGACGAGGGCCTGGAAAATCTCCTTATCCATGGTCATGTTCTCCGTGGATTGGATTGCGACGGCGGAGGGACTATCAAGTTTCCGGGCGAGCTCCGCCATGACGCCGGAAAGCGTTCCGATACGATCGGCCAGGCCGGCGGAGACCGCGCGATGCGCGACCCAGGCCTTACCCTGGCCGAATTGTTCATTGACTGTCTCGACCGACACGCGGCGATTCTCAGCCACGGCGCCGATCATCAGCTCGTAGTAATCATCTATCCGCTCCTGGATCGTGGCCCGGCCCTGCTGGCCGAGCGGCTCGTAGGCGTTGCCGTCGGTCTTGAACTTGCCGGCCTTGATCACCGTGTCGCGGACGCCGTAGGAGCGGCGATTCTCGGATGATTCGCTGTGGACGGTGAACACTCCCAGCGAGCCGACCAGCGCGGTGGGACTGGCCACGATCTCGGCGGCCGCCGAACCGATGTGATAGGCGGCCGAGGCCATCAGGTTCGTGGCGACGGCTATGGTCGGCTTCTTGGATCGCGCTTCCCTGACGGCCTGGGCCGCTTCTTCAGTGCCCTGGACGTTGCCGCCCGGCGAATCCACGTCGAGCACGATCGCGCGGACCTGGTCGTCGGCGACCGCCTGGCGGACGGCGTCGGCGAACTGCTCGGTGGACGTGCCGCCGCTGATGCGGGTCATCATGTTCATCCGCGGGGCCAGCACGCCGTAGAGCGGAATCAAGGCGATCCCCTGCTCGGTCAACCGGTAGGCCGCCTCCTCGCCATCCTCGGACGATACGCGGCCGGCGATAGCCAGCGTCGGCCGGGCGGCGGCCAGCCGCTGGCGGATCTCCTCCTCGTCGAGCGTTGCGCCCTCGGCGCGGAGGTTGAGCAACTCGACGATCTCGTCGAGCTTTTGCGGCTCGATCGCCCAGGGGGTGGCGCATACCGTGCGGACCACGTTGCGGATCGCGTGTTTTTTCTGCTCGGCTGGCATCTGGTCATTCCTCCGCGACCGGTTCGGGTTCCGCCTGCCCGCCCTGGCCGGCCGTGCTGGGACGCATCAGGTTCAGCGTCACGCCGTGCTCGGCGGCGAAGTCCTGCTCGCGCTTCCGCTGCAGGATCACGCGCCGCCAGTTCTTGCCGCGGGCCGCGCACTCTTCCTCCAGCGTCGAGAGGCCGGCGCCGATCCGGGCGATCGCGGCGTCGGTCTCTTTCTCCGGATCGAGCATCTCCCAGCCGGGGAGCTGGAGCTGCAGCCGTTGCCAGCGGCGCAACTGCCGCCGGAACTGCGTGGCGGAGACGCTGGAAAAGCCGCCGTAGGCGGCCGTTTGAAGCTGGAAATCTCGCCGCACCGGCAGGCAGAGCTGGCGGCCGAAATAGCCTTGCAAGGGCCGAAAGCTGGCCCGGTCGTCGATATGAGCGGCGCGGGAGGCGATGTAGGTGGTGCCGCTGTAGTCGCGCGTCAGACGGTAGCGCGACACGCCGCCGCCCATCCCCATCAGCATCAGGATCAGCCGCACGAAGGTGTCGGCCTTGTTGTTTGGCCGGTCGACCTTGACCGGCGTGACGTCGTCTTCGCGGGGGATCTGCGAGACGATGCCGCGGCCGAGCTTTATCAGCGGATTGCCGTAATCGTCCGACGCATCGGTCTCCGAGCCGTCGCCGACGAAGCCCATCCCGGTGCCGGGAGTTTTCGTCTTGTGAACGACCGTGAACAGGCTGGCGATGGTGGCGCTGGTCAGTTCGCTACCGAGATAGTTGTCCAGGTCGCGAGCGGATTGGATGATGGCGTTATAGAGGCCCACGCCGCGGGTCTGACTGGGACGGCCGGGCAATGTGAAGTGGATCACGCGCTCTGCCGGGACGCGGATCGAGCGGGTGCTGAACGCGGCGTGCGGATCGCTGGGGTGCGCGGAGAACAGCCAATAGGCGGCGCGGCGGCCGCGGCGGTCGAACTCGATGCCGCGTTTGATTTCGTTGCGCCCGGCCCCTGGAAGCTGATCCTTCATCGCGTCGAGCTGCTCGGCCTCCAGGGCCTGGTAGCATAAGGGGATCGAGCGGGCGCGGTCCGGATCGGCGCATCGCAACAGCAGCGCGTCGCCGGTCTCCAGCAACTCCTCGAACAGTTGCCGCTGCATGTCGGGCCAACTCAAACGCCGCTCGACGTCGCACTCGTTTTCGCTCCACCACTCGAACAACTCGTCGGACTCGGCGTTGAAATCCTCGACCAGCTCGCCGGCCACGGTCACGTTGGCCGTGGTGCCGATTCCGGTCGAGACCACGTGGTCCAGCAGCGCTCGCTTTAGCGACCGGATGGCCGGATCGTTGCGGCCCAGGTCGCGGATCCTGGCGGTCAGCAGCTCCCAGTCCTCGGCGACGGCGCCGTCGCCCGAATAGTGGTTCGGCTGCCAGGTCTTGTTCAGCCGGTTTACCTCGCCGCCTTTGTAGGGATGCGCGCCGTAGACCTTCAGCCCGGTGCCGGTCATCAGCACGCCGAGGGCGCGGCGGACGCGGCCGATCGGCCCCAGCTTCTGCTTGACGATATAGCTCATCTGGTCTATTTCATCCGACGGTTACTCGCTGAAAGGGGCGGCCAGGCGGAAGTTTCCGCCGGCCGAGGCGGCGATCTCTTGCTGCAGATCGGTGCGGAGCGAATAGAGCTTTTCCAGCGGCGTGCCGCCGAAACGGGCCTCGGCCTCGCTATAGGACTCGTAGGCGTCTCCGCGGAGCCGCTTCTCGATCACGGCGTCGATCAGGTCGAGATGTTCTTGGGCAGTCACGCGAACATGATGAGCGATTCGCGGCGCGATTATCCACCGCAGACTTCCAAACTTTGGAAGGCCGGCGCGAAAAAGAGGCCCGGCTTTCCAAAGTTTGGAAAGCGGGCCCTGCAAGCGGAGGGGGGCGGGCGGATTATTTCCGGCGAAATGTCGCGGGCGACGGATTGGGGATTTCGCCGGAAATACTTTGGAAAACTTTCGGAATTTTCGGTTTTGGGGGTTGACGTTTTATCGGATTCTGATAAAATATAAGCAATGAACGAAACGGCTCTTTGACAATTCGGCGACGATCAGCAGAGCGGGCCCCGCGGGGCTACCTTGATCGCGAAAAGAAACGGCCCGGAACTGAATGGGTCAGCCCGGGCCGAGCTGTGCCCCCTAGTCAGGAGAAACGAACCATGGGGAAGTGTAACTTCCAGGACGATGTTCTGCCAGTGGTAATTCTGGCCGCCAAGCGGCGTTTCGCCGGCGACGCGGACCGGGAAACCAAACTCGCCGACTCGGCAAGCGTGGCTTTCGAGTTGATGCAACTTGCATCGGACGAAGCAACGCCGGGCAGTCTGGCGGCCTACGCGGTTCGCCGCGTGGCGAGCGGGCGGGTTTTCTCGGAGTCGATCCGGTCGATCGACGGCCCGCCATCGCCCGACCGGGAAAAGCCGGGGCGATTCCGTCTTGATCCGGCGGCGGTCTACCGCACCGGGGACGATCCGGCGAGAATCGCGGCCTTTCGCTTGGACGTGCGGCAGTGGATCGGCACGCTAACCGATCTGCAGCGGCAAGTCGCCACGAGCCTGGCAATGGGAGACCGGACCGGAGAAGCCGCCGATCGATTCGGCGTTTCGGCCGGCCGGGTCTCGCAGATTCGCCGGGAACTGGCCGAAAGCTGGCACGGTTTCCAGTCCTGAACGGACGGCCGGCCCCTCCGGGGGCCGGCCCGTTTCTCCCTTTTTTTCAGATAACGCTAAATCTCGGCCGACACCGGGGCATAGATAAGATGGACGTTCGTCGTCACCTATTTTTAGAAAGGAGCTGCCAATGGCTAACACTCTACAAGAAGCGATCTGCGGACAGGACGGAATGGTCGACGTCACGCGGATCGAATTCGAGGTCCTCGGCGGCGGGCGTTGCCGCTGGAATCTGTTCGGGCCGGACAGGCGGCTTTTCTCTGCCGTCGCCAGCCCGGTCGATCACGTGTCAATGATGCACAGCACGCGGATCATCCTCGACGCGATGGCGGGAATCCCACCGATCTTTGGCTCACCAACCCCTTTCAATGATGGGCTCGACAATGGCTAGACCACTCAAACAACAAAACGAAACCACTTATTCCGGCAGGGTCGGCGCGATCATCCGCCGGCGGCGGCTACGGAAGAAGCTTACCGTCGAACAAGCGGCCGACCGGGCGGGCATGCCGACCTCGACCTGGTACCACGCCGAGGCCGGACGCCACTTGACCCTCCAGCGGCTGCCGGCGATCGCCGAGGCCCTGGGCTGCAAGCCGCGGAGTCTGTTGCCGGAATGACTAAAACTCCTCGGTCTGCCAACCGGAGTTTTTTTTGCCGCGACGGACCAGCAGGAAGCGAAACGGAAATATGTCGGCGGCCAGCTTCAGACGGTTGAGGTCGACGGGGGCCGCGAAACCCTTTACCTCGTGACACTCCAGCAGGCCGTCCGGGAGCATCACCAGGAAGTCGGGCGTGTAGCGGATGCCCGGCTTGCCGCCGGGAGTCTTCTCGGTCAGCTTCAGCGTGGCCGCCTCGTATCGCCACCAGAGCAACTCGCCGGCCAGCCGGCGGGTTTCCAACTCGGCCGCCCAGGCGCTTTCGAGCTTGTTCATTTCGCCGCGCTGCTTCGGACGGCCGCGAAGATGCGCGCTCCAGTGCGATTTGTGCAGCATCCGCTACCGCGCTCCAAAATCTTCCGCGCGGTGCAGCCGCGACGGCATGTTCGGCCGCGCGACCTTCTGCGAGTAGGTGCAGCCCTCCTCTGGGCAGTAGTAACGCGTGAAATAGGCATCGCTGTGGCCCGCCTTGCATCGCGTTTTTTTATGATATGGACAGAATGGGGCCGACGACTGCCGGGCCCGGGGCGGCGCGGGCTTGGTCGCCGGCTGCTCGACGACGTCGGCGGCGGGATCGTCGGCCAAGGGCTTGGCCGGTTTTGCTGTGCTCTTTGCCATTATCAACTTCGCTTTCTGTAAAGGATTGTCTGTCGGCCCTATCTGGCCGAAAAATCGTCCGCCGGCGCTTCGCGGGCGGCGTGTTCGTGTTCGTCGCGGGCGGCCGCGACACGCTGCGGGACGGCCCACTCGGCGGCCTCCCAGCAGTTGCCGACGATCATGTCGGCCAGGCACGCGCTGTATACCTCGGTGTCGAAGTAGTGATTCGGCGCGCCCTTGGAAATTAGCAACCAGCGGACCACTTTCCGGCCGTTCAGCAGCTCGAAGCGGCGGCTCTCGGCCGTGATCTGGCGGAGATAGTCCTCGCCCCCGTCGGTCTCTAAAATGTCCGACGGCAGCCACCATACGCCCGGTTGCGTGCGGTCGGCGAACCAGCGGTCGGAGATCTCCGATTTGTAGGCCCCCGTCTCGATGCCCCATGTGCGAGGATCCTCGACCGGGACCAGGCGGCCGTCGCGGGCCGAACGCTCGGTCTTCATCGGACGATAGAGCGTGCCGGGCGTGATCTTGGGATCGCCGTAGACGGCCGTCACGCGGGTCCCCGGATGCGCGCGGATGAAGGCGTCTACATCGGTGGCTCGGTAACCTCGGTCGACGCCCAGGAGCCGGACCGCAAGATGGGACAGGCCGCGGGCGTTTTGGCCGTCGACCGGCCAGCGCCGCGAAAGCACCGCCTCGTCGAGTTGCGCCAGGTCGCTGGCGATCTGCTCCTCGGCCTGATCGTCCTCGCCGATGCCGAGCCGGAGTTGTTTGGCCAGGTAGCCGAAATCCACCAACCAGCTCGTCTTGCGATCGCCGAACGCGCGGACGGACCAATATACTCCTCTCTCCTGGACGTCGGCCGCCGCGACTAGGAAATATGCCGCCCGCGGGATCACGCCGCGCGGCACGGGACCGGCCAGCCGCTGGCCGAGATCCTTCCAAGACGGCGTGCGGCCGCGGGCAGTGAATCCCAGCCCCAGCCAGTCGTTGAAGAATCGCGAAAGTCCTTCCTGGGAATCGCGAATGCCGAGGTATTTCTCCGCCGCGTCGCCGAAGGTGATCGTCGAGGAATACAGCGAGTTCAGCCGGTAGCCGGCGTGGCGGCATGGATTCTTCGCCGTGCCGCACAGGGTGCCGCCGGCGTCGATCCGCTGGCCGTCGCGCACCCAGCGGCCGAGACGGATCATCTCCATCCGGTCCTCTTCCTCGATCCGGCATCCGCGCTCGCAAATATAATATGCGGCCAGCCGCGCCTGCTCGGGCGATCGCCAGTTGCCGCGCTCGTCTTTCAGGCCGCCCACGCCGCCGCGGCCGGCGTAGGGGCCCTTGCGGTGCGGAAAGAATCGCAACGCCTGCCAGTGGCCGCATTGCGGACAGGGGACGTGAAACGTGCGGCGATCGCTCTGCTTGTAGTAATCCTCCAGATACGGCGAATGATCGACCGGCGTGCCCTCGAAGATCACGGTCGAGTTGGCCGAAAAGGCCTTCGTCCGCTCCTCGGCCAGCGTCGGCGAGTTCTGCCAGCGATCGACCTCGCTGCACAGGACCACCTTGCAGGCGCGGCCGGAGAGCCGTTGCGAGGATCCGCTCCAGGCCAGGTATACCAGGCTCTTCTGGAGATCGATCCATAAATCGTTACGTAGCCGCTCGGGCGGGATCCGCCTCGATAACGTGGGCGAGGCCTCGGCCGTCATGTAGATCACCCGGCGGTGCTCGCGCGTGTAGACCTGGTCGGGACCGGCGAACATCATCGGCGCCCGATCAACCTCGCCCTGGCTCAGCGCGATCGCCTTGACCGCCTCCGTTTTGCCGATCTGCGTGCAGGCAATGAACGTGATCCGGCGTATGTCTGGATCGTCGACGGCGTCGAGGATCTCGCGAATGTACGGATGGCCGTGAGCGAGGTCGAATGAGCCAGGCTGCGCGCCGGTCTGACTCGGGATTTTGATATGCTCGACACACCATTGCGATCGTACCGGCCGCGGAGCCGGCTGCCAGGCTTCCCGGCCGGCGGCGATGACCTGGCTGATCGGGCTGAGTATTATGGAGCTTACCATGATCACGGCGGCCAGCATCTTACGGGGCCTCCTCAGCAGTCAACTCGGGAGCGGCCAACAGATCGGAGAGCGACCGCAACGAGTCGTCGATAATCTTGCGGCACTGCTGGCGGATCCGACGTCGTGTCTTGGCCGGCGTCTGCGCTGGCAGTGCCGACAGCACGCGTTCCGGGATCTGCTCAAAAATGGCCTTCGCCTCGTGTATGTGGCGGGTGAACAACCGGACGATCGGCTCTACAGCGATCAGCTCGCCGCGGAGCTGGCCGAGCTTTAGCTGCTTCATTTCGTTGTCGATTCGCTGGCCCAGCGCGCGGACGCTGTCCTCGTCGCTGCGGCCGAGGCCCTCTCGTTCTCGCCATGATACGATCTCGTCGAGGTCGTAATCGCCGGGCCCGCCCGGCATGCCTCGCGATTGCCAGTAGCCGATCGTGCGTTCGGAGACCTCGAAGAAGCGAGCCACCTCGCCGCGCGTGCGTACCACGCGCCGGGTCTTGGCCAGGCCGGCCTCGACGAGCCACTCGGCCACGCGCTGCGGATCGAAATCGTAGGCCCGACCGCGGCGACCGTGCGGCAGGCCGCGATCGACCCAGGAGCGTATCGTCTTAGTTGAGACGCCGAGCTGCGCGGCGAGCTGCTTCAATGTCATGCGATCAACCTACTAGGCGTAGCCGCTCGAATGGATTAGCCGGCGACGAGTCGCGAGACTCCTCGTCTCCGTCCGGTCCTTTTCTCGGAGCCTGCGGAGCACGGCTGCGCGTTGACCAACTCGCCGGGTCACGATTTATTAACCACATCTTTGCGGCTGACGTGTCGCCGGCGACCGCCGAGCGAAACAGCGTGGCGGCGACCGGAGCATTCAGTAATGATACCTGAATATCGAAGACGCCAAACGCGGCAACGAGATCGCGCGGCTCTGCTGCCTTGTTCAGGAGCGTCTCTATTGCGTAGATTTCGTCGAGTTCGCTCGCCATTGCTTCCGGGTCTGAAGAATACAAGGAAGAAGAAGCAACGAAAAAAATCCTGTCGCGCGCAAAAACCGTCCAAT
>Ga0180431_10001526_pt1 | contig 32299 bp, 33 predicted proteins | sample SS_ome_11_FD_132459 | JGI IMG/M metagenome (GOLD analysis project Ga0180431, IMG submission 132459) | Hypersaline lake sediment archaeal communities from the Salton Sea, California, USA - SS_1_MS_1 metaG | ecosystem: Environmental > Aquatic > Non-marine Saline and Alkaline > Hypersaline >... | reverse complement strand
TTCCAGTATCTCATCTCCCGCTTCGGCTGGCAGAATGCCTACGTCGTGCTTGGCACCATCGCGGCAGCCCTGATCGTGCCGCTCTCGGCCGTCTTCATGAAGAGGCACAGGGAGAGCAAGGACAACTCTCCCGTCACCTATCGCGAAGTCAGCGACAGCACGCAAGGCCCGGTTCAGCGTGCAGGGTCACCTGCCGATTGGAACCTCCGAAGGGCACTCAAGACCAACACCTACCGTGTCTTTCTGCTTATCTGCATATGCAACATGGGTGTGGCTCAGCAGATGCTGATCGCTCACGAAGTGTACTTCCTGCAGGACATCGGCTACGCGCCCATGAGCGCGGCAGCCATGTTCGGAGTCTTCGGGCTGTGTCTGGCAGCGGGCAATCTGCTGAGTTCTCTCTCAGACCGCCTCGGCCGCATGCCGGTATTCGTCGCAGCCTGTCTGCTATCCTCGCTTGGAATCGCGATGCTGATGCTCACCCAGGGGACCGCAGGAAGCGTGGCTCACTCCTTCATGGCCGGCAGCATCGGGTGCGGTCTCGGACTGGCTGCGCCAACCTGCTTCGCTGCAGTCGCGGACAGGTTTCACGGCAGAGACTACGGGTCGATACAGGGGACCATTATCCTCGCGTGCTCGGCAGGAGGAGCAGTCGGGCCGTGGCTCGGGGGGATGCTGCACGACCTCTGTGGCAACTACGAGATTGCGTTCACTATCGCGGCGGCATTCATCCTCGCCGGCGCCCTGCTCATGTGGGCAATTCGGCCAGGACACGGCGATGTCCCGGCCTGAAAGCTACGTGGTCCCAGATATTCCTCTCACGCGTTTGACACTCATCAGATGCACACGTAACCTACAAAGCCGGAACTCGCGGCACCGCATGCAGCGCTACAGGGAAGTACAGGAATGACGCACCATCGACTCTACTATGGCTGGGTCGTGCTGGCAGCGGCGTTCCTGATAACTCTGGTGGGTTACGCTGTCCGCAATACGTTCACCATCTTCTACCCGGTCATCGTTGAGGACTTCGGCTGGAGTCGCGGTGGGACAGCCATCATGTACTCGCTGACAATGCTGTGCTACGGCTTTGTCGCCCCGGTAGCCGGCGGGTTAGTCGACAGATTCAATCCCAAGGTCGTCTTCTCGATCGGCGGAATCGTCATCGGCGGCGGCATAGCCCTGTGCAGCGTGGCCAGCGAACTGTGGCACTTCTACCTCTGCTACGGTGTAATGGTGGCCGTTGGGCTCAGTCTCATTGGCTTCACGCCGCTGAGTTCGGTTGTCACGCACTGGTTCACCAAGCGCAAGGCGATGGCATTCGGTTTGATAGGCGCGGGATACGGGGTCAGCCTGGTCCTTGCCCCTCTTTTTCAGCATCTCATCGATGCGTTCGAGTGGCGCACCGCCTACGTTATCGTGGGAGCCGCCGCAACCCTGCTGACAGTGCCCACCGCCGTTCTGTTGCTCAAGCGAAGTCCCGAGCAGACAGCCCTGATAGCGGACGGCCACCAGACAATTCCCGATGAAGCATCCCCTGTCGATGCACGGGCGGGCTCAGTGCCGCAGTGGACGATATCCAAGGCCCTGCGCACACGCACGTACTGGCTCATCCTGATTATGTCATTCTGTAACATGGGATTCGCCCACGGCATCGCCATCGCACACCAGGTCTACTTTCTACGCGACATCGGGTACTCGCCCATGACAGCAGCGTCGGTCTTCAGCGTCTTCGGTGTTGCGTTCATCTTCGGCAACCTCAGCACAGGACTTTCCGACAGGTTCGGACGTGTGAAGGTCTTCACACCGGGGTGTTTCCTTGCCGCGGGTGCGGTCTTCTTCCTGTTCGCGGCGTCGCATTCCCCATCGCCGCTACTGCCGGTGGCATTCGCGATCATGGCGGGATTCGGTCTGGGCATCACTCCACCCACTTGCTATGCCGCTGCTGCAGACTGCTTCGGCGGGCGCAACTATGGTTCAATACAGGGAGTCATTATCCTTTCGGTAGCACTTGGAGCGGCAATAGGACCATGGTTGGGCGGCTATCTCCACGACCTCACCGGCACCTACGCAAGTACCTTCGTGCTTGTGCAGGTGCTGCTTACGCTTGCAGGCGTGCTCATGCTCATCGCGCGACCCTCGCGAACCCTGCTCCATCTGACTTAGCGCCACACTGGTCGCTTGAGAGCATGGTTCGGTTGACACTCTCAAACGGCGGGAATAAGCTTCGGTACGTACCGCACTCATCACTCATGCTACGAGAGGAAGGGGCCAACGGATGAAATACCGCAAAGTAGGACGAACCGGGCTGAAGGTCTCCGAGATATGTCTGGGAACGATGACATTCGGGGACCAGGCCAGTGAGGCCGATGCCATCGCCATGACTCGTGCCGCCATGGAAGCCGGGGTCAACTTCATCGACACGGCGGACGTGTACGTGAAGGGACGGTCAGAGGAGATTGTGGGCAAGGCCATAGCCGGCCGTCGCGATGAGATTGTCCTGGCAACCAAGATAGGCAACCCCACAGGACCAACCCCCAATGATGTGGGACTCTCACGCAAGCACATCATGCGAGGTGTCGAGGACAGCCTGAGACGACTCTCCACAGACTACATCGACCTCTACTACGTACATCTGCCCGACTACAGCACACCCATTGAGGAGACCCTCAGGGCGCTGGACGACCTCGTCCACCAGGGGAAAGTCCGCTATCCGGCCGTCTCCAATTTCCGTGCGTGGCAAGTGAGCAAAGCACTGTGGACGAGCGACCGCCTGAACCTGGCTCGATTCGAGTGCATGCAGCCGCCCTACAACGTGCTCACGCGCGACATCGAATACGAGCTACTGCCGCTGTGTGAAGCCGAAGGACTGGGAGTATGTGTATACAATCCGATTGCCGGGGGATTGCTCTCGGGCAAGCACGACCCATCGAAAGCGCCTGCTCCCGGCACACGGTTCGCCAACGACACGATGGGCAAGATGTACTACGACCGCTACTGGAACGAGACCAACTTCACCGCAGTTGAGCAGTTCCGCGCGCTGGCTTCCCGGGGTGGCAGGGACATGGTGCAGATGGCGCTGGCCTGGGTCCTGAGCAACCCGGTAGTCACCTCGATCATCATGGGCGCCACCGCGATGCGCCATATCGAGCACAATATCGCAGCAACCGAAATAGCCCTGACTGCCGATGAACTCGCCGGGTGCGATGAGATATGGCACCGGCTAAGGCCCTTGCGGTTCTTCTACGGCAGGTAGCTGACACCGGGCATGTGCCGACACACGAAAGCGGAGGAAGACAAGGATGAAGTACAGCATTTGCAGCGACACCTTCCCCGGCTGGACCATGGAGGAGATCTTCAACTTCGCAGCCAAGACAGGCTACGAGGCAGTGGAACTGGCATCCTACTCGTTCTGCAACAGCATCACCGAGGTATCTGATGCCGAGAGACAGCGGATGCGGGCGTGGGCCGACGCCGCACAGGTGGATATCGCAGGAATCCACGCGCTGTTCACGCCCATTCCGAACATGCAACCTCTCTACAGCTGCCCGGAGTGGCTCCAACTCAATAGCGCCGATCCTGAAATCCGGGAACGCACGAAGGGTTACCTCAAGGAACTGATCAGGTTCTGCGGTGAAATGGGAGGAAAGAACGTCGTGCTGGGTTCCGCGAAGTCGCGCAGCATCCCTCCCGAGATTCCTTACGACCAAGGATGGCAAATGGCAAGGGATACGCTGCGTGAGTGCGCTGAATACTGTACATCGTACGACGTGGTCCTGAGCCTGGAGCCGATCCATGAGAGTCTCACGAACTTCATCAATACGCCTGATGACGCGATGAAGATGGTCCGCGACGTTGATCACCCCAACCTTCGATGGATGCTGGACTGCTTCGCAGCGTACAACCAGGGTGTCGACGTGCCGAAGGCCATACGAGAGCATGGAGAATACCTGGTGCACGTCCACATGAACGACGAAAACAAGAGCTGGCCGGGAACGGGCAGGGTCGATTTCCCGCCAATCGCGCAGGCTCTGAAGGACGTGGGGTACTCCGGCTATCTCTCGCTTGAGGTCATGGACCTACACCCGGACCCTGAGACCATAGCCCGAGAGGCGCTGGTGGCCATGAAGAGTCTCTTCGAGTAGTCCCTGACAAACAGCGTGGATAGTGAGCCGTCTCTCTTCAATCAATCACGTCGCGCGTCGGAAAGCAGTGACAGTTCGGCGCGACGCGTGCCTCTGGCCGCGCGGATGCGTCCCGGCTCGCTGGAGGAGTTCGTTGGCCAGGAACACCTGGTGGGCGAGGGCAGACTCCTTCGTCGCAGTATCGACACCGATGCCCTGCCCTCAATCGTCCTCTGGGGCCCTCCCGGAAGCGGAAAGACGACGCTGGCGAGGCTGATAGCACGGACCACGAAGTCGCATTTCGCGCCTTTGAGCGCGGTCACCGCAGGAGTCGCAGACCTGAGGCGAGTGGTTGATGAGGCACGAAAACGCCTCTCGTTCTCCAGCCAGCGGACCATCCTATTCATCGACGAGATTCACAGGTTCAACAAGGCCCAGCAGGACGCAATCCTGCCCCACGTCGAGGATGGGACCATAACCTTCATTGGCGCAACGACGGAGAACCCTTCTTTCGAGGTAATCTCTCCTCTTCTATCACGGGCACGTACGTTTCGCCTGGAGCCCCTCAGCGAGGAGAACCTCCGGACGGTGCTTTCCCGTGCGCTTTCAGATGAGGACAGAGGCCTTGGGAGACTCGGGGCTCACATCGAAGAGGATGCCATCAAACTGGTTGTCGCGGCTGCCAGCGGCGACGCCAGGGTAGTCCTGAACGCGCTGGAACTTGCGGTAACCTCAACTCCACCCAACGACGAGGGTGTGCGGCCAGTGAGCGTTGAGGCCATCCAGGAAGCGTTGCAGCAGCGGACCCTTCTCTACGACAAGGCGGGTGACCAGCACTACGACTTCATCAGCGCGCTCCACAAGTCGCTTCGCGGCTCGGACCCGGATGCGGGACTCTACTGGCTCGGACGCATGATAGAGGCAGGGGAGGACCCTTTGTACGTTGCGCGGCGCCTCGTTCGATTCGCCTCGGAAGACGTGGGCATGGCGGACCCGCAAGCGCTTGTGGTTGCGATGGCGGCCCAGCAGGCAGTGCACTTCGTGGGGCTTCCCGAAGCGAATCTGGCGCTGGCCCAACTCGTCGTGTACCTTGCAACGGCACCCAAGAGCAACTCTCTCTACGCCGGCTACTCCCGGGTCCAGGAGGACATTAAGCGAGGCCCCAATCCCCCGGTGCCCCTTCACCTTCGCAATCCGGTTACCGGTTTGATGCGCCAGATGGACTACGGCAAGGGATACAAGTACGCACACGACTACGAGGGGCACTTCGCCGAACAGGAGCATCTACCCGGAGAAATGCGCGGCAGGAAGTACTACGAACCAAGCGAGCAGGGCTTCGAGGCCGAGATTGCCGAACGCCTGAGTAGATGGTGGGGGCCACGCAGAGCCTCAGCACCGTCGTCGGAGAGCGAACACGAACAGCCGTAGCGAGGGCCGAACCATCCGGCCTGAGAGCCTCCAGTAGCGGTTGGTCCTACCAGCGTCCTGTGTCCACACGGCTCCCGAACATGCTCTTCAGCATGTCCTTCGTCTCGCGAGACAGGCTATCCGCAGTGTAGACAAGCTTGTTTCCCTTGGCCTCGATGGTGACTTCGGTAACCACGGTGTCCGCATCGTCGTTGCCGCTGGACTTCGTCTTAGAGCGTATCTTTATCGTGCGTATATCGTCGTTGTTGATGAAGAAGTTGTCCTTGTTCTCGCTCAGTATCTCGTCAGGGGACATGTCGAGGTATCTCTGTGAGAAACTGAGGTGAGCCTTCAGTTGCGCCCCCCAACGACCAAAGAAACCCTTGCCCTCCGCCTTCGCCTGTTCGGCGGCTTCCTTGCCTATCTGTTGCAGCATGGCCGATGTGATCTGCGCGAAAATGCTGCGCGTGTCGGTGACGACCATGGTATACGTATCCCAACGGCCGAACGACTTGCCTTTCTTCAGTGTGGGGACAACACCGATAACCGTATCGCTCATGCAACTCTCCTTCGCATACCAGCACGCGGGGGGCTGACCCCTCAGAGGTCGGCCCCCCACGCCCTTGTCTTGACTGAATGATGTATCTAGCGACCGAGCCAGCCACCGTCCACGGGCAGAATGACGCCGTGAACGTAGCGTCCCGCGTCGGAGCAGAGGTACACGACCGCGCCCTTGAGGTCTTCGGGTTTGCCCCATTCACCTGCGGGTATACGTGCGACAATCGCAGGGTTTCGCACGGGGTCATTTCTTAGAGCAGCCGCGAGATCCGTAGCCAGGTATCCGGGAGCAATCGCGTTGACATTGACGCCCTTTGAGGCCCACTCGTTTGCCAAAGCCTTGACCAACGAGGCGATACCGCCCTTTGCCGCAGCATAGCCGGGAATCGTGATGCCCCCCTGGAAAGACATCAGCGAAGCAGTCATCACTATCTTGCCCCAGCCACGGTCAATCATGTCCTTCCCGAACTCTCGCGCCATGATGAAGTGGTGGTTCAGATTCACCTCGATAACCCTGTACCACTGGTCGTCGGTATGCTGGGCGGCAGGAGTGCGCTCGATGGTGCCCGCATTGCTGACAAGGATATCCACGACAGGATGGTTGGCCTTCACTCTCTTGATGAAGTCGTATGTTGCCTGCCTGTCGCCGAAGTCGCACTTGTAGCACGTGCACTTGCGGCCCAGGGCCGTTACCTGTTTCTCGAGCTCGCTGCCGGACTCTTCCATGGAGACGCTCACGCCGATTATGTCAGCACCAGCCTCCGCAAGACCGAGGGCCATACCCATGCCGAGGCCTCTCTTGGCACCTGTGACGAGCGCCACCCTGCCTTCGAGATTGAACTGATCAAGGATACCCATGTTGTTACCTCCTTGTGCCCAATTCCACGGACATGTGCACCCTCGAGCGACATTGCCCGCTGTGAGTCGTTACGATTATACACCAGCTAGTACTGCTATGCGGCTTGACTCACAGGGAATTCGGCGTAGAATACGTGACGGTCAGCGCGCCCCCAGTGCCAAGTACCACGCGGGAAAGACGCCCATCCAGTTTTCGGGATAGGTGGTTGCTCGAGGATCGGGCCCCCAATTCGATGGCCCCGCACGCATGGCGCGGACACTGACGCTGGTGCCGCCACGGTCCCAGCCGACTCAGAACAGCACGCAAATGAGACGCACCGCACAAGCCGTAGAAGCCCTGAAGCCTGTCTGGGACGAGGCCATGGCCAGGGCGTATCGGCAGAGGTGGAGAATCTGGTTCACGGCGGTACTGTCTCACTCCATAGGACTGTTCCATCGAGCAGCCATGGGGCCAATGGCCGACCGGATCATGGCCGACTTCGAGATAACCGCAGTTGCCTTCGGCAGCCTCGGCGCGATCTACTTCTATGTCTACGCAGCGATGCAGCTGCCTTCAGGAACGCTGGCAGACACGATCGGCCCTCGCAAGACGATTACGGCCGGCCTCCTGTGCACCACCCTCGGAAGCCTCGTGATGGGACTGGCGCCGACCTTTGAGGTTCTCTACATCGGAAGGGTCTTGGTGAGCTTCGGGGCGTCCACGGCATGGTTGAGTGTGCTCAAGGTGGTAATGAACTGGTATCGCTCCCGGGAAGTCGCCACCGTGACAGGTCTATCCGGCGCCATCAACAACACCGGGCAACTCCTCGCGGCCACTCCACTTGCCCTGCTCATCATCGCGATAGGATGGCGCGGCTCCTTCTTCGTGGCAGCCGGGACCAGCCTTGTCGTTGCGATACTCAACTGGCTGATTGTCAAGGACAACCCCAGGACGGTAGGACTGCCATCAATCGGTCAGATAGAGAGGGGCAGCACTGACCCGGTAGTTCGCCCCACGCAGGGGCTGTCGATACGACAACGGCTGCAGCACGTCGTACGGAACAGGCGGCTTTGGCCACTGTTCCTGGTCGCGATGGGCGTGTATGGCTCTTACTCAACGTTCTTCCTCAACTGGCTGGTGGTGTACCTGATGCAGACATACGACATCGCCCGCGACCATGCGGCGACTTTCGCGCTCGCATCGGCCGTGGGAGCCATCATCGGAACAACCGCGCTCGGCTTCATATCCGACCGCATACGGAGTCGCCGCATACCCATACGGACTGCAACGGCGATATCATTGCTCTGTTTTCTCCTCATGACCTTCTGGAACGGGGCGCAGGCTCCCTTGTGGGTATTCTGGCCACTCTCGTTCATCATCGGCTTCAATATCGGAGCGATGCCCGTGACCTTCGCCACCATACGTGACGTCTCGGAACCCGACCTCAGAGGAATGTCTTCTGGTCTGATCAACATGGGGGCGTTCCTCGGCGCGGCTTTCGTGCAACCACTCTTTGGATACGTGCTCGACCAGGGTTGGACGGGTGAGATGTCCGGCGGTATTCGACACTACCCGCCCGAGGCATACCAGAGCGCAATGATGCTGTGTTGCGGCCTCATAGCGATCGGCTTCGTAGGAGCGCTGCTGATGAAGACCAGGCGCCCCCCTGTCTCTGGCTGACCTCGACGCCTGCGGTTGTCACTCCCACACCTGACGAGGCCAAAGGTACCATCGACAACAAGCAACGCTGACATCGACGCCGTTCTTTCGTACCCCAACCCAAGACTCTTCTTGACACCCCTCTTGGAGCGCACTACACTGACTTAGTGACCGTGCCGGTGCCACGAAGGCCCGGCAGGCAGAGTTGGCCACAATCGGTGACTCAATAGAACTGAGAAGGAGGTATAGCTATGGCGGAGGAAAAGAAGAACGAGCACGGATTCGTCGGCGATACCATCATAGGGGACGATGTAGTCGCATCGATCGCGGGCATGGCAGCCCAGGAGGTAGAGGGAGTCGGAAGCCTGGGCCGGAGCACAGTGAGGCGAGCTCTCTCTGGCGCCTTTGCTGACGCTGCGGAGAAGGCCCGCGCAGGCGTGGCGGTTGAGGTTGGCAAGCGTGAGTGCATTGTCGACCTGCAGCTCAATGTCCTCTACGGATATAGCATCCCAAGCATAATCAACGAGGTCAGGAAGAAGGTCGCAGCGCGACTTCTCGAGTTCACTGGCCTCATTGCCAAAGAGATCAACATCCGCGTTGTGGGCATAGACATACCCACCAAGAAAGCTGCACCCAAGGTCGAGTAGACCGCCCTTGCCGCGTGGTTGATTTGGCCGGGTTCGTCCGACACTAGTCGGCGCTGGCCCGGTGGCATGTGGAGGCCAGTGATGATGATCTCGGTGTTCAACCGTCTAGTTGTGATTGCGGTCGCCCTGGCGATTCTCGCCGGGGCGGTCGTGACCATCGGCGTAGCCACTCAGATTTGGCCACCAACAGTCCTTGGTGGCTGGTTTCTCTCTTACCTGTCGACAGCCGCCTCTGAGCCGATTGGCATCCGTGTCGCCATCATCGCGCTCGCATCCATCGCCGCAGTCGGCTCTATAGCCCTGCTTCTCGCAGAAATGCTCCCACTCCGAACAAATCTGGTGCATACGCTCAGCGTGACAGAGAAGGGGACTGCAACCATCGAGAACGACAGCCTCTGCCTTCTGGCAGAGCGCACCGGAGAAACGGTGCACGGTGTGAATGATGTCCGGTGCCTCATACGGGAGCGCGACCAGGGACTGCTCATCAAGTGCGACGCGCGAGTGGCGCTCGGCGCCAATTTGCTGGAAATCAACCCCGAGATGAAGTCGAAGGTCAGGGAAGCCCTGCAACAACTGACCGGCCTGACGGTCTCAAGGGTGGATATCAAGTTCAGATTTCAGGCGGACAAGCGTGGACACGTGTCTGTCAGGTAGTGAGGCAGGGAGATGATGCATCCGAAGACGATAGGTGTGGTTGCCGGCCTCATCGCCGGCATCGTGATAGCGTGGTTGGGGTTTGCGAAGTTCCTGGTCGTGGCACTGTGTGTGCTCATCGGCTGGTTTGTTGCGAAGGTCTACCTCGGTGAGATAGACCTCCTGGACGCGTACGAACGCTTCCAGTCAGGCAAGCGTAGGAAACCCCTCGAATAGCCTTGCCTGGAGCTTCCCATTGAGCCGTACCCCTGCAGACGGGTGCTCTATGTCATCTGCCTGGCGTCATCAGTGATTTCTCGCACGCTTAGAAACAGGACCGCAAGACTCCTTCCGGGAGCCCTGATGCTCGGGGGGTGTGTCCTGGCTCGACTGGGGGGAGACGGACTGTGCCTGACCCTGTTGGGCATTTTCAGCATCGCCTTCCTGTCTGCAGTCTTCATGTTCGCGTGGAATGCACGAGCGTTTCTCGACAACGACTATTTTCTGCTGTTCGCGCTGGGCTGTATGACGGCCCTCTCGTTTGAGGTAATCAATCTCCTGAGCCAGCCCTGGTTTGGATTGATGCGCGACCCTGCCGAGATTGCGGCGAGATCACTGGTCGCGGGGCGAGTCGTCATCGCAGCGGTACTCGTGGCTGCGCCAGCGTACCTGTACCGGCGTCTGTCGCACCCAAGGACACTGGTTCTCTTTCTGGCAATCGGCGCGCTGGGTTCCCTTGCCATCGTGACCCTGCCCGGCCGACTCTTCGTCGACTCGTCGGGCACCCCCGGTTTGCAGCTCACAGTGGCTCACATCACTGCGGCAGCCGCGCTGATTGTCGCCTACACGAGGCTCAACGCGAGAGCGCACCTGCTACATCCGGAGGTACGCGCTCTAGCCAGGGCAGCCATACTGCTTGGAATCGCCACCGACATTGCCCTTTCCTTACTGCCCTACGCGTCGGTCGCCCTCATTGTCGGACGCGTGTTCGCTGCAACCTCGCTGTACTTCATGTACAAAGCTCTCGTCGAGATCGGTCTCTCAAAACCCTATGACGTCATGTTCAGGAGTCTGCAGCAAGCAGAGGCACGCGTGCGTGACATGTCCCTTCGAGACGAGCTCACAGGTTTGTACAACAGACGGGGTTTCTTCTCGCTGGCGGAACAGCAGACTCTGGTCAGCAATCGGACCGGTCGAGTGATGCTCCTTTTCTACTGCGACGTGGATGGCTTGAAGGAGATCAATGACACGCTGGGCCACAGTAGCGGCGACATGGCACTCAAGGACTGCGCGGAAATACTGCGCGAGACCTTCCGGGAGTCTGACATTATTGCCCGGACCGGTGGTGATGAGTTTGTCGTTCTCGCCATCGAGAGCGGGAACAGGAGTATCGAGACGCTCCGTGCAAGACTGGAGGCCAATCTGCTAGCATTCGAACGGTCTACCGGCAGGCCGTACAAGCTCGAGCTCAGCGTTGGGGTCGCCACCTACGATCCCGTGCTGGAAGAGACTCTCGAGCAGACACTGAGCCGCGCGGATTCACTGATGTACCGACATAAGCATGCGCGCAAACGCGCACGAGAATTGGAAAGGAGGGACTCTCGCACGTGACCCCTCAACACAAAGCTGCCACCTTCGCGGCCATCGCGGTTCTGGCTCTCACCGGCACCGCATGCGCCGCCAGTCCTACCGAACAACCGATGGAGGAACCAAAGAGTATGTCTTACAGCGCCCCCCCGGAGATGCAGATCGACACAAGCAAGACCTACGTCGCCACATTTGTGACTGAGAAGGGAGACGTCGTGTGTGAACTTTTCGCAGCCGACGTGCCTCAAACGGTCAACAACTTCGTTTTTCTAGCTCAGGAAGGGTTCTACGATGGCGTGACGTTCCATCGCGTGATTCCTGGCTTCATGGCTCAGGGAGGCGATCCGACGGGAACAGGACGAGGAGGACCGGGCTACTCGTTTGAGGATGAGTTCAGCAGCCACAAACATGGAACCGGCGCGCTATCGATGGCCAATGCAGGTCCGGACACCAACGGCTCGCAGTTCTTCATCACCTATGCACCGCAGCCTCACCTGGACGGCAAGCACTCTGTGTTCGGCCAGCTGACGGAAGGAATGGATGTATTGAGCAAGATTGAGAACGGAGATGTTATCAAGACAATCGACATCTCGGTCTCTTAGAAGTCCTGTTGCGAGGTTCTGAGTCTGGACGGGTCGCTGTTCAAGCGGCCCGTTCTTCGTCCTGCCCGGATGCTTTGCCATCCGGTCCGGCGCTCTCGGGATCTTCGGGTGGCTCCAGCAGTGCCAGCTTGTGGCGAACTCGCTCCAGCACGCAGGCAGCCATCTCGAACGTTTCTCTCAGCAGCCTCAACTCCTCGACCGTCATCACTTCGAGGAGTTTTCGCCCCCTTTCGAGGCTCGAACGAGCCAGCGTTCCGGTCATCTGGTTCCCCTCGTCGGTCAAGCGGCACATCACCACGCGGCGATCATGAGGGTCGCCGATTCTCTCGATCAATCCTCTATGAACCAACCGGTCGGTCAGGCCGGTAACGACCGCCTGGGTGACGCTCAACGCCGACGCTATCTCGCTGACGCGCATCGTTCCCTTTCTTTGCAGAAGCAGGAGCACCTTGAATTGCGACATAGTGACGTCAAGAGTCAGCCATTCCTCGCCCATGACGGGGGGCATGCGGACTGTTTCGCGATTGGCAATGGTGAGTATCTCCGATATCAGGCTTCGCCTTTCGTCCGCTGTGTTCATGAACCGGTACCTCCTTCGATGACCGCCTCGACAAGAATGCGGTTGGGTACGCGGGTGCGCGCTCGACTGCGCCAGACGTCGAGGGGCACCAGCAATGCCGGCAATACCGTGAACGTCAAGATGAGCAGAAGCGAGAAGATGAGCACGGTGACGGTGCCGAATGTCTGCAGAACAGGGAAATCCGACAGCATGAGAGCACCGAACCCGCCCATAGTCGTTGCACCGGATGATATCAAGGCGACGCCAACACGGGAACACGCGATGCGCATCGCCTCAGCCGGCTCGGCCCCCTTGTCTCTCTCCTCATAGTATCGTGTCATGACAAGCAGGAAATACTCGACCCCAAGGCCGATGATGAGCGCGCCAATAGTTGCTGATACCGAGGTGTACTCCATGCCGAGCGCGTACATCACACCGCCGGCAAGTCCTGTGACGAGTATCACGGGAAGCACGGGCATGAGGGCCTTGAACCAGTCACGATACACGATGAGCAAGGCTACGAAGATGAATACAATGCCCTGGAAGGTCATCTTGTAGCGGCCAGTGGTGATAGCCTCGAGCACGCTGAGATTGAGTACGGCGGCTCCAGTCAAGTCAGCCGTTGTGCCCGGAGGCGGCGGCATCCACAAGATGTCCTCGTCGAGCGACTCGACAAGAGACTGTGCCTCGAACGGGCCCAACTCCGCCGTCGTGAGCGAGACCACGCTGAGGGACGTTCCGTTCAGATAGTAGTCCAGAGTCTCCTTTCCCATACTCCCCAACACCGAGCGCATCTCCGCCGATGTGTCAGGCAGTACTCCACCATTGGCCCGTCTGACAGCATCGGCAAGGTTGGTCCCTGCCGTCACTCCTTCGTGACGTTCAACCACGTACCCGGTGAACTGTTCCATCCACGCGACTACGTCCGGAGAACGGACGTCTCCAGAGCGGACCAGCACCTTGATCGACCCGGAACTGCCGATAATACTCGCCAGCTTCTTGGACTGAATGACCATCGGCATGTCCTGCGGGACGTATGACTCCTCGTCCATCGATATTCCGACCTTCTGGTCATAGGCATAGCCCAGCACGGTAAGCAGGACGACAAGCAGAAGCACCGGCGCGGAGTGCTGCGTACAGAACCCTGCCACCTTGCCTAGGAGTCTCTCGATAGGAAGCTCGTGAACCTGGCCCTCAGTCGGCACTCTGTGTCTGGCGACACCGGCAACGGGCCCCTTCGCCTTGTATATCCAGAACAGCAGCGGCGTCATGAACACAAGTGCCGCGACAAAGCAGAGGACGATACCCAGCAGACTCAGGCCACCGAAGTCAACCATCATCGGAACGGGCGAACTGAAGAGGACCGAAAAGCCGAGCCCTCCGCACACGACCGCGAGCGCGACCGCCGGACCGATGCGTCGCATAGTGCTCCTGATGGCATCGCCTGGAGACCTGCCGATGCGCACCTCTTCGTCGATGCGGTTGTGAAACTGGATGAAGTAGTCAATGCCAATCCCTATGAGCAAGGGGAAGACGGCCATAGAAGCCATGGTAAGAGGCACGTCGAGCAACGCCGTCATGCCGAAAGTCCACATCGTCCCGACTATGACACCCACGAGAGGCAGCAATCTGGTCCTCACGTGGCGAAACACCACGAAAAGGACAATGACCATGGCGATGACGGCCGAAAGGAGCATGAACATGAGGCTATTGCCCATCTCCTTCTCCATCTCCAGGCCGAACTTGGCCTCGCCGGTCGTTGTTGCCTCCACGTCCGGAGGAAACCGTGCCTCAATCAACACCTGGTCGACGTGTTCGACCAGTCGCTGAAGCTCTACACTGTCCAGTTCTTCGACTATGTCGACCAGCATGAAGGAGAAGTGCTTGTCCGGCAGCAGTGAACCGGCCAGGGCAGGAGGCAACGATGCGATAATCGCATCGATATCTCCCTGGTTTGAGGGGACATAGGCCAGGCCTGTAGATTGGCGCATCATACCCGCAGTGACAGAGGCGAGACTCTGAACGCCGTTGATGCGAGATGAGTTCTTTAGTCCGTCCGCGAAACGCAGCTCTGCCCGCAACGTGTCAACAGAAGTCACGTCTCCAGAGAGCATCACCATGAGGGTCTCGTCCCCAGCGAAATTGTCCACGTACGTCTTGTACTCAGCGTACGTGCTTGTATCCGTGCGAACAAACGTCTCCAAGCCCGTCTCCATCTGAATCTGACCGGCCATCTGCATGGCGGGCACGACGGCCAGGGCGGAGAGCAGCAGCAGGAGTCGTCCTCTACGAACGATGACGCCGCCGATGATCTCAAACAGTCGCTGCATCGCGCTCCGGGTGTGCGGCAATCCGCCTACGACGAGTCCATGCTTTCCAACCGAGGTACCCACCACCTCCCAATCCGACAATCAGCACTGCGATGAGTATGAGCGTCTCCAGGGGTAGACCTTGGTTCTCCACCACCTGCACCGTGGCCTTCATCGATTCAGACGTGTAGAAGTCGCCGTTGCCATCGCGGTACTTGACCTCGACATCAATGCCGTAGGCTTTCGGCATAGCGTCGTCGTCGGCACTCAATCTGAATCGAGCGACCTGTGTGCCGCCGGCAGGCAGGCGGCCAATGTACGCGGTATCGTCAGTGCTTGAGAAAGGGTCAGTTGCATTGATGCGGGCGACAGCATCGTTAGTGTCCAAGTCGCTGGAATTCTTGATCGAGACAACCAGCTCCACGTCGCTCCCGGGCGCAAGCGTGCCATCGATCTCAGTATCGACGATTTCAAACCCTATGTCAGGGCTTATCTCAACACCCGCAGTCACTGTACTGGTACGATCAACATCGTTCTTGTCCCGATACTGGACCTCTATCGTGAGAGGCGACGTTTTGGCTATGGCATCATCAGACACTGCGACCTTGAAGACGGTCTCAACGCGCGCCCCCGCGTTGACCGTTCCCAGGTAGCTCGCGCGATCAACAGGGACGAAGTTGCCACTGGGTATGACCTCGGCCGTCACGTCGTACGCGGTCTCACCGTTGTTGCCGAGCGTCACGGTCACTGTGCCTGTCGACCCGGGGCGCAGGTGGTCGACGCCAGTCCTTACCGCCTCGAAGTAGCTCCCTGCCACTTTCACCGTGATCGGAATGACCTCGGTCCGTTCCTCGAACGTGAAATCGAAGTGTGGCTGGTAGGTAGCAGGGTTGTAGGCATCGGGGTCCGGAGCAAGGGGAAGACTATCAGGCGGATTCAGCCAGTCTACGTCCTTGATGTACTCATACGAGACCCTGAGTTCGAGTTCGTACGAACCAACGTCCGCATGGCGGTACACGCGTATGTCAAAAGGCAGCTTCTGCTGCGTGACAGCACTGCGAGCCAAAGCACCGACATAGGCAGTGCCCCCAACCACTTCGACCACAGGGTTGCTCGATTCGACGGTGACCGTCATGTTCTGGGCGGTCGTGCAAGGATAGGCTGCCATCATGCCGCCCATGGCGTAGCCATAGGCCAGAACCTGGTCGTCCGCCCCGGTTACGCGGCCCTCGAAGGTTCCCTTGTTCTGCAGCACAATCTCGAGAGTGCCGGTTGCACCCACCTGGAACTGGTCGTCACCCACTATGAGGGCCTCGATATCGGGGGAGCCCTCCACTGCGGCCAGGACCGGCGCTGTTGTTGCCGGTATGACCAGAACCAGCAGTGTGAGCGAGATGCAAAGGCGTCGAAGGTGTCTCATCAGTTCTCCTCAACTTGAAGCGATTTCGATGTCGTTTGTCCCGTGAGATGAATGCACAGTCTAGCATCAATATTTAGCACGTCGCAAAGTATTTCCACGACCAGTAGCATATGGAATTCCACTCCCCTCGGACATAGCGACCCTCACGCGCAGAAGAAGCATCGTTCCGTGAGAGGAGAGTCACGTTGACGGTACGATGTGGCCGTGGTATCGTCGGCAACACTGCGAACGATGAGTTCGCGCATGCGAAGGAGGACGTGACGACATGTCTATCCCTGAACGAATAGGCAAAGCTCAGACGGTTCTCGGGCCCATCGATGCCACAGAGATGGGGGTGACGCTCGCGCATGAGCACGTGCTCATGGATGGCAGTGCGCTCTATTCGGAGCCTGCGGCCTCATCGGAGAAAGGACGGGCCTTCAAACCTGTCGACTGGGATATTCTTTCGTGGCTTCGCTATCACCCGTTCGAGAACGTGGACAATTTACGACTCCTCGATGAGGAGACGATGACGCGCGAAGTGGTGCACTTCAAGGCAGCAGGAGGCGGCACCATTGTGGACCAGGGCAACAACGGACTCGGACGTGACCCGGCTGCACTCGCGCGCATCTCCCGTGTCACCGGGCTACACATAATCATGGGTTCCGGATACTACACCGCCAATTCACTGAAGCCGGACGTGTTCTCCAAGTCAGTGGACGAGATTGCGGACGAGATAATCAGGGACATCAACGAAGGCGTTGGCACGACAGGCATCAAGTCCGGACTTATCGGCGAGATCGGCACATCGTGGCCGATACACGAATTCGAGAAGAAGTCACTAGTGGCCGCGGTGAAAGCGCAGAAAGCGACGGGAGCGCCCATCAACGTACACCCGGGGCGACATGCCGAGGGCCCCATGGCGGCGGCGCGGATACTTGATGAGGCCGGAGCGGACATGTCGCGAGTGGCATTCAGCCACATCGATGGAAGAGTCAGAACGCACGAAGGTCGCGTGGCTCTCGCGAAGATGGGCTGCTATCTCGAGTACGATCTTTTCGGCTACGAGGGCCACTTCCCGTCCTTCCCCGGCAGTCCTCCCATCGACCTGCCCAACGACACGACGCGCATCTATGAACTGCAGGCGCTCATGGACGAAGGATACTTGAGCCAGCTGTTCATGTCCCACGACATCGTGGTTAAGACCAAGTTGGTATGCTATGGAGGCTGGGGCTACGCGCACATCTCCAACTACGTCGTCCCCATGATGCTGAAGCGGGGTATCTCGCAGGAGGTGGTGGACACGATACTCATCGTGAACCCTCGCAAGTTCTACGCATTCGTCTAGCGCCGCAAAACGCTGCTCTGAGGGGAGGCCTCTGTCATGAGACCTCCCCTCTCCTTATGTACCGCGACCCGCATACAAGCCGCCGTACTGACAAAAAAGTACCGGCGACGTTTCTTCATGAAGAGATGTACACCGCCGCGGGAGGGAAGCAGGCCTTGTGTATACTTGGGAGGCAGCCGGTGCAGCGAGATTCCACAGCATGCCGCAGGTCCCTGCAGAGGATAGTCACACCACCCGGAGCATGGAGGAGTGTCTCACTTCCCTGTTCGATTCGTGCTATCCCCGCCTCGCCCGGTACGCCTATGCGCGACTCGGCAATCCAACTGACGCTGAGGATATCGCGGCCGAGGTCTTCGTCCGCGCGTTCGAAGCCCTCGACTCCTTCCGGGAACGAGGCTTGCCGATGGAGGCATGGCTGTTCCGCATCGCGCACAACCTTATCGTCGACCGCTACAGACGGAACTCGCGCTTCCAGCGAAGCGAAGAGGTCGAAGTCGAGTCCAATGGCGAAGACCCCATCACAATCGCTGAGCAGCGCATCCTCATGTCCGACGTACGGCGAGCTATGCAGCGGCTCACGCCCGACCAGCGTGAGGTCGTCCGACTTCGATTCTTCGGCGGCCTGAGTTCCAAGGAGACTGCACAGGTCATGGGTAAGAAGGACGGCTCGGTAAGAGAGATGCAACGTGCCGCACTTGAGAAGCTGCGCGGACTGCTTGGTTAGGACGAGATGAGACGAAGGGACGATTCGTTCGAGCGGCTGTTGGACCAGTGTCTGGACGACCTCCAGCAAGGAGAGGCGGTCGACAGCATCCTGAGTCGGCATCCTGCCTACGCAGAAAGGCTCATGCCGTTTCTACACACGGCGTCAGGCATTGAGCGGCACGCACACTACCAGCCATCGGAGGCCGCCATCACCGCAGCCAGAAAGCGCGTTGGCCACGCACGAATGGAACGCGTCGCACGCGCAACGCCGCGCTCAGCGTCTCTCCTGGACCGGCTGCTTGAACGGCCCCGGATTCTGGCAGCCGTGGCAACAGTGACAGTCATCGCACTCACTGCGGTCCTGCTTGTCGGACCAACGCTTGAGATGCCCGCACCTGTGCCGGTTCCTCCAGCTACTACAGAAGGTGACAGTGCAGGCGGTGGGAACAACGAAGGGAATGGCACCAGCACGGTGGAACCCAGCGAAACTGCTCCTGAAGAGAGTGCCGAGAGTGATGTGGAGCTCGCGGACGAGTCGCCCCAAACGACCGTTTCACCTCCCGCAATGGCCGACGGAAACTTCGCATTCTTCGTGAGCGACCGCCCCAACGATATTGGCGACTTCGAGAGCCTCACGATTACGACGTCAGGCATACAGATCAAGCCTTCCGGGCAGGACCCGTGGGTGCAGATCGACCTCGAAACGCAAGAGGCGGACCTGGTCCTACTCCAGGGCGACCGCGCTCTGCAGATGTGGCAGGGGTACATTCCCGAGGGAGAGTATTCCAGGGTGATACTGCTGGTTGACTCAGTGGTCGGCATCCTCGCCGAATCGGGCGAGGAGATAGAACTCATGATGCCCTCAGGCAAGATGCACATCGATCACTCATTCACGATAGCCCCGGATGACCCGGTCGAGTTTGTTTTCGACATCACAGTCCACAGAACCGGTCAGCCGGGTGGAAGTGCCTACCTCCTCTCACCCCAGGCGTCGGAGAGTGGCATCGGGCAAGTCATCGAACGTGTCGAAGCGGACGGCGCACCGTATATCCCGGATGACAAACCGGGCAAAGAGGGCCAAGCCCCACAGGAGGGCCCAGAAGGCGCATCCGGCGTCATCCCACCCGGCCCGGGAACGAGCCATCGCGACCCCAGGTTTGCCAGATAGCGTTGCTGACGTCCGGAGCGTCCGTGCGTTTCCGTGTCTGAAGACCCTACCCGTTGTGAAGGAGCAACAGACATGAACAGAATAGTGGGACCGCTTCTAACCCTTCTACTTGTAATCCTCCCCCTTTCCGCCTGTGCACCAGCCGGCGCTGCCGCCCCCAATGGAGACGCCACGCAGGAGAGTGCGCCAGAAGCCTCAGGAGGCAGTGCCCCTGAGAGCAGCGAGCCATCCACACAGGAGCCCACGGAAGCCGGAGAGGCGAAGGTATCACCAACAGAACCAGCAGCGACCACCGAAGATGACCCCATGGAGCCGAATTTCGTTTTACTCATCAGTGACGAGCGGAACGACATCGGTGACTTCATAGAACTGTGGGTGACCATCACCGGTCTGGGCCTGGTCCAGGGCGATGAGGAAGGCATAGTCGAAGTCGATATCGAAGACATCTCGGTGAACCTGGTAGAGGTCATCGGTGATTACGCAGTTGCTGCATGGACAGGCTACATACCTGAAGGCGACTACACCAAGGTCTTCCTCTATGTCGAGGAGGCATGGGGTCTACTCGCCGACGCAGAAGAGGGTGAAGAGACCGTCGTCACGCTGCCATCCGACAAGCTGCAGCTCAGACTACCGATCGTTGTTGAGGATGCTCTTGAAGGCGAGGAGCAGGAACCCGTTGAGTTCGTTTACGACATCACAGTCCACCGCGCGGGGAACAGCGGCCAGTACATACTGTCGCCACAGGCAACCGAAAGTGGTCAGGGCAAGGCCTACAGGCTGCTTCAGCATACCGAGGAACGCATCATGAAAGGCACGCCGGACTTCGCAGGAGAGAGAGAAACGACCGGAAAGCCTGACTGGGCGGGCCAACCGGGCGGAAGGGAAACGGAAGAAACGGAGGAGCCAGAGTAGGCTTACCCCGAGGGCACCTCATATTCCCGACTTGACTAACTCACCTGCACATCGACGGTCGTCCAGAAGGGCGACCGTTTTCACATGTCGCGGTCGCGGAAGACGGCGGCGTCAAGTCTGACTGCACAGGGGCCTCGTCTGCCCTGCGACCACGGTTTTTCCTCACCATTCCTCAGTCAATCCGCTAGCGCGCGGGGCCAAGCACGGAGTACCATGGAACCGGTTTTCACCTCCCATTTTGGGACGCGCGCCACGATGGCACTATCGCCGAATGCCCCGGCGAACGCTGGTCGGAGTGAGGCCGACAGCCAGCCAGTGGTGCTTCCGACCAGACCTATCGTGGCGCGCGCTGAGAATGGAGAGGCGCGAGCCCGCCGGCGGAGGTCTCTTCGCAATCCGGCGCAAACAGCTTTACGCCCCACGCCAACCAGCTCTTGTGCAGGGAAACCAATGAGTGAACGGGAGAAGAACGTGAGTGAATCCCACGGCATCGAAGCCGAACTAGCCAGGCTGAGCGATGAACTGCAAGCTGTGCGACACGAGTTAGCGAAACGCACCGCCGAGTACGAGAAGATGGCCAACTATGACACCCTCACCGGACTGTACAACCGCCGCGCCATCCTGGAGAAGGCGAATGAATGGATTTGCCACGTACGGCGCTACAAGGGACGGCTGACCGTTGTCATGCTGGACATCGACCACTTCAAGCAGGTAAACGACATCTACGGCCACAGAGTTGGAGACCGGGTGCTGATGGACCTCTCCTCGATGATGCAGAGGAGCGTCAGGCAGACGGATTTCGCGGGTCGCTATGGTGGCGAGGAGTTCCTGATAATCCTCCCCCGAACCGATGTTGCGGGAGCAAGCGTCATGGCCGAGCGGGTGCGCGAGGCCATTCAGGGAGCACCGATGCACGATGCCGAGGGAAACGCCTTCAAGGTGACGGCAAGCCTCGGAGTGGCTGAGTACTGCAGCGGCGACGATGAAGACTCGCTGATTACGCGCGCTGATGCCGCGCTCTATCGCGCAAAAGAGGCAGGCCGCAACCGCGTTGAGATTGCTGCCTGCCCCGAGTAGTCACCACTGACGGTCTACTTGCGCCCGGTTGACCGGACGCAGCACGCGATAGAAGCCGATGTCTAGCTCAGTTTTCCCTCCTCTTCCCAAACGTCAAGTATGGTCTCCGCTGCGAGGCGGGCGGCAATCCCGACCACCTTGCCACACCACTTGTAGCCCCCATCGTCGATGAAGGCCTGTGCTTCGACGGGATTTGCAGTGTCGTACACCCTACCCATCCCGAGTTCCCGGATGTCGTAGCACATCTTGAAGCCCAGTTCCTTCTCGAACTTGCGATGGAACTCCTTGGCTTTCTTCATCACGAAACTCCGGCGCGGCGGGTTCGCCTCCGTCGCATCATAATCGACCAATGCCAGGCCGATGGCCATGATGCCGCCGGTCAGACCGCCGCAGTGGTCTCTCGTGCCGGCGATACCGCCCGCGAAAGGGATCGATGCCTTCAGTGTGGCCTCAATACACCTGTCGTCAGCCAGCTTGAGGTTCTGCGCAACAGACAGCAGTGCGCAACGTGCACACGCCTTCTTAGTCTGCTCGTATTCGCTCGCCTCTCGTTCAATCTTGTCCAGCAGTTGAGTGCGTTCCTCTGGTGTCATTGGGTGTTCCTCCTATCTCCTTTCGATAATCGGGTGGTTGACAACGCGCCGAGCGGCGCACTTTGGATATCTCCTTGTTCGTGCGATGCGTGCTACGCACTGCGAACGTTCCATGCTACAGTATGAGCGCATAGGAACATACGACAGCATTGAGGAGGTACTGCATGATTACGGGACTACAGCACATCAGCTTCACCGTCAGCGACATCGAGGAGGCCAAATCGTTCTTCGTCGACAAGCTTGGCTTTAAGGCAGCGAATGAAATTCGCGTAGTCAAGGGCGAAAGGGTAGAGAAGATCATCGGCTTCCCCGCGCTCGAGATGAGAATCACGAACGTCATCCTCCCTGACAACACCAACGTCGAACTCATCGAGTACGTGAGCCCCAAGGGGAAGAAGATCGACCTCTCCACGTGCAACCCGGGTGTTGCCCATGTTGGCTTCGTGGTTGATGATGTTGAGAAGACCTACCAGGAATGGAAGGCCAAAGGCGTTCAGTTCGTCTATGAGCCCCAGTGGGCGAGCGCCGGTGCGCTGAAGGGCTGGGGAATATCCTACTTCCGCGGTCCCGACGGAATAACGATGGAGATAATGGAGGCACCGAAGGGTGTCAAGCTGCACCCTGCCACCGGCTGCCCCATCGAGGACTAGTCGAGCACAATATCTCATCCAAGAGCCCGGCAGCCAGCTCCACGAGAACCCGGCTGCCGGGTTTGCTGTCACAACGTCTCTGCCCGTCATGAGCGCGAGCGCGGCAACTAGCCGTTGCGCGCTTCGAGAATCATCTCAGCCGCCTTGCGTGCAGCCTTGCCCACGATGCCAGCACACAGCTCGTTGCCACCGGCCTCGATGTACTTCTGGTTCTCAACGGGATCAGCCTGGTCGAAGAAGCGTCCAAGGTTGACATCGCGGATGTCATAGCAGGACGCGTGCCCGATCTCCTTCTCGAACCACCGGAAGAACTTCTTCGAATTGGTCATAACAGGCTTGCGCGCTTCGGGATTCTTCGTCTTGGGGTCGTAGTCCACCAGCGCCATGCCGATGGCCATAACGCCGCCGACAAGCGCTCCGCACTCATTGCGAGTGCCGGCAATACCACCGCTCAAAGGTATGGCGGTCTTGAGCGCGCCGTCTAACTCTGCGTCAGAGCCGAGGTTGAGGTTTCTGCCGACTGCCAGGAGCGTGGAACGGGCGCACACGCCGATCTCCTTGTGCAGTGCCTCTCCGTCCGCCTGCACCTTATCGAGCAGGGCTATTTGTTCCGGGGTAAGAGCCATGTCGTTGTGCCTCCTTAAGATGTCCAGCAGTGCTGGGTTGTGATTCCGACAATTCTAGCAGTCGCTGCGCACGGCGGAGAATAGTACGAACGCCCCCTGTACAGCGACGCCTCATGCCGGGCCTGCACCGACCGCGTCGCAGACGCACAGCGTCTTACCACGCGCGAGGCGATCTGGAAAGCCGCGAGACACGGACACGTATGCCTGTGACGCAACGACCCTCCGTCAGAAATCACGTGTGAGACTGCTCGCCTCTCTTTCTAGAACTCCGGAATCGGGTAATTCAACAATTCCCGGTTCTCCGTGCACTGTTTCACGTAGTCCTGCATGGACTTGTCCAGGTCGAACTCAGGTTTGAAACCCCAGTCGGTTCTCGCCGGCTCGATGTCCATCTGTCGGGCGAGGTTCAAGGACTTCACCCTGGCCATCATCTCTGCGTTCACCCGGAATGTTATGTCCGCATCTGGCACGTACTTCCGGGCCACGTCGGCAAGCTGCTGCGCAGTGACCGTATAGCCCATGATGGGATAGAACCGGTAGCGCAGTTTCGCCTCATCGGCATCGTTCAGGTCGATGAGTGCCTTGGCCGCATCCTTCACGTAGATGCTTGCCACTTCAACGTCAGGCTCGACAAACACCTTGAAGGGCCTCTTGAGTGCCGCCATCTGGAGCGTCCACACGACGAACTGTCCTGGGTTCACTCCGCCACGGCCGGGCCCGTTGACGATGCAGTATCTGACACCGCGGACGTTGACGCCGTGGTGGCGCCAGTAGGACTCTCCCATACGTTCGCCAACGACCTTGGTCATGCCGTAGAACGTGCCGGGGCGTTGCGGGAAGTCCATCGGGATGAACGCATCGCCGTCGGAGTATGACGACTGAGTGCTGGCGAAGATGACGCTCTTGAGGTCAAACTGCCGCGCGGCTTCGAAGATATTGTAGGTGCCGAGTATATTGGCGTTGAATGCGGTGGACGGATCGCGCTCAGTGAGGGGAGGAATGGCCGCACCAACATGGTAGATGGTGTCCGTCTTGTTGGCCTTGATAGCCTCGGCAAGATGAACCCAGTTGGCGAGGTCCCCCACCTTAACGGCGAAGTCGTTCTTGATGTCTTCCAGAAAAGGCGAGCTGCCGACGATGTCGAAGACCATGACGTTGTCGCCACGGTCAAGCAGCTGCCTGACAAGGTGTCGGCCAACGAAGCCGAAGCCGCCGGTGATTATCGCGTTTGCCATGTGTCGTACTCCTTTATGTCAAGTCACTAGCGATAGAAGCTGCCAGCGCCCAAGGATCAGCTGTGAACTATCCCTTGGGCAGCGTTCGATAGCACAGCCAGCCACCATCAACGGGCAGTGCGACACCGCAGATGTAGCGCGCCTGGTCGGAGGCAAGGAAGAGCGCCGCGTCCGCGATGTCCTTTGGCTCTGCGAGGCGTCCCATCGGAACGCTCTGTCCTACCTTGTCCAGGTTTGCCCCGGCGCGTTTGAACGCTTCCTCGGCCAATGGAGTCAGGGTGAAGCCGGGACAGATGCAGTTCACGTTGATGCCGTATGGTGCCCACTCCACGGCCAGCGTACGGGTGAGGTCGATGACCGCGCCCTTGGCCGGCACATAGGCCGGGCGCGGGGCAAGACCGGTCAGCGCCGCCACAGAGCTGATATTGACGACCTTCCCCGTGCGGTTCTCAACCATCCATTTTCCGGCGCTCCGGCAGCACAGGTACGTGCCTCGCACGATGACACGGAATACTTCGTCCCAGCGGTCGATGTCGGACTCGATAGTAGGGACTGCCTGGTCGACGATTCCAGCGTTGTTCACAAGGATATGCACGCCGCCAAGCTCCGAAATGGTCCTGCCAACCATAGCGTCGACCTCATCAGGGTCGCCTACATCCGCCTTGACGGCAATCGCCTTACGTCCAAGCGCGCGGACCTCTTCCGCAGCTTCTTCAGCCGCCTCAAGGTTCACGTCAGTGATACAGATGTCCGCCCCGGCCTCAGCAAAGGTCACGGCCATCTTGCGTCCGATACCGCGGCCAGCACCGGTGATTAGCGCAGCTTTTCCTTCCAACATTATGGTCCTCCTCTTTGAATGCCGCGTGGCGGCCGATACTCCGTCACGCGGGCTGACTAAAACTCGCATCCCCCTCAGGATAAGCGAGGGGGATGCGTCGACTTCCAAACTCGATACTAGAACTTGATCATCTGGTGTGGGAGCCAGAGGATGATGTCAGGGAAGATGATGCACAGGACAAGCGCCACGATAATGAAGCCCACGAATGGTGCAATCCCCCTGACTATGTGCGCCGTCGTTATGCCCCACTCTTCAAGTGCTATCCCTCTCAGGAAGAATATGGCCGGAGCCATTGGCGGTGTCATGAAGGCCATCTGAAGGTTCACGCATACCATGATGGCGAACCAGAGCGGATCGAATCCCAGTGTCGGCATTATCGGCGCCATCAGCGGCACAAGGATGAACACAATCGCCATCCAATCCACCAGGAAGCCCAGGATGAACACAACGAACATGATGAGGCCGAATGCCCCCCACTTGCCGCCGGGCGCGGCCATGATCATGTCAGCGACCACGTCCCCACCCTTGAGACGAAGGAAGACGCCGGTGAACATGCTGGCACTCCAGCCGATCATCAGCGCCATGGTCGATACCTTGACCGTCTGGTACATCGTTTCCTTGAGCACGGTCTTGGTGAGCCTCTTGTTAGCGAACGCCAGTATGGTGGCAGCAAACGCGCCGCACGCCGCAGCTTCCGTCGGAGCCGCGATGCCGAAGAAGATGACGCCCAACACGCTCAGCACCAGTATGAACGGAGGAAGCATGCCGGTCACAAGGACTTTGGCCTTGTAGCTGGTAGGCACAGACCGCTCCTCAATGCCCAGTGGAGGAGCCACACTTGGCTGCACGAACGCCCGCACTGCGATGTACACCACGTACAAGCCTGACAGGAGCAATCCGGGACCGAACGCGCCCATGAAGAGCTTACCGACGGAGAGTCCCGCCATCGGGCCATAGATGACAAGCATGATGCTGGGAGGAATCAGGATGCCAAGACTTCCTCCTGCGCAGACGGAGCCGCAGATAAGTGACTTGTCGTATCCACGCTTGAGCATGCTGGGTATTCCGATGAGGCCGAGGGTGATGACCGAGGCCGCGATGATACCAACGCAGGCAGCCAGAACCGTACCCATCAGCACCGTCGCGATAGCAAGACCGCCGCGGACGCGGCCGAACGCAAGGTAGAGGCCGTGGTACAACCCCTCGGCACATCCGGATTTCTCGACCATTGACCCCATGAATATGAACAGGGGGATGGCAAGCAGGATGTAGCTGATCATCATGCCCCAGAGGCGTACACGCAGCAGGGCGAAGACGTCAGTTCCCATCGCGAGGAAGCCGATGACCATCGCGATACCACCGACGATGAAGGGCAGCGGGTATCCGAGGAACACGCCGATGAACACGGCGCCAAACATGATAGCGACGACCATCTCAGGACTGAAAGTCACCATGGTTCCTCACCCCCTTTCGCCAGCGAAGCCACGTCCTTGATGAAGTTCGCGACCCCCTGGAGGAACAGAAGGGCGAATCCGATGGTGATCAGTGCCTTCATAGGCCAGAGCGGCGGATAGAAGATGCCGGTAACCGGCACTTCCCCCACGACGTATGCATGCACGGTATCCAGCAGCCAGACCCTTGTGAGCATGAACGTGAGCGGAAAGAAGAGTGCCACCGTGAAACCTACGTCAAGACCAAGTTGCACCTTCCGCGGAAAATGGTTGTAGAAGAGGTCCACTCTCACATTGCCCCTCTCCTGGTGCAGGTAGCACATGCCGAGGGCAATGATGATCGTGCCCATCATATAGCTGACTGTGAACGACCAGATAGTAGGTGAGTTGAACGCATAGCGTGCTACAACCTCATACATGATGCTCAGAATGAGGGCAGGCAAGAGGAAGCTGGCCCCTCTCCCTGTCCAGATGCTTATGCGTCCAACGCCCTCGCAGAACTTGCGAAGAACTTCCATACATACTCCCATCGGTAGCAGTAGTGGAAGCAGCCCGACCAAGCCTTGTCGGGCTGCCCCCTGTGAGCAAGAAGTGGTCTAGTCAACAAGGTAGATGGTGTGGGCAGGCGTGATGGCGGAGGTGCCTCCCCAGACCTTGAAGAACTCGTTCTGCTGGTCCCAGACCTCCTTGAAAGTGGGATCAGAGGCAGCGAATTCCTCGCACTTCTCCCTGGACTTCGCGGCAATATCCGCCTGGAAGTCGTCCTCAACGTAGAAGAACTTCGTGCCGTAGTCCTTGAACTTCTGGATACCCACGGCGTTCTCGTAGCTGATGTAGGCAAGGCTGCGCATTGCCAGCGCGGCAACCTCATCGTCGAACAGAGCCTGGAGGTCGGAAGGAAGCGCGTCATACCAGCCCTTATTCACGACGGCTGGCTTGAAGTAGCCGGGCGACTGCACACCTGGCAGACCAACGTACTCGGCAATCTCCTGGAAGCCAAACGCGAAGTTCAGACCAGCGGGGCCAAGCTCGAAGGCGTCGATAACGCCGCGCTCCATCGCGGAGTAGACCTCTCCACCGGGCAACTGAACTACGGAAGCGCCGTAGCTCTCCTGAGCCACTTCGCCCCAGAGGCCGAGGGCGCGGAACTTGAGTCCCTTGAAGTCAGAAGCCTTCGTCAGTGGTTTGTGTGAGTGCGCGAACAGCTCGGCGGCGCCGCCAACTACGCCCTTGACGTAGCCGTAGTCTGAGTAGACGTCGCTCATAATTGCGAGACCATCACCTTGGTAGGCCCATGCAACCCAATCCGTTGTCGAGCCTCCGGCGGGAAGACCTGACGAGCCCAGGATGTACGTGACAGGTCCCAGACGGCCCATATCCATCGAGGCCGCGGGAGAGGCGATATCGACAACACCATCGGCAACCGCAGGGGTACCCTCATCCCTTGGGACGATCTCGCCCGAGGCGGAGATCGTGATGTCCAGCCGGCCGCCGGAGGCCGCCAGCATGTTGGCAGCAGCCTCGACCAGGACGAGGTTCTGGTCAGTGCCCGCCCCGTCGACGTCAACCCATACTCCTGTGTAGACCTTGTCGGCAGGAGCAGACGGTTTCTCTTCCTCCTCTTCAGGAGCAGCCTCCTCCTCTTCCCCTTCGTCGGGCGCGGGCGCGGCATCCGGCGCGCAGCCTGCAACGACAAGGCTCAGGACAAGGCCAAGTGCCAGGAACAAAACCAATGCTTTCTTTGTCACCGTAAGTTCTTCCTCCTCTTCAGATTGATACGGTCACCCCGCTATCGGCATTCACATGAAGCCACCCCCTCGCACAGTTACCTGCGACCAACTCCTGTCTGTGAACTCCTAACTTCAACCGGCTACACATCTCTTCACTTCGGAGAAACGCAAAACGGCCCGTGCACACTCAATGTGCATGGACCGTTCAACGATCTTGCAGGATAGACCAGCTATCTCATGCGTTCATGTATTCAGTTGTACTGTGCCGCTCGTTCAGTCTCTCCGATACGCTCCCTCGCAGGCATGCAGGGCTCAAGGCATGCCCCCATGACCTTGAGAATCTCACATCGCGGAATCACAGCGATGTGCTTGCGTCCGTGGCGCCTGTCGTATATGACAACGCGGTCGGGAAACACCTCGGCAAGAGTCTCTTTGCCGCAGCCGTCACACTTGACGAGCCAACCACCACCTGGACCATCATCCCTTGTTAGCATCGCACCTCACGAGTTCCTGCCTGAGGCGATTTGTGGTCTACAGCGGGACTGCTGCTCCACATGTTATTCGTACACGAGCACGTTTCCGAGCGTCAACGGCCATTTGGCCATATTTTCGTATGCACCAGGCAACCACTGGAACGCGGGTGATCGACCGGTCGGAAGACAGCTGTCCCTGCGAGTCCTCTCCTATTTGGAGACGCGCGACAGCACGACTAGAACTGGCGTCTCATCTCGAGTATGGTTTCGGCGGCCATGCGTGCACCCTTGCCCACGAGATTGCAGCACATCTCTACGCCACCCGCCTCCTGGTACTTCCTCACCTCATCCGGGTCATCGGTATCGAACTGGCGTCCGAGTCCTATCTCTCGCAGGTCGCGACAGTACACGTTGCCCATCTCGCGTTCAAAGCGCCGGTAGAAGGCGCGGGCTGCCTTCGTTGCGGTTGCCTTCTGCTCATTGTTGGCGACGCGAGGGCTGTCCGAGATGCCGGCGATGCCAATGGCCATGATGCCACCCAGCAACGCGCCGCAGTGGTGGCGTGTGCCCGCGATGCCGCCCGAGAGGGTTATGCCTGCCCTGAGGGCGGTATCGATGGAGTCTTTGTCGGCGATGTCGATGTGGTCAGCGATTGCCATGAGCGCGCAGCGTGCGCAGCCATGCAGCTCTGCGAGCGCCTCCGCCCCTTCCTTCTCGATGCGGTCGAGCACTTCGTTTTCACCTGGCGTGAACGACATGGGAGCCTCCTTCGCATAGCCCGCCGAAGCCGGGCATAGTGGCGCTGATTCTACCAGAACGAGCGCCAACAAACGTGCCTCCACAATTGCCTTTCAGCGTTCGACCGCGATACAGTGAGGAGCCATGTCAAGGACCCCGCGAAGCGTCCGTGCGAACGAGGCGATACGAGCGTTCCTCCGAGCCGGCGGAGAGTACCGGGCAGGTCGTGGCGACCACATAAACCTGAAGATGCCGAACGGCCGTATCATCACGCTGCGAACCACAGGTGATGTCAAGATCGGACGACTGAAAGATGCGCTGAAAGAGGCGGGACTCACGACCGAAGAGTTCGCGGGGCTGCTAGAATAGGGGGGAGGAATCAGTGGCACGCCAGATAGACTACACGGTGCTGGTATACCCGGCGGACGAGGGCGGCTACTGGACGCGTGTACCCGCGCTCCCTGGCTGCGGGTGCTGCGGCGAGACTGTCGATGAGGCGGTCGAGAATACCCGGCTCGCAATAGAGTCGCATCTGTGCGCGTTGCGGGAAGAGGGACAGGAGGCTCCAATGGAGTGCGAGTGCCACCAGGCGCGGGTAACCGTGACATGCGATTGGTGACGCCAACGCCCCAGAACAACTACCAACAGGTTCACAACAGGACTACGGTGACGTCCGTCTGCCGGGCATCTACGGAGACCGGCGAAGCGAACGGCGAAGCAGCCAGGTCCTGTGAAGAGAGGTGCTGACGATGACACACGAAGCGTATACGCAACAGCCGATCGAAAGGAACATAGCGATGGAGCTGGTCCGCGTAACGGAGGCGGCCGCTCTTTCCGCTGCCCGCCATCTCGGACGCGGCGATAAGAACCTGGTTGATGGTGAAGCGGTATCAGCCATGCGCTACGTCCTCGGCCATATCGCCATGGACGGCATCGTCGTCATCGGCGAAGGTGAAAAGGATGAGGCCCCGATGCTCTACATCGGGGAGCACATCGGCGACGGCTCTGAACCGAAGGTGGACATAGCGGTCGACCCCATCGACGGCACGAACCTGTGCGCTCGTGGTCTGCCAGGCGCCATCTCGGCTGTTGCACTGACCGAGCGAGGTGCGATGCACTGTCCTCGCGAGTTCTACTACATGGACAAGATAGTGACCGGGCCGGAGGCGAAGGATTACATCGATATCAACGCCCCGGTGCGTATGAATCTCAAGGCCATCGCGGCTGCGAAAGGCCGGAAGGTGTCTGAGCTGACCATCGTGGTGCTCGACAGGCCGCGGCACGCCAAGCTTATCCAGGACATCAGGGACGCCGGAGCACGGGTACGGCTGATATCGGACGGCGATGTGGCTGCGTCCATCGAGGCAACGTTGCCCTTCAGGGAACTGGATGCGCTCATGGGTATCGGCGGCACGCCTGAGGCCGTGCTCAGTGCGGCGGCGATACACTGCCTTGGCGGCATCATACAGTGCAAGGCATGGCCGAGGGACGATGCAGAACGCAAGGCGGCCGAAGAGAAGGGAATCGACGTCGATAAGGTGTACGCCACAGAGGACCTCGTTGGTGGAGAGGAGATATTCTTTGCAGCCACAGGCGTGAGTAGCGGCGTGCTGTTGAACGGCGTGCGCTACTACCCGGGCGGGGCCGAGACCCACAGTGTCGCGATGCGCAGCAAGTCCGGCACCATCAGGTGGATGCACGCGAACCACAATTTCGCCCGGCTGGACAAGCTGAGCGACTACGAGTCCAACGGAGAGTACTAGGGCACGCGTTCCCCGTTCCCAGACGTCAACTCAGGGGCCGCCGGAATACCGGTGGCCCCTCTTCGTTGCACAACAGTACCGGTAGGAGCGGGGCACGCCTCGCCAGCCAGCGCACCAAGACCACCAACCCGTGACGTATCCCGTAACGCCAGAACACCCCCAACCGTTGTAGTGGCCGGGCAGGCCAGACCGCCGCACATGTACAGACCGCCATCGTTCGCACCGCCCACCACCAGCACACCCGTCGGGCGGAAACGGGCGCATCCCGATGCGCCCCTACAGGCAGACCACACCCCATCAGGGCGGCACGTGCGCAGCACGGCCCGACACTCACGCACGTCCGCACTCACGCACTCGTTCAGCGGCTAAAAGAAGGAGGGGGCCTTGCGGCCCCCTCCTCGGGGTTACTCGGGAAGAGTCAGAACTAGACCCTGCGGGTGCGGAAGATGAGGACGATGACCACGATAATCAGTATCGCAGCCAGCGCGATCACCACCCAGACCCAGGTGGGCGTGGGCTCAGGCTCGGGGAAGTTGATAACCGTCTCAGGAATCTCGGGCGGAGGTGTCGGCTGCATCATCGTGCGGAACGTCGACACGCCGGATTCGCTGAGGACGTTGGAGCCCTTCATCGCCTTGACCTGCCACATGTAGGCGGAGTCGTAGTCGAGCTT